>Ga0099827_10000246_pt1 | contig 22175 bp, 18 predicted proteins | sample CZO8metaG_FD_79339 | JGI IMG/M metagenome (GOLD analysis project Ga0099827, IMG submission 79339) | Vadose zone soil microbial communities from the Eel River Critical Zone Observatory, Northern California, USA - CZOApr15con1.8 metaG | ecosystem: Environmental > Terrestrial > Soil > Vadose zone ...
CAGCCGCCGGCCGCCGAACGCGGTGGCCAGCAGGGCGACCAGCTGCGCGGCGACCGCCGTCTTGGACGGGTCGGCGTTCTTGCCGGGCAGGTGCAGGCGGGCCAGTACGGGCAGGCACCAGGTCCGGGAGCAGAACGGCAGCCGGGCCACGATCCCGACGGTGACGAAACAGTTGCCGTAGGACAGCTTCTGCAGGTTCTTCGCGCTGCCGTCGTGCTGCCACCCCGCACCGTGCACCTTTGGACCGGTCCGGACGCACACCGAGTCATCCAGCGCCACGACGACATCAGCGCCGGGCTCGATCAGCATTTCAACGACCAGGCGGGCGATCGCAAGGCCCAGCTCGTCGAGCTGCCAGCGGGCCCGGGAGAAAAAGTAGTGAGCGCGGTCGTGCGGCCACAGGTTCTGCAGGCACGCGCCCAGCAGCATGCCCACCACGGTGCGGCGGCGCACCTGCCCGGCCAGGCCGGCGACCAGACCGCAGAACGTGGTGAACGTCGGCGCGGTGAAACACGGGCGCACCGTCATGAGCACGCCCAGCAGGGATACAGGTAGATTCAGCAACGGAAGCATCGGCGGGTTCCCTCGGCAGAGGCGGACGTTAGCACCGCCGATGCTTCCGCCTATCCCGTCCTAGATCACGGATCTTGAGCCAGGCTCATCCAACGCGTCGCGATCACCCCATCCGCGCCGATGGCCCCTCGTGGCCGCAGACGCCAGAAAAGTGCGAAAGTCGAGATATCGGCCCGGGTGACCAGGTAGCCGGATACCGGCTGGAAGAACATGCTCCCGGGCGGCCGCCGTTCCGCGGCGACAGTAACGGGTCAACGCTGCGGCACCTCCTCGGGGATCGACGACAGCGCTGACCCGTGGCCGTTGCTCTGTGAACGGTTTGGGGTCAGCGCTGTCGTTGCGACTTGGGCAGTTACGACGGAAATGGGTCAGCGCTGTAGTGAATGACCTCTGGACGGGGCGACATGTTGCCGGTGCAGGCGTTGCGGAGCCAGCCAGCACCGGCGGCCTGGCGCCCCGTCCCCTCTAGCCTGGTCTTCGACTTAACCGGCGTCGCTCTCGCGCAGGATTTTGAGGAACGAGGACTTGAGGGCGAAGTGGGCCACGAGCGTCAAGACCAGGCCTAGTCGCATCACCACAGCGATCGTCCAGTTCTCGATCGGGGTCGACTGGGTCTGGGAGCGACCGCTCCATCAGCCAGACCAGACCAGACCAGAGTCTCGCGCTGATCAGTGCCCACCTGAACTCGCTCCCGCCGTCCGCCTCGGGCAAGCGTCCCGAGCTGCCAGCCGCCGTTGACACGGTGCTGGCTATGGCGAAGTCATCTGGCCAACGACGTGGCCGCTTGTGGCGACCTCACCGGAGACATCTCGCAGATCATGCAGATCGCGAACGAGCGGTCACAGGAACTGACGAACGCCGAAGAACTCAACGTCGACGCGATCGGTGGCGGTGACACGCTGAAGTCCGAGCTGGTGCAGGCGCTACGGGCCTCGCTGAGCGCCGATCAGGACTACGTGAGCTGGGCCAGGCAGCAGAAGGACAACGGCTGCTCAGAAGGCGAAAACTCGCAGTACTACACCGATGCCCTCTCGTTCGATTCGCAGGCGAAGGTCGACAAGGACACCTTTAGATCCAGCTGGAATCCGGTTGCCCAGAAGTACGGGTATCAAACCGACCCCACGTTCCCACGTTCTGACCCGAGACCATATCCCATTTCGGATTTGCCTGGCCCCAATTAACTGCCTATTTCCCCGTCGCGATTGACACGCTACAGTTTGTTCCGGGGGGAAGATGCCATGAACGATGCTAATTCAGCATCCGCTAATGTCGGCCCGGGCGACAAGATTGCGGGTTACCAACTTGAAGAACAAGTCGGCCAGGGCGGAATGGCCGTCGTCTACCGTGCCCGTGACGAACGGCTCGACCGGCAGGTGGCGCTCAAGGTCCTAGCGCCGGCTCTCACTGCCGATCCGGCGTTCCGCGCTCGGTTCATCCGCGAATCGAGGGCTGCGGCCGCGGTGGATCATCGGCACATTCTCCCTGTCTACGACACGGGAGACGCCGATGGCGTGCTGTTCATCGCCATGCGCTACATCGCTGGCGGCGACGTGCGCACGCTGTTCGCCGGCGGTCAGGTCATGGCGCCGGCGCGGGTATGGAACATCGCTGGTCAGGTCGCGGACGCCCTGGACACGGCCCACGGGCGCAATCTGATCCACCGGGACGTGAAGCCGGCCAACATACTGATCGATGTTGCGGCGAGGTCTACCAGCGGCCGGATCGATCACGTCTACCTGACCGACTTCGGGGTCAGCATGCACGGCGTGACCAGTCACCTGACCGGCACCGGCCATTTCGTCGGCTCGCTCGCGTATATATCTCCCGAGCAGATCGAGGCCAGGACGATTCAGGGCTACGCCGATCAGTATTCGCTGGCGTGTGCCACCTATGAGATGTTGACCGGCGAGCCGCCGTTTGTCAGCGACAACGCGATAGCGCTGATCAACGCGCAACTCACCATGCCTCCGCCGCCCGCATCGGCCAAGCGGCCAGGACTTGCCCCGGCCGTGGACCTAGTGCTGGCCAAGGCAATGGCGAAGGTACCGGGCCAGCGCTACCCGACCTGCTCGGACTTCACCGAGGACCTGGGCAAGGCGCTCGGCCTCGTGCCGGGAGCGCCGTCGACAGGCGGGGACACGCACACCACGGCCCCGCCCGCGGGCGGAGGCCAGCCCATCGTCCCGACACCCACCGAGGTCACGGACCCAGCGTTGCTGGCGGCCACGACCGGACCCGGTCAGGTCCGTCCCGAAGTCGGCTACGTTCCGATGCCACCGATGCCACCGATGCCACCGTGGATGACGCCGGTCCCTTTCCCTGCGCCGCCAAAGCGCAAAGATCAGGCGGCGCTGATCGCCGCAGTCGTGGCGATCGTGGTGGCCGTCCTAGCGGCAGCTGGCACCGTAGCGTTCGTAGCCACAAGAAGTACCGCCCAGCCGACCAGCTCGCTTGGCCCCGCGCCGACCGCCATCGGCCCAACCCCAAATCAGACGCCAGCACCGACTCCCACCACGATCACGCCCACGCCGCAGACGGAGGCAGCCGAGGTGATGGCCATAGGCCAGTTGCTGACGAGCAGCGGCGGAGTCCGCACAAACCTGTCGGCGGTGGTAAGCGACGTCGCTAGTTGCCTCAACGTCGCGGACGACGTGACCGAGCTCTATCAGATCGTCTCGGAGCGTGAGAGCCAGCTGGCCGACGCCGAGAGCCTCCAAGTCGATGCAATATCTAACGGCACCCAGCTCCAGAGTGACCTGGTCACGGCGCTGATGGCATCGCTCGCGGCCGACAACGACTACCTGGCGTGGGCCCAGGAGCAGAACGACACCAACTGCGCGGACGGCGAGAACTCGCAGTACTACATGAACGCGCTCGCCGACGACACCACCGCGACGAATGACAAAAGCGCCTTCGAAGGGCTATGGACGCCGCTAGCGGTGCAGTACAACCAGCCCCAGAACGCGTACTTCTGATCTTGGGCTGGCGGATCATGTGCATCAAGTGCCCCAACCGGGGCCTATGCTGGCGAGGCAGTACCCGGGCGGGCGTCGGGCATCACTTCGTGCAAAGTCTTGCTGGCCCTTTTCAGATCCAGCTGGAAACCGATCGCCAAACCGCACGGGCATCCGGCCGACCATGTGTTCTGACCGGTCCTAGCGCGGCAAAATAAGCGGCGTCATAGGCTTACGGTCAGGAGTGCGATGAGCGACGATGCCATTTCGGCAGCCGCGAAAGTCGGGCCAGGCGACAAGATTGCCGGCTACCGACTTGAGGAACTGATTGGCCAAGGCGGCATGGCCGTCGTATACCGGGCCCGCGACGAACGCCTTGACCGCCAGGTAGCACTCAAGCTATTAACACCGGCCTTGACAACCGATGCGGCCTTCCGCACCAGGTTCGTCAGGGAGTCACGGGTGGTAGCCGCCGTCGAGCATCCGAACATCGTCCCGGTCTATGACACCGGTGATGTCGACGGAATCTTGTTCATCGCCATGCGGTACATCCGGGGCGGGGACGTACGGTCCCTACTTGCCGATGGCCAGGCAATCCCAGCGGCCAGATCGCGGAGCATCATCTCCCAGATCGCCGCTGCGCTCGACACGGCGCACACGCATGACCTGGTTCACCGGGACGTGAAGCCGGCGAACATGCTGCTTGATGCCGCCCGCAGGCCCACTGGCGGTCAATTCGATCGCAGCGGCGCTCTGATCGACCACGTCTATCTGTCTGATTTCGGAATCAGCAAGTATCTCGCGACCAGCAAGCTGACTTCCACCGGCCATTTCGTCGGCACCCTCGACTACATCGCTCCCGAGCAGATCGAAGGTAAGGTAATCGACGGCCGGGCCGATCAGTACTCGCTCGCCTGTGCCGCCCATGAAATGTTTACCGGCGTACCGCCATTCCGCAGCGATGAGATCGTCGCGATGATCAGCGCGCACCTCACGCGACCGCCGCCTTCGGCGGCGGCCTTGTGTCCCGGGCTCCCCGAAGCAGTTGACCAGGTCCTAGCCAGGGCGATGGCGAAGTCACCGGCGGACCGGTACCCAACCTGCACCGACTTTGCCGATGGCCTAAGCCGGGCACTCGCCGCGCCGCCAGGTCAGCGAACCATCACCGCCGCTCGGCCGAAGCACGTACCATCGACCGCGCCCGTCGCCGCCCCGGCCGGCGAGAGTGCTGGGGAGCGCGACAAGCCGCCACGACGGCGCAGAAGACCGTCGGGCGGCCCGATCCTTGCCGCCATCACCGCTGCCGGGCTAGCGGTCGGTGTGATCCTGATCGCGACTCACAAAGCCCCACATCCACGCCACAACCCTGCCGCCTTCAGCAGTCCGACCTCAAAGTTCATCACCTCGCGGTCCCCAAGTCCTGCCCTGCAAGGTAAGAACCCGTTCGCCAGCCTGCCCAGATACCCCGCCAGCGTGACGGCCGCTGTCTATGACGCGGTCACCGGCAAGACGTACCTGCTGCATCCGGGCGTGCGGGAGCACACCGCCAGCACCGTCAAGGTCGAGATCATGGGCACGCTCCTGCATCAAGCACAGGCCGCTGGAAGCCCGCTGCCCGGTACCGAACTGTCGCTTATAACGTCGATGATCGAGGTCGACGACAATAGCGCGGCTACGCAACTTCTTGAGGATGTGGGCGGACCGTCTGCCGTTAGGCGGTTCGACGACTCGGTCGGGATGACCGCAACGGAGCCGCATGCGACGACGCCTTATATCGACAACGATCCGGGCCTACCCGCGTGGGAGCTCACCACCACGACGGCGGCCGACGAGGTCAAGTTGGTGCGGGCCTTCGTTTACCCGAACCGGGTCCTGAACACGACCAGCCGGAACTACGGCGTCAACTTGATGGAGCACGTCGAGGCCTACCAAGCCTGGGGGGTCACTGCCGGCGTGGGGCCGGGCACGACCGTGGCCCTGAAGGACGGCTGGCTGCCGCTGGACGTGGCTAACAACTCGGACTGGCAGGTCGACAGCATCGGCTGGGTCAAAGGCAACGGCCGGGACTACGTGCTCGCCGTGCTGACCAACGACAACTCCTCCGAGCAGGCCGGGATTGACACAATCGGCCACATCTCGGCGGCTGTCTACGCTCAACTCCGGCACAACTAGGGCCTATGCTAGCCAGGCGGTGTGGGGACGGGCGTCGGGCATCACTTCGTGCAAAGTCTTGCTGGCCCTTAGTAACTGCACTATTTCCGGCGCGGGTGTTACCGACTACAGTTGTCGCCCGGGAGGGTTCTACTTGGCGCGGCGGCGGAACTGCCGGCAGCGGCTCTATCCACGACCGGCGCCAGGGGGTGCTATTAGCTTCGTTCTGAGGAAGATGCTGTGAGCGACGAGACCAATTCGGCGCCGGTTAATGTCAGCCCGGGGGACAAGATTGCCGGGTATCGGCTGGAGGAACAGATCGGCCAGGGTGGCATGGCCGTTGTGTACCGCGCCCACGACGAGCGGCTGGACCGGAGGGTAGCGCTAAAACTGCTGGCTCCGGGCCTGGCGGCCGATACCGCGTTCCGTACCAGGTTCATCAGGGAGTCGCGGGCGGCGGCGGCCGTTGATCATCCCAATATCATTCCGGTTTACGACGCTGGCGATGCGGGCGGTTTCCTTTTCATCTCGATGCGCTATGTATCGGGCGGCGACGTTCGGTCGCTGTTCGCCTCGGGCAAGGTACTGTCACCGGCCCGTGTTTGGAACATCATCAGCCAGGTAGCGGCCGCCTTGGACGCGGCCCACGCGCACGACCTCATTCACCGCGACGTCAAGCCCGCCAACATCCTGCTCGACGCCGCAGGCGGACGGAACACCGGGGGCAAGCGCAATCAGCTCGGCGACGAGAACGACCACGTCTACCTGTCCGACTTCGGCATCAGCAAGCAGACGCTGGCTAGTCACCTCACCTCGACCGGCCAGTTCGTCGGCACGCTCGACTACATCGCGCCGGAGCAGATCGAAGGCCGGGAGACCGATGGCCGCACCGACCAGTACTCGCTGGCCTGCGCCACCTACGAACTGATGACCGGGGAGCCCCCGTACCAGCGCGATCTGGGCCTGGCGCTGATCAACGCGCACCTGGCCCAGCCCGCGCCGTCGATCATTTCCAAGCGTCCTGAGCTGCCGGCCTCGGTCGACCAGGTGCTGGCCAAGGCGATGGCCAAGTCACCGGCCAACCGTTACCCGACCTGCACGGAGTTCGCGACCGACCTGGGCAAGGCGATCGGGATGGTAGCCGGGTCGCCGAGCGTCGTCGCCGGCGCGGTGCCGGCCGCCGGCGCGGCCGGACAGCCGGTCGTGCATCCCGCCACTCAACTCGCGGCCGGGCCGGTCACGTCGCCGGACGCCCCGGCTCCAGCCGCACCCGCCAACCAGGCGATGCCGCCCGCGGCGGCTGCGGCGGGAGGAATCGGCGCGGTCGGTGCGGCGGCAGCCGTGGCCGGCGCCGCTGGAGCGGTGGCTGGGCAACCACCGACCGGACAGCCGCCGCCGCAGTGGCAGAACATGGCGACCCAGTACGCGGGTCAGCAGACTCCCCCGCCCCAGCAGATGCCGCAAGGGCAGACGCCGCCTCCGCAGAACCAGCCGACTCAAGGCTGGCAGGGCGGCGGGCAGGTCGGCTACCCGCCGTATCAGCAAGGGCAGCAGCAGCCGTACCAGACCGGCCCGATTCCGCCGTACCAGACGGGCCCGATCCAGCCGGTCACCGGCTACCCGCAGTACCAGGGCCAGCAACTGGGACCGGCCGCTCAGGGCATCTGGCAGCCACCGCAGCAGCAGCCGCCGCCCCAGAAGTCCCGCGGTGTCCTGATCGGCGCGATAGCCGCGACGGTCGTTGTCGCCCTGGCCGTAGTCGCCGTCGTGTACTTCGTCGCGCTCAAGAAGAACTACGGTCCCACCAATCCATCGACGACGATCACGGTGACCACGCCAGGTCCCAGCACCAACCCGACCACGCCGGGCAACAACAACTCGTCGCCGCCGCCGAACTCAGGCCCGACCGCGCAGAGCGAGGCGACCGCCATCAGCAACCTGCTGATGAGCAGCGCGAACACCAGGTCGCAGTGGGACGCCCAGACGCTGGTGAACAACACGGGGAACTGCGTCAACATCGATGCTGACGTGACGCAGATCGGCGACATCGCGAACTCGCGATCGAGCGAGCTCAGTCGGGTGGCATCCCTGCAGTTCGATAAGCTGCCGAACGGAGCCACGCTGAAGAGCCAGCTGATGTCGGCCTTGCAGGTCTCGCTCCAGATCGACAACGACTACCTGAACTGGGCGAAGCAGCAGCAAAGTTCCGGCTGCGCCTACGGATTCAACAACTCCTACTACAACAACGCGACGGCCGAGGACAACACGGCGACGAACGACAAGCAGGCGTTCCTCAACAACTGGGACCCGATCGCCAGCCAGTACAACCTGGAACAGTTCTCAGCTGGCCAGATCTAGTTGCAGGCATGGCAAGGGCCGACCTCAGTCGCTTATCTCGACGAGAGCTGGCTGGACGACGCTTTGCTGGCTAGGCCGGACCCGACGCGGCCATCCGGCCAGCGCTGACAGGACGCCGGCGATCGACAGCCCGACGGCCACCCAGAGCGCGGCGCGGAAACCCTCGGCGAAGGCGGCCGGCGAGGTGTAGACGCCCTTGCGCGCGAAGACAGCGGCCAGCAACGCGACCCCGAACACGCCGCCCAGCTGACGCAGCGCACCGCTGGTCCCTGAGGCGACTCCGGCATCGCTCGCCGGTACCGACCGCATCACCTCGGCCGAAGTGGTCGGCAGGACTAGCGCCAACCCGATTCCGGCGATCAGCAAGGCGGCCCACAGGCCGCCGTAGCCAAGGCCGGTCTTGGCGACGACTGCGACCCAGGCCAGACCGACCGCTTGCAGTAGCATTCCGGCCGTCATAAACGGGCGGTTGCCGTACCGGTCGGCGAGCTTGCCGGCGATTGGTGCGACGAACATGGCGGCGGCCGTCCAGGGCAGCAGCCGGATGCCGGTCTGCAACGGGCTATGGTGCTGGGCGGACTGCAGGAACTGGGTCATCAGGAACAGCGAGCCGAAGACGCCCGCATACATGAAGAAGCTGACTCCGCTCGCCGTCAAGAAGGAAGTTCGCCGGAACAGCGCCAAGGAGAGCATCGGCTCGGCCGTGCGGTGTTCCCACCAGGCGAACCCGGCCAGGAGAGCGAATCCGGTCAGGAGGGAGCCGACAACCTCACCGCTGGACCAGCCAACCGTGTTGGCCCGCACCAGACCCCAGGTGAGCCCGAGCAAGCCGGCCCCGGCGAGCGCGAGTCCGCCGAAATCGACCGCCCGCTGCGCCCCCCGCCCGCCACCCGGCCCGAAACTCTCACTCAGGCGAGCGGCCGAGAGCGGGATCAGCGCCAAGCCGACCGGTACGTTGATCCAGAAGATCCAGTGCCAGTCGATGCTCTGGGTGACCGCGCCGCCGAGCACCGGCCCGCTCGCCGCCGAGATCCCGCCGATAGCGCCCCAGATCCCGATCGCTCCGCTCCGCTTCTCCGCCGGGAAGGCCGCGCTGACCAGCGTCAGGGTCAGCGGCAGCACGATGGCCGCACCGGCGCCCTGTATCACCCGGGCGGCGATCAGTGTCCCTGCCGACGGGGACAGCGCCGCCGCCGCGGACGCTCCGGTAAAGATCGCAATGCCAACGCAGAACATCCGGCGCCGGCCGAATCGGTCGCCTAGTGCGGCTCCGGTCAGCAGCAAGCAGGCGAAGGACAGCAGATAAGCGTTGACCGTCCACTCCAGATCGGACAGGCTGCCGTGCAACGACTGCCGCATCACCGGCAACGCGGTCGTGACGACCATGTTGTCCAGTGCGGTCATGAACAGGCCAAGACCCGTCAGGGCGAGCGTCCAGCCTGGCCGGGAGCGATTCTGGGTCATCTGTCATTCCTCCGTGTAAGGGCGGTCTCGCAACGTACTGACACACCCGAGCGAAGGAATCGGGCGGTGGGGACCGCCCGGTTTCGCAGTGGCCCGGTGTCTGCCTTAGTAGCGGACCGTCGGAGAGAAGAGAGGTACTGCGAGGATGGGAGCTGTGACGACGGAGCTGATCGATCAGGCTCGATCGGGCGACCAAGCGGCCTTCGAGGCGCTTGTCGGGCCGTATCTGCGCGAGATGCAGGTGCACTGCTATCGCTTCCTTGGCTCGGTCACCGACGCCGAGGATGCACTCCAGGAGACGCTCACCGCCGCCTGGAAAGGCCTGCCTGGCTTCGAGGGGCGCGCGTCGATTCGGACCTGGCTATACCGGATCGCCACCAGCCGCTGCCTGAACATGTTGCGCTCCGCGAGCCGTCGACCGCCGGCCAGCTGGCCGTCCCCGGACGTCCAGCCTCCCGAGCCGACCAGGCTCGGCGAGGTTGTGTGGCTCGACCCCTACCCTGACAATCTGCTCGCCGACACTGAGGCCGGGCCCGAGGCAGCGTACGAGGCGCGGGAGACCATCTCACTGGCTTTCATCACCGCGCTGCAGCTCTTGCCGCCGCGCCAGCGGGCCGCGCTGGTGCTCCGCGATGTGCTCGACTTCTCGACTCGGGAGGTGGCCGAAACTCTGAATACGAGCGAGGACTCGGTCGCGAGCGCGTTGAAGAGAGCACGGACGACGCTCAGCCATGAACTCCCGTCGGCAGATCAGCCACCTCCGCTGCCGGATTCACCGGCCGAGCGGGCCACGCTGGCTCGGTTGGTGCAGGCCTTCGAAGACAGCGACGCCGGCGCGCTCGCGGCTCTGATGACCGATGACGTATGGGTGCGGATGCCACCGGTGCCGTTCGAGTATCAAGGCCGGGACCTGGCCAGGCAGTTCTTCGTCACGACCGCGTTCAGGAACGGTCGGCGATACCGGCTGGTTCCCGCCCCTCGCGCTAACGGGCAGCCCGCTTTCGGCGTATACCTGCGCGATCCAGCGATAGGGACCCCGCAGCCAAACTGCCTGATCGTCATCACCCTGGCCGGTGCGGAGGTCAGCGCTATCACACGGTTCGACACCGCAGTCTTCTCCCGGTTCGGCTTGCCTCAGACGCTCAGTTAACCGCCGAGCGCAGCGTAGACGGCCCGCGAGATGCGGCTGATCGTGTCGATCCCAGCCGCTTCAGAAGTGTTGTGCTTGGTGAGCACTGCCAGTACATAGTCACGGCCATTGCCGTGGATCCAGCCGATGCTGTCGACCTGCCAGTCTGAGTTGTTAGCAACATCGATCGGCAGCCAGCCGTTCTTGAGAGCCACGGTCGTACCCGGCGCTACCCCGCCCGACACCCCCCAGGCTTGGTCAGCCTCGACGTGCGTCATCAGGCTAATGCCGTAGTTCCTGTTTGTAGAGTTCAGCACCGAGTTGCTGTAAGCGAAGGCCTTCACCAGCTTGACCTCATCGGTCGCCGTCGTGGTGGTGAGACCCCAGGCGGGCAGGTTCGGATCGTTGTTGATATAGGGCGTTGTCGCGTGCGGTTGCGTGTCGGTCATCCCAACCGACTCATCGAACCGCTTGACGGCAGACGGGCCACCGGCCTGCTGGAGCAGCTGGGTCGCCGCACTATTGTCGCTAGCTTCAATCATCGACATCAGGAGCGACTGTTCAGAACCCGGCGGCCTGCCCCCCTGGACCTGCGCTTGATGCAGCAGGGTGCCCATGATCTCGACCTTGACGATGCTCGCGGTGTAGTCCTGCACGCCCTTATGCAGCACATACGTCTTGCCGGTGTTCGCGTCGTAGACGGCAGCGGTGACATTGCTCGAGTAGGTGCTGGACATGCCGGCGAACGGGTTTTTACCAACCGAGCGTTTCGGGTGACCGCCTGGGGTGCTCGGCGTGTCACTGGGCGACCCGACAGTCGGAGTGGTCGGCGGGGCCGCCGGCGTTGAGGTTCTGAACTTTGAGGTCGGTGAGGATCCCGCATCAGGCGACGGCGGAACGCTTGCGCAGCCGGCCGCCAGCAAGGCGATGACGGACAGGGCTGCGACTTGACAAGATCGCCTGGTTGACCGGCGCATAGCTTATTTCATCCCGTGTCTTGGCTTGGTCTTGGGTGAATCCTACTGGCGTCAAGCCGGCATGCCGCATAGATGGCCTAATCGGATATCAGGCGCCGACCGGCAGCTAAGCGGTGTTCTTTGGCCAGTGGCCATCTAGGAACCTGATAATTGCCGCTTCTAGTGCCCGGGCGATCTCGTGCTGCACCTTCGATGAGGTCAGCAAGGCCGCGTCCGTGGCGTTCGGCATGTTGCCGCACTCAATCAGAACTTTAGGGACAGTAGTTAGATTTAGCCCGGCGAGATCATCACGAAATATGTAGCCATTATGCCCGTAATAGTTGGCCGGGTGGAACGGCGTATCGTCGCTGAACGCCGTGTGCACATAACTCCCAAAGCGAACCGAAGATCCGATCACCTTCTCGTTCTCACTGTCCGCGACGGGCTCAAGGACGGTAAATCCGCGGCCCCAGGTCGGGCCGCCGTCGGCGTGGATGTCGATCGCCACGTCCGTGTGGTTGAGCAGCGTCGAGCGCACGTCGATGCAGGGGCCCACGCCGTGGTTGTTGTGCCTGGTCAGCACCACCTTGGCGCCGTCTTTATGCAGGTAGTGAGTCAGGTAGGTGGCGACATTCCAGTTGAACAGGGCCTCGGTGTAGCCGGAGGATGTCTGGGTGCCGGTGGTGTTGCACGCCTCTTTCTCCCGGCCGTTCCAGATCAGATGGTTGATGTAGGCCGGGTCGGTGCCGTTGAGGCCGTTGTGACCGGGGTCGATGCCGATGACCTGGCCGGCCAGTGGCTTGCCGCCCGACCTCCGGCCGACGACGCTCGGGGTCGGCGTAGCGGTCGGCGACCTGCCGACGGTCGGAGACCCGCCGACGGTGGGAGACCCGCCGACGGTGGGAGACCCGCCGACGGTCGGCGTGCCGGTCACCGGCGGCGGTGCGGAACTCGAGCCCGAATTCCGGTTCGGACTCCCCTGGGGCGAAGACCCCGTTCCGATCGAGGCACAGCCGACCGCCGCCAGTCCGCTCAGCACCAGGAAGGAAGTTATCCGCGCCGACCGAGCTATTCGCGCCGACCGAGCTATCTGCACCGACCCCGCTCCCGGGCGGCCGACGAGCATGTTGAGCACCTTGTTCACGTTTCCCTGACCAGCCCCCGGCGTCCGACGCGGCCAGGGAAACCTGGCCGCGTCAGTGCCCTTGTTCGAACCTGACGATTGCCACCGCGAGGGCCCAGGCGATCGCCCGCTGAGCCCGCTTCGAGGTAAGCAACTTGGCATCGGCGCTGTTGCGCATGTTGCCGCATTCGATCAGGACCTTGGGCATCGTAGTGAGATTGAGCCCGGCCAGATCATTGCGGAAAATATAGCCATCGTGGCCATAGTAGTTGCTGATCCCGATCGGCGTCTGCCGAAGGAACTGCTGGTGAACGTCCTTACCGAAGCGCACCGATGACTTAATCACCTTGTTGTTAGGCCCGTCGGCGACCGGCTCTAGCACGGTAAAGCCCCGGCCGGAGGCGGGTCCGCCGTCGGCGTGGATGTCGATGGACACGTTCGCGTGGGCGCGGTCCAGGATGCGGGCGCGCTTGTTCACGCACGGGCCTACGCCGCGGTTGTTGTGCCTGGTCATGACCACCTTGGCGCCGTCTTTACGCAGCATCGCGGCCAGGTCGGTGGCGACGTTCCATGCAAACTTCGGCTCGGGATAGCCGCCGTTGGTCTCCGTGCCGGTGGTGTCGCAGTCTTCCCACTCCCGGCCGTTCCAGATCTGCTTATCGAGGAACGAGGGGTCGGTGTAGTTGCGGCCGTTGTGACCAGGGTCGATGCCGATCACCTTTCCGGCCAGCGGTTTGGGGTGGCGCTTGTGCGCGATGTGCCTGCCAGCTAGTCCGCTCGGCGCGGCATAGGCGATTGCCGCCGACGTCACCAGCGCGGCCGCGGAGATCGCGGCCAAGGCCAGGCCGGCTGGGCGCCAGGACATCAGACGGGTTCGCGGCACGTAAGTCTCCTCTGGAGGCCGGATATAAGCGGGCGCAAATTTTTAATAATGAAAGGCATTTTGCTGTGCTAGCTAATCGTGAACATAGTGACACGGCTGTGACATCGGGCGGCGCCAATTCAGCCGATAACGCCCCTGCCACTGATCAGTGACTCGGCTATCACGGTGCGGAGTATGTCGTTGGTGCCCTCGCCGATCACCATCAGCGGTGCGTCCCGGTACAGGCGCTCAACCGTGAACTCCTTGGAATAGCCGTAGCCACCGTGCACCTGCATCGCGGTGAACGCGCACTCGTAGGCGACCTCGGAGGCGTACACCTTGGCCAGGCCGGACTCCAGGTCGGCGCGCTTGCCCGCGTCGGCGTGCGAGGCGGCCCAATAGGTCAGCAGCCTGGCCGCCTGCAGCTTCATCGCCATGTCGGCCAGCTTGAGCTGCACGGCTTGGAAGCCGGAGATCTTGCGGCCGAACGCCTCGCGCTCCCCCGCGTATCGCAGCGCCTGGTCGTAGGCCTCCTGCGCCACCCCGACGGCGCGGGCGGCGATATTGATCCTGCCCTTCTCCAGCGCGGCGAGCACCTGCTGCAGTCCGCGTCCCTCGGTGCCGCCGAGCAGGTTGGCGGTCGGAACGGCCGCGTCGTCGAACACCAGCTCGCAGGTCTCGGGGCCGCGGTAGCCAAGCTTGGGCAGGTCTCTGACGACCTCGAAGCCACCGGTGGCCTGATCGACGAGCAGCACCGACATCCCGGCGTGGGCGGGCTCGGCGCTCGGATCGGTCTTGACCAGCACGGGCAGCGGATCGGCGTGCCTGGCGTTGGTGATCCACGTCTTGCGGCCGTTTATCACGTATCGGTCGCCGTCCCGGCGCGCGGAGGTCGTGATGCCCTGCAGGTCACTGCCGGCTCCTGGCTCGGTCAGCGCGATTCCGGTCCGGCGCTCGCCGCTCGCCAGCGCGGGCAGGTGGGCCCGCTTTTGCTCGTCGGTGCCGAACTGGGCGATCATCCAGCAGGACAGCGAGTGGCTGCCGATGATCCCGGCGACGCCCATCCAGCCGCGCGAGATTTCCTCGAAGACCACCGCGAGCGAGACCATGTCGGCCGCCAGGCCGCCGTACTCCTCGGGTACTAGCAGGCCGAACAAGCCCATCTTGCGCATGGTGGCGACGATCTCGTCCGGGTAGGCACCTGAGGATTCCATTTCCCTGGCGACCGGCCGGATCTGCTCATCGACGAATGACCGGATCGTGTCACGCAGCAGCCGCTGCTCGTCGGACAGCTCGAAGTCCATAACCGCTCCCCTGGCTCGGTGCTACGAGAGGACTCGCCGCCTGAAGTTTCGCAGGCCGATGGCCAGGAATACCACACCGAAGCCGATCACGACCGGATAGATCACATACAGGTGCATGTGCGGCGCGGTGGTAAATACCGCCCGCATCCCCTCGTTCACGTAGATGAGCGGGTTGATCAGCACGACCGTCTGCAGCCAGTGCCAGCCGCCGATGGTGACCGGCGCCAGCCGGGTCCAGCCGTAGTAGGTGCCGCCCAGGAACGTGATCGGCAAGATGATGAACGCGAACATCAGGCCGATGTTCCTCGGCTCGAAGCTGGTGCCGAGCACCAGGCCAAGCCCGGCCATCGCGATGCAGGCGAGCGGCAGGAAGGTCAGGATCAGCGGCCAGTGCAAGGTCAGGTGCGCCTGCACGCCGGGAGCATGCACCACCGAGGCGATGGGCAGCACCAAGGTGGCCGACAAGATGCCCTGGGCGGCGCCGGAGAGCACTTTGGCGACCGCGACCAGCCAGATCGGGCAGGGCGCCTGGACGCGGTCCTCGATCTCGCGGGTGAAGCCGAACTCCTGCGCCATGGACATCGCGATCGACTGGACGCCCTGGAACATCGCGGAGATGCCGACCACGCCCGGCACCAGGATCGTCGCGAACGCGGACTGATCGGCCGTGCCGTGGCCTCCGATGCCCTGCCCGATCTTGGGGAACACGTAGAGGAACACGAAGCAGAGCAGGAACGGCTGGATCAGCGTGCGGACGATGAATTCCCACAGGTGCTTGCGGAGCACGACCAGGTCGCGCAGCAGCAGCGCGCCAAGCGCGGTCCAACTGGCGGCCGCGACCGAGCGGGTCGGGACGTAGGTGATCTTCGTGCTGGCCGGCTGGACTTCCTTGGGGGCCGGCTGCGAGGTTACTGGAGCTGCCATCAGTCCCTGAGCTCCTTGCCGGTGAGGTTGATGAAGACCGTCTCCAGGCTGGGCTCGGAGATCGACAGGTCGGACAGGTCGAAGCCGCCCCGCTCGGCCGCGAGCACGATCTTCGGCACCAGGCGGTCGCTGCCGGTCATGTGCAGTTCCACGGCGCCGTCGGCTTCGGCGACTCGGGTCCTTCGCACTCCTTCGACCTCGCTGGTGAGCAATTCGGCCAGCTTGGCTAGGTCGCCGGTGGTCTTGACCGTCACGATCGTGTCGGCATCGATGGACTGCTTTAGCGCGGCCGGGGTGTCCATCGCGAGGATCTTGCCGTGGTCCATGATCGCGACTCGCTCGCAGAGCCGGTCGGCCTCTTCCATGTAGTGCGTGGTCAGCAGGATCGTCTGGCCGTCGGCGTGCAGTTCGCCGAGCAGCTCCCACAGCGCGAGCCGGCTCTGCGGGTCAAGGCCGGCCGTCGGCTCATCGAGGAACAGCACGGCGGGCCGATGGAAGATCGCCCGCGCGACCATCAGGCGCTGGGCCATGCCTCCGGACAGGGCGTAGACCGACGCCTTGGCCCACTTGCTGAGCTGGAACTGCTCGAGCAGCCGGCCGGTGATCCGGCGGGATTCCTTTGACCCGATGCCGAACAGGCGGCCGTGAAAGTAGAGGTTCTCCCAGACGGTGAGCTGGCGGTCGAGCGTGTTCTGCTGGGAGACGACTCCGCTCAGCTGCTTGGCCAGGGCCGGATGGGTGCCGACGTCTACTCCGCTAAGGAACGCCTTACCTGCTGTGGGCACCACCCTGGTGGTGAGGATGCCGACGGTGGTGGTCTTGCCGGCGCCATTCGGGCCGAGCAGTCCGAAGATCTCGCCGGCCTGCACATCGAGGTTGAGCTTGTCGACGGCCGCGAAATAACTTCCCTTGTAGATCTTGGTGAGATCCTCGGTGTGGATCGCAGCGACCTGCTGCTCAGCTTCGGCCTGGCCGACCTGACCTAGCGCTGCTGGCACGGTGCTCATCGAAGTGATTTTAGTGCCAACGCGCTTGGAGGCGATGATCTGCCCATGTCGCAGGTCGCCGGGCTAGGGCGATTTGGAGCCGTTCGAGGCTGTCGCAGAGGCGTCGAAATCACAGGTGTTCGAATCGACCACGGATGGTTCTCGTTAGGCTTGCCGGAGGATTTTCCAGGTCTTGCCGTTCCATAGCTCGGACAGCGGAACGCGAACGCGGTTGACGGTGCGGTAGCCGACGGCCATGCAGAACCCCTTGGCGCAGGAGATCCCGCTGAGCTTTGATCCGCTGCCTGCCGACTTCGGGTGCGCAGCCTTGAATTGGTGGCCGTTCCAGGCGAAGAATCCGGCCAGTCCGTCGGTCATGCAGGCGGTGCTGGTGGCGCAGGACAATGTGCCAGGCAGGAAGCAGGCGCCTCCGCATTTGTCCGCGGGCCACGGCAGGCGGGCCGAGGCGGAGATATCTCTCCAGGTTCCTGAGGTGGCCTGATACGAGGCCACGTACGCTTGCGCCCTTATGTCATTGCCGATGGTCAGGCAGAACGTGCCGGTACAGGAGACCGCGTGCGGGCTGGTGACGGAGGTGGCCGCTGGCGGATTGCTGATGTGCCAGTCCGCGCCGTCCCAGACAGCGGCGCCGGGCAGTGTGTCGCCGCTCACGGTGGCGGTGTCGCCGACGGCGGCGCATCTCGTCGGGCTGGCACAGGAGACATCGCGGTCACCGCAGTCCGATGGCTGATGGTCGCAGAAGGCGGTATCTGTCCACGACTTCCAGGCGTTGCCATTCCAGGTCTCGGCGATGGGACCCGACTTGTTTCGGCCGACCCCGTTGACGACCGCGCACATGCTGCTGCTGGCGCAGCTTGAGGCCGTAATCACGTGTTGCGGCGGCGAAGTCATGACACGCCACTTGGTGCCATTCCACACCACGGCACCTGACGATCCGCGGGCTCCGGCGGCCATGCAGAATTTGCGCGTCGGACAGGACACGCCAGTCAGTCCGCCGCCAGGAGGATCAGCCAGCTGATGCCAGGCACCGTGCTGCCAGACCCACGCTACGGCCCCCTTCGCGGACGCTCTGGTGCCCACCGCCATGCACCAGCGCGACGCCAAGCATGACACCGCCTGCAGGACACCGCGGCTCATTGCCGCCGGACTCGCGGCCACCGGCGCGGAGCTGCCCGCCCGGGCCGGGCCCGCCACCGCCAGGCAGCCTAGGAACGCCGCGAGTATGCCGACCGGGAGCCAATATTGCGATGTGCGCCGACGGACGAGAACTCTCATTGCGGATCTCCATCAAAGCTATCATTTACCTGACACAGCACACCATAATCGCGTCACGAATTCAAGGTAGCACCGAATGACTTCAGTCCATTCGTCATCAAATGGGGGAAGTATATTGCCAGACTTCCCTTAAAACCATGAACGGCTAAATCAGCGATCGGGGCCGGTGAGTTCCTGGAGTCCAATGATCTGGGTCAGGCGGAGCCGGTCGGCATCTGGACTCGCTGGTTCGGCCGTGTACACGACCAACCTCAGGTCAGACCCGGCGACGGTGAGGACATCGCAGTCGAGCGTGATCGGACCGACCTGCGGATGCTCGATGGTCTTGGAGTTAGTCGAGCCGGTCGTGCTGACTGCGCGCTCGGCCCACAGCTGGGCGAATCGAGGGCTGGCCTGCGCGAGCTCGTCGACTAGGCGGTGCAGCCTGGCATCGTCGGGGTAGGCGCCGACGGCCCGCCTCAGGTCGGAGACGGCGTTGACCTCGAACTCATCGGCCTGGTCGTCGTTCTTGCGCACCCTGGTCGACGTTCCGGTGAATGTCCGCCAGAGCAGGTTCCGGTCCCGCCCGCTGACCGCCGACGGATCGCCCATGAGCGCGGCCCAGGCCGCGTTCCAGGTGATGATCGTCCAGGCTGGGTCGTAGACGGCTACCGGCAGATCGGCCATCCGGTCGACCAGGCGCTGGACGCTGGGCGATACGTGGGTGGCCATGGCGGACCTTCTCGGCGGCGCCTGCCCGGCCACGGTGTAGAGGTGGTCGCGCTCCTCTGCCGTCAGCCGCAGGGCACGCGACAGGGCTGCCAGCACCTGCGTCGACGGATTGGTGGCCCGGCCCTGCTCGAGGCGGACCAGATAGTCGACCGAGATGCCAGCCAGCAGGGCCAGTTCTTCGCGGCGCAGACCACGGGTGCGGCGGGGCGATCCGGCCGGGAAACCGGCCTCGGCCGGCTGCAGCCGGTGCCGCCAAGCCTGGATGTAGGAGCCCAGTCCGTCACCTGCCTGCACTCCAGTAGTTTCGCACCACCGGGCGAGTTCTGGGTGGTACTGGCAGTCCCACGGTCCGTCGGGACCCTGGCTACCCCGCCGTCGGCGACCGAACATGGTCGCCATGAAACTTGGAATCTCACTGGGCGGGTTTCCGATGGGAACCGAGGCTGAGCACATGGCGCCGCTTTTGCGCCGACTGGCCCGACGCGCCGATGAAGCCGGATTCGACAGCTTGTGGACCATGGATCATTTCTTCCAGATCCCGATTACCGGCCAGCCGCCTGAGGCGCCGCTGCTTGAGGCTTACGCCGTGCTGGCGTTCCTGGCCGCCGAGACCGCCAGGATCAGGCTGGGCACGATGGTCACCTGCGTCGCGTACCGCCATCCCGGCGTCCTGATCAAGGCGGTCACGTCGATCGACGTGCTCAGCGGTGGGCGCGTGATCTTCGGAGTGGGCGCCGGCGCTCCCTTCAACGAGCCGCCGCCCGGGCGTTCACCTCGGGACTTCGAGGCCTATGGGCTCGGCATACCGTTCCCGCCGCTCGCCGAACGATTCGAGCGGCTGGAAGAACTGGTGCAGATCGCCCTGCAGATGTGGCGCGGCGACGAGGCGCCCTACGAGGGAGCCCACTACCAGATGCTCCGGCCGCTCAACTCGCCTAATACGATCACCCGCCCGCACCCGCCAATCCTGATCGCCGGCAGCGGGGAACGAAAGACCTTGCGGCTGGTCGCCCGCTACGGCGACATGTGCAACCTCTTCGACTTGCCCGGCACCGGTTTCGCCGACGACCTGAAGCACAAGCTCGGCGTACTGCGGTCGCACTGTGAAGATGCGGGCCGCGACTACGACGACATCGAGAAGACGGTGTCGACCTTCGCCGACCCCGGCGACGACCAGAACCGCGTCCTTGACCACCTGGCCGAACTCGCCGGCCTGGGCATCGACCATGCCATGATCGGCCCCAGACAGCCCTGGGACGAAGCCAGCCTGGACTGGGCAGCCGCGCTGGTGCCTGACGTGCACGCCATTCCGGTCCCGCGCTAGCCAGTCGGCCGCGCCTAGCCGGGCGCGCCTAGCTGACCGTGCCTAGCTGGGCGGGTCCGACTGCGCCACCGGAGGGTCGTGTCTCGGGCCGGGGCGAGCGTTGCGTCCGACTGAGTCAAGGTGCCACAAGACCGTCGCATATGAGGCCATGAGACTGGCCTGACAGTAAGGCACCGCTAGTTGCCGACAATACTCCCTGACGATCGGCTGAGCCCGACGCAGGTTCGCCCGAGGCATAGAAGGAAACAGGTGGTGCTCGATCTGGTAGTTGAGTCCGCCTAGCGCCAGGTCCGTCAGCCACGACCCGTTGACGTTGCGGGACGTAAGTACCTGACGCCGCAGGAAGTCGCTCTGGTCGGCCGCGTCCAGGATGGGCATGCCCTTGTGATTGGGAGCGAACGATATGCCCAGATACAGGCCGAACAGGCCTTGCTGAACCGCGATGAACACGACCGCTTTCACCGGCGGCAACACAAGAAACACGACAGCCAGATAGCCAACCAGATGGGCGGTGAGCAGTGCCGACTCGGCCAGCCGGTTCTTGGCCGACCGCTTCACCAGGCCGCGGATGCTGGACACGTGCAAGCTCAGCGCCTCGGCGAACAGCAGCGGGAAGAACAGGTAGGCCTGGTAGCGGTAGAGAATACTGGCCAGGCCCCGGCTCCCGGCCGCCGCTCCCGGGGTGAAGGCCAGTGCCCCAATCGCGACGTCTGGGTCAACGCCCTCAGTGTTCGGATGAGCGTGATGGCGATTGTGCTTGCTGACCCACCAGCCGTAACTGAGTCCGATACCGAGATTGCCGACTAGGAGGCCAAGGGCATCGCTGGCCCGCCGGGACCCAGTGATCTGCTTGTGACCAGCGTCGTGGCCGAGAAAGCCGAGCTGCGTGAACACGATCGCGAGGAAAGCGGCCACCGCTAGCTGCCACCACGAGTCACCTATCAGCACGAAACTGGCCCAGCCGGCGGCCAGCAGGAAGACGGTCCCCGTGATCAGCCAGGCGTAGCGCCCTGGGCGCCGTTCCATCAGCCCGGCCTGACGGATCAACCGGGACAGCTGAGCGTAGTCAGAGCCGCGTGAAGAGGCGGCCGGTGTGACAAGCGTCTGAGCGGGCTGGCGGGTCGCGGCCGTCGCGGCCGTCGCCGCCTCACGAGGTTGCATCGCGCGGGCTCCTAGATGCTGCATAACACGGCTGGACAATGGGCCGCCAGGATCTCCTGATCGGCGGCGCAGGCACGAGCCCACGAAGTTACACGCTGACAATACCCTGACTGTCACGAGGGGTCAGCATCGGATAACGACTGCCGCAGGCTCCCCGCAAAGTGAGCGGCAAGCGCATACTAGTGATGGTGAAGACAAGCCGCGCTGCGTCCCGGCGCTATCTGCCCAACAGTCCGTTCGGCCCGCCACCCGTAGCTCCGCCTGCGGAACAGTACGCCGTGCTTGACCAGGTTACGCACGACACCTATGGCCTCGGCCGGGTCATCGGCGTCGAGCCGGACATTGCCGTCGCCGTAGATTTCGGTTCGCGCCGGGTGCGGATCGTGCTGCCATGCGCAAAGCTGACCAAACTCTGATCTCACCCCTCGGCAAGCGGCGATAGCGCCACGGGCAGCCGCACTAAAGGCGCCTGAAGAATCGCTGAGTGAGCAAGACCCGAAGCAATTCACGGTGGGGATCGTCGGGCCGCGCGAGTGCGCGGGTCCTGGAATTCGTCACAGGTCAGCGGCCGGTTATCCGGGTAATCAGCCGGCAGCCCTGCCGTTATGCCTGCGTCCATGCCGATCCCGGCTCACCGTGCGCGAGCTTGACGATGGCCGCCGAATCCAGGTAAATCATCAGCGTTCGTCACCCCGTGCCGCGAGACTAGCCCAGCTGCAACGTCCGACCGGTCAGGCTCACCGGTGCCCGTGGCCAGGACAGCACGGCCGCACATGGCGACGCACAGCGGCTTGAACTACCGCCTTCCGGATAGCCGCCGACCGCAATATGCCCCTGCCGGTCAGGACATCCAAGGCATGCTCAGTCTCTTCATCGGGTCCAGATGGTGATGGTCTCCG
>Ga0099827_10000250_pt1 | contig 22137 bp, 19 predicted proteins | sample CZO8metaG_FD_79339 | JGI IMG/M metagenome (GOLD analysis project Ga0099827, IMG submission 79339) | Vadose zone soil microbial communities from the Eel River Critical Zone Observatory, Northern California, USA - CZOApr15con1.8 metaG | ecosystem: Environmental > Terrestrial > Soil > Vadose zone ...
CGGCAGATGGTCAAGGTCAACCCGATCGTCAACTGGTCGCAGGACCAGGTCGACAGCTACATCGCCGAGCACGGCGTGCTGGTCAACCCGCTGGTCTATGACGGGTATCCGTCGATCGGCTGCTCGACGTGCACCTCGAGAGTCGAGCCAGGCGCCGACCCGCGGAGCGGGCGCTGGGAAGGCACTGGCAAGACCGAATGCGGTATCCACGGCTGACCGCCGTGCGAAGCCTGGCGCAGGCTGGGCAGCCCGGCCCGCCGCTGGTCGCCGTCGCGCACGGAAGCGCCGATCCCCGGGCGGCCGCGACGATCGCGGAGCTGATGAGGCTCGTGCGGGAAACCGCGGCCGGGGCCGGCCTGCCCGGGCTCGACACGCGCACCGCTTACCTCGGGCACGGGCCGCCGTCGGTGGCCCAGGTGCTCAGCGCGGTCGCGGCCGCCGGGCCGCCGCCCCGCCGCGCGGTCGTGCTGCCGCTGCTGCTCACCGCGGCCTATCACAGCGAGACTGACCTGCCCGCGCTGGTTGATGACGCCCGGCGAGCACTGCCGGGCCTGGGTGTCGGCTACGGCCGGCCGCTGGGGCCGCATCCGCTCCTGTTCCGTGCGCTCGACCGCCGCCTGGCCGAAGCAGGCGTGCCCGCCGGGTCGCCCGGCGACGTTGCCGTCGTGCTTGCCGCCGCCGGATCCCGGCGCCCAGGCGCGAACGCGGCCATCGCCCGGATGGCGTCGCGCTGGCAGGCGGCCAGCGGCTGGCGCCGCGTGATCCCGGCCTATGCGGCGGCATCCTGCCCGGCGCCTGGTGATGCGGTGACCGCGCTGCTGCGAGGTGGCTCGCCGTGCGTGGTGGTGTCGACCTACCTGCTGGCCCCGGGGATATTCGCGGACCAGGTTGCGGCTTCGGCGCTGCGCGCTGGCGCGGCAGCGGTATCCGGCGCCCTTGGCGCGGCTCCCGAGGTAGCCGAGGTCATCCTGCGCCGGTATGCCGAGGCCGTCGCCTCGCCGGGCGGAATGGACGCCGCCTGGGCGGGGGATGCCTACCCTCGTGGAGGGAGCCGCCGATGACCCCCGCTGGCCCGCATGTCACGCACGAGGTGCTGAATCAGGTACCGCCGCTGGCCGGGCACGACGTGGCCGATGACGCCGCGCTGCTCGCCGCGGTCGACCGGGAAGGCGCGTCCTGGGCCGGCCCGGAGCTGCATCAGCTTGGCCGCCTGGCCGGCCACCCGGCCAGCCAGCAACTGGCGCGGCTGGCGAACGAGCACCCGCCGGTGCTGCATAGCCACGATGCCCGCGGAAACCGGATCGACGAAGTCGAATTCCATCCAGCCTGGCACGACCTCATGGCCACCGCGGTGCGCCATGGCCTGCACGCGACGCCATGGACGGATCCGGCTCCCGGCAGCCATGTGGCCAGGGCGGCGAAGTTCTACGTCTGGACGCAGGCCGAGGGCGGCCATGGCTGCCCGGTGTCGATGACCTATGCGGCGGTGCCAGCGCTCCGGCACCAGCCGGACCTCGCCGCCAGGTTCGAGCCGTTGCTTGCCGCCCGGGCGTACGACCCCGGCCTGCGCGTGCCGGCCGGCAAGGCCGGCCTGCTCGCGGGCATGGCGATGACCGAGAAGCAGGGCGGTTCTGACGTCCGGGCCAACACCACCCGCGCGGAGCCGGCCGGCCACGGCTGCTACCAGCTCACTGGTCACAAATGGTTCTGCTCGGCACCGATGTGCGATCTCTTCCTGGTGCTTGCCCAGGCGCCGGAGGGCCTGAGCTGCTTCCTGCTGCCCCGGGTGCTGCCGGACGGATCCCGTAACCCGATGCGCATCCAGCGGCTCAAGGACAAGCTGGGGAACCGGTCCAACGCATCAGCGGAGGTGGAGTACGACGCCGCGACCGCGTGGCTGGTCGGCGAGCCGGGCCGGGGCACGGCGACCATCATCGAGATGGTCAGCGCGACCCGGCTTGACTGCGTGCTCGGCAGCGCCGCGGCGATGCGCCAGGCCTGCGTCACCGCCGTGCACCATGCGGCCTGCCGCCGCTCATTCGGCGGGCTGCTGATCTCACATCCGCTGATGACAGCCGTCCTCGCCGACCTGACCCTGGAATCGGAGGCCGCGACCACGCTGGCGATGCGCCTGGCGGGCGCGGCGGACAAGGCAGCCAGCGGAGACGGCGAGCAGGCCGCGCTGCTCAGGATCGCGCTGCCCGCCGCCAAGTACTGGGTGTGCAAGCGGACGCCGGCCGTCGCCGCCGAGGCGCTGGAGTGCCTGGGCGGGAATGGCTACGTGGAGGAGTCAGGCATGCCGCGGATCTACCGCGACGCGCCGCTCAACTCGGTGTGGGAGGGATCGGGTAACGTGACCGCGCTCGACGTGCTGCGCGCGCTCGCGCGCTGCCCGGAGTCTGGCGACGCCCTGGTCGCCGAGGCGGACCTGGCCGCCGGCGCGGACCGCCGGCTTGACCAGGCAGTCCTGCGGCTCCGCAAGGCGCTCGGCGAGGCCAGCGAGGCCGGCCAGGCGGCGAACAGGGACGCCGAGTACCGGGCGCGCAGGCTGGCCGGGCTCATCGCCCTGGTGCTGCAGGCCGCGCTGCTGGTCCGGCACGCGCCAGCCGGGGTGGCCGGCGCATTCTGCGCGTCCCGGCTCGATCCTGGCGGCGCCGGAGGGCCGGGCGGGCCCGGCCTGCCGTTCGGCATGCTGCCTGACGGCCTGGACCTGGCCATCATCTTGAGCCGGTCGCGGGCGGCAGCGGCCGGGTAGGGTCGGCGGATGCGCGTCTGGCCAGGAACCGCCTACCCGCTCGGTGCCACCTGGGATGGCTCGGGGACCAATTTCGCGCTGTTCTCCGAGGTCGCGACCGCTGTCGAGCTATGCCTGTTCGGGCCGGGCGAGCCCGGCCAGGCCGCTGACCGCGGCGCCGAGAGACGGATCACGCTGACCGAGGTGGACGGGTTCGTCTGGCACTGCTACCTGCCGGAGGTCGGCCCGGGCCAGCGGTACGGCTACCGGGTGCACGGGCCCTACCAGCCGGAACGTGGCCGCCGGTGCAATCCAGCCAAGCTGCTGCTCGATCCGTACGGAAAGGCCGTCGAGGGCGACGTGCGCTGGCACGAGGCGCTGTTCTCATACCGGATGCATGATCGCTGGGCGGTGAATACCGCCGACAGCGCCCCGTACATGCCGAGGAACGTGGTGATCGACCCGCGTTTCGACTGGGACGGCGACCGGCCGCCCCGTACTCCCTACCACGAGACGCTGATCTACGAGGCGCACGTGCGCGGTCTCACGCTGCGGCATCCGCAGGTGCCGCCGCAGCAGCGCGGGACCTATGCCGGGCTCGCCCACCCGGCCGTGCTCGGGCACCTGACCCGGCTTGGCGTCACGGCCGTCGAGCTGATGCCGGTGCATCAGTTCGTGTCCGAGCGCCCGCTCGCGGCCCGTGGCCTGGCCAACTACTGGGGCTATAACACGATCGCCTTCCTGGCCCCGCACAACCGCTATTCCTCCGCTGCCGGGCCGGACAGCCAGGTCGCCGAGTTCAAGGCGATGGTCAAGGCACTGCACGAGGCAGGCATCGAGGTGATACTCGACGTCGTCTACAACCACACGGCGGAAGCCGATCACCGCGGGCCGACGCTGTCCTTCCGCGGCATCGACAACGCGGCCTACTACCGGCTGCGGGTGGACGAGCCGCAGTACTACCTGGACTACACCGGCTGCGGGAATAGCCTCAACGTCCGGCACCCGCACGCCCTGCAGCTGATCATGGACTCGCTCCGGTACTGGATCCTGGACATGCACGCGGACGGCTTCCGGTTCGACCTCGCCTCGGCGCTGGCCCGCGAGCTGCACGATGTCAACCGGCTGTCAGCGTTCTTCGAGCTAGTCCAGCAGGACCCGGTGGTGTCTCAGGTGAAGCTGATCGCCGAGCCGTGGGATGTCGGCGAGGGCGGCTACCAGGTCGGCCAATTCCCGCCGCTGTGGACCGAGTGGAACGGAAAGTACCGGGACACGGTGCGTGACCTGTGGCGCAGCCGCCCCGCCATGCTGCCGGAATTCGCCTCCCGGTTGACCGGCTCAAGCGACCTGTACGAGACAAGTGCCCGGCGGCCGGTGGCCTCGGTGAATTTCGTCACCTGCCACGACGGCTTCACCCTGCAGGACCTGGTCAGCTACGACCATAAGCACAACGCGGCCAATGGCGAGGACGGCCGCGATGGCACCGACGACAACCGGTCCTGGAATTGCGGCACGGAAGGTCCCTCTGATGACCCGGCCGTCAACGAGCTCAGGGCGCGGCAGGTGCGGAATTTCCTCGTGACGCTGTTCTGCTCGCAGGGAATTCCGATGCTGGCGGCCGGGGATGAAATGGGCCGGACGCAGCAGGGCAATAACAATGCCTACTGCCAGGACAACGAGTTGTCCTGGGTCGACTGGGAAGGCGTCGCCAAGCACGCAGACCTGCTTGAGTTCACCCGTGGCCTGTCCGAACTGCGTCGCCTGCACCCGGTGTTCCGGCGCCGGCGTTTCTTCAGCGGGCAGGCCGCCGGGCGGGAGCGCGGCGGGGGCGCCGGAATGGCGGACATCGCCTGGCTTACCCCGTCCGGGCAGGAGATGACGGCGGCCGACTGGCAGGTGGGCTACGCCAGGGCAATGGCGGTGTTCCTGAATGGCATCGCGATCACGGAACCGGGGCCGCACGGCCAGACGGTGCGGGACGACGATTTCCTGCTGCTCGTCAATGCGCACAATGCGCCGGTGACCTTCACGCTGCCGGGCGCGCGGTACGCGGCGGCGTGGCAGACCCTGGTGGACACGTCGGGCCCGCCGTCCGGCGGCGAGATCGGCGCGGGCAGCGGCGTGCTGCTGCCCGGTCACGGGATGATGGTGCTCCGCAGCCTGACGGGCGGCCCGGCCGCCGCCTAGCGGCAGGTGCCCAGGGTGGCGCTGAGTGGCAGCGTGCCGCTCGCGCGGGTCGCGGCGAGACTGGCCGGCGCTCTGATTGACTGCTGGCGTGCGCCAGATCTTCCCGGCTGAAGCAAGCGACGGCCCGATCGGATCGGTCCAGCCCGGCGGGCCCGGCCTGGCCGAGATCGCCCGGCTGTACGCGTACCCGGCGCCGGGCTCGCCGCCGGGCCGCCCGTGGGTGCGCGCCAACATGGTCGCGAGCGCCGACGGCGCCGCCACCGTGCAAGGCCGTTCCGGCGGCCTGTCCGGCGACGCCGACCGGCTGGTCTTCTCCGTGCTGCGCAGCCTCGCAGACGTGATCCTGGCCGGCGCAGGGACGGTCCGGGCTGAGCACTACCGGCCGGTGCGCGGCACGGAGGCATGGGCCGAGCTGCGCGAGGGCCGGCCGCCGACCCCTCCCATCGCCGTCCTGACCCGCTTGCTCGACCTGGATCCGGATGGCCCGCTGCTAGCCGGCGCGCCCAGGCACGCCCGGACGATCGTGCTGACCACCGAGGCGGCTCCAGCGGACCGGCGGGCGGCCGCGGCCAGGCACGCCGACGTCATCGTGGCCGGGCGCGAGCTGATCAGCCCGGCGGCGGTGATCGGCGCCCTGGCCGAGCGCGGCCACCAGCGGATCCTGATCGAGGGCGGCCCGCACCTGCTCGGCCAGGTAGCGGCCGACGGCCTGCTCGACGAGCTTTGCCTCACCGTCAGCCCGCTGCTGGCAGGCGGCAGGGCGGGCCGGATCCTGGCCGCCGGGGCGACCGGCGGCGGCGACATCCCGCCAGCCCAGGCCGGCCTCCGCCTTTCGCACGTTCTTGCCGACAGCGACTACCTGCTCTGCCGGTACCTTCGCCGGGGCGAAGGCTAGGAAGTCCAGGGCCCGGCCGCGTCGCCGGGGGCCGGCCGGCGGCCGCCAGGCGGCCGGCCAGAAAGGAGTCAACCATGCCACTGCACGAGGCGAAGGGCGCGCTGGGTGAAGGCGACGATCTGGATATCAATCCGGTCTACGTCCGGCTGGAAGGACACTCGGTGCCGCGGTACACGATGCCGCGTCGTGGCATGCTGCCGGACACTGCCCTGCAGGTGGTCAGAGACGAACTGATCCTGGACGGCAACGCCCGGCTCAACCTGGCGACGTTCGTGACCACCTGGATGGAGCCGCAGGCCCGCCAGCTGATGGCCGAGTGCTTCGACAAGAACATGATCGACAAGGATGAGTACCCGCAGACCGCCGAGCTTGAGCGGCGCTGCGTCAACATCCTCGCGAGCCTGTGGCACGCGCGGGGGACAGCCACCGGCGGCCTGCCCGCCGCGACCGGCTGCTCCACCACTGGATCGAGCGAGGCCTGCATGCTGGGCGGGATGGCGCTGCTCTGGCGGTGGCGCGCCCGCGGCCGCGCCGCGGCAGGCCCGCCGAATCTGGTCATGGGCGCCAATGTCCAGGTCTGCTGGGAGAAGTTCTGCCGGTACTGGCAGGTGGAACCGCGGCTGGTGCCGATGGCGCCAGACAGGCTGCACCTGACCGGGCCGGAGGCGGCCGTCCGGTGCGATGAGAACACCATCGGCGTGGTAGCGGTCATGGGCTCCACGATGGACGGCAGCTACGAGCCGGTCCGGCAGATAGCCGGGGCGCTTGACCGGCTGCAGGCTGAGCACGGGCACGACGTGCCGATCCATGTCGACGGCGCGTCCGGCGGGTTTGTCGCGCCGTTCCTGCACCCGCACCTGGAGTGGGATTTCCGGGTGCCGAGGGTGGCATCGATCAATGCCTCCGGGCACAAGTACGGCCTGGTCTTTCCCGGGGTCGGCTGGGTGGTGTGGCGGGACTCCGGCGCTCTCCCCGACGACCTGGTCTTCCGGGTCAACTACCTCGGCGGGGACATGCCGACGTTCGCGCTGAACTTCTCCCGGCCGGGCAGCCAGGTCGCGGCGCAGTACTACAACTTCCTGCGGCTCGGCTTCGATGGCTACCGGCGAGTGCAGCAGGCCAGCCAGGACGTGGCGATGCACATGTCGTCGCAGATCGCCGCGATGGGACCATTCGAGCTGCTCACCGACGGCAGCGAGCTGCCGGTGTTCGCGTTCCGGTTGCGCGGCGCGGCCAGCTACACGGTGTTCGACCTGACCGAGCGGCTCAGGCAGCGCGGCTGGCTGGTTCCCGCCTACACCTTCCCTGCGGACCTGCAGGACGTGGCCGTGCTCAGGATCGTGGTGCGCAACGGCTTCAGCATGGACCTGGCCGGGGAGTTCCTCGCGGACCTGCGGATGCAGACAGAACTGCTGGCCGCGCACCCCGGCCCGCCGGTGCCGCTCTTCCCGGCGGGCAGCGCCCGCGGCGGCTTCGCCCACTGACGCCGGGCCGGCCCGGGCGGGCTGCCCGTCAGGCGCCCTTGCGGAGCCGGTCCAGCGCCTCGGCGAGGATCGCGGCGCCGTCGGTGTCGTTGCGCCGTTCCTTCACGTAGGCCAGGTGAGTCTTGTACGGCTCGGCATGCGGCGGGGCCGGCGGATTGGCCTCGTCCTGGCCGGCCGGGAAACCGCAGCGCGGGCAGTCCCAGGTGTCCGGCACCGCGGCATCGCTCGCGAAGCTCGGGATGGTCTCATGCCGGTTACAGCACCAGAACGAGACACGTACCCGCGGCGCGGCCTCGCCGCGCTCCGCCTCGCCCATCGGTCCAGCGCCCACCCTGCTGCCGCGGATGGCGTTGCCACTACTCACTGCTCACCCCTTGCCCTCGTGACCAGCCTGATCCTGCGTTTCCAAGCCCGCATGCCCGCCGCCGTCAGCGGTTCATCAGCAGGCCGAGCGCGACGATGCAGAGGAACCAGAGGATGCCCGTGAAGATCGTGATCCGGTCCAGGTTCCGCTCGACCACCGATGACGAGCCAAGAGAGGACGAGATACCGCCGCCGAACAGATCCGACAGCCCGCCGCCCTTGCCCTTGTGCAGGAGGACGAGCAGCATCATCAGCAGGCTCGTGATGATGAGGACGATGGAGACTCCGATGACCACTGCTTCTTCTCGTCCTTCCGGGCGCCCCGCTCAGGTTTCCGCGACCAGCTCACGATACCGGCAAATCCTGGCGAATTCGCCGGCATCAAGGCTGGCCCCGCCCACCAGCGCGCCGTCAATATCTGGCTGCGCCATGATCGCAGCCATGTTGTCGGCCTTAACCGACCCGCCATACAGGATACGCACACTGGCAGCCGCCGCGTGCCCGTGAACGGCTGAAAGGCGGCCGCGGACGGCCCCGCACATCTGCTGCGCGTCATCCGGGGTGGCCACCTGCCCAGTGCCAATCGCCCAAACCGGCTCATAGGCGACAATCATCGCGGCAACCTGGTCACCGCCAATCTCGTCCAGCGCGCCGTCCAGCTGGCCCAGGGTGTGCGGGACATGATCGCCGGCCTCGCGGATTTCCAGCGTCTCGCCGATGCACAGGATCGGCGCCAGCCCGGCCCGGAGCGCGGCCCGCACCTTCGCATTCACCACCGCATCGTCCTCGCAGTGGTACCGGCGCCGTTCTGAATGGCCGGCCAGCGCGTACCGGCACCCCAGCTTGGCCAGCATGCGGCCGGAAACCTCGCCGGTGTAGGCCCCGGCGTCATGCGGCGAGATGTCCTGCGCGCCGTACCCGATGGGCACCTTGTCGGCCTCCACCAGGGTCTGCACGCTGCGCAGCGCGGTGAATGGCGGCAGCACCGCGACGTCGGTGGCGGCGTAGTCCTTGCTGGTCAGGGTGAAGGCGAGCTTCTGCGTCAGCGAGATCGCCTCAAGGTGGTTGTTATGCATCTTCCAGTTGCCAGCCACCAGCGGCCTGCGGTCCGCGGCCCGGCTCACGTGTCGTCGTCCAGCGCGGCCAGCCCCGGCAGCCGCTGGCCTTCGAGGTATTCGAGGCTGGCGCCGCCGCCGGTCGAGATGTGCGAGAAGTCGCCGGGCGCGAAGCCAAGGCGCCGGACGGCCGCGGCGGAGTCACCGCCGCCGATCACGGTCAGCCCGTGCACTGCCTTGATTGCCTCGGCCACCGCCCTGGTGCCCGCCGCGAACGCGGGAAACTCGAAGACCCCGACCGGCCCGTTCCAGAAGACGGTCTTCGCGTCGGCCAGCTTCGAGGCGAACAGCTCCCTGGTGGCCGGGCCGATATCGACGCCCTCGCGATCGGCAGGGAAGCTGGCTACCGGCACTACATCGTGCTCGGCGTCCGGCGCGAACCGGGTCGCTGCGACTAGGTCGACCGGCAGCACGATCTCGACGCCGCGCTTCCCGGCTTCTTCGAACACCGCCGACACCTGCGGAATCTGGTCGGCCTCGAGCAGCGACCTGCCGACCTCGCTGCCGCGTGCCGCGAGGAACGTGTAGGACATGCCGCCGCCGATCAGCAGCCGGTCGGCGGTGTCCAGCAGGCTGCCGATGACCGCCAGCTTGTCCGACGGCTTCGCGCCGCCGAGGACGACCACGTAGGGCCGCTGCGGGTCGCTGGCCAGCCTGCGCAGCACGGCGAGCTCGGCGATGACCAGGTCGCCCGCCGCGTGCGGCAGCAGGCCGGGCAGGTCATAGACGCTGGCGTGCCTGCGGTGCACGGCGCCGAACCCGTCGCCGACGTACAGCTCGGCCAGCCTGGCCAGCCGCCCGGCGAGCTCGGCCCGCTGCGCGTCGTCCTTGCTGGTCTCCGCGGGCTCGAAACGAACGTTCTGCAGCAGCCCGACCTGCCCGTCGGCAAGCCCGGCAGCGACCGCCGCGGCGGACGGGCCCGCGACGTCCGTGGCCAGCGCGACATCATCGCCGAGCAGTTCGGCGAGCCGCCGGCTGACGGGCCCGACAGAGGGCCCGTTCGCAGCGCGCTCGTCGTAAGTCGCGCCTTCCGGCCTGCCGAGGTGCGCGCAGACCAGCACCCGGGCGCCACGGCCGGCCAGCTTGGCGATGGTCCCCAGGCTGGCCCGGATCCGGCCGTCGTCGGTGATCTGCGTGCCGTCCAGCGGCACGTTGAGGTCGGCGCGGAGCAGCACGACCCGGCCACGGACGTCCAGGTCGCCGATGACCCTCATCCGGCCGCCAGCCGGGCGCCCACGTAGGCGGTGCGGTCGGCGAGCCGGCTGGCATGGCCCCATCCGCTGTCGTACCAGCCGATGACCCTCATCTGGCCGCCAGCCGGGCGCCCACGTAGGCGGTGAGGTCGGCGAGCCGGTTGGCATAGCCCCATTCGTTGTCGTACCAGCCGATGACCTTGACCTGGTCGCCGGCCGCCATCGTGAGAGCGGAGTCGAAGGTGCAGGACCAGGGCGTGCCGACGATGTCGCTGGACACGATCTGGTCAGCGGTGTAGTTCAGGTAGCTCTTGAGCTGGCCTTCGGCGGCCGCCCGGAACGCCTCGTTCACCTCGGCAACGCTCGCCTCCCGGCCAAGCTGCACGACCAGGTCGGTGACGGAGCCGTCCATCACCGGAACCCGCATGGAGAGCCCGTCCAGCTTGCCCTTCAGAGCGGGCAGCACGAGCGCGGTCGCCCGGGCGGCGCCGGTGCTGGTCGGGATGATGTTCTGCGCGGCGGCCCGGGCCCGGCGCAGGTCCTTGTGCTGGAAGTCCAGGATCACCTGGTCGTTGGTGTAAGCGTGAATGGTTGTCATCATGCCCTTGACGATGCCGAAGCTGTCCATCAGCACCATGGCCATCGGCGCCACGCAGTTCGTGGTGCAGGAGGCGTTGGAGATGATGTCGTGCGCCGCCGGGTCGTAGCTGTCGTCGTTGACGCCCATCACGATCGTGATGTCCTCACCGGTCGCCGGGGCGGAGATGATGACCTTGCGGGCTCCGGCCTCGATGTGCTTGCGGGCCTCGGCGCCCTTGGTGAAGTGGCCGGTGGACTCGACCACGACGTCGACGCCCAGGTCGGCCCAGGGCAGTGCGGCCGGGTCGCGCTCGGCGAACATCCTGATCGTATGCGGTCCGGCGGTGATCGCGGCGGTGCCTGCCGTCACCTCCAGGCCGAGCGTGCCGAGCAGGGTGTCGTACTTGAGCAGATGCGCAAATGTCGCGATATCGCCGAGGTCGTTGGCGGCGACGATGTCGATATCCGCACCGGCGCCAGCCCCCGCCTGGACGGCGCGCCAGAAATTGCGCCCGATACGGCCAAATCCGTTGATCCCGACCCGGACAGTCACTGCGGCGCTCTCCTTGTCCCCGGCTTTTCGTCCTGGCGGCCGCGAATCCCGCGCCGCCCGTCCGATCCGAACCTACCGGACTCGGCCCGCCCGGGTACCACCGCCACGGCGGTCTGCGGGCGGGCGGCGGCCGAGCCCGGGCGGCGCGGGAGAGACCGGCACCGGCGCGGGCCGCTCCGCGGTGCGCAGCGCGATGGCCGCGGCGTAGCCCCGCGGCGCCGCGAGCGGCAGCAGCCAGCAGCCGGCCACCCGCTGCGCCAGCCCGCCGGCCCCGGCCTGGCCGCAGCGCACAGGGAAGTCCGCCAGCCCGTGCGCGATTCCCGCTCCGGTGCACTTCAGCACGGCTTCGGCGGCTACCCACCAGCGCATGATCGCGGCGTGCCGCTGCGGCTCGGGCAGCAGGCGGGTGCGGGCCGCATCGTCGCCGTGCATCGCGTCAGCAAGATCGCATGTACAGCGCCGGAGCATCCGTTCAATATCGATGCCGACCGGCGCCGCCGCGATGGCGATGGCGACCGCATCAGCGGAGTGCGCCAGGGAGAAGTGCACGCCGCCGTGACCGGCCAGCGCTGGCCGCCCGTTGCGGCCGCCGCAGCGGGGGCACCGCTCGCGGCGGAAACAGAGCTTTCCCGGCGGGATGCCGGTACGGCCGGAGAGCGCCTGCCGCAGCGCGACGTGCGCGACCTGGTAGCGATGCCGGTCCGCGGCGAAGGCGAAGGCCGCGGCCCTGGCGCGCTCAGGCGGCCCGAGAACATCCAGCTCGGCACCGCCAAGGGTGATCGCGCGGGCGTCGAGCCACCGGACCTCGGGCATCGCCGCGGCCGGTGTCAGCCCGGCCACGCTGGCCGGGCGGCTGCTGGTGCCACCGGATGGCTGGCCGGGATCCCGCACGCTGGTGGCCGTTCAGGGGACGAGCATGTCCGCGGTCAGGTGCGCCTCCGTGGTCGGCACGCCAAGCTCAAGCGCACGCCGGTCGGCCAGCGCAAGCAGCCGGCGGATCCGGCCGGCGATGGCGTCCTTTGTCAGCGCGGGGTCGGCGAGCTGGCCGAGCTCCTCAAGACTGGCCTGCCGGTGCTTGATGCGCAGCTGGCCGGCCACGATCAGGTGCTCGGGCGCCTCCGGCCCGAGAATCTCAAGGGCCCGCTCCACTCGCGCGCCTGCGGCCACCGCCGCCCGTGCGCTGCGCCGCAGGTTCGCGTCGTCGAAGTTCGCCAGCCGGTTCGCGGTTGCCCTGACCTCGCGGCGCATCCGCCGCTCCTCCCAGGCCAGCACGCTGTCGTGGGCGCCGAGCCGGGTCAGCAGGGCGCTGATCGCGTCGCCGTCCCTGACCACCACCCGGTCCACCCCGCGCACGTCGCGCGCCTTCGCACCGATCTTGAGCCGGCGGGCGGCGCCGACCATGGCTAGCGCGACTTCCGGCCCGGGGCAGGTCAGCTCAAGCGACATCGACCGGCCCGGCTCGGTCAGGCAGCCATGGGCAAGGAACGCCCCCCGCCAGGCCGCCTCGCAGTCGCAGCTGGTGCCGGACACCACCTGCCTGGGCAGCCCCCGGACGGGCCTGCCGTGGCCATCGACCAGCCCGGTCTGGCGGGCCAGGCTGTCGCCGTCCTTATGCACCCTGACGACATAGCGGTTGCCCTTCCGCAGGCCGCTCGGGGCGAGCACGATCAGTTCCGAGGAATGACCGAATACCTCGGCGACATCCTTGCGGAGCCGGCGCGCCGCCGCGCCGGTGTCGAGCTCGGCCTCCACCACGATGCGGCCCGCGGCCAGGTGCAGGCCGCCGGCAAACCGCAGCAGCGTTGATACCTCGGCCTTCCGGCAGCATGGCTTGAGCACGGTAACGCGGCTGAGTTCATCCTTCACCAGGCTGGTCAGCGCCATCGGCCTCACTCCCCCTCGAATATCTGCGCGAACGCGCCCGCGAGCCGTCGCGGATCATGGCGTGGCGACCCGTCCCCCATGGCCAGGTCCGCCAGTACGAGCCTGCCGCCGAGCAGGCCAGCGGCCTTATCCAGCTCGGCGGTCGTGCCTTCCGCGGCCTTGCGATCGGCGAGCACCACGTCGATCCGCAGCTGCGGAGCATGGTCGGCGAGCACCTCCAGGTGAGTGTGCGGCGAGAATCCCTCGGTCTCGCCCGGCTGCGGAGCCAGGTTCAGCGCCACGAGCCGGCCCGCCCGCGTCATGTGCAGCGCCTCGGCCAGCTGCGGGACCAGCAGGTGCGGCAAGACGCTGGTGAACCACGAGCCGGGCCCGAGCACTACCCAGTCGGCTTCGCCGACCGCGGTTACCGCTTCGGCGCAGGCGGGCGGGTCCGCTGGAATCAGTGAGATCGACCGTACCCGCCCGGTGGTCTCCGCGCAGGCCACCTGACCGCGGACGGTGCTGATCTGGTGCGGCCTGGCCGGATCTGCCCCCTCGACTTCCGCGGCGAGATCAAGCGGCACCGACGCCATGGGCAGCACCCGCCCGTGCGCGCCGAGCAGCCGGCCGACCCAGTCCAGGCCCTGAACGGTGTCGCCGAGCAGCTCCCATAGCGCCACGATCAGGACATTGCCGACCGCGTGCCCGCCGAGTTCCGCCGCGCCGGTGAACCGGTGCTGGACGACCTGGCTCCAGGTGGTGCCCCACTCGTCATCGCCGCACAGAGCCGCCAGCGCCATCCGCAGGTCGCCAGGGGGCAGCACGCCGAACTCACGGCGCAGCCTGCCGCTTGAGCCGCCGTCGTCGGCGACCGTGACGATGGCGGTGAGCTGCCGGGTGACCCGGCGCAGCGCGGACAGGGACGCGAACAGCCCGTGGCCGCCGCCGAGCGCCACGACCTGGCGGCTGAGCGGCCGCCCGGCCGGGACCTCGGTCAGCACCCTAGCCACCCGGGCCGGGCGGTCACCCATCGCTGTCCTCACTCGCGGCCAAGGTCCCTGTGCACCACCTGCACGCCCGGCCACGTTTTGCCCAGCCGGGCCGCGATCTCCTCGGCCATCACGACGCTGCGGTGCTTGCCGCCGGTGCAGCCGACTGCCAGCAAGACGAAATGCTTGCCCGCCTGTCCGTAGCCGTTCAGCGTAATGCCGACTGCGCGGGCGTAGGCAGCAAGGAACTCGGCGGCGTGCGGCTGGTGCAGCACGTAGTCACGCACCGCGCTGTCCTGCCCGGTCAGCGGGGCAAGCTCGTCGACCCAGTGCGGATTCGGCAGGAAGCGGCAGTCCGCGACCATGTCCGCGTCGAGCGGCAGCCCGTACTTGAAGCCGAAGGACACGATGTTGACCCGCAGCGCGGTCTCCGCGGCGCTGCCGAAGGCGTCGCGCAGCCGGGCGCGCAGTTCGTGCACGTTCAGCTCGGAGGTGTCAAGCACCAGGTCGGCCTCGCCGCGCGGGCCCCTGAGCAGTTCCCGCTCAGCGGTGATGCCGTCGACCACCCGGCGCCCCTCCTGCAGCGGATGCGGCCGCCGCACGCTTTCGAACCTGCGCACCAGCGTGTCGTCGCTGGCCTCAAGGAAGACAACGTAGGGCCGGATGCCGCGCGCCTCAAGCTCGCCGATCGCTGATTTCAGGTCACTGGAGAACGGGCGGCTGCGCACGTCGACGACGACGGCGATCCTGGGCACCGCGCCCTTGGCCCGGCGGGCCAGGTCCATCATCGTCGGCAGCAGGTCCGGCGGCAGGTTGTCCGCGACGAACCAGTCGAGATCCTCCAGCGACTTCGCGGCGGTGCTCCTGCCCGCTCCGGACATCCCGGTGATGATCACGATCTCGGGAGCACGGCTAACCATCGTCACGATTTCCCTCCCCCGTTGTCAGCGCCTTCGCGGCGCCGGCACCACTGGCCAGGCCGGTCTCGCTGGCGCCGTCACCGTGGCTGGCGCCGTCACCCTCGCTGGCCGCGCTGGCCGCGCCGCTGCCGCCGGGCGCGCTGGCCTCGCTTCCCGCGCTGGCGCCGCCGCCCTGGCCGGCTGCCCCCGGTCGCAGCGCGGCAAGCACCGACTCCGCCAGCCGCGGCCCGATGCCGGGCAGGCTGGCGATCTCCGCCACGGTAGCGCCGCCGATCCTGCGGACGGAGCCGAAATGGCGGAGCAGCGTGGCCCGCCGGGCCGGCCCAAGGCCCGGCACGGCATCGAGCTCGCTGACAGTTAGTGCCGTGGACCGCTTCTTCCTGTGGTAGGCAATCGCGAACCGGTGCGCCTCGTCCCGCACCCGCTGCAGCAGGTAGAGGCCCTCGCTGGTACGGGGCAGGATAACCGGCGCGTCCTCGCCGGGCAGCCAGACTTCTTCCAGCCGCTTGGCCAGCCCGCACACCGCCACGTCCTCGATGCCGAGCTCGTCAAGCGCCCGGACGGCGGCCGCGACCTGGGCCGGGCCGCCGTCGATGACAAGAAGGCTGGGCGGGTAGGAGAACTTGCGCTGCCGGGCACCGTCCTCGGCGGCCGTCCCGGCCGCGGCCTCGCCGAGGATGTCGAGTTCCCCGGTAGCCTCGCGTTCTTCCAGGTAGCGCCGGAACCTGCGCGACACGACCTCGTGAATCGACGCCACATCGTCGGTGCCGTCGGCGCCGCGGATGCTGAACCTGCGGTACTCCGACTTCCGGGCCAGGCCGTCCTCGAACACGATCATGGAGGCGACGACGTGGGTGCCCTGCAGGTTGGACACGTCATAGGACTCGATCCGCAGCGGCGCCGCGTCGAGCCCGAGTGCGTCCTGGATCTCGTGCAGGGCACGGCTGCGGGTGGTCAGGTCGCTCGCGCGCCTGGTCTTGTGCAGTGCGAGGGATTCCGCGGCGTTCCGCGCCACGGTGGTGAGCAGGGCCTTCTTGTCCCCTCGCCGCGGAACGCGGAGAGAGACCGGGCCGCCACGCCGCGCCGCCAGCCATTCCTCGACCGCCGTGGCGGCGGGCGGCAGCACCGGCACCAGCACCTCGCGCGGGACGGCGCGATCCGTGCCCGCCACCCCGGCAGCCTGCCGGGCCCCGGGCCGCCTGACACCGGCCTGCCCGGCGCCGGCCGGCATCGCCGCGGTACCTGCGACGGCGTCATCGCCGTACACCTGGCCGAGGAAATGCTCGACGAGTTCCTCCGTCGTCACATCCTCGACCTTGTCGACTACCCAGCCACGCTGCCCGCGGACCCGGCCACCGCGGATGTAGAAGATCTGCGCGGCAGCCTCAAGCTGATCCTCGGCCAGCGCGATGACATCGCAGTCGGTGCCGTCGCCCAGCACGACCGCCTGCTTCTCCAGCGCGCGCTGGAGCGCCTTGATGTCGTCGCGGAGCCGGGCGGCGCGCTCGAACTCCTCGGCGGCCGCGGCCTCGCGCATCTGAGCCTCGAGCCGCCGGATGAAGCGGGCGGTCTGGCCGGACATGAAGTCGCAGAACTCCTCGGCCAGGAGCATGTGCTCCTCGGGGCTGACCCGGCCGACGCACGGCGCGGAGCACTTGCCGATGTAGCCGAGCAGGCACGGCCGGCCGATCTGGCCGGCTCGCTTGAACACTCCCGCGGAGCACGTCCGTACCGGGAACACCCGCAGCAGCGTGTCCACCGTGTCCCTGATCGCCCAGGCGTGCGAGTACGGGCCGAAGTAGCGCACGCCGCGCCGCTTCGCGCCGCGCATGACCGTCACCCGGGGGAACTCCTCGCCCAAGGTGACCGCCAGGTACGGATAGCTCTTGTCGTCCCGGTACCTGACGTTGAACCTGGGGTCGAATTCCTTGATCCAGGAATACTCGAGCTGGAGCGCCTCTACCTCGGTGCCGACGATCGTCCAGTCCACCCCGGCTGCCGAGCGGAGCATCGACTGGGTGCGCGGGTGCAGCCCGGCGAAGTCGGCGAAGTAGGAGTTGAGCCGGGACCGGAGATTCTTCGCCTTGCCTACGTAGATGACCCGGCCGCGGGAATCGCGGAACCGATAGACGCCAGGCGACTCGGGAATCGAGCCGGGGGCCGGCCGGTAGCTCGCCGGATCTGCCATACCGCAACTCTATGCGCGCTGGCGCGGCGGGCCGGGCAATGACCGCCAGACGAAGGGCGCGCCGGCCTGCCCTGGATCTACGTCCTGCGGCCGGCCGCCGCGGCCGGCGGGCTGCCCGGGATGGAAGGGACGCACGACCGGCGCTCAACCCGGCCCGGTCCCGCGGCTGCCCTCGGCCGGGGCGAACAGCACTACCGCCGCCAGGTCCGCGGTGACGTCGGTGAACTGGTGCACCTCGCCGGCCGCCACGTAGACGACCGATCCCGGGCCCACCTGGACGCTCTCTCCGCCTGCTATCAGCCGCGCCTGCCCGGCCGTCACCACGTAGATCTCGTCCTCGGCGTGCGGGGCCTGGTCGTCAGTCCCGCCGCAGCGGACGGAGTAAGTACCGACGCTCAGGTCGGCCACCCGCAGGTGCTCCACCCAGTGATTCCCGGCCTCGCTGGCAGGCTCGGTGAAGTTTCCCGCATCCGCGATGATCTGCATCATTCCTCCTGGCTGGCCGGGCGTCAGTCGGCGAACGCTTCCGGCGGCGGGCACGCGCAAACCAGATGCCGGTCACCGTAGGCCTGGTCGACCCGCCGGACCGGCGGCCAGTACTTGGACCGCCGGTCACCAGGCACCGGGTAGGCGGCGTCGGCGCGCTGGTACGGGTGCTTCCAGTCGGCGGCGATCAGCATTGCCGCCGTATGCGGCGCGTTCTTCAGCGGGTTGTCCTCGCGGTCGTAGTCACCGGCCGCGACATTCGCGATCTCCTGGCTGATCGCGATCATCGCCTCGCAGAACCGGTCGAGTTCGGCTAGGTCCTCGCTCTCGGTTGGCTCCACCATGAGCGTGCCCGCCACCGGGAACGACATCGTGGGCGCGTGGAACCCGTAGTCGATCAGCCGCTTGGCCACGTCCTCGGCGGTGATCCCGGTCTCGCTGGTGATCGGCCGCAGGTCCAGGATGCACTCGTGCGCGACCAGGCCGCCGCGCCCGGTGTAGAGCACGGGGAAGGCCGGGCCGACGCGCTTGGCGACGTAGTTAGCGGACAGGATCGCGACCTGGCTTGCGCGCCGCAGGCCGTCGGCGCCCATCATCCGGATATACGCCCAGGAGATCGGCAGGATGCCGGCCGAGCCGTACGGCGCGGCGGCTACCGGCCCGGTCACCGGGCCCGCGCCGGAGCCCGGGCCCGCGCCGGACCCAGCGGCGCCCGGCACCGGGCTGCCGGGCAGGAAGGGCGCCAGATGCGCCCGCACCGCCACCGGGCCGACGCCAGGGCCGCCGCCGCCGTGCGGGATGCAGAACGTCTTGTGCAGGTTCAGGTGCGAAACGTCCGCGCCGAACCTGCCCGGCCGCGCCAGCCCGACCAGCGCGTTCAGGTTGGCCCCGTCCACGTAGACCTGGCCGCCGGCCGCGTGCACCTCATCGCACACCTGGCCGATGGTCTCCTCGAACACCCCGTTGGTGGACGGGTAGGTCAGCATGATCGCGGCGATCGCTCCGGCCTGCGCGTCCAGCCTGGCCCGCAGGTCGCCGAGGTCGATGGCGCCGTCGGCGCCGCACTTGACCACGACCACTCGCAGGCCGGCCAGCACCGCGCTGGCCGCGTTGGTGCCGTGCGCTGACTCGGGGATGAGGCAGACGTTCCGCCCGTGCTCGCCGCGGGACGCATGATAGGCGCGGACCGCAAGCAGCCCGGCCAGTTCGCCCTGCGAGCCGGCGTTCGGCTGCACGGACACCGCGTCGTAGCCGGTGATCTCGGTCAGGTACCGCTCCAGGCCGCCGATCAGCTCCCGGTAGCCTGCCCACTGCCCGGCCGGGGCGAACGGGTGCAGGTCGGCGAATTCCGGCCAGCTGACCGGCTCCATCTCGGCCGCCGCGTTCAGCTTCATGGTGCACGAGCCGAGCGGGATCATGGAGCGGTCGAGCGCGATGTCCATGTCGGCGAGCCGCCGCAGGTACCGCAGCATCGCCGTCTCGCTGCGGTAGGCGCTGAAGACCGGATGGGTGAGGAAATCCGACCTGCGCAGCAGCCCGGGCGGCAGCTCTGTGGCCGGCCCGGCCGGCTGCCCGGCCAGCAAAGCGCCCGCCGCCGCTTGCGGGCCGCCGCCCTCGCCGAGCCGGACCGACTCAGCCGGGCAGTCACAGACGGCCGCCGCGACCGCCAGAAGCTGCTCGTCGGTGGTGGTCTCGTCGCAGGCGATCTGCAGGGTGTCCGCGTCGGCCAGGTACAGGTTGAAGCCGGCCTCGCGGGCCCGTTGCACCGCCGCCGCCGCGCGGCCGCCGCCCATCCGCACCCGCACGGTGTCGAAGAAGGCACCATCGGTGGCCAGGTCCCGCTCCCGCAGCGCCCCGGCCAGCGCCACGGCCTTGCCGTGCACGCGGAGCGCGATCGCCGTCAGCCCGCCAGGGCCGTGGTAGGCGGCGTACATGGCGGCGATCACGGCGAGCAGCACCTGGGCGGTGCAGATGTTGCTGGTTGCCTTCTCGCGGCGGATGTGCTGCTCCCTGGTCTGCAGCGCCAGCCGGTAGGCCGGGTGCCCGTCAGCGTCCACCGACACGCCGACCAGCCGCCCCGGGAGCTGCCGCTGCAGCCCGTCCCGGACGCTGATGTAGCCCGCATGCGGCCCGCCGAAGCCCATCGGGACGCCGAATCGCTGCGTGCTGCCCACCGCGATGTCGGCGCCGAGCTCGCCAGGCGGAACAAGCAGCGTCAGCGCCAGCAGGTCGGCCGCGACCGCCGCCAGCGCGCCGCGGCCGTGCGCGGCCTCGATCACCGGGCGCAGGTCACGGATCCGGCCGCTGCCGCCCGGGTACGGCAGCAGCACCCCGAACAGCTCGCCGTCGGGCTGCGCGGCCACAAGCTCGGCAGTGACATCCCCGGTGACCAGCTCGATGCCGAGCGGCTCGGCCCTGGTGGCGAGCACGGCAAGCACCTGGGGCAGGCAGTCGGCATCGGCCAGGAAGATGCTGCCCCGGCCGACGGCCCGCCTGGCCAGCGTCATCGCCTCGGCAGCCGCGGTCGCCTCGTCCAGCATCGACGCCCCGGCAAGCGGCAGCGCGGTCAGGTCCTCGATCATCGTCTGGAAGTTGAGCAGCGCCTCGAGGCGGCCCTGCGAGATTTCCGGCTGGTAGGGCGTGTAGGCGGTATACCAGGCCGGGTTCTCAAGCAGGTTGCGGCGGATCACGGCCGGCGTCACTGTCCCGTAGTAGCCGAGGCCGATCATCGAGGTGAGGACCTGATTCCGGCCCGCCAGGCGGCGCAGCTCGGCCAGTGCCTCCGGCTCGCTCAGCGGCGGTGGCAGCGCCAGCTCGGCGCGCTCGGCAAGGCTGGCCGGCAGCGCCGCGGCGACAAGCTCGTCCAGCGAGCCGTATCCGACGGCGGCCAGCATCTGATCCTGCTCGGGCTCGGATGGCCCGATGTGGCGCTGCGCGAAGTCCATGGCGCGTCTCCTGCCGGGGCGGTCCGGGGCGGCCGCCGCGTGCGGCCGCCAGACTCCCCCTCTGTCGCCCGCGGCAACGCAGTCTCCAGAGACGCCTGGCCCGTCCGGTCCGTGCTGCCTGAGAGGTTCCGGGGAGGTTGCCCCTTCGGCGCCCCGCCGCGTGCGCGGGGTCTCTCCCGGACGGTGTTATCAGCGCAAGCGAGCCTACCCGAGTTACCCGGCTGGCCTCATGCTCCCGGCTGATGTCGCGGACCGAAAGGTCGCGGGCAGGGCTCCAATTAACCGGGATTTACGCAGCAGCCCCGGGTGCCTGCCGCCAGCCGGTCAGGGCCGGCGGGTGGCGGGTCAGGGCCGGCCAGCCCGCCGCTAGCCGGTCTTGCGCGCGCGCCGGCGCCTGGACAGCTCGTCGGCCTTCCCGGCCTGCTGGCCGTCGAGCAGGCCGTCCTCGGCTGCCCCCGCCGCGCGCTCGGCCGGCAGCTCGGCAAGGCTGCCCTCGACCTCCTGCCAGACCCGGCCGAGCGCGATCCCGAAGACGCCCTGGCCGCCCTGCAGCAGGTCCACGACCTCGTCCGCCGACGTGCACTCGTAGACGCTGACGCCATCGCTCATCAGGGTGACCCTGGCCAGGTCGCCGACGCCCTGGGTGCGCAGGTGCGCCACTGCCGCCCTGATCTGCTGCAGCGAGATGCCGGTGTCGAGCAGCCGCTTCACGACCTTGAGCACGAGGATGTCGCGGAAGCCGTAGAGCCGCTGGGATCCTGATCCGGTGGCCGCGCGCACGCTCGGCTCCACCAGGCCCGTACGGGCCCAGTAGTCCAGCTGCCGGTAGGTGATCCCGGCGGCGGCGCATGCCGTCGGGCCCCGGTAGCCGTCCGTTTCCTGCTCCGGGGGCTCCGGCTGTGCCGCGAGTTCATCGCCGAAAAGCAGGCCCTGCTGCTCGGCGCGCCGGGCCGCCGCGCGGCGAACGCCCGGCGCCTGGCCCTCACCCTTAGTTACCGCCACGCCCACCTCCGGCCCGGGAGCAACCTCCCTGGGTACACGTCTCGCACCGTAGGCCGGCCGCGGCGAGCTCGTCAACGATCTGGCACGGCGCGTCGCAGGAAGAGTGACCAACCGTGACAGACCATCGGTCCCGCTGGCACCAGCGCACTCCGCTGTCATCAAGTTGCACAGGCCGTCGTCAGGTTGCGCAGCCTCAGGTGGCGCGGCCGAAGTCCTCCGGCGTGATCGTGTCGAGGAATTCCCGGAATTTCTCGACCTCGTCCTCCTGCTCGTCCGGGATCGCCACGCCGGCCTCGTCGAGTATCTCGTCGCTGGCGAAGATCGTGGCGCCGGTCCGCAGCGCGAGCGCGATCGAGTCGGACGGCCTGGCGCTTACTTCCTTCCCGTTCGAGAAGATCAGGTCGGCGAAGAAGATGCCGTCCCGCAGCGCGGTGATGTTGACGGTCTGCAGCTGCACCCCTAGTGCCTCGAGCACGTCACGGAACAGGTCATGGGTGAGCGGCCGCGCTGGCACCATGCCCTGCTGCGCGAAGGCGATGGCGGTCGCCTCCATCGGGCCGATCCAGATCGGCAAGTACCTCTCCCCCTGCGTCTCCTTCAGCAGGACGATGGGGTTGTTCGTGGGCATCTCAACTCGGACG
>Ga0099827_10000251_pt1 | contig 22130 bp, 23 predicted proteins | sample CZO8metaG_FD_79339 | JGI IMG/M metagenome (GOLD analysis project Ga0099827, IMG submission 79339) | Vadose zone soil microbial communities from the Eel River Critical Zone Observatory, Northern California, USA - CZOApr15con1.8 metaG | ecosystem: Environmental > Terrestrial > Soil > Vadose zone ...
CGAGTCTGACCTGGGCCATCCCGGCACCGGATTCGCGACCCGGCTGCGCCAGACCCTGGCTCACGAGCACCTCGGCGGCGAGGCGGGCAGCGAAGCCGTATCGCAGGCCGCGATGTTCGAGCTGTTCCGGCAGTCCGCGGTCAGGCTCGACGCCTGGGATGATGGCGGACAGGTCGGCAGCCGGCCGCCAGGCCGGCTGCGCAGCTACCCGGATCTCGAGCTGCGCGCCAGGACCAGGGCCTGGGCGACGATCCCCTACCGCCTCATCTACGATCCGGACGGCCGCCCGGGCGCGCTGCGCCGGGCCGGAATGTTCTGAGGTTCGGCGGCGGGAATCTGCTCGATGACACCACGATCCCGGCCTGGCTCGTCGCGCATCGCACGGCCGGCTGGACCCAGGTCAGCCTGGACTTCACCAGGGTCGGGGCCACCCAATCGATACTCGCGGTGGCCGTCGTGGTCGCAATCGTGACGCTCGCGATCACCAGGCGCTGGCGTCCGATCGCATTTCTCGCGGCGGTTATGGTCGGTGAGATCGGGGTGTTCCTGATCGCCGCGTACGTGGTCATGCGGCCACGGCCGTTCGTCGTGCACCTGGACGGGCACGCGCCGCCGACGTCGTCGTATCCGTCTGGCCACACCGCCGCGACCTCCTGCCTCTACATCGCGATCGCGATCTTGGCTATCGGCCTCGCGAAGGACTGGTGGCGGTGGCTGTTCCTGATCCCGGCGATCGCCGTGCCGCTGCTCGTCGCGGGCTCGCGCCTGTACCGGGGCGAGCACCATCCGACCGACGTGCTCGGCTCCTTGCTCCTGGCCGGGCTGTGGCTCACCGCGACTACGATGCTGATCAGGCCGGCCGCCGTCCCCGCACCGCAACCGGCCGGCCAGGCCGCAAAACCCGAGCCGCGCGCTGACGCCGACCTATAACCGCCCGGCCGGCCGAGCCGACGCGGCCCCGTCCAGCATCGTCTCCGCGACCAGGTTGTAGGCCAGCCCCCAGGCCTCCTGAGTCTGCGCGTCGAAACCGTCGCCGAGCACATACGCGAGCGCCGCGATCAGCGCCTCGCCGACGTACCGGTAGTCGGTCGTCCGCACCCCGTAGGCGAGGTGCCGGGCCCCGAGCGCGCGGGTGTGGTAGAGCAGTTCGTCGAGCTTGGGAATCGCGTGCACGATCACCGACAGCTGCTCGGTGAACTTGATCTTCTGCTCCTCCATGTCGATCGTGAATAGCTTGCGCAACTCCGGATGGGCGGTGAACAGCTCGTGGTAGAACCGCGCCGCCAAATCCGTACTCATCGGCCCGAGTCGTCGGAATGACGACTGCACCAAGGCGATCTGCTCCGGCGTCATGACGAGCCCCCCAAGGCTTCCGCCAAGTCGGCGCGGCTGCTAACACCGAGCTTGGTATAGACGTGCTGCAGGTGATTGTTCACCGTTCGCACAGAAAGAAACAGCCGTTCGGCGATGTCCTTGCTCGCGAGGCCCGCGGCGGCCAGCATCGCGATCTCGCGTTCGCGACCAGACAGCGGGACGGCCGAGCCGGTACGGACCAGCCCTGGCGTGGCGGCGTTCTCGCAGCGCTCACCCAGTTCGCTGGACCGGCGGGATGCAGCGGTCGCCCGGCGCTGATCGCCTTTTTGGGAGAAAGCTTCGCCGGAGTTTGTGGCCGCCTCGGCAGCGAGCAGCATTGCTCCCAGTGACTCAAAATCGTCGGCGGCCCGTTCGAGCTCGGCCGGGTCGCGGGCCCGGACGGCGGCGGCGTGCCGGGCCCTGGCGGCCACCAGCGGTGAGTCGCAGAGCTCGGCCAGCTCGCTCAGCCTCGCCGAGACGTCCTGGCGGCAGGTCCGCATCAGGTCGTGCAGCAGCCACGACTCGGTCGTCAGGTGCCCGGTCGCCGCGGCCTGTGCAGCGGCCTGCCTGAACAGCTCGGCCGCCTCGGTCGGCTGGTTGGACGCGCTCGCCGTCCAGGCGTCGGCGAGCATTTGCTCGGGGGCCAGGAAGCCGAACTCCGGCAGCGCGGCCCGCTCAGCCAGCGTGGCCGCGGCGGCTTCGGCGTCTCCGAGCATGGCGTGCGCGAGAGCCAGCCCGGACAGCGGCAGACGCTGCGGCCCGGCGAACCGGTTGACCTCCGCCAGTCCGGCCGCCTCGGCGCAGTAGCGCTTGGCCGTGACCGGTCGTCCTTGCAGGATCGCGATCCGGCCGAGATTGGCGGCGAACCAGATCTGGGCGATCGGCACCCGATGCGAGGCGACCACCTCCGCGCCGAGCCTGGCCAGTTGCTCGGCCTCGGCCAGCCGGCCGGCCTCGGTCAGCGCGAACACCTGGTTGACCACGTGGGTGGCCGGGTGCGCGATCGCAAGCTCGTCGCCGAGCGCGGTGTGCTCGGCGAAGCCGGCCTCGGCGACCTTGACCGCCTCGGTCGTCCGTCCGTTCACGGCCAGGGCCGGCGCGGCGACGATGGCACGCACCACGCTTGTCCGCCGATCGCCTCGGCCAATCCGGCCGAGCACGGCCAGCGCCTTATCCGGCTGCCCGGAGAACATCAGCACCGACGCCTCGTCGGCGTCTAGCTCCTCGATCAGCGGCTGGGAGGTGACGGCGGCCCTGGCGGCCGCGTTGATGGCCAGCGCCTTGTCCGGATCACACAGGCCCCAGTTGGCGTTCTTCACCCGGATGACCGCGAGCCGCAACGCGATGTTCTCGCTGTGCTGGTCCGGGGGGACGACCCCCCGATTTCCCCCGCTGTGCTGGTCCGGGGGGACGACCCCCCGATTTCCCCCGCTGTGCTGGTCCTGGGGGAGCAGCTGACCGCCCGCGAGCACGTTCTCGGCCTGGTCAAACGCGCCCAGCTCGTACAGCGCCTCGCCGAGCAGCAGCGCACCGAGTCCGTCGAGCTGGTCGCCGGGCACGGCCTCGAGCAGACGCCGGACGACCCGGAAGTCGTGCGCGTCGCGAGCCAGCTGCGCGCCCCGGACCAAGATGGCCGGGTCAGGCCGCACCCCGGCATCGAGCCGCCAGGTGGCGATCCGCAGGGCCGTCGGCCCGCCGGCGTGGTCGCTGGCTCTCTGACCTGCGGGGGGACGACCCCCCGCACCACCCGCGCCTTCGGCAAGTTCAAGCCGCCGCGCCTGGGCCAGCAAGATCGACCTGGTCCGCAGCCTCGGCATCGCATCGCGGACCACCTTGGCGTGCAACGGGTGAGCCAGCCGCGCCTCGCCCTCGCCGACGTCGATCGTCACCAGGCCGGCCTGCTCCAGCGGCTCGATCACGTCGGGCGGCGCGACTGTGTCCAGGTAGCTGAGTTCGACCGGCTGGCACAGGGCGAGCAGCTCGACGACCGACCTGGCCTGCTCGGAAAGACCACCGATCCGCTGCTCAACCAGGTCCTGCAGTCGCCCGGTGGGCGGCAACCGGTCATCCAGATGCCACACCTGCGACCGCTCGACCAGCGCCCCGGATTCCAGCGCGCCGAGCACCAGTTCCCTGGCGTAGAGCGGGTTGCCGCCCGTGATCTCCCAGATCTCCCGACCGGCCCCGGCTTCCATCGGTCCGCCCAGCGCCAGGTGCAGCAGCGTGTCGAAGTGCATGCGGCTCAGGTCGGCCAGGTCGATGCGCTCCAGCCGGTTGTCTCGCCACATGCTGGTGACGAGGTCGGGAACCGGTTCTCCGGTGCGGACGGTCGCGATCAGGAAGATCGTCTTCTGGTCGGCCAGGTAGCCGAGCAGGGCCAGCGACACATCGTCGAACTGCGAGACGTCGTCGGCCACGGTAATGAGGCGGCGGCCTTCGTGCCGCCTGGCCAGCGCCCGCCGAGTCTCCTCGAACAGCGTCACCATGTGGACCTGCCCGTCGGGCCCCGGCCGGCCAAGTCCGCCGGCCAGCAGACCCGCTACCGCGCCGAGCGGCAGCAGCGAGGTGGTCCGGCTGCCGACTACCCGTTCGGTCGGAAATCCGATCGCTGCCGCCTGCGCGGCACACTCGTCGGCCAGCCGGGTCTTACCGACCCCGGCACGGCCGTAAATTACCAGGCCAGCTCGCTCGTCAGAAGCCAGGGCCTGCTCGAATACCTCAAGCTCCGACCGCCGTCCGACGATCGGCCACCGCTGCAGCGCGATCGCCACAGCAGTAAGGATGACAGTCCAAGCCCGCCCCAGCAAATAGGAGAAATAGACCCAAGCCAGCGCCGGCGTGGCCATCGACAACAGCAGTAACGGGCCATCGATGCTGTAGGTCAGCTCAGACCTACAACAACGCTGACCCGCAACCGTTGCCCTGGCAACGGCCAGGGGTCAGCGCTGTCGTGGGTTTGCGGGCGCCGCAACGGCCACGGGCCAGCGCTGTCGTCGCGCTGGGGTTCACAGCGGCCACGGGTCAGCGCTGCAGCGCGCCGCCCGGGACCTGGAACAGCGTTGGCCCCAGACCGTCGCCCTGGCAACGGCTACGGGTCAGCGCTGTCGTGGGGTTGCGGGGAGTCACAACGGCCACGGGTCAGCGGTGCTGCGTATTCGCCTGGGGCGATCACTAGGCGGAGACAACGACGGGGCGGAGGGTGGCGACGATGCCGATGATCTGGTCGGTGAGGTCGCGGGGGACGCTCAGGTCTTCCAGGGTGGCGTCGAGGTGGCCGGCGACCAGGTTGAAGTGGTGGTCGGTGATGCTCAGGTGGCGGTGCGCCTCGGCCAGGTCAGGGCCGCGGTAGCGCTCCGGGCCGCCAAGAGCCTCGCCAAGCACGGTCACCAGGTAAGCCTTGTGCTGAGCGGTTACGCCCTCGGGGAAGAACGGGGCAATCTCGGGGTCCGCGAACAGCCGGCCGTAGAAGTTCTCAACGGCCGCGACCAGGCTGCGCCGCCCGCCGATCGCGTAATACAAGCTGATCTCTTCGGTCGTGGCGCGGCCGGTGACATCGTTCACGGGCGGGGTGATCTGGTCGGAACAAGCGATCGTCATTGCAGTCTCCTTGGAGAAGTTCGTCTGCTACGACGATCACGCATCGGCCATGCCCAGCGCCTGAGCAACGAATACTCATTCCATGCCCAGGAGATGATCGCGCCCGCCAGAGGCGAAAGCCAACACTGCATCAGAGGCTCTCTGATGCAGTAGCTTCCCAGGACGCAACTACCTCAGATGGGCAGCGAGGCAGCTATAACTACATCAGATGGGCAACGAGGTAGTACCTTCCGAGGACGGAACTACATCGGAGAGGCTCTGATGTTGCTGGACGGCGGCTGAATTCGTGCGCGGGCCGGTGTTTTGAGTCTTTCTAGAACTGGGGCGGGCGGAAGTGTTCGGCTTCGGGGCCTGTGCGGTCTAGATGGCGGTGGCCTGGTCCGCCGAACGCCAGATCCAGCCGGGCGCCGAACCGCATCGCCAGTTCTTCGATGCCGTCGGTGTCTGGCCACTGGGCCAGGTCCTCGTGCAGCAGGACCTGCTGGTCGACGGCGGCCGGAGCGGTCGGAGAGCCAGGACCGCCCGGCTCGGCCCAGCCGGTACCGAGGTCAGCCAGTCCGGCCGCAGCGGTGTCGGCTACCCCAACGATCGCCCGGAACGGGCCCTTGATGCCGTACCGGCGGATCACCTTCTGCTGGAAGCCGAAGGCGCCCCAGGCCCAGCCGACGGTGCGGCGCAACCAGATCAAGCGCGGCATCCCGTGCGAGGAATCCCGGTCCTGCCCGCCGGACTCGCCCAGGTAAAAGTCGATCCCGCCGTGCCAATGCACGGCGGTGAACCTCGGCCAGCGTTCGCCCTTATCCCGCACCGGGTGGGCGACGTAGCCGCTCGAGACCCCGCGCACCGTGCCGGTCCTGGGCAGCTGGGCCCCGCCGGGAATCGAAATGAACGGTGGGATGACCCCGGTCGGGTCTTGGGCGGGGACGGCTATTGAGGAGGGTTCGCCGGGCAGGACGACGATCCTTACGGTGGGCGGAACGGCCAACGCGCCGAGGCCGCCCGCGGCGAACATCGCGTTCGGGGTGTCTCTGGCGAGGCCTAGCAGCGCTTGCTCCTGCGCCCACTGTCTGGAGACGGCCTCGTCAACCACGGTCCCAGTGATCACTGCCTCCGGTCATATGTTCCGAAGCGGATTGCTGCTGTTGATTCAAGCAGACCGGGCGGCTTAGCGGAGCCGTCGGCGGGCTGACTGGGCTCTGGACGGGCGGGCCAAACCACGAGCGATGCGTTTCGCCTAAAGATTTTTGATTCTTAGGGAATTCTGCGTTCGGCTTGAGTGCGCGCCCAGTCCGGCGCGGGAACCTGCTTGATGGTTCATTCCGCCGCCCGTGAAGGAGTGCGTAGCGATGACGTACCAGCCGCCTAACCCTGATCCGAGCGACGGGCCGCCGACCAGCCCGTGGCAGCCGCCCGGCCGGGGCGATGATGTCGTCGAGTTCGGCGGGCCGGGGCGGTCAGGCGGTTCGCGGCGGGTGGCGATCGGGGCCGCGGTGGCGGCCGTCGCGCTGCTCGGCGGCGCTGGAGTCGCCTATGCCGCCAGCGGTTCGGGTGCGACGCCGACTGCAGCCGGTGCGAGCTCGTCGGCGAGTCCGTCGGCCAGCGTGCCCTCTCCGCCGTCGATTCATTGTCAGATTTCGGTGAACGGCTCGACCAAGACGACGAAGCACTGCCCGCCGTTCGGGCGGTTCCCGTTCCGACACTTCGGCTTCCCCGGCGGCGGCCCGGGCGGGATCGGTTTCCCGTTTGGCGCTGGCGGGGCGCTGCACGGGCAATTCGTCATCGCTAAGTCCGGCGGTGGTTACCAGACCGTGGACGTGCAGCGCGGCAAGGTGACGGCGGTCAGCTCGACGTCGCTGACCGTCAAGAGCGCGGACGGATTCAGCGCGACCTACGCCATTTCGAGTTCCACGATCGTGGACGCGCAGCGGGACGGGATCGGCTCGGTCAAGGACGGGAACCAGGTATCCGTGTCGGCGACCGTCAGCGGATCCAAGGCGACCGCGACCAGCATCTTCGACTTGACGTTGCTGGGACGTAATGGCGGCGCGTTCGGGTTCGGCCCGAGTTCGAACTCGGGCTCGGGCTCGGGCTCGGTCAGCTGACGATGGGTTCGCCGGGCGGGGCGGGCCTAGCGGCGCCAGCGCTTCTTTTTGGAGTCCTGCACGATTCCCAGGCTTGGGCCGAACTGGCCTCCGGACACCGGGTTTGCGCCGGCCGGGCCGAATCCGACGACGCAGCCGCGCAGCATGTCGCCGGGCGGGCCGTTGCCTAGCAGCAACCCGACGTTGGCGCCGGGGCTGGCGTTCGAGAGCGACTTACGGAACTGTTCGATGCCGCTGATGTACCAGCTGACGCCGTCGCAGTGCATCGTGTCGCCCACGTTGAGCTCGCCGTCTCCCTCCAGCCGGCCAGTGACAACGGTGCCGCGGCCGCGCATATGAAAGACATCCTCGATCCGCATCCAAAGGGCAGGTCCGCCCGCGTCTGATGGCGGGGTGTCCCAGCCTGGCGGTGGTGTGTCCATGGGGGGCATGTTCATTATCTCGGCCTTTCGACGAGGTCAGGATAGTCGGCGGAGCGCGGCCTGGTGGGCGCTGGTCCTCTGGTCCGCTGGTCCGGGCGGCGGTGGTGGTGGTGCCCCAGGCGGGAGTCGAACCCGCTAGCGGCCGCTTTAGAGGCGGCTGCCCTGCCGTCGGGCTCCTGGGGCGCACCTTTAGAGGGTGAGCGGCGGCGCCTGCCGCTCACCTCATCGTGCCCGGTCAGCTCGCCGGACGCGACTGGCTCTCGCTCGCCGAAGGCGACCCGGCCGTGGTCACCTTCGGCCGAGCCCGGTCAGGCCGCGTCCGGGGTGCTGATCCGCTCCAGCAGTTGCGGGTTCGCGATCCGGTCCCTGGCCGCCTGGTACTCGGCCGCCGTCAGCGACCGGCCCAGCTCGTCCAGGGTCCGCAACACGAGCCGCTGGCTGGTCACGCGGCGGTTCAGCGCATCGAGCGCCGCGGCCTGCCGCCAGACCTTCCGCTGCAGCCACCTGGTCGCGGCTGGCAGGTCACCATCGAGCTGGGCCCGCAACACGTCCCGCTCGGCAGTCACCTCGACCAGCTCGGCGCGCAGATCGGCTAGCTCAGTCAGGTTAGACATGACTTCTCACCTCCCTCCTATTTCCGTTGTCAACTGCCGCCCTGGCCCGGCGTTGGGGCTCAGGTGGCGACAAGGCCAAGGGGAAGGCGCGGAGCAGCCGCGCGGCGGCTGGTTCGAACGCGGCGGCAGTCAGCGCGCCGGCGAGGTCCGGCTCATGAAAACGCACGGTGCGCAAGTCCGCAGACTCAGCGTCCCGGCAGAGCCAGGCCAGCTCAAGCTCGTCGCGGGCGGCGAGGATGACGAGGGTATTCGATGACGCATGCCAATCACCGACGAGGTCGGGATAGATTACGGCGAAATCGAGCGCTGCATGCGCGGCCTGACACGCTTGCGTTCCAGGTGCCAGATTGGCCCGGGTAACCAGATACAAGCGGTCCGGCGTAAAGCCCTAACGGTGCGGCATGCCCGAAGAATATCCGCAACCCACCAAGATGTCCATTCCCGACCCGCCCGGCCTTCCGCGTGCCCCGCCCTACCTGGCCATTGCCCGGCTGCAGCTGGCGGGCACATGGCTTTGGCTGGGAGTACCGGCTGGGCTAGCTGGCGCAGGTGACGTCTAGTCAGTGGGTGCTTGCTCCCGCTATCAGGCCGATTGAGACGGCGGCTAGGCCGAGGCCGGCGATTCGGACGCGGGTGAGTCGCTCGCTTAGGAGCAGGCGGGCTAGCACGATCGTTCCCGCCGGGTAGAGCGAGGTGATCACGGCGGTGACGGCCAGCAATCCGCGGTGGGTGGCGAGGAAGAACGCGTAGCTTCCCCCGGCCGAGGCGACGCCGCTCAGGAGGGCGAGCCGCAGGCTGCCCCCGGACGGAAGCCGGGCTTGGCGCATGGCGACGGCGACGCAGAAGACCACCGATACGCCCGCCGCTGCCGCCGAGGCCAGCGGCCACAGGTCCGAGGCCGAACCAGCTTGGTTGAGGCCGAGGAAGAACAGGCCGAACCCGGCCCCGGCGATCACTCCGCACACCACGCCAGCGGCATGCTGCCCGGTGGCGTGCCTACCGGCGGTGCTGGGGGTGCCGGAATTGTCGGCGCTGGGGTCTCCGGAGGTGCCGGAGCCGCCAGTAGCGCTGGGGTTGTCAGGGGTGCTGGAGTTGTCGGCGGCCGTTGACTGGCCGGTGTTCAGGGAGACCGCGGCTATCGCGGGCAGCGCGAGCGCGATCCCCGCGAGCGCCGCCGGGCCCGGTCGTTCTCCTAGCAGCAACCCCGCCACCACCGAGAACGCCGCCGATCCGACCGCGCTGACCGAACTGACGACGCTGAACGCGGCGTAACGGAACCCCAGGTACAGCGCCATCGCCGCATCAGTACCGCTCACTCCGGCCGCGGCTCCCCAGGCCAAGGCCGGCAGCGAAGGGCCCTGCCTGCTGACGAACGGCAGGGCGGCGAGGATCAGGAGGCAACTGATCACTTCGGCGACGAACGTCACCCGCACCACGTTGGCTCCGCGGGCCGCCAGGCCACCGGAGTAGTCAGAACCGCTGTAGCCGGCCGCCGCTAGGAGCGCGAGCACCACAGTCAGCATCGCCGGTCCATTCCAAGATCGTCACAGAGTCATCGATCCTATCCGGCGAAATCCAGCCGGGAATATTGGATGTATCCGGCTAATTACCTATAGCGAAGCACGTCATGGCGAAGCGAAGAACAAGGGTGAAGGAGACCAAGCGTGAATGACAGCCGACCGGTTTTCCAGCCGACCAAGGACCACCCGATCACCATCTCGCCGACGCAGACGAAGGTCGTGGTCCGGGCGGGCGACGAGGTGGTGGCCGAGTCGACCGGCGCCCTGACGCTGCGGGAGGGGAACTACCCGCCCGTGCAGTACGTGCCGATCGCCGACGTGAAGGGCGGGCTGAGTCCGAGCGCGACGACCAGTTACTGCCCGTACAAGGGCGACTGCTCGTACTACTCGGTGGCCACGGCGGACAGCGAGATCGTCGACGCGGTCTGGACCTACCAGGCGCCGTTCCCGGCCGTCGCGGAGATCGCCGGGCACGTGGCTTTCTATCCCAATAAGGTTACGATCACCGTCGGCTGATCGATAACATCGACCGGCATCGACAGACGGACGGGGGCCGACACAGCGGCGCAGAGTGGAATAGCTCGTGCGCAAGGTCCCGGTCATTGTTGTCAGTTCTCTATTGTTCGCCGGCGCCGGCGTTCAAGCGTCGCCGCGCAGGCATTCACAGGCGGGCACGCACGGGTCACCCTGCCCGGGTACTCGATCACCGAGTACGTGATCGGCGCGGCCGGCCTCGCGCGCGGCGCGGCACTGCTGCCGCGGGTCACCTCGACGACGGTCTCCGGCCCGGTCGGCGGGCCGACCGCGCACCCCGGGCCGGTCGACGCGTTCAGCTGGGCGACCGGGTATAAGGGCAGGAAGTTCAGCTACGGCTGGCGCCGGTCCGGCGGGTGAGGTCGGCCCGCGAGCCAGGACATGAGGGGCACTTTGCTGTTGCTCCAGCTACAGCAGGGTGCCCCAGTGCGGGCTGGGTGCGGGTGATTGGGTCTGGGGAGGACGCCCCCGATGCGAAGGGCGGGCGGGTTGGTTGCGCAGTGATTGGGTCTGGGTAGGGCGAATCAGGCCACCGCAAAGCTTTCTACCTGTAAAGGGGTTTTGTTTTGGAGATCCAGCCTAAGCAGCCGACTGCCAAAGGGCCGGCCGACATGTTCACCGGGGACGTGTTTCTCGACATCATCGTCCGGGGCGAGGAACCTTCGCGGGTGCGGGTGAATGCGGTCAGGTTCACGCCGTCGGCGCGGACCGCGTGGCACTCGCATACGGTCGGGCAGACGCTGTACGTCACCGAGGGGCGCGGGCTGGTGCAGGCGCGCGGCGGTTCGGTGACGGAGATCCGGGCGGGTGATGTGGTGCGGGCGCCGGCCGGGGAGTGGCACTGGCATGGCGCGGCGCCCGATCACTACATGACGCATCTGTCGATCACCGAGGCGACCGGGGATGACCGGCCAGAGTCGGACTGGGGCGAGAAGGTCACCGACGAGGAGTACGGCGACCGGTGACCGGCGTTCGGCTGGCGGCTACCAGGCCACGGCCAGGAACACCGCCGGGTCTGGGTTGGGCAGCGAGGTGAAGTGGCCGCGGTCGAGCCGGCCGAAGCGGTCGCAATTCAGCAGCAGATGGTTGCCGGCCGCGGCGGCTATCAGCTGGCAGCCCGACTCGGAATAGCTCCGGTTGCCGAACTTGGACGAGTGGGCCGCGGCGAAACGCATTGCACGTGGTTTTGATCCCGAGCAACCAGAGCCCGGTCGCCCGCATGCCGACTCACCGAAAGACGGGGCTGGTCCAGGCGTGCGGCAGCCAGTGAACAGGCTGCTCTGACTTGCCCGCTGAACTCGCCTTGGCGCGAGGAGCGTCTAGGTTGCCAGTGGCGTGCACTGCTGCTACTCGTTCCGGCGAACCTCACCAACCACAGCTACTTCAACCTTGCTGGTGAGGGCTCCGGCAGCGCCGCCGACCAGGTCATCTGGATCAACGCGAAGAAGTTCACGCCTACCGACAGCACCCTGATCCCGACCGGGGCCGAGCCGCTGGTCAAGGGCACCCCGTTCGACTTCGACAGCACCCCGAGGACCATCGCGGCCAGACGTTCACCAGCTCCACGGTGTTCGCCTTCGGGTCGTAACAGTCACAACAACATGGCTCCCCGGTCCGCCACTGGCTCACTGCCGCCGATGACGGACCGGGCGCGATTTAGCGAGCCGGTCGTCGGCAGCGGACGAGGAACCGGGCCTGGCGACCAGTCTCAGACGAAGTCCGGTGGTGGCGGTTGCACGATGGGCGGATCGCGGTCTGACGGGTCGCCGGAATCGGGCATCGCGCTCGCCGGATGCCGCCCTGCCGCATCTTGAGCAGGGGCTGCATCAGTTGCACGAATTCGCCGGAGACAGGCCCGGGTCGGCGTCGGTCGGCACAGCATCGGTGCCCCCCTGATGCTGTAGCTTCCCGGGACGGAACGACATCAGGTGGGCACCGAGGTCGTCAGAGCGACACCAGGAAGGCACCGATGTCGTAGCTTCCCAGGACGGAACGACACCAGGGGGGCACCGATGCTGCGGCACCCTTGCGGACACTTACTAGGGGCGCACTGGCTGCGCTGGCGCGCTAGTGGTGCGCGGCTAAGCGCGCCGAGGCCGGCATCGCCTCGGCTCGTTGATCAGCGGCCGCGGCGGGGCGCCGGACTGGGCCCTGCGGCACCTTGGCCAGGTGGTGCATCAGGTGCGCGAATTCGGCGGGGGACAGGCTCTGGTCGGCGTCGGACAGGGCCTGCTCGGGCGTCGGGTGCACCTCGATCAGCAGGCCGTGCGCGCCGGCCGCGCGGGCGGCCCAGGCCATCGGTGCGACGTAGGAGCGGAAGCCGGTCCCGTGACTCGGATCGATGATGATCGGCAGGTGCGAACGCTCTCGGACGACCGCGATCGCGGACAGGTCAAGGGTGTTGCGGGTAGCGCTCTCGAACGTCCTGATCCCGCGCTCGCACAAGATCACCTGCTGGTTGCCGTGCGCGACCACGTACTCGGCGGCGGCCAGCCATTCCTCGATCGTGCTCGACAGGCCGCGCTTCAGCAGGACCGGCCGGTCGACCTTGCCCAGCTCTCTGAGCAGGTCGAAGTTCTGCATGTTGCGCGCGCCGACCTGGAGGATGTCGGCCGCCTCGGCCATCCGGTGTACCTGGCCGGTGGCCATGACCTCGGTCACGATCGGCAGCCCGGTCTCCCGGCCGGCCTTGACCAGCAGATCGAGTCCCGGCCAGCCAAGACCCTGGAAAGAATAAGGCGACGTCCGCGGCTTGAACACGCCGCCGCGCAGCACGTGCGCGCCGTGGTCGCGGACCAGCCTGGCCGTGGAGATGATCTGGTCTTCGCTTTCGACCGAGCACGGCCCGGCCATCACTACGAACCCGTCGCCGCCGACCAGCACGTCGCCGACGCGGACCACGGTGTCGTTCTGGCGGGCGGTTCGGTCGACCAGCTTGTAGTGACTAGACCGGCGCGGAGCTGCCGGCGGAGCGGCGGCCACGGCCTCCAGCATCTCCACCGCCGACTCGCTCTCCGGCGGGACCGGCAGTTCGCCGGCGCGAGCGGGCTCGCGCAGGACCTTGGCCGGATAGCTGCCGAGCACCTTGATGTACAGCGCGGCCGAACGCAGTTCGTCCAGCGCGGCCACCGTACGAGGGTCGGCCGCGTTGCCCTCGAAGTCCACGAAGAACAGGTACTCCCACGGCATCCCTGGCCGCGGGCGGGACTCCAGCTTGGTCATCGAGTGGCCGCTCCCGGCCAGGATCTCCAGGCACCGCAGCAGCGCGCCCTCCTCGTGCCTGGTGACCAGGATCAGGCTGGTCTTGCACGGGATCCGCAGGTCGACCGGCGTAGCCGAGCGGCACAGCACAACGAAGCGGGTGTAGTTGTCGCTGCTGTCGGAGATGTTGCGGCACAGCACCACCAGCCCGTACTCGGCGGCCGCCTCGAGCGACCCGATCGCGGCGATGCTCGGATCACCGGATTCTGCCACCGACTGCATCGCACCGGCGGTGTCGAAGCTCGGCACCGCGGTCGCGTTCGGCAGCGCGGCCAGGAACTGGGCGCACTGCTCAAGGCCCTGCGGATGGGACAGGATCTTGCTGAGCCCGGACGGCGGGATGTCGGCCACGGCGGCCAGGCAGTGCTCGACCTTCCACGTCTCCTCCCCGACGATGAACAGGTCGTGCTCGCGTAGCAGCGCGTAGACCTCGTTGATGCTGCCGGCCGTGGTGTTCTCGATCGGCAGGATCGCCAGGTCGGCGTCGCCGGACAGCAGCGCGGCGGCCGCCTGCCTGAAAGTGCGGTAGCCGGTGAGATCGCCCTCGATCCCGTAGCCGTTCAGGTACTTCTGGGAAGCCGCGTAGCTGTAGGCATGCGTTACGCCCTGAAAGGCGACTCGCATCCGGCCGCCTGCGTCCCCAGTGAGGTGGGAGGTCTGTAGCGCGATCGAGTCGTTCAGCAGCTCACGGAAGATCCGCCTCACCAGGCTCGGTGAGACACCCAGTTCGGTGGCCTGGGCCTGTACTGACTCGATGATGTGGCGCTCGCGTTCGGCGTCCTGGATGGTGGCGGAGCCGCGTTCTTTGGCCTTGGCGACGGCGGCGATGACCTCGCGGCGCTGCGCGATCAGACGCACGATGGCCGAGTCCAGTTCGTCTAGGCTGCCGCGAAGATCGGAGATCTCCGCCTGTTCGTTCAACGACTGGCCGTCCACGGCGATGACTTCCCCTCGATGCTTGGCATCCGGCGGATGGCCGGCGGGTGCCCGGCAGGCAGCGCCGGCAGACACCTGAAGTCTTGATGCTATTGGAGACCTGTGAAGGTCGCAGGGATCTTGAGGGTCGGCTGGTCAGCCAGCTCGCATCCCGGCGCGGAGCACGGCTAGGCGCGGGGGGTTGAGCGCAGGGTTGAGCGCGGGACACGTCGGGCAGGGCTCGGGCCGGGCACCGCAAAGGTAGCAATCCGAGGAGGTATCCATGGCAGGCGACCTCGCAGGCCAGACCGTGGTGGTGATCGGCGGCAGCGCGGGCATCGGCCTGGAAACGGCCAGGCAGGCGCGCGACGCCGGGGCGCAGGTCGTCATTACCGGGCGCAATCCCGACCGGCTGCAACAAGCCGCGGACGAGCTCAAAGCGGTGCGCACCGCGGCGTTCGACGCCGCCGACACGGCCCGTCTTAAGCAGTTCTTCGACACGCCGCTGTCGGCCTCGTTGCTGGGCGACCAGCTCGAAGCGCGGCGGGAGGAGTTGCGACCAATCCGATCCGCCGGGTCGTCGGCCCGGCCGATGTGGCCAGGCTCGCGGTGCATGTCATGGTGAATGAAGCGCTCACAGGCGGTACATATGACGTAGACGGCGGACAGAGTCTTATCTAAGGCAGATCGCGGACAGAGTCTTATCTAAGGCAGATCTAGGCGACCTTATCTAGGCGGGAGCTGGCGAGTGGGCGACTACGACGTGATCGTGATTGGCGGCGGCTCGCCGGGCGAGCATTGCGCCGGGGAACTGGCCGACGGCGGCCTGCGGGTCGCGGTCGTCGAGCGCTACCTAGCCGGGGGTGAATGCTCCTACTTCGCCTGCATCCCGTCCAAGACCCTGCTGCGTCCAGGCGAGGCGGTGCACCAGGCCCGCGACGCGACGGCCACCGCCGAGATCGACCCCGAGAGGGCGCTGGCCTGGCGGGACTTCATGGTCGACAACTACTCCGACGCCGGGCAAGAACGCTGGCTCGCCAGCAAGGGCATCGACCTGCTGCGCGGTACCGGCAAGCTGGCCGGGACGGGCGTGGTCGAGGTCGACGGCGAGCGGCATACGGCGCGGCATGTGGTGCTGGCAACCGGTTCTGACCCGGCAGTGCCTCCCGTTCCCGGACTGAGCAACCTCGCCGGTGTCTGGACCCACCGCGAGGTCACCGGCATGAAGGCGGTACCGCGCCGCCTGCTGATCCTGGGCGGCGGACCGGTCGGCGCCGAGATGGCTCAGGCCGTGCGCCGCCTGGGCGGCGAGGTCGCGCTGGTCGAGGCGGCGTCGCACGTGCTGGCGCGCGAGCCCGAGCCGCTGGGGCTGGCGCTCGGGAAGGTCCTGGTCGCCGACGGGGTCGAACTGCTGCTGGGGGTCCATGCCACCGGCGCCCGCCGGGATGGCGACGACTTCGTCCTGGCGCTGGACGGCGACCGCGAGCTGCGGGGAGATCACCTGCTGGTGGCGACCGGCCGGCGGCTGCGGGTAGACGGAATCGGGCTGGAGACGGTCGGCGTCGAGCCCGACCGCCACGGGGTGCCGGTCGACGCGCACCTGCGGGTCGCCGACGGGCTGTGGGCGATCGGCGATGTCACCGGCATCCACCTGCTCACGCACGTCGGGAAGTACCAGGGTGAGGTCGTCGCCTCGAACATCCTCGGCGAGCCCCGCGAGGCCAACTACGAGGCCGTGCCCGACGTGGTCTACACCGATCCCCAGGCGGCCGCGGTCGGCCGCTCCGAGGGCCGGTTCGGCGCCACCGTGAAGCTCACCGACGTGGCCAAGAGCGAGACCTACAGCCGCGCCAACGCCGATTCCAACGGGTTCCTGACCCTGCTATCGGACGGCGAGCGGCTGACCGGCGCCTACGCGCTGGGCCCTGAGGCGGGCGAGTGGATGCAGCAGGCGACTCTGGCCATCCGCGCTCACATTCCGCTGGCGGTGCTGCGAGATGTGATCCAGCCGTTCCCGACCTTTTCAGAGATCTTTGTTTTGGCGTTGAAAAATTTGCGCGCGCTTATTTCCGCCGCGCATGACTAACTCTCGTCAGTGGTGAGTCGAGCGAACTGCGCCGGGTGCACTCAATCCAAGAATCCAGATCACGGTTGCTACCAGCCGCTCTAGTTCCTCCTGCCTCCTCGCCCCGAATAGGTCGGCAGTACACAACGACGACAAAGAGCGGCCATCCCCGAATTCCAGGTCAGGGAGCTCGCAGTCATCGAACCGTACCGGGATCAGCCACGGCACGTCTGGCCGTCGTCGCCGTAACTCCCGCAGCGCCCAGGTCAGTTCCTCGTACTGCCGTGACCGCGCCGAGGTGATGCTGGCCCGAGAGAAGCAGGCCAGGAAGACCAGTGCGTTCCCTGAGATCGCCTGCCGGATCCGAGCTCCCAAGTCTTCACCGGGCCGCACATCGGCGGAGTTGCGCCATACCCGCACTCCGGCGGCCTCGAGTGTCATCTGAATCAAGTCAGCGCCGTTAGAGTCCGCCGGGCCGGAGCTGATGAAGACGTGCTTTGGCCCGCCCACCTCGTCCATGGCGCTTGCACCTCGCAATGCGGTATTCGTGTATAGGGAATTTACGGTATGATCGGTCGTTCTGTTGACAATTGCGAAGCCCTTCATGACAGGCCAGCCACATTCCCATTGTCAACGCACACGAGATTCCCATCAAGACTCCCAGCGGCAATTCATAACAAATGAAATGCCCGTTGAAATATCATGTGGTATTCTAGAGGCAATTCCCTTTGGGATTTGCGGCAGGAATCTTGGTGAAAAGGCTCGTAGCGCTGCGGAGAGCGCGTCGCAACTGTCACACTGGTGCCGCTTTGGCGCAGCAGGGCAGGCCGTTCACAGGGAGGCTCGCGGTATGACGATGCCAAGCAGTCCCGCTGGCAGTCCGACCGTCGGGCGCCGTCGCCTTGCGGTAGAGCTGCGCGAGATCCGCGAAGGTAGCAGTCAGAAGCTGGAGACTGTCGCTACCGCCCTGAATTGGTCGACGTCGAGGCTGAGCAGATACGAACTGGCCAAGGGAGGGATGAGGCCCCGTGACGTGGACCGGTTGCTTGATCACTACCAGATCACCGGGCCGCGCCGGGACCAGTTGCTCGCGCTGGCGGAGGAGGCGGCTCAGAAGGGATGGTGGGAAGATTTCTCGGATGTCTCGTCGGCGGAGTTCCTGCAGTTTATCGGTTTGGAAGCCGAGGCGACCTCGATAGCGATCTGGCACAGTGAGGTCGTAACCGGCCTATTGCAGACACAACGGTATGCGCGGGCCATTATGCGCGACTACTACACGCAGGTTGAACCAACGGCACCCGCCATACTCGAGCGCCGGTTGCAACTGCGGATGCGGCGCCAGCGCGTGCTCAGCCGCGACCCACCGCTCAAGCTGCTGGTCGTGCTCGATGAATCAATCCTCCGGCGCAGAATCGGCGACGAGTCCGTCATGTACGAGCAGCTCTCGCATCTGGCGGAGATGGATGAGAAGACGGTGACCCTGCGGGTGCTGCCACTCGCCGGCCGGCATCCGGTGATCGTTGATTCCTTCGTCGTCTTCCGCTTCGGAGAGCAGGATGCGATCCTGCACGATGTCGTCGCGACGGAAAGCATTCAAACAGAATTCTATGTCGAAGGACAGCAAGAGACCCATTTTCACAGAATCGTTTTCGATATGCTGCTCAATGTTTCGCTGGATCAGGATCAGTCCAAGGAGTTGATCCTTAATACGGCGGAGTCGGTTTGGCGCGATCAATGAACGACTAGTCTACGTGTTCTCTCCGCGTGCATCCGGGGTGAGAGGTGTCTGGCTTAGCCAAATTGTTACATAAGTAAGGTCCGAACAACCACATAGTACAGGAAGGGTAACATGACGAAAATACCGACTGATTCTCGCGTTCGTTGGGTCAAAGCCTCCTTCAGCTATGCGAGCAGCAATTGCGTTGAGATCGCCAGCATGCCTGATGGCATCGGCATGCGAGACAGTAAGGATGTCGGCGGTACGGTTCTGCGGTTCCCAGGATCGGAGTGGCAGGCCTTTATTGAAGGCATAAAGAACGGCGAATTCGACCGATTCGGGTGCGTCTAGGATGATTTAGGTTACCGAGCGGGGACTCCTGCGGTATAGGAGTCCCCGCCTGGTTCATTCGCACGCTTACAGTTGCCCTGCGAGCAGTCGCTGGATGCCTTCGACCAGGCGCCGAGCGTTTGCGTCGGCGCGATCGCCGAAGAGACTCGCGGGCTGGATGCCTGACAGGGTTCGGCCGCCGCCGATGTCCCGGTCAGGGACCTGGCAGTCGTCGAATCGGACCGGGATCAGCCAGGGAATTTCTGGGTTGTGCTGCCGTTGCACCTCGATTGCCCAGACCAGCTCTTCGTTCTGGCGGCTCTTGGTCTGGGCGATGCTGGCGCGCGAGAAGCAGGCGAGGAAGAGAAGGGCGTCGGCGGTGATCGCCCGGCGGATCTGGGCGCGCCAGTCCTGCCCAGACCAGAGGTTGTCGGTGTCTCGCCATACCTGGAGGCCGGCGTCTTCCAGGAGGCGCTGGAGCCGGTCGGCGTGGGCTGAGTCCTGACTGTCGTAGGAGATGAATACGTGCCCGTTGCTGTCGGCGGCCTGGGCTGGCGGGGCCTGGGTGGGTGCGGCGTCGGTGAATAGCTGGGCGCGGTCGCCGCGCAGGAACAGGGCCGGAGTGATCCACTCCGTGGTGCCGCTGCGGATGCCGAGTATGGCGACGCGACCGGCGGAGACCGCGTCGTCAATGCTGCGCCGCTGGGCGATGGCGGCGTAGAAGCCGCGGGCGAAGGCGCTGGCGGCCTTGTCGGATATCCGGAACTGCATGGCGGCCACGGCGGGAATGCCGGACCGAGCCAGCGCATAGGCGGTGCCTGCGAACAGGTCGCTGCTCCCGCTCGTGGCACTGGAGCAGCAATTCAGGACGACCAGTTGAGGCGCTGGACTGGCCTGACGCAGCAAGTCGGTGAACTGACTGGCCTCGACCAGGTGGGGATGGCCGTTTGCCCTGGTGAGGGCGAGGACGCCTTCGCCGGCGACCGGATCAAAGTCGCCATGCCCGATGAAGTGCAGCACGTGCCACGGGCCGGCCAGGAGCAGGGCGTGCAGATCATCCCACGTCGCGGTTGGCGCCCAGGTGATCTCGGCCTGGCCGTTGGCTATCGGTTCGGCCAGCGCGGATTCGAGCAGGCTGCGTTCTTTCGCGACGTCCAGTGCCTCCATTCGATCTGGGGCGGAGATCACGCCGAGAATCCGCAGCGGCGGGCTCACTTCCTGCGGCGTGGGAGCGACCAGCGCCGGCACATGGCGTACTAGCTGAGCCTGCAGGCACAGGTAGGCTCCGGTGGCTCGGTCGAACATGGCCTCCCACGGCAAGGCCGCTAGCTTGGGCGAATCGATCCGCAGCACGACCCGGAGCGTGTGACCGCGCTCGGTCGCCAGCGCCGCGCTCATGTGATACAGCCGGGCGACGTCCCCGGTACCCAACAGTGCGGTGAACAGGGCCTCGCCCACCACGCGAATTGGCTGCTCGGCCTGCGGGCCTGGACTCGGCGCCTCTTGGAATGAAGGCCCGCGAGCCAGCAGATCATCAATGGCGAGGTCGACAACGGTGACCGCCTCCCCGGACGGAGATCGCACCACCTCGACCGTGAACGTCTGCGACCCGACATTGGGCCTCATCGTGATCTCGATCACGGCGTTGGCTTTCGACGGTTCGTTCACAGGCAGACTTTATACCGGCCTGTCTGGGTGATAGGCCCGGCAAATGACTCAGGGGCCGACGTGAATATGAGCGGCCCAATGGAAAGGAAAATCTGGCCGTTCGTCCCGAATGCGGCGGGTTGCCGCATGCAGGGCGGCGGCGGCGCCTGACGCCCCGGCACTGGCCAGGCCCTGGTAGACCGCTTCAGCGATCCTGGCCGCGAGCCGGTCGTTTATCGGCCAGAGCGTCCCTATCACGTGCCGGTAGCCGGCCAGCTGAAATGCCGAGGCCAGGTGGATCGCCTCGTCGGTAAGCCGGTCATCCGGCGGTCGTGCATGCGGACAAGAAGGCGAATTCGGCATTGTCCAACCGCAGCCGGGCGACGTCCGCGACGGTGAGCGGTCGCCGTTGGTGATCATGGAGCAGCAGCCGCCCGACCGAAGGGCTAGTGAGATCGACGGCTCCGTGGCAGGCGAAATGCGCCCAGCGGGTGGCCGACATTGCATCGATGACCTTGTCGTAGACCGCTTCGGCACCCACGTAGGCGTCAGTGCGATTCGGGAAGAGCTGGTCGAGGAACTGCGCTTCGGCCAGCGCACCGCGAAGATCATCCGCGCCGGGCGTGTTCGGCATCGCCACCACGGCAATGTCCGGCGCGTTCGCGGCCGTGCGCGTCGATTGAGCCGCCGATGCTGTGCGGCGAGCGTGGATGAGAGCCCGGACGGTCGGCGTGTAGGAGGAGATGACTCGGTCCGCGACGGTGCTCGGGCTTGGGTCGGATCTTGTGTGATGGTGACCCGCCGCGTGCAGAGGCAGCAAGGACAGCAATCCGGGTGCGCACCACCACAACCTCGGCCACCCGGCGCCGGGCGCAGGCGGGCCGTGGATGCCGAGGTACTCAAGCACGGGTCCGGCTATCGCGTCCCACAGCCAGCTGAGCAGCTCAGTCAGCTGGTACCGCGGCATCCAGGTCGGCCGAACTTCCCGTGTGTTCGAATCGGGCTCGCAAGGCGAGGCCGAGGTTGGTCAGCCATCCGGCTCGGCCAGGATGGGAAGCCGGGGCAATGTTCAGGGCGTCCCGCAGCGGCTCGATTGCTCCGTCTAGTTCGGCCAGCCCGCCCGTGCGCAGGGCGATCTTCAGCAAGCTGAGTCCCTGCTCTGCCAGCGCGTGCTCCTGCGGAACCTGGTCCGGTCCGTCATTGACCGTGGATGGCCCGTTGGCCTCAAAGAACTCACGGACCGGCGTCGGAACGGCGTCTGGACTGGCCGCACAGACCGGACCGAGCATGCGCAACGCCAGATTGAAGTCAGCCTCGCCGCCATCCGGGCGCAGCGCTAGGAATCGGTACCAGTGCAGCCAGCCGACCATATGCGCGACCTCAAGATCGTCCTCCGGCTCGGCGATCGCGTCGAGAAGCTCGGTCGCGGCAGCAAGCGCACCAGGGCTAAGCGAAGCACCGGGATCTTCCGAATCCGAGCATTGTTCTAGCGTGGCCAGGACGGTCGAGAGCAAAAAGCCCCGCATGACGCTGTTGAATCATTTGCGAGAGATTACAGAAAAGGCGCGGAGGGGGGCGTTAAATCGTCCTGCTTCAATAGTTGTTTGCCGCAGCGCCTTGAGTTCGGCATCCTGGCCATGATGGAAATTACCCTGGTCAAGGCGTCCGGGCCGGGCGACGGGGATCGCGCTTGGCTGTCTACTGGCGGTGCTGGTCGCCGGGCGGCCGTCCATGTGGTGCATGACCTGCCCCACCTGGCGGTCGAGTCGGAGTTTGGCATCACCGACGGATTGTGGGCTGAGCTAGCCGCCGGGTCGCATGCCGAGGCGGGCCGGCGGCATCTGCACGCGACCCGAAACGCAACAAGCAAGGCCGGATAGCCTCGGGGGCCGCTGCTGGCATCCCGGCCGACGAGTGGCTGACGCCCGGGCATCGTCGCGCGAAGACCGTCACGAACTGCGTGACCAACCGGTGGGGCGACGGCCCGGACACACCTGGCGGAGTCCGAGACCGCGCCGCCCGGCAGCCGGACCCCGCTGTCGCGGAGTTGCTC
>Ga0099827_10000252_pt1 | contig 22129 bp, 20 predicted proteins | sample CZO8metaG_FD_79339 | JGI IMG/M metagenome (GOLD analysis project Ga0099827, IMG submission 79339) | Vadose zone soil microbial communities from the Eel River Critical Zone Observatory, Northern California, USA - CZOApr15con1.8 metaG | ecosystem: Environmental > Terrestrial > Soil > Vadose zone ...
AGGAATGGTTCGGTGAGCGGACTGCCGTAAGCAGTAACGGCGATATTGTTAAGCAGGCAGCAGACAATTTTTCCGACCCATTGCCGGTCGCACACCCTGGCCACACATCATTGTGTTCTCAAACTGTTCCAAACTGTACTCAAACTGTTTGTCTAGCTTCAAGCGGAGGTTGCCAGAACCTTAACTGAACGATCTTTAGCTCAACAATCCAAACAGACCCCCCTGAAAATGAAAAAGAATCACGCCCCTCAATCCGGCATCTTTCGTCCAAGCACTTTAGTCGCTGTTGCTCTTTGCTCAATCAGCGTGTTGCTGGCGATTCTCAGTCTCGCTGCCCCGAATCCAGCGAGCGGGATGACAGGCTCAGCTGGCGACTCGCTGGCTGTATCCGACGCTGGGCCCGCGCCGACACATCACCGTCGGCCTGATCGGGGTGGCTCTCTCGATCGGACTGCTTGCGCTGCTCGGACCAGGAACAAGCCTGTGGTGGGCCCGGCTGCTGATGCTGGCCCTGGGCGTGGCGATGGGACAGGTCTTCGTGCCGGTGCAAGCAGCGGCCTTCGCCACGATCACGCCTGAGGCGACTGGCCGGGCCTCCACGATGTTCAACGCGGTCCGCCAGCTCGGCGGCGCGATCGGGGTCGCCGTGCTGACCACCGCCATAGTCGCCGTCGGGCCGGTGCGCATCGTCGGCGGCCATACAGTGGCCAATCTGACCGCCTACCGGGTGGCCTTCCTGGTCGCGGCGGCAGTTGCTCTGATCGGCACCGCCTGCTCGCTGACAATCCACGACTCAGACGCCGCGCGGACCATCCCGGCCCGCAAGAGCCGACGGCCGGTTTCCCGCAGCCAGCTCGAGACCGCTCCGACCCTCGCGGACTAAACGACCGATCAAGGTTTGGCCTGGTCGAGCTTATGAGCTAGACGGGTAAGTTCGGCCGCCTGGTCGCGGAGCCGGTCGGCTAGGTGGGCGGCCGCGCTGGCGGACTGGCTCGGGACGGTGACCGTCCAGATGTCTGGGTTCGCCGTGCCGTGCCGGTCGATCCTGACGTTACGTATCGACGGATCGCGCTGGACAACCGCCTGATAATCGGCGTACAGCACCTTGAGCGCCTCGGCGACCGTGCCCCCGCCGACCGTGGGCTTGTCCGGCTGCTCCGCCTGCTTCCCGCGCGCCGGATACTTGGTGCCGTCCGCGCCGGTTATCTCGGGTATATCACCGGCCCACTGGGTGAACAGCCTGGACACCGCCGGCCCGGACACCTTGAAGACCTCGGCGATGGTCGTCTGCGACCAGCCGAACTGCGTCTGAAGCCGGCGGGCAATGACGGCCCGCGCCCGCGGTGAGGCCTGCCGCCGGTTCACGCGCAAGGCCACGGCGGCCCGGTGCGCGGACTCTTCATCGACCGCGTCCGCCTCGATCCGCACATCGTCGGCGGAGATGACGCTCTGATTGCGGGGCGGGCTCGCCAGCCACTGGAGGCGCTCATCGCCGTCGATGAGAACCGGCCCGCGCTCGTTGCTGTACGCAGCGATCACGACTGGAGCAGTCAGCGGGTTCTCCGGGTCCATGCTCGCGCCGAGAGCCTTTAGCTCCCGTGCCGTCAGGTTGTCCCACGGTTCGATCGCGTTGGCCAGCAAATCCGCGATGACATACTGCCGCTGTTCGGCGCTCATCCGGCTCCCTCATCTGACTCGTCGTCGTCATCGTCATCGTCCGGAAAGACGTTGAGTTCCATCTGCGCGCGGCCTAAGCCGAGAGCCAGGTTGCCCGCGGCGAAATGCGCGGCCGCCCTGGGATAATTCAGCGCCTGCTCTTCCATCGGAATGACGTCATGGATATCAAGCAGCCGCGCGCCCCTCCGGTAATGGTTGCGCGCCGCCGCAAATGCCCGGTCAGCATCCATAGTCGTGTACTCCCGTCAGCCGATGATCAGCTGAAGCCTACGGCTTTCTGCGGCTGCCGAAGCAACTACAGGAGCGTTGCGGCGACTCTTAAGTGTGAACATCAACGCGCTGCACGACAGCATGGGCACCGCCGCGGCTCCGGCCGACCAGGGCGAGTTCTCGATGATCCGGCGGGACGCGGCGGCCGAGATCGGCTGGGCGCCGCGCACGAGACTGGCGTGATCGTATATAGCCCGCTCCAGGCCGGGATGTTGTCGGGAGCGATGACCGCGCAGCGGGTGGCCGCCATGCCGGCCGACGACTGGCGGTCACGCAACCCAGAGTTCGCTGACGCCGACCTATAGCTCAGACGCGACGTAATCCGAAAGGCGCCAGGCTCTCTTCCAGCTGTTCGCGCGCGAAGTCGCCCTGACGAGGGTCGGTGTATTCGCGGAAGAAGGTCTCGATCACCATGACCAGCGTCAGGTACAGGTTGTAAAGCCGACGCCGCTCCCGCTCCCCCGTCGTCAGCTCGCCATGGCCGTAACCGCGCACGAACGGCGCCGCATCACCAAACCCGGGCAACAGCACAGAAACGAAACCGCCCTCAATTAGCGGGTCTCCGTAGAACGCACGCTCGTGATCGATGATGGCCACGATCGCGCCGTCCCGGACCATCACGTTGTTGTCCCATAGATCCCACACCACGAATCGCGGCTCGGTCACCTCATCCAGGCAGGCCCCATTCCGGTCGAACACGCGGCGCACGACCTCGTAGTCCCAGTTCAGCTCAACCCGCCGCCGCTCTCCATCGGCCAGCACATCCTCAGCCATCTGGGAGAACACAGCCCGCCAGCTCCGCTTCCCCGGACCAGCCGGACCAGCCGGACCAGCCAGCGGCCCGAACGCCGGACCCCGGATCGAGTTCAGCTCGCGGTTCGCCGCCCCGACCGCCTCGCGATACGTCTCCAGGCGATCCGCCGGAAGCGCATCCCCGACCGTCCCGAGGTTGTCAGCATCGATGAATGGCATGAAGAAGTAGTCCGCGTCACACAACTCGTGCGTCTGGTCAGCGAAGTCAACCACCGGCACCGGCACGCTGGTGTGCTGCCGAATGAGCCGCAGCGCCGCCAGCTCGATACCCATCGCTCCGCGCTCATAAGTCATAACCTCGACCGACGGCGACGGCGCGATCTTGAGCACCACCTGGGAGCCGTCACGCAAGCGGATCCGATACGCCACGTTGAACCAGCCGTGCCCCAGCTCACTCACCCAGTCCTCGCCACCCGCTGGCACCTGGTCGCGACCATAAGCTCGCCCCACCATGGCCCGCAGCACATCCACCGGCTGACGATTCTTAGTGATGCTCTCCATCGGCTCCCGATCGGACCCTACGTCTTAGTGTCCGGTCTAGGGCAAACTCGCCGGAAGTGTTGTCTTAGCTGCTCCGCCCTATTAGGGAGAAAGATTTGCGCGGGCTGAATGCCGTCCGGCAGGTCAGTCCAAGGCGGCAGCTGGTTCGGCGAACGCCGTCAAGGCGATCTCCGCTTCTTCCTGGCTGTCGCTGGTCTGCTCGGCCTGGACTCGCTCGGCGTCGGCCAGCAGGCTGTGGGCGGTGGCCAGGATCCCGATCCCCGCCACGACGACGGCCGCGCCGATGAAGAACGGCACGTGGATGTTCAGCGCGATCACCAGTCGCCCGGCGGCGTAAGGCGCCAACCCGCCGCCGATGAACCGGACGAAGCTGTAGGCCGCCGAGGCGACCGGGCGCTCGACCGACGAGACCGTCATGACCGCCTGAGTGGTGATCGTGTTGTTGACGCCGATGAAGATCCCGGACGCGATAACCGCGGGGATCAGCACCGCGCGGTCGGTGGTCCAGACCGCGATGACCAGCACGATCACAGCGAACGCGGCGAGGTTGCCGTACATGGTTCTGGCCAGGCCGAACCGTGCCTGCAGCCGGGACGCGCCGAAGACCGCGAACAGGGCGACCAGAATGCCCCAGCCGGTGAAGACTAGACCCAGCCGGATCGGGGACAGGCCCATCGGGAACGGCGCGTACCCGAGCACGGTGAAGAAGCCCCAGTTGTAACACAGAGCGGTCAGCGAGAGCGTGAGCAAGCCGCGGTCCCGCAGCGCGCGCAACGGCGCGGACAAGCCGGTCTTGTGCGCGGGCGGTGGCGTTTTGCGCACCAGCACGATGGTCGCGATCAGGGCGACCGCCATGAGGGCCGACACCCCGAAGAACGGGCCGCGCCAGCTGATGTTGCCGAGCAGGCCGCCAAGCAGCGGGCCAGCGGCGATGCCCACGCCCAGCGCGGTCTCGTACAGCACGATCGCGCCGGCGAAGCCGCCGCTGGCCGAGGCGACGATGACCGCGAGCGAGGTCGCGATGAACAGCGCGTTGCCGACGCCCCAGCCGGCCCGGAACCCGATGATGGCGCTGATCGACGGTGCGGCGCCGGCCAGGGCGGCCGACACCACGATCAGGACGAGCCCGGCGATTAGCGTTGGCTTGGCTCCCAGCCGGCTCGAGACCCAGTTCGTGATCAGCATTGCGACCGCCGTGACCACCAGGTAGCTGGTGAACAGCAGCGTTACCTCGCTCGGCGACGCCTTCAGCTGGTGCGAGATCGCCGGCAGGATCGGGTCGACCAGGCCGATCCCCATGAAGGAGACCACGCAGGCGAAGGCCACCGCGAAGACAGCTTTCGGCTGCTTGAAGGGGTTCACGACCCCCGCACCGGCGCCACTCATTCACAACCCCGTTCCTGTGCTGAACCGCGTTCAGAAATATTTATATCACATGCTTATGTATCTACCGGGGTGGAGTGAGAGCGGAGGGAGACGACGGCCTCCTACACTGGCGCGGTGCACCTGAGCCTCGTCACGATCGTGGTCAAGGACTATGACCAGGCGATCGACTTCTTCACCGGCGCGCTCGGCTTCGACCTTGCCGAAGACTCGCCGGCCACCACCAACGACGGGCGGCCCAAGCGCTGGGTGGTCGTCCGGCCCCCGGGCGCCGAGACTGGCCTGCTGCTGGCCCAGGCCGATGGTGCCGAGCAGGCGGCGAGCCTGGGCCGCCAGACCGGTGGGAGGGTAGCTTTCTTCCTAAAGGTTGAGAATTTCGATGGCGCCTACGCGCGCCTTTTGGCGGCGGGCGTGACTTTTGTGACCGCGCCGCGCGATGAGCCCTACGGACGCGTCGCGGTTTTTCTCGACATCGCCGGCAACAAGTGGGACCTCATCGGAGGGTCCTAGCCTGGCCGGTCAGCTCAGTCGTCCGCTCTTCAGCTCGCTGGGGTCCATGCTCAGTCCGCCGCGGCCAGGGTCGCGACGCCGCCGCTCAGTTCGGCGACGTGGGCGGCGAACCCCGGATAGCTGGTCGCGACCGAGTCCCAGGTCGTGATCCTGGTTGAGCCAGTTACCGCCAGGCCGCAAACGCAGGCGGCCATCGCCAGCCGGTGATCGCCCGATGCGTCCACGACCGCGTCGCCGCGCGGCTGACCACCAGGAATTACCATGCCGTCGGCGGTCTCGGTCGCGCCGATGCCGAAGGCATTGAGCATGGCGACCGTCGAAGCGATCCGGTCGCTTTCCTTGACCCGCAATTCGGCCGCGCCGCTGATGACCGTGGTGCCTTCGGCGAACGCGGCGGCCACGGCGATGGCGGGCACCTCGTCGATCATGGACGGAATGTCCTGCGGGCCGATGTCGATGCCGCGCAGCGCGCTGGTGGACGCGCGCAGGATGCCTTCGGGCTGGCTGACCTCGAGGTTCGCGCCCATCCGACGCAGCACGTCGAGGAAGCCGGCCCGGCCGTAGCCGAGGTACACGCCTTCGACCGTGACCTCGCTGTCCGGGCAGATCAGGCCGGCGACGGCCCAGAAGGCCGCCTGCGAGGGATCGCCGGGGACGACGACCTTGGCGGCGGAGAGCTGGCCCGGCCGTACCGTCACCGAGGATCCGTCGACGAGAACGTCATGACCGAAGTCGGCCAGCAGCTCCTCGGTGTGCCGGCGGGTCGGTACGGACTCGCGGACGGTGGTCGATCCTTTCGCGAACAGGCCAGCGAGCAGTACGGCCGACTTCACCTGCGCGCTGACGACCGCCGGAGTGTAGTCGATCCCGGTCAGGCCGCCGCCGCGGATCGCGAGCGGAGCAAATCGCCCGCCGGAACGGCCGTCGATCTTGGCCCCCATCGCCCGGAGCGGTTCGACGACGCGGTCCATCGGGCGGGTGACCAGTGACTGGTCGCCGGTCAGCACGCTGAACGCGTCTTGCCCGGCGCCCACGCCGGCCAGCAGCCGCATCGCCGTGCCCGAATTGCCGAGGTCGATTGGCTCGGTGGGCTCGGTGAGGACGCCGCCAGTGACCGCGAGCGCCATTCCCGCGCGCGGTTTCCGCCCGAGGCCCGGCCCCGGGTCGAAGTCCTCGATCTCGGCTCCGAACTGCTCGATGGCTCGCCGGGTCCGCTGGACATCGTCGCCGAGCGACAGGCTGCTTGCGTAAGTGGTGACGGGCGCGATTGCGGCCAGCAGCAGCACCCGATGCGAGATCGATTTATCGCCGGGGACCGAGAGAGTTCCGGTTAGCGCGGCCGGACCGGTCACCGTCACGGTCTGGGCTGCGTCTATCGCGTCGGCTGCGCTGGCTGCGTCGGCTGCGCGCTCGGAGTCCGTTGCCATGCCTTCAGTATCTCGTGGATCAGGCCACCGCCGTGTGCCGGTCCCGGCGCCCCCGGCCCGCCACGTTTCACGCATATGGGACGGCATATGGGCGAATTGGCCAGCCAGAGTAAGTTACCGGTCAGCCATGTTGTCGCTGAGCGGAGCCAGTACCGATGACATCACCCGGCGGCGCGCCGCTTGATCTCCTGGATCCGCTCCTTTACGCCGGCGACCCGACTCCGGCCTACACCTCGCTGCGCGATGAGGCACCGGTCTACTGGGATCCGGTGAACCAGCTCTGGGGCATCTCCCGGTTCGCGGATGTGATGGCCATCGAGCGCGATCCCGCCCGGTACAGCTCGGCTCGAGGCAGCCGTCCGCTGATCGAGATGAGCGCGTCCATGATCAACCGCGATGACCCGCGGCATGGCCAGCAGCGCCGGCTTGTGTCCGGGCGGTTCACTCCTAGAGCGGTGCGGCGGCATTCCGAACGCGTGCGGGAAGTCGTCGCCGGGCTGGTCGCGGCGACGGCCGCGAAAGGGACCGCGGAGGTCGTCCGCGAGATGGCCGCACCGCTGCCTTCGATGGTGTTCGCCGAGTTGCTGGGCTTCGACCGCTCGCGGTGGCCGGACTGCCTGCGGTGGTCGGAGGTGACGATGAGCTCGGCCGGCTTCCGCAATGACGACCCGCGCCAGCCGCCCGGCTCGCCCGAGGCCATCGACGAATTCGTGGCCGCCTTCATCGGGCTGATCGAGGCCCGCCGCCGGGACCCGCGCGATGACCTGGTCTCGGCCTAGGTGCACGGCACGTTGTGCGCGGTCAAGATCGGCGGCTCGTACATGGTCGAGGCCTTTGTGGTCACGACCAAGGCCCCGCACTACGTGTTCGCCGCCCCGCTCGGTACCCAGCCGCACCCGGTCGGCCCGGCGATGACCAACCCAGCCCCCGCCAGCGGCGCCGACCCGCCACCTGCGTAACAGAAACCTCTGTGGCCCCGCCGGCCACATATTCCACGCGCATGATCATCTCCTGAATTAGATGAATCAGCAGATTCATATGGTTTTCAGGGGATGAATGCGCATATTCATCTGATCGACGCCTCCACCGACTAACAACAATTGCAACTTAGATCACATTTGCCCCAATAGCCTTGGTCCCCCGACAATCCGATCCCGCGCGACCGGACCCACAAGCCTCATATGCCCCATCCGTCGCACTCATTACATAAGAGCGTTATACATGATAGGTGATGTTCCGAGAGAGGCAGGGGGGAGGCCGACTGACCGGCGGCCGCGAGACCAAGACCTCGCTGCGGATATCGGCGACCAGCATCAAGGTCGGCCAAGGGATCAGGCACCGGGGGCCGCGGCCCGGGCCAGGCTACGGTGACCACTGCACCAGGTCGTCGATCAGATCCTTGCGGCCGCGTCTAGCGGAAAACTGTGAGGGGCCATTTGACGCGAAGTCTTCCTTCTCTTGGCTGGCCGCGGACTAGGACGGCTAGACTCCGGGGTCGATGCGGGTTCTCGTGGTCGGAGCGGGCGGGCGTGAACACGCCCTGGCCTCGATGTGCGCGCTTTCTGGTCGCGCCACCAAGCTGTTCACCGCTCCCGGTAACGCCGGGATGGCCGAGCTCGCCGAGATCCTGCCGATCGCCGCGACCGACACCGACGCGCTGGCCACTGCGGTCCGCGAGCACCAGATCGACCTGGTGATTGTCGGCCCCGACGCGGCGCTGGAGGCCGGGGTCGTTGATGCTTGTGACGCGGCGGGCGCCAAGGTCTTCGGGCCGACGAAGGCGGCGGCCAGGATCGAGAGTTCCAAGGTCTTCGCTAAGCAACTCATGGACGAGGCCGGAATCGCGACCGCACGCTGGTGGGCGACCAGCTCGGCCGATCGCCAGGAGCTGATCGAGTTCGCCAAGGCTCGCGATGGCCGGGTCGCGGTGAAGGCCGACGGCCTGGCGCTGGGCAAGGGCGTGACCGTCTGCGACTCGATGAGCGCCGTCGAGGCCGCTGTCGCCTCCTGCTTCGACGAGCGCAAGCACGGGCAAGCGGGCGATGTCGTGATCGTCGAAGAGCTGCTCTCGGGCCGCGAGGTCTCGGTCTTCGCGATCTGCGACGGCACCCGCGCCTGGCTGCTGCCGCCGGCCTGCGATTACAAGCGCGCGTACGACGGCGACCTCGGCCCCAATACCGGCGGCATGGGGTCCTACAGCCCGCCAATGGGCGTAGCCGTGGACGCGCTGCTGGACTTCGTCGCGGCCTGCATCATCACCCCCTGCCTGACCGCGCTGCGCGAGCGCGAGACGCCGTTCCGGGGTTGCCTGTACGCCGGCCTGATGCTGACCGCGCAGGATCCGCAGGTCATCGAGTTCAACGCCAGGTTCGGAGACCCGGAGACCCAGGTCCTGCTGCCGATGCTGGACGCGACCCAGCTCTTCGACCTCCTGGCCACGGCCGCGACCGGCGAGCTGGGCACCGACGGACGGGTGCGCGCCAGAAGCGACAGCACGGCCGGCGTGACGGTGGTGGCCGCCGGCCAGGACTATCCCGCCTCAGGAAGCTACGGCGCGGCGATCGACCTCCCGGCCGAACAACCCGAGAACACCGTCATCTTCCACGCAGGCACCGCGCGCGACGCCGACGGCACTTTGCGAACCTCAGGCGGCCGGGTCCTGGCGATCACCGCCACCGGGGCCGACCTGGCCGCGGCCCGCGCCCGCGCCTACGACCTCCTGGCTCAGATCCATTTCGAGGGCATCCGGTGGCGGCGTGACATCGCCGCACCGGCACCAGAGCACGCGGGCCAGTGAGCGGCGCAGCTCCCCGGATCGGCGTCCTCGGCGCCGGCCAGCTCGGCCTGATGCTGGCGCAGGCGGCCCGCGATCTGGACATCGGCTGCCGGTTCTACGCCGAGACCACGGATGTGCCCGCCGCCTCGATGGGCCCGGTGATCACCGGGGCGATGGACGACGACGAACGGCTCGCCCGGTTCGCCGACGGCCTCGAGGTCGTGACCTACGAGTGGGAGAACGTCCCGGTGCCCGCCGCCCGGCGGATCGAGGAAGTCACTCCCGTCCAGCCGACCGTGCGGGCACTCGAAGCGTCCCAAGACCGGCTTACCGAAAAGGCGTTCTTCACCGGGCTCGGCGAGCAGACGGCCCGCTTCGCTCCAGTGGACAGCCGGGAAGCCCTCGACGATGCGATCGCGGACCTCGGGTTCCCAGCGGTGCTGAAGACCAGGCGACTCGGCTACGACGGCAAGGGCCAGCTGGTGCTGCTCAAGCCAGCGGACCTCGATAGCGCGTGGCTGGCGCTCAATGGCTTGCCGCTGATCGCCGAGGAATGGGTGCCCTTCGATCGCGAACTCTCTATCATCGCGGTGCGCGGCCGCGACGGCAGCATCGCCTGCTACCCGCTGATCGAGAACTCCCATCGCGCCGGCATTCTCCGTCTCTCGCAAGCGCCGGCCGCCAATCTGACCGGGCAGACCCAAGCCGCCGCCGAGCGCTGCGCCACCCGCGTGCTCACCGCCCTCGACTACGTTGGTGTGCTGGCCATCGAACTGTTCGATGTCGGCGGCAACCTGCTGGTCAACGAGATGGCCCCGCGAGTGCACAATTCAGGGCACCTGACCATCGAGGCAGCGGTCACCGGCCAGTTCGAGAACCATGTCCGGGCTATCGGTGGCCTGCCCCTCGGGGATACCGGATTGCGGGGCTTCGCGGCCATGGTGAACCTCATTGGCGATCAGCCGCCGACTGCCGAGCTGCTGGCTATCCCGGGCGCCCGACTGCACCTGTACGGCAAGTCGCCCCGCCCGGGCCGCAAGGTGGGCCACGTAACCGTCTGCGCAGCCACCGAAGAACAGGCCAGAGACAGCCAGCGCCAACTCGAAGCCATAGTGGGCAGGCAGGCAAATGAGTCAAGGTAACTACGCCGACGCCGGGGTCAGCTACGAGCTGCTGGACGCCGCCAAGAAGCTGGCCGCCGCCCAGGCGCTCAGCACCACCGGCCTGCTCCAGGCCAGGGGCGGCGCGGCGGTCGACGCCTCGCGCGGCGAGCCGGCGTTCGTGTTCGAGCTCGGCGATCGTTCGCTCGCGTTCGTCCTGGAATGCCTGGGCACCAAGTCGGTGATCGCCCGCCAGTACCTCGAAGCCGGCGGCACCGACTGCTTCGAGCACATCGGCTACGACGCGGTCGCCGCGATCGTCAACGACCTGTGCTGCGTCGGCGCGCTGCCGCTCGTGGTCAACGCCTACTTCGCGACTGGTTCGAGCCAGTGGCAGCAGGACCCGAGCGGCCGGTACCGCTCCCTGGTCACCGGCTGGCGCCGGGCCTGCGAGCAAGCCGGAGCGGTCTGGGGCGGCGGCGAGACGCCAAGCCTGACCGGCATCATCCATCCGGACGAGATCGACCTCGCCGGTGCGGCGGTCGGCGAGGTTCCGCCGGGCCACCGCCCGATCCTCGGCCAGGAGATGGCTCCCGGCGACGAGATCGTCCTGGTCGCCAGCTCGGGTCTGCACGCCAACGGCGCCTCGCTGGCCCGGGCCGTCGCCGCCGAACTGCCCGACGGTTACCGAACCGAGCTGCCCAGCGGCCGCGAGTTCGGGGCCGCGCTGCTCGATCCCACTGTCATCTACGTACCGCTCATCGAGGAACTTCTCAGGCGGAGTCTCCCGGTGACCTATCTCAGCCACATCACCGGACACGGGCTACGCAAGGTGATGCGGGCCCAGCGCGAGTTCACCTATCGGCTGCACAGCCTGCCCCCGGTGCCTGAAGTTCTGGAGTTCCTGGCGCAGCGAGCCAGGCTGGAACCACATGAGGCCTGGGGAGTTTTCAATATGGGAAGTGGTTTTGCGGTTTTCTGCGGAACCGGAAGCGGACGGGAAGTCATGCAGGCGGCCGAAGATGTCGGCCTGACCGCGATCCTGGCCGGTTCCACCGAACCCGGTCAGCGCCGCGTGATCATCGAGCCGCTCGGCGTCACCTACGAATCCGACGAGCTACAGCTCTCCTAGCTGCGCACGGATCTCCTCCGCCGTGATCACCGAAGACAGCGGCGAGGAGTAGGCACCGGCGGCCGGATCGGGCTGGGCGAGGGTCTTGCGGCGAAGCTGCTCGGCGTACTCCTCCGCCCGCGCGCCGAAAGCGGCGTCGGCGGTGCCCAGGATGCGCAGCGCCAGCACCGCCGCATTGGACGCCCCGGCCTCGCCGATCGCCATCGTCGCGACCGGGATTCCGGCCGGCATCTGGACGATGGACAGCAGCGCGTCCAGGCCGTCGAGCACCTTGCCTGGTCGCGGCACCCCGATCACCGGCAACGGCGTCTTCGACGCGACCATCCCCGGGAGGTGGGCGGCGCCGCCGGCCGACGCGATGATGACCTTGAGCCCGCGCGTCTTCGCGGTCCGCGCGTACAGGCTCATCTCCTCGGGCAGGCGGTGGGCGGAGAAGATGCCGCGTTCCCAGCCGATCTCGAACTCATCGAGCAGCCGCGCGGCCGGCTCCAGGTAGGGCCAGTCCGATGCCGATCCCATGATCAGGCCGACCAGCGGCGGCGGGCCAGGCGGGCCAGAGGTCATGGCGCGACGATAGCCGATTAGGATCAGCTTCGGTGTACCGCTTCTACCGTCGTCGCTCCGTCCTGCCCCCGGACCTCGCCCGCGCGCAAGCCGCCGCCGGGCCGTCGAACACCGTAGCCGCCGAGCGCTGCTTCTACGTCCAGACCACCGCCGCTCTGGACGAAGCCCGCACCCAGATCCTGCGCTGGCTGCTGGCCGAAACCTTCGACCCCGACGGCCTGGCCACTACGAGCTTCCTCGCAGCGAGTCGCTCGGTACTCGAGATCGGGCCCCGCATCAACTTCGAGACCGCCTGGTCCTCGACCGCGAGAACCATCTGCCACGTCAACGGCCTGGACGACGTCGTCCGGCTGGAACGCAGCCGTCGCTTCGGCTTCAGCCATCCCCTGTCGCAAGCGCAACTCGCCCAGGTGGCCGAACCCTTGCACGACCGCATGACCGAGACCCTCTACCCGGCCCCGCTGACCACGTTCAAGACCGGCTTGGCCCCGGAGCCGGTTCTGACCATCGCGCTCGCCCGGGGCGGCCTCGAAGAACTGTGCCGGGTCAACCGCGAGCTGGGCCTGGCCATGGACGAGGCGGACCTGGACCGCTTCTACCGGCTCTTCACCGAGCAGCTGCGCCGCGACCCGACCGACGTCGAGCTGTTCCAGCTCGCCCAGGGCAACTCCGAGCACTGCCGGCACGGCTTCTTCACCGGCCGCATGATCATCGACGGCGAGGTCCAGCCGGGCAGCCTGATGTCGATCGTCAAGGAACCCTGGCGGCGCAATCCGGGCAACTCGCTGATCGCCTTCAGTGACGACAGCTCCGCGATCCGCGGCCGGCCGGTCACGGCGTTCATGCCAGCCGAGCCCGGAAGCCCGTCGCCGCTGCAAGAGCACCAGCGGATCTACCACCCCACGCTGACCGCCGAGACGCACAACCATCCCTCAGGCGTCGCCCCCTACCCAGGCGCGGCCACCGGCACCGGCGGCCGCATCCGCGACAACCAGGCGGTCGGCCGGGGCGGCCTGGTGCAGGTCAGCGGGGCCGCCTACTGCGTCGGCAACCTGCATCTGGCCGACGAGCACGTCTGGGAGGCTGACGGCTACACCGCTCCGGCCGGGCTCGCGGCGCCGCTCGACATCCTCATCCAGGCCAGCAACGGAGCCTCCGACTACGGCAACTGCTTCGGCGAGCCGCTGATCTACGGTTTCGTGCGCACCTTCGGCGCGCAGACGCCCGGCGGGTACCGGAGCTGGTTCAAGCCGATCATGTACTCGACCGGCACCGGGCAACTCGACGACGCCCATGTCGGCAAGCAGCCGCCCGAGCCGGGCCTGCTGGTCGTCCAGCTCGGCGGCCCGGCCTACCGGATCGGGCTCGGCGGCGGCGCGGCCAGCTCGATGATGTCGGGCGAGAACGAGGCCAGCCTTGACTTCAACAGCGTCCAGCGCGGCGATCCCGAGCTGGAGCAAAGGCTGGGCCGGGTGCTGCGCGCCTGCATCGAGCTGGGCGATGCGAACCCGATCGTCTCGGCCCACGACCTCGGCGCCGGCGGCGACTGCAACGCGCTGCCCGAGATCGTCTACCCGGCGGGCGCCCGCATCGACCTGCGGGCGATCCCGGTCGGCGACGCCAGCCTGTCGGTGCTGGAGATCTGGGGCAATGAGTCCCAAGAACGCAACGCGATCCTGGTACATCCATCCGGACTCGCCCTCATCACGGGCATCGCCGCCCGGGAGAAGACCCCGCTGGCCGTCGTCGGCGAGGTCACCGGCGACGGGCAGCTGAGCCTGCACGACTCAGCCGACGGCAGCATCCCGGTGGACCTGCCGCTCGAACCGGTACTCGGCAAAGTCGCGCAGAAGGATCTCGAGCTGCGCACGGTGCCGGAGACCCGCGACCCGCTCCGCCTGGGCGCCATCACGATCGATGAGGCCCTGGATCGCGTCCTGCGCCTCGCGTCGGTCGCGTCCAAGAGCTATCTCACCCGCAAGGTCGATCGCTGCGTCACCGGCCACGTCGCCCAGCAGCAGTGCGTCGGGCCGAACCAGCTGCCGCTGTCGAACTACGCGGTGTACGCGCAGAGCCTGTTCGGCCACTCCGGGGTCGCCCTCAGTCTGGGCGAGCAGCCAGTCAAGGGCCTGGTCGACCCGGCCGCGATGGCCAGGATGGCAGTGGCCGAGGCGCTGCTGAACCTGGCCGGCGCCAAGATCACCCAACTGCCCGACATCCGCTGCTCGGCCAACTGGATGTGGGCCGCCAAGCTGCCCGGCGAGGGCGCCAGGCTCAGGCAGGCGGCACTCGCGATGAGCGAGATCATGATCGAGCTCGGCATCGCGGTGGACGGCGGCAAAGACAGCCTGTCCATGGCGGTCACCGAGACCGGCCGCGCGCAGCCGATCAAGGCGCCAGGCCAGCTGGTGATCTCCGCCTACGCCCCGATGCCGGATGTGCGGGTCAAGGTGACACCGGACCTCAAGACGACTGGCAACGCGCTAGTTCTCGTCGACCCGTCCGGTGGCCAGGCCAGGCTGGGCGGCTCGGCCCTCGCCCAGGTTTGGCAGCAGCTCGGTGACCAGACCCCCGATGTCGACGACGCAGAAATCCTGGGCCAAGCTTTCACCGTAATACAAGAGCTGATCGCGGCCGGGCGGGTCGTTTCCGCGCACGACCGCAGCGACGGCGGCCTGATCACCGCGGTCCTCGAGATGGCATTCACCGGCAACACCGGCCTGGACCTGGACCTGGGGCTGGCCGAAGCCGGCCCGCTGGCCACGCTGTTCGCCGAGGAACTCGGGGTGGTCCTGGAAACCGACGACGCCGGTGCGACGCTGAGCGCCTTGAGCGCCGCCGGCGTGCCCGCGACCGTGATCGGCCGGGTCGGCTCCCCCGGCGGCCAGATCGTCGTGCGCCTCGGCGGCCAGATCGTGATAGATCGTCCGATGACCGACCTGCGGACCGTCTGGGAGGACACCAGCACCAGGATCGACCGGCTTCAGGCCGACCCAGAATCCGTCGACGAGGAGTATCGAGCCACCAGGGACCTGGTCACCGCACCGGACTGGCGCCTGACCTATGCGCCCGGGCCGGCCACCCGCCCGGACCCGGCCGGCCGGCCCCGCGTCGCCATACTCCGCGACCAGGGCAGCAACGGCGACCGTGAGCTAGCCGCCGCCTTCCACGCGGCCGGCTTCGAAGCCTGGGACGTCACGATGACCGACCTGCTCGACCGGCGGATCTCACTCGACGACTTCCGCGGGGTCGCGTTCCCCGGCGGCTTCTCCTACGGCGACGTGCTCGACGCCGGCAAGGCGTGGGCCGGGATCATCCGTTTCCACGGCGATCTTGCCAGCCAGTTCGAGGAGTTCTACCGCCGCCCCGACACGTTCTCGCTCGGCGTGTGCAACGGAGCCCAGCTGATGGCCCTGCTCGGCTGGACCCCCGATCCCGCCATCGCCGACGAACTCCGGCCCCGCTTCATCCGCAACCGCTCAGGCCGGTTCGAGTGCAGGCTGGTCACCGTCGAGATCGCACCGAGCCCGTCGATCTTCCTGCGCGGCATGGCCGGCTCCCGGCTCGGCGTCTGGGTGGCGCACGGCGAAGGCCGGCTGCACCTGCCCGGCGGGACGAACAGCGTCGATCCGTCCCTGCTGCCGCTCCGCTTCGCCGACCCTGACGGCAAGCCGACGGAGATCTACCCGTTCAACCCGAACGGCAGCCCCGGCGGCGCCACCGCCCTGACCTCGCCCGACGGCCGCCACCTCGCGATGATGCCGCACCCAGAGCGGCTGGCCAACCAGCTCTGGCAGTGGCCCTGGCTGCCACCCGACTGGCGCGACCTGCCGGCCAGCCCGTGGCTGAGGATGTTCCAGAACGCTTACGACTGGTGCAGGTCGAATTCGTTTGACTAGGGAGAAAGCATCGCTCCGGGCTTCTTCGTCGGCACCGCAGGCTATCGCCGTCCTGGCGTCGGGCACCGGAACGGTCCTCGGGTCGATCATCGAGCACGGCCCGCCGGTCACCCTCGTGGTAACCGACCGGCCCTGCCAGGCGCTGGACGTGGCGTCGACAGCCGGCGTACCGGCGGTCACGATCAGCCGGCGCGACTTCGGCTACCGGGCCGGGGCCGGCGAAGCCTGGGATCGCCGCGGCTTCACCCTCGCCACAGGCGCGGCCCTGGACGCGGCGGACATCGACCTGGTCGCGATGGCCGGGTTCTTCACGATCCTGCACGAGGTGATCTTCGAGCGTTACTCCGGCCGCATCCTGAACACGCACCCCGCCCTCCTCCCCGCGTTCAAGGGCGCGCACGCCGTCCAGGACACCCTGGCCGCCGGCGTCCCCGTCACCGGCCCGACGATCCACGTCGCCACCGAGGTTCTCGACGACGAGCGTCACATCCTCGCGCAGTCGGCCAGCGTGCCGGTGCTGGCCGGCGACGACACCGGCACGCTGTGGGAACGCATCAAGGCCGAGGAGCGCCGACTATATCCGCAGGTACTCTGGGAGATCGTCAACGGAAAAATCGATCTTGAAAGGTGATGTGGAAGTATCGGGGGGAGCCGGAGGGACACAAGTATGACGTTGACGACTATCGAAGCCCCCGGACTGCGGTTGTTCCGCCGGGGGAAGGTTCGAGACACGTTCGAGCTGCCGGACGGCACGCTGCTGATGGTGGCGAGCGACCGCATCTCCGCTTTCGACGTGGTGCTGCCGACCGCGATCCCGGGCAAGGGCAAGGTCCTGACTCAGATGTCGCGGTGGTGGTTCGGCCTGACCGCCCCGCACGTACCCAATCACCTGCTGGCCGACCCGCCCGCCGACGTCACCAGCGAGCTGGACTGGCGGGCGCTGGCACCCAGGTCCATGCGAGTAGCCCGGGCCGAGCGCATTGATGTCGAGTGCGTGGTCCGCGGCTACCTGGCCGGCAGCGGCTGGCAGGAGTACCAGGCCGCCGGAACGCTGGCGGACGAGCCGCTGCCAGCCGGCCTGCTGGAGTCTTCGCGGCTGCCCGCGCCTCGGTTCACCCCGGCGGTCAAGAACGACTCCGGCCACGATCAGAACATCAGCCGGGCCCGGCTCGCCGAGCTCGTCGGCCCTGAGCTGGCAGCGGATCTGGAGCAGGCCTCGCTGAGGCTGTTCCGGCTCGGGACCAGCATCTGCGAGCGGGCCGGGATGATCCTGGTGGACACCAAGTTCGAGTTCGGTTTCATCGACGGCAGGCTCACGCTGATCGATGAGGCCCTGACACCGGATTCGTCGAGATTCTGGGAAGCCAGCGCCTGGCGCGAGGGGTGTTCGATGCCGTCGTTCGACAAGCAGCCGGTACGGGACTGGCTCGCCAGCCAGCCCTGGGACCGTACCGCTCCCGGCCCTGAGCTGCCCGCCGACGTGGTGCGTGCGACCAGCGACCGCTACGCCGAAGCCGCCCGTCGTGTCTGCGGTCTGGACCTGTCATGATGCCCACCCACTACACCCCCCACCCGCCACCCATGGCCGATGAGCGGATGCACGAGGAGTGCGGCGTCTTCGGGGTCTTCGCCGAAGGCGAAGATGTCGCCAACCTCACCTACTTCGGCCTGTACGCCCTGCAGCATCGGGGCCAGGAGTCGGCCGGGATCGGCGTGAGTGACGGTCAGCGGATCACCGACCACAAGGAGATGGGCCTGGTTTCCCAGGTCTTCGACTCAGAGTCGCTAGCCGACCTGACCGGTCATATCGCGATCGGCCATACCCGCTACTCGACCACCGGCGGCGCGAAGCTGCCGAACGCCCAGCCGATGCGGTTCGAGCACCCGCAACTTGGCCCGTTCCTGCTCGCCCACAACGGCAACCTCACCAACACCGCGTCCGTGCACGACCGGCTAGAGGCCCGCGGCGTCAGCTTCGAGTCCTCGTCCGACACCGAGATCATCGGCCAGCTGCTCACGCTGACGCCGGGCGAAACCCTCGACGCCGTGCTGGCCACGGCCCTCCCCCAGGTTGACGGTGCCTACTGCCTGATCCTGATGAGCCAGGACGAGCTGGTCGCCGCCCGTGATCCGCTGGGCATCCGCCCGATGTGCCTCGGACGGCTGACCGACCCGGAGACGGCCGGTGGCGACGGCACCATCCTCGCCAGCGAGACGTGCGCGCTCGACGTCGTCGGGGCCGAGTTCATCCGCGAGATCGAGCCCGGCGAGATCGTCTCGATCAACGCCGACGGCGTCCGCAGCACCAGGCTCGGCGGTACCCTTCGGCCGCCCGGCCAGCGGGCGATGTGCTCGTTCGAGTTCATCTACTTCGCCCGGCCCGACTCGGTACTCATGGGCCAGTCGCTCTATGAGTCCCGCCGGACCATGGGCCGCGAGCTAGCCAGGGAATCCCCCGCTGACGGTGACATCGTGATCACCCTCCCGGACTCGGGCACCCCGGCGGCGGTCGGCTTCGCCGAAGCGGCCGGGATCCCCTTCGTCGAGGGCATGATCAAGTCCCGGTACATCACCAGGACGTTCATCCAGCCAACCCAGCGACTGCGCGAGTCGGGCACCCGGCTCAAGTTCAACCCGATGCGCCACGTGCTGGCCGGCAAACGGGTCGTACTCGTCGACGACTCGATCGTGCGGGGCACGACCACCCGCCGCATCGTCGAAGAACTGCGCCGGGCCGGCGCAGCCGAGATCCACCTGCGGATCGCCTCGCCGCCGATCATGTGGCCCTGCTTCATGGGCATCGACATGGCCACCCGCAACGAACTGATCGCCGCCCATCACACCGAAGAGGGCGTCGGCCAGATCGTCGGGGCAGACTCGCTGCACTACCTGTCCCTGCCCGGCCTGCGCCGCGCCATGGGCCGCCCCGACGGCGACGGCTTCTGCTTCGCCTGCTTCACCGGCGATTACCCAGTCGACGTCCCAGAAGCCATCAAGGCCGACAAACTCCCCCCAGAGGACTAGCAGGCGGGGCCGACGCCTGGCCCGGTCTCCGGATAGCGGCGCGGAGCGGTCGGAGACGCGGGTGGCTGGCGGGAATTGCGTGGCTGGCCGGGCCCGCCCCGGCACCGGTTCCGGCGACATAGCCCGGGTTGCGCGCTCATAGCCCGGGTTAGCGACAAGAAAACCCACTCAAACCGGGCAAGATTTGTCGCTAACCCGGGCTGTGTCGTCGCTATCCGGTAAAAGTCAGCACGAGATCGTCTTCGGGTGGCCCGAGATAATCCGAAATACCCGGTATGTTCGACCCGGGACCACCCGGCCAGTCGTTCGCACCCATTGGCTGTCACGCTTATGGTGACCGAACATTGCCTGGACGTGACCGCGACCCATAGGGGCGCGGGCGTCTCGGTGAGCCGTTCCGCCAACGGCCTGCACTGGATCAAGCCCGTCATGGCCATGGGCGTCCACGGGATGGGCTATGACAAGGACTGGATAACCTGCGACAACCACGCCGCGAGCCCGCACTACGGCAACTGCTATGTCGAAGCCGACCTCACTTCGGCGCAAGGCGCGGTCGTGATGAGCACCTCCCGCGATGGCGGCGCTACCTGGTCCGCCCAGAAGACACCGGGCGACCGGTAGCGTACGCGACGGCGACGGCCTGCCCTCCGCCGCGGTGGATGCCTCGGGCCGGGTGTACGTGGTCTGGGCGGACTGCCGGTTCCGCCCCAAGTGCTCGGCCAACGACCTCGTCCTGAGCACTTCGGCCAATGGCACGACCTGGTCCCGGGTGACCCGCGTCCCGATCGACCCGACCACCAGCGGAGCCGACCACTTCATCCCCGGCATGGGCGTTTCCGGCTCAGGCAAGACGGCAAGGATCGGCCTGTACTTCTACTTCCTGCCGAAGGCCAAGTGCAAGGCTGCCACCTGCAGGCTTGAGGTGGGCTACATCTCCTCGGTCGACGGCGGCCGCACCTGGAGCACCCCGACCATCATCGCTGGGCCGATCAAACTCACGCAGCTCGCCAACACCAACGATGGCCACATGGTCGGTGACTACGTCGCCTGCTCGATCAGCGGTGGCCGGGCCTTCTCGCTGTTCGCCGTCGGCAAGCCGGCCACCGCCGGCCGCGCCTTCAACGAGGCCATGCACACCGCTGGCGGGCTGCCGATGACGGGGTGGCCGATCTGTCCGGGTCGCCCGACTGCGCCTAAGTTGTCTGCTACCGTCGGTTGGGAGTAACCGGATCGCACTAGCAAAGAAGTGTGCATTTTGCAGGCCGCCTGAGGCCTGGCCGGCTGGGAGTCTGCTCAATGCCATTACGGGTTCGCAAGCGAGAGTTGTCGCTTGCCCTGTGCGGGTTTGCCGCGTCCTTCGGCATCACGTTGTCGACGGTGGCCGTGGTCAGGCATCAGGCTGCCGGTGAGTCCGGGCAGATCGGGGCAGGCGGGTTCCAGACCCAGACCGCGGCGCCCAGGAATCTCGGCCCGGCCGGGCTCGACCGCCAGTGGGTGAGCTATTCCAGCCGGTCTACCTGCGCGGACCGGGCCGGCGGCGACGGAGTCTCGGCCGTCAGGATCAGCCCATCGCAGATCGCCTGGTTCTTCTCCGACAGTTCGCTCGGCCCGGCCGGGCCGGACATCGGCTTGTCGCAGGAGAGCGGCTTCGTGCACAACCTGGTGGTCATGCAGACCACGTCCCCTAGCCAGAACAAGCTGGTGACGGTCACCGGCGGCGGAGCCTGCACCTCGCCCGACCAGCCGAGCCGCGCCCGTCCGGTGATTTCCTCGGTGAACGCCGGCGGCGGCGAGCACGAACGCTACTGGGGCGGCGACGGCCTGCAAGTCGGTTCTGACGTGCTGCACTTTTACACCGGGTTCCGGCCTGGAGCCTTCATTCCGGTCTCCACCGTCATCGCCGACTTCCCGGTCGGGCAACTGGCCAGCGCCGCGCGCGGGCCAGCGTTTGGCGCGGTGCTCCAGCCGCACATCACGAACCTGCCGAACTACGTGCCGGAGCGCGGCGGAACGCCGATCGTGTGGGGAGCGGCGCTGCTACGGCAGGGCAGCACGGTCTACATCTACGGCTGGCAGAGCCCCCGCAAGGATTCCTCGGCCCACAATTGCTACCTGGCCAAGGCCCCGGTGTCGCGGCTAGCCGATCTGGAGTATTGGCGGTTCTACGCGGGCAACGGCCGGTGGGCGGCGGGTCAGGCCAGCGCCCGGCCGATCACGGCGGGCGTGAGCCAGAGCATCGACACCGCCTTCAGCGTGGTCAGGGCGGCCGGCCGGTACTGGCTGATCGAGCATACGAGCGCGCTTGGCAGCGCCGACATCGACGCCTATCCGGCACCTTCGCCTTGGGGTCCGTTCGACCCGGCCGGTGGCATCGTGCTCTATCACGCGCCCGGCATCGGACTCACCGAGGCCGACCAGTACCAGATCATGTACGAGGCGCGCGTCGAGCCGGCCCTGTCCACCGGGCAGACGCTGATGATCAGCTACAACGTCAACACGCTGGCAGTGACGGCCGGATGCGTGCCGCTGTCCGATTACACGAACGCCGTCCCGCAGCCACGGTTCATCGCCGTGCCCCGGGCGGTATTCAGCGCCGGGCCTGGCCTGGCCAAGTCGGTGACCGCCGGTCCCCCGGCCTACCCGCGCAGCAAGCACGGCCCGCACTGGTTCGACAGCTGGAGCTATCCCGGGGGCTGCCCGCCGCTGTCCGCGCCGCGCGGGTTCTCGGTCACGCACCGGGGCCGCTCGGTCCTGCTCCGCTGGCGCTCGCTCGGCCCGGGCGTCCACTACCAGGTCTACCTGCGCCCAGCCGACGCCCAGTACGGAGTAGCCCGCACCGCCCGCTCGGCGTCGATCACGCTGCCCGACCTGACTCACGGCCGCCAGTACCAGGATGATCGTTCCGGAGAACTTCCGCCACCGGCCCGGCCCAGCCGCCACCTGGACAATCAGGGGCTAGCTTCGGTAGCACTAGGCTGGTTGCGGACGGTTTACTTCCGATTTAGAGCGGGATAGCCGTGAATCCTGATTCGAGCCCGGCCGCCCGGGCGTTG
>Ga0099827_10000256_pt1 | contig 22075 bp, 16 predicted proteins | sample CZO8metaG_FD_79339 | JGI IMG/M metagenome (GOLD analysis project Ga0099827, IMG submission 79339) | Vadose zone soil microbial communities from the Eel River Critical Zone Observatory, Northern California, USA - CZOApr15con1.8 metaG | ecosystem: Environmental > Terrestrial > Soil > Vadose zone ...
CCGGCCCGGCCGGATCCGGCGGCGGACCACCGCCGTCTCCACCCGCCGCCCCGACTGGCCTCGCCGTGACCGGGACCACGTCATCGTCGGTGTCGCTCTCCTGGACGGCCCCCTCCGGCACGGTCAGCGGCTACCACGTGCTGCAGAACGGCACCCAGGTCGCCACCGTCACCGGCACGACCGACACGATCACCGGGCTGACCGCGTCGACCGGATACACCTTCAACGTCAACGCGTTCAACTCCGCTGGCACCTCGCCGAACTCGGCCGCGGTGACCGCTACTACAGCGGCCGCCGGCGGAGGCGGAGGCGGGGGGAGTGGCGGGCTTCCGGCCCACCTGCTCATGGGGTACTGGCAGGACTTCACCAACGGCGCTACCCCGCTGAGCATCGCCGCCGTGCCCACCAGCTACAACCTGATCGCGGTCGCCTTCGGCAATTCGGACGCCACGCCTGGCCAGGTCACGTTCTCGGTCGACTCCGGGTTGTCCGCCGCTCTCGGCGGTTACACCCAGCAACAGTTCATCAACGACATCAAGACCGTGCAGGCGCGCGGCCAGAAGGTCATACTCTCGGTCGGCGGGCAGAACGGTACCGTCTCCGTCAACGACGCAACCAGCGCAAGCAACTTCGCCAGCAGCGTGTTCGCGCTGATCCAGCAGTACGGCTTCAACGGCGTCGACATCGACCTGGAGAACGGACTCAACCCGACCTTCATGGCATCGGCTCTCGAGCAGCTGGAAAGCGATGTCGGCCCGAATCTGATCATCACGCTCGCTCCGCAGACCGTGGACACGCAGTCGACCGGCAACGACTACTTCGCGCTAGCGCTGAATATCAAGACCATCCTCACCATGATCAACACCCAGTACTACAACTCCGGCACCATGAACGGCTGCGACGGGAACCTCTACGCCGAAGGTACCGAGAACTTCATGACCGCACTCGCCTGCACTGAACTGGAAGGCGGCCTGTCTCCGTCCCAGGTGGGCCTCGGCCTGCCAGCATCTGCCTCGGCGGCCGGCAGCGGCTTCGTCAGTCCATCGGTGGTCAATGCCGCACTCGACTGCCTGGCGAGGAAGCAGAACTGCGGCACGTTCGTGCCGCCCACCACCTGGCCCGGCATCCGGGGAGTGATGACCTGGTCAATCAGCTGGGATGCCTCGAACGGCTTCAACTTCGCCAACACCGTGGCGCCGCATCTGGCGACGCTTCCTTAAGCCCACCGGTCCCGGCGCGCCCGCAAGGCCCGCCGGGACCAAGCCTTGCCGCTAGGGCCGAAGGCGCTGGCGCAAATCTTTCTAAATAAAAGAAGAGATCATTACTTAGGGAGAAAGCATTGCGGTCGTCCGTGCGTACCAGCCTGAGGCCGGTCACCGTGGCTGTCGGGCCCTGCGCCAGGCGGCCGGATCGCGGGCTGCGGCGTACAGCGCCTCGATGTCGGCTTTGCTGAGGTGTCCGGCCCCGTGGCCCGGCCCGCTGCGCCGATGCGCCAGGCTTGGTCGCGGGTCCGGATCCCGGCTGCCCTGGCCAGCCCTCTTAAGACGGGATTGCCCTCTGCAGTTGCCGGGCCCGGAGGGCAGGGCCGGTGCCCGCTCGCCGGGTCGCCAGGTCTATCTGGCGGCGGCTAACCTGCCCGCTTCTTGTCCGGTCTCAAGGATCTATTGCGGATCGCCGCACGACGGCCGCCACCCGAAGGAAATCTGGCCGTACTGATGCCCTCGATCCCGCGGCCGTGCTCGGCGTGTCCGGGCCGGCCGCGGGATGCTCGTCTGGATCCGGGTCGGAACGGCCCAGCGCCCGCCTTCTCCGCTCAAGAAAGGCGACGCCTGCGACTGCAAGAGCCGCCACGAGAGACCCGATCTCGCTGGCGAGAACGCCGCCCGACGGGCCGTAATGAACGACACCCCCTCCTGCTGGCGCGAAGACACCCAATTGCCCGTCGGCGAGCCGTACAGCCGGATGGCCGTCGAGTGTCCAGCCTTGCGTGTAGGGAACGGGGAGCGCGACAAGGCCTGGGCGGCCGGGAAGGACTCGGTAGTCGACGAGATCAACAGAACGCACCCGGCGATTGTCGCGAGTCTCCTCGGCGGTTGGCCTCACAAAGAAGACGTCCAGCGAGGGGCTTGAGTGCACGAGACGGATTCCGGGCGCGGCTGCGACCTTGGCGAAGTCCCGCCAATCGGCCACCTTCGCCAGGGCGACGAACCTCACGCCAAGGTCCGCGAGAGCGGGACGCAGCCGTTGCAGGTCGGCCGGTGGGCCGAGCAACTTGTCGAGGAAGACGTGCTCGGGATCCTCGGCTGCGAAGGCGTAACCCGGGCCGGGATTCTGGCTAGTGAGGACAGTTCCGGCAAAATACGACTCCGCGGGGTTGGCGATCGCCCGCTTGTCGGTGAACGGGGTCGGAAGGTACCCATGCCAGGGCAGGAACAGCACGGTCGCCTGTCCGACAAGGCGCGAGGCGGAGGACCACGAGGACGGGATCTCGCTGGCCTTGACCTGCCCGCCGAGACCGCCGAACAGGCTCGGGGTATAGGCAAGAGGCAAGGCAAGCGCCAGTGCGGCGGGCGCGACCCGGGCGGCCTTCTGGCGACTACCGGTCGTGAGCCACGTGATGCCCCAGCCGAATCCGTACGCATACGCGAGGACGGCGAGGACGGCGAACTTGTCCGGCTCGCGCATCATGACGAAACCGGGCACGTGCTCGTAGCCGAGCCTGAACACGTCGCCGGTCGGGCCCTGGTCTCCGAGGGCGAGGAAGTATCCGGCGACACCTGCGGCGAGGATAGCCAGGCCGTCGCGCCTGCGCTCCGGCTCGCGCAGCACTGCGACGTAACCGATGGCGACGATCAGCAGCAGCGCTGCGAGTACGGCGGGCCAGCGGGAGAAGAGATCCTTCGGCTCGATCGGCCCTGGGCGAAAGAAGCCGTAGAGCCCGGCGACGTTTACCAGCAGCCCGACTCGCGGATCAGCCCGGGTGCGATACGAAATGAGCTGGGCGAGAACTCCGGCCGGCCTAACGCCAGCGAGCAACGGTGCGATCAGCAGGTAGGAGCTGATGGCCATAGCGCCGAGCGCGGCTCCGCCGAGGCGGAGCGCGGCCCGCACCCGGCGCGGCCGGGTCAGGACGATCGCGGCCGTCACCGGCACCAGAATCCACGCGAAGTGCACGCTCATCACCATGGTGGCCCCAGCCCAGCAGGCAGCGCGGCCTAGATGGTGCGGCTCTTGCGCTGCGTCCAGGAGCGCTGTCACGGCGAAGGGCAGCAAGGCGTAGCCGAGCAGAACTCCCAATTGGCCAGCGTAGAGCCGGTCGAACACGAACGGGTTGACCGCATAGAAGAGCCCGGCACCCAGGCGCGCTGGGCGCACCGCGGTGCGCACCAGGCGCGCCGCCCCAGTAGTGGCGAGCGGGAAGAAGATCGCCGCCGGGATGACCGAGCCTGCCTGCCCGAGCAGGCGATCCAAGAGGCGGAAAGCGATCGCTAGCGGCACTCCGCCGGTCAGGCCACCATCGAGGCCATAGGCCGTCGCCGGCACCAGTGGCTGGTGAGGGCCGGAGACGAAGTCCAGCAGAAGCAGGCGTCCACCCACGAACGGGTAACAGACGAGCGCCGCCAGCACGACGCCAAGCAGCAGAGGCGCCGAGGCGCCGAGCGCCGCGCGGGCTCGTCCCGCTCGCGCGACGCCCCCGGTCCCGGCAACTGCCGCCGTTACCATCATGCCCGCCTGCTCAAAATCCGAGCGAAATGCGCATAATGACGCCAACGGAAACGACCCGTGTTCGAAAAGACGACGCACGGTTCGCTGCGAAGCATACGAGGTAGCTTATCCTCAGCGCATCATCTCCGAACTGCCAATCTGGAAGGCTAATAACGTGAAGATGCAAACCAGGATTCACAAAATTGGAGAATCTAGCCTGAAGATGCTCCGCGAACCCAGTTCCATAACGACAATTCCGCCATATCTCTTGCGTCCGCTGCGGTCCAACTGGGACGCCGGGTTGCCGTGGTGGAACCCTCGTGCCATTCGATATCTTAGAGAAAACCTCCCGTCGTCAGGCACGGTGTTCGAGTGGGGGTCTGGCGGCTCGACAGTATGGCTCTCGGAGCGCGGCCTCTCTGTCACCGCCATCGAATCCGAGCGGGAGTGGGCGGATAAGGTAAGGGGACGGTGTCCGGCCGCAAATGTACTTTTCATCCCAGGTACAGATCGCGGTAAATTTCGCTCCGAGGCTCAACTGCGAGATCGGGGTGAGCATTTCTTCGATGACTATATCGCAGCTATCGACGAGTTCCCTGACGGCAGCCTCGATGTCGTCGTCGTCGATGGTATTTGCCGAGTCGAATGTGCCCGTCGCGCTGCCAAGAAAGTAAAATCGAATGGCCTCGTGGTCGTGGACGACACGAACTGGCAATTTCTCCTGCCCCCTCCGGAGACTTTCGAAGGGTGGAAGCGCCTGACCCTGAGCGGCTTCAAGTCGAACAGTGGCCCGTACATTTATTCTACAACCTTTTTCCGGCGGCCGAAGTGAGTCGTTTGCTTCCGTAGCGCACCAGGACGTTCAGGCGTCAGGCAAGATGTGGTGACGCGCCTATTCTTGCCTCAGTGCGGCCCGGACGGATTCAATCACCTGGTGGTGAGCTGGCTGATTCGATTTCGAGGTGGCGATCAAGTTAGCGTTTGCAACGCGGCGCGCAGAATAACGAAGGAGTTCATGTCTACTGCAAAGCTGGAACGTTGCTCGCGGCTCATCCACCAAATACACATGGTCGTATACCCTGAAGATCATGTCCAAGAATTCGTCTGGCGCGAAATCGCAGTTAATGAGGTTGTCGGGCACAAATTCTATGAACAGGGTGGGCTTGTCTTCGTGCAACATTCTATGCGCGCCCCGAAGGACAGCACCCTCATAGCCTTCAACGTCCACCTTAAGCAGTTCGACGGGGCGATCTCGGAGTTTCCGCTGAACATAGTCATCAAGTGAAACCGTTGGCACTGTGATTGAAGTTGTCGAGTTAAGCGCATTCTTGGCCGAGGGAGAATGTTTGCAAGTCGATCCCTCGAGAAGGTATAGCTGCATCTTGCCGCTATGCCGCCCGACGGCTTGTTCTTCTATTACTACCTGCACTGTCCGCTCATTTTGCTCAAGATTCGCCCTTAGGTACCTGACGTTCTCTGGAACGGGTTCAAACGCCACAATCTTGCTTGTCGCCGGCGCCCGATCTGCGGCGATGCAACAATACATCCCGATATTAGCCCCAACGTCGACAATCGTCCTGCTAACGGCTGCCAGCCGCTCGAAAACATCAAGTTCGATCTTCTCGTAGAAGCCGCCCACTAGACCCGGCGCAATGATTATGTCTTTGGCGGGGACGGTAAGCTTAACTCCGCGGAAGTTGGCAGTTACTTCACCACTCGCACCGCTGAATCCGAAGACCTTTGTCTTAATTTTAGTAGTCAGGGACAGTCTTTCTATGGGAGTTCTCGCGAACAGCCTCCGCGCGCTTTTTATTATCGCGATGGATGCATGCTCGCGCCACGGTGCTTTTGCCGACGTCATAGTAGGCTAGACCGCCCTTTTGCATCTTGAGATGGAATAACACATCACGATCCGCCCCTTGGGGGAGGACGAACGACTCCGCGCAGCCGCCTGGCGGCCTCGTTGAATGATCTTGCCGGGTGCTGCGCTCCGAGTTCGCGGCTTGGGCCATATATACCGGATTCCGTTGCCGGATGAGCCTCCGCCGGAGCCGAGAGGCCAGGCTCGGCCTCTGCCAGCCGGACACGGCGGTCAGCATCGGGCCGACGGCGACGTCCACGGCGACGAACGTCCAGTGCCGAAGCATTTCTGCGAGCAACCGAAGCGGACGACCCCGATAATGGCGCGCCCTCGCTTCCCGGAAGATTCGACGGGCCAATCGCTTGGGGGGAGGGCGAAAGAGCTTCGGAACGGTCTCGCGACTCGCAAGCCCGATCAGTGGCTCCGGTACGTACGCAACGCAGTTCGCCTCCGCCAATCTCAGGTAAAGGTCGGCGTCCGCGAAGAACCAGTAGCGGATGTCGAGACCCCCGACGGCGAGGTACTTACTCTTCCTGAGCATCACTGTCCCCCAGACGGGCGACGTGAAGTGCCAGCGTCGGAAGTAAAGGCGTAGCAGGACTCGTCCCGGCACGCAGGAATCGAGATGCGCTCGATAGGTCTTCTCGATCCTGCCGTCCGCGCCCAGCCGGTGGTAGGCGTTGAAGACAAACGCAGCCTCTGGGCAGGCGCGGAGCCCATCCACCCATCGCTCAAGCAGGCGAGGGTCGTAAACGTCGCCGTCATAGAGGACGGCGACGAATTCCGCCTTGGCCAGGGCGATTCCGCGACTCACGTTCGGCGGCCACCCTCCTAGGTTGCTGGGTTGCCGCAGGTAGCGGATTCGTGGATCTCGCGCTGCCCATTCGGCCATCAGAACAGGGGTTCTGTCGGTCGACCCGTCGTCACAGACAATCAGTTCGAAGTCGTCGAGTGTCTGGGCGAGCACTATGCGCAAGGTGTCCTCGAGCACCCTCCCGCGGTTGTAGGTGACCAGCACCACGCTGACAAGAGGAGTATCGTCGCCGTCTTCGCTGAGCGGGGCGGCCGGAGGCGTCACCTCCTGCCCCGCCGGGCCAGAACTCGTCGGTCGACTCTTGCGCGAGTGCTCGCGCGAATCCCGAGGCCTGCACCCTTCCCCGTCGCCTTTCCTGCATGCTCAGCTATACATTCCATTCGGACCTCCATCATTTTCGCTCGTCGATGTTATGACCGCGCTCTAACGACACCGCTGACGATGCGGCGTGCGATGCACCTTGCACAGAGATGAGAACGTCCTGGCACATGGGGCGATGTGCTCCACCCAGTGGCCGCCCAAATCTTACGATGGCTGCGTTCGGCGCATGCCCGACAATGTCACGAAGCAATTGAAGGTTCCCAGCGCCATCGGCCCGGCCAAGACTGACCTCGATCAAAACATAGCGGCTGCGCGTCAGCGTTTGCCACGCACCCTGCAGCACCTGTCGCTCAAATCCCTCAACGTCTATCTTCAGGAGATCCGGTCGGTCATCGGAGTTCAGCACAGCATCTAGGCGACGGATAGGCAATTCCGGGCTCGCGCGATCAAGTGCCACGTCATCCGCTTGAGCACTAAAGGTCGACATCACCGACAACTCATGGCGGTAGAAGGGAAGCATCCCCTCCTGATCACCCAAGCCGATGTTGTGGAGATCTATATCTGTCAACCCGCAGGTATTGATCTTCAGGTCAGCATACGTCTCGGGGTCTGGCTCAAACGAAACTACGCGGGCCTTTGGGAAGAACAGCTTCGCCGCGTTGGCAAATTGGCCAACGTTGGCGCCCACGTCCACAATGAACGGCGCTGCGCCGAGAATGCCCATGGACACCACGTCGTCAAAGAAATCAATTATGTTGGATTGCAGAGTCCCGAGTCCGCTGATATTTCTTATCAAGAGGGAAAGCGGCTCAGTTTTGAACTTCGCTGGACGGCCGAAGCGTAGCCGCAGCAGCGTCCTATACTTCTTTACAACGAAGCGGAGTCGCCACTGCAGTGGCAAGGTTCGGACGCGCATGAGTTTAAGGTCGAGCGCGACCGACTTAGTCGCAAGCATGCCGGCACTTAGGATCGATTTGAGCGGCATTTAAGTCCTCTTCATTCTTGCGATTATCAGTCCCGTAGAATAAGGGACACCTTTCATTGCCAAAAGCAGAACCGATGCCAGGCTGGCAATGAACAGGCCGGGCTTGAACATGCCCTTCCGAAACCTTTCCTTTTTGTGGATCAATTCCTTATATTCCCCCAAGTGCGCATCCTTGCTTGTGTAACCCCAGCGAAAAAATTTCTTCCAAACGGTTATCAAATTATCTGGCTCAATGTGCTTAAGCGCGGCGGGCACCAGTTCCACGCGCTGAGATATCTTCCAGGCTTCATAGTAGATAATCGCATGATCCTGGCCGCCAATATTTTCCAGGGCCTGCACGGACATAGCCGAGAAAGCGTCATGCAGAAGTCTCTTTTTGTATACCCTGGGTAGCATTACTCCCGTATAAGGGCTAAAATCTTTTACGCTGTGAATCAGTATGCGATCGTATCGGAATAGCTTCTCGATAAAAGTTCTATCGCTATATACATCCTCTTCGAGAACTAGCATGTCATGGTCGCTCAGCATCGCCACCGCTCGTTCAAGTGCGTCTGGCTCCAGGATTTGGTCGCTATCCAGCAGAACAATGACCGAACCGTCCGCTATCCTTGCGCCAAGCTCTCGGGCACCTAGAAGCCCGCCGCTGTAGGTCAAAATCTCCTTAACGCCATGCGCTTTGGCGATATCTACTGTCTCGTCGTAAGAGCCGCCGTCGATAACATTGATCTCAACCTGCTTGTAAGTCTGACTGCTTATCGCCTCTAGGCAACGGCCTATGAATTTGCCGCTATTCATAGTCGGAATACTAATGGTCACCCGAGGCTCGCTGTTGATCTTGATGACATCGCTATTTGCACTCATACCAACCGACCTCCGGGCCAGCGGGGGAGCGCAAGCGCGAGCAGGAGACCGGCGGCGACGAGGGACGCAAAGCGAGACAGCAGGTACCACTACGGCGGGGCGACGCGCACCAGAACGTGCCTTGAGTCCTGGCCGAGCCAGCCGTTGCGCAGTCCGTCGACCTCCACTCGCTGATCTCCGGGCGGCCCAATCCAGTCTGCCGAGAAGCTCTCGTCCACCGTGTAGAGCGCTGGTGCCGGGCGCTCATGGCCCGGTGCGGTCGCGACGACCACGGGCTGGAGAAGAACCGGGGAGCGCCGGACCACGACTTTCGAGTACTCGTCGGTAGTGAGAGTTCCGTGTGTGTACACGTTTGCGTAGAGGAAGATCATCAGGCTGCGGGTCCCGGGATCAGGCGTCACGAACGTCTGGTAGCGGTACCACCGGGAAAGGGCTGAGCGTGGCGGGAGCGGCGACATGGTGGCGCACGCTTTGGTTGGCATCTGCCAGAGGCAAATCCGCGGTGCAGCGCCGCTGACGTTGCGGACCCAGAGGCTGACAAATAGCGGTCCTGACCGCCAGGTCAGCGAGCGCATCTCGCACGCGCTGTTCGCGTTCGCGGACAGCGCGAGCGCCGGTCGTCCTGCAGGGCCTTGTCCTCGCAGGACACGCGCAGCCAGCCGCGCAGTCGTTGCCGTCCCGGGAAGCGCCGCACAGTTGCCCACTCGGTTCCATGCACCGGACGCGAAGTCGCCGTCGCTGAGCAAGGAACCGCCCAGCTTGTAGCTGAGCTCTTCGACAACCCGGCCGGCGCGATGGCGGACGCGCACGGTAGGCCGGGTCGGACGCCTCGGGGTCCAACCAGGCGACAGGCTCGCGTGACCTGCTCGACGCTTCCGGTGCCGACCGGGCCTCAAGGAGGGGGCACCCGGGCGCTTGAACGCGCCTGTGCTTGACAGCAGCTTGATGTGGTATCGGCGGCCGGGCTGGGTGGCGACAGAGGTTTCGAGCTTCTCGCCAGCAAGCAGCCATCTTTAAACAGGCGGAAGCTGGAGCAACGCGGGAACAGACGGCCGCATCGGGCTTGATATCAGGGCGGTCCCAACGGGAAGGAGCGCCAGGTCGCGCAGATCCGGCACAGCGGAGTTGACAGTGGCATATGAGGTGACCGAACCCGTCGGGCTGATGCGCCCTCGAAGCGCGAATAGCTCGAGCTTTCCGGCCCGATGGACAAGCCGCATCCCCTTGTCTTCGCGTAGCGCCCGGCCGAGCGCCGCTGGCGGTGTGATATGCCGTCCGGGAAAGGCGTCGTTCACGTCTCCACGGACCAGCAGCAGGGGCGTTCCGATAGCTGCGAGCGTCCGTTGCACAGACGGCCAGTCGTGGGCGAGCAGGCCCTGCTGGACGAGGCGGACGGCGTCCATGAGCTCCTGCTGGGCGGGCGCGTAGCCTTGGGCAACTGCGTCCACCACGTGTCGCGCTATGAGGTTCCTGATGAAAGTGTCCGCTCCGTAGTAGCCCCAGGCGTAGGGCATCTGGTAGAAGTCGTCCTCGGGCAGCACGAGGAGATTGCCGACCGGAGCGGAACTGTTGAGGTAGGACGCCATCGCTGGCCAGTACGCAGGCACCCTGACATGGGTCGAGGGGAGCAGCGGACGGTGATCGGGGGCGATCGCTCCGGTTATGAGCGGGAATCCAGGCGCGAGCACCCCCGCGCCAAACGCCGCGCTGACCGCGGCGAGACGAACCCCCGGACGATGCAAAGCTGAGCGCCAGCGCCACACGGTGCCCGCCTTGGACGAGTTCAGCCTCTCGCAGGCGGCCTCCGCGGTCAGAGCGAGGAGGACCGAGCAGGCCAGCCCAGCGAGCATCAGGAACCGGCCGGGCTCCCTGAGCAGCCAGCCGAGAGGCAGCTTGTAGAGGGGGTCGAAGACGAGGGCTCCCGGAAAACGGGTGCCTGTGCTAAGCAGGACGAGGAAAAGTGCCGTGGCCGAGGCGGCGATGCCAAGACGCCCCTGGCGGGCCGTCACTCCGATTGCTCGCGGGAACCGGGCCAGCGCCAGAAAGCCAAAGGCCGTTACTGGCAGGAGGAATTTCAGGATCAGGAGCGGGAACTTGTCGTAGGCACCGGCGTACGGGTAGTACTCCGCGAACTTCCAACCCCAGCTGTTGTTCAGCCAAAACCCGTTGGCTAGGGTGGCGCGGCCCTCGGTCCAGATCCAGCTCGAGGGACTGGCGAGCGTGGAGGTCGCTTCGATCTTGAGCTGCATTAGGGTCGGCACGAGCCAGTAACAGGAGGCGAGAGCGAGGAGAGGGAGGCCGAGTGCGAGGGTGCGTAGCGCCCGGCGTGCGGCTGTCCGTCCGTCGAGCCACGCTATGAGGAATGGCATCGAGGCGACAAGCGCGCCGATCATGAGCAGGAGCGGCGGGTTCAGGGACACGTAACCGAGGAGCGGTGCACTGGCGCCGAGCAGGAGAATGCCCCTTCGGAGCGCCCACCGACCTGACGCCGTGGTGAGCACGACTGCCGGAAGCCCCGTGAGCAGCACCATGGCGGCGAGATAAACCGCATTGGTCCCGACGATGACGACATGGGCGTTGAAGGCATAGGCGAGAGCGCCGACGGTGGATCCGGCCGGGCCGATGCGAAGGGCCCGCAGGAGCAGATAGCAGGTCGCCGCGGCGCCGACGAAAAGCGCGGTATACCAGATGTCTTGAGCCAGGGCCGGCGATCCGCGAAGCGCGTGAACAAGCCAGTAGACCGCAGCGTACGGCGTCTTGGTCTCGTCAGCGGCTGGACCTCCGAGATCTGAGCCTGACCACGACCAGGGAGCGAAGAGCCGTCCCAGCCAAGCCATGCCCACCACGGGCGACACGTCTCCCCCTGCGAGCAGCCGACCAGGGTCGAACCAGGATTGCGCAGCGATGGCGGCGACGAGTCCGACGATGGCAATGCCGATTCGCGATGGCCAGGTACCAGTTCCCCGCGCAACTGGCTGCGCCGCAGACCGCTGCGGACTGTGACGCCCTCCGCGTGTCGGCCAGCCCTCGACGCCCCCGATTAGGGTTGCGACGAGGAGCACCAAGAACGCCGCACCAGTGAGGATCGGTGACAGCCCGTCATCGCGTATGCCGCCGAGCAGAAGCAGCGCTACGCCGAGCGCGCCGATGTGGACTCTCACCTTGGAGACCCAGAGGCGGTCACCAGTAGTCCGGCCATCAGCAAGCCATCTGCCCTGTTCAGGAACCTGAATTGCGGGCGACTCTGACTCGCGCGCCACTGTGAGGATGCCGGCGGCGACCTCCGCCCAAGGGACGACTCCGGCCGGCTCCGCCCGGGGTCCGTCGTCCGCGACGACTGAGGAGAGCAGCCCGACCAGGCTGGTGGCCAAGGACGCTGGATCAGCGGGCGTGAGGATGCCCCCCGAAGCTCCGATCGAGTCCCGAAGGCCTGGCACGTCGTAGCCGATCGAGACAGTGCCGCTCGCAGCCGCCTCCGTCACGACAAGCCCCCAGCCCTCGCGAACGGACGTGGCCACCAGGGCGTGTGCGCGGGCCAGACGCTCCCGCTTCTCTTCCTCGGGTACGTGCCCGAGGAAGAGAACGCCCGGGCCGGCTGCCCGGCGGAGCCTCACCTCCTCAGGACCGCTCCCGATCACCCACAGCTGCGCATCGGGCATCTGGCGGCGGACGAGGCCGAAGGCCGCAATGGCGTGCTCCGGGCGTTTGTTGGCGCTGAGCCGTCCGAGGAAGACAACGGTCGGGACAGGCTCTTTCTCGACTGCTGGCCGTACTGTCATGCCGGCACCCATCCTTCCGGCACGACTGTGACCCGTCGCAGGCCATATTCCGCTAGCGATTCGCGGCTTGACTCGGACACCGTGACAACCGGTACATGCCGGTATGCCCGCAGCCAGGCCGGCTCCAGCAGGTAACGGCCAAGAACGGAGATCGGCCAGGGAGTCTCGTATCGCCAGACCTCCCTGGCGACCTGGTGGACGACGGCTACGATCGGCACGTCTCCGACAAAGCGGGGACAGAGGAATGGCCTCGTGTTCACACAGTCGACCACGAGGTCGTATTGGCCGTCTCCCTCGCGCCGCCAGTAGCGCCTGGCCTCCCGGTAGACGCGGAGGCGCCCGCCGCGTCGTATGATCTCCACTCCGTCAGCAAGCTCCCGCGCGGGCCTGTCGTCCACGGAGGCACAGAAGATGGTCACCTTGTGGCCGCACTTCGCCCACTCGCGCGCGACCGACTGCAGGTAGACTTCGGCGCCACCGGCCCGGGGATGCGCGAGATCCCGCCAGTTGTAGGCAAGGATCCGCAGCGGTCTGTCCGTAGACCCAGAGTTCTCCAGTGCTCGGGCGGCGAGCAACGGGGCGTCTATTCGTGACCAGGAACTGAAGGCCGGGCGGGACACCTGAGTGCGGCCAGAGGTCGGCGGGAGCTGGGGCCCGTAGAAGTGGATGACCCTCAGCCGGTAGAAGATGGCGAAGGTGTCGAGTAGCGTTCGCCAGACCGCCCGCGGCGAGATGGTGCTCGTGAAGCGCTCGGCTATCTGGACCGGGAGCTCAACGAAGCTCCGGTAGCCCATCCGGTGGGCCGTGACGAGCAGTTCCAGGTCGAACGCGAAACGCTTTTCAACCATCTTCGGGAGAACGGCCGCCAACGTCTCGCGCCGGATCAGTTTGATGCCAGTCTGGGTGTCTCGGGTTGGCAGCCGGAAAAGCAACCTCGTCAGCTGCCGGTAACCGGACGAGTACAGCCGCCTGAGCGGCGGGTAGATGACATCAGAGCGCGGATGGAGCTTGCTGCCGAGGACCACGTCCGGATCGCCCGCCTTGATCGCCGCAAGGAAGTGGCTCAGCTGCCTGGCCGGAATGTCGCCGTCACCATCGATGAAGCCGAGGTAGCGGCCTCTGCCCTGAACTAGGCCGACGCGCAACGCAGCTCCCTTGCCCCTGTTCTCCGCGAGCTCGACAACCATGACCTGGTGGATCCCGGCTATCGACGCTGGACTTCCGTCGGTCGAGCCGTCCGATACCGCGATCACTTCGAAGGTGATCCGCTCGGTCCTGAGAGCGTCGACGACGGCCTGCACGTGGGAAGACAGGCGGGGTCCCGGGTTGTAGAACGGAATGACCAGGCTGAGGTCGATCTCCGCAGCCGGGAGTTCCACGGTGCCGTCGCTCAGCACACCTGCGTCGGAGACCGGCCGCACGACCGCTGCCAAGGCCGGGAGGGACATGGCCAGCAGCACCAACCCGCTCGCCGCCAGCATGCAATGTGCAACGGTTTCCATCCCGCCGTGCAGCACGGCGACCAGCACCCATACGAGTGCAACCCCAGCCCAGCTGTACAAGGCGGCCACCGAGCGCCGGGCTACGTGGAAATAGGTGAGCAAGCCGATGATGCCGAGGAGCACGGAAATCAGGGCGCTGATCCCGACGACGCTCGCGGCGCCGAAATAGTTCGAGCCGAAGAGCACATCGACGACTACGCCGGGCATTCCTGCCAGGACTGCGAAGGCCGCGAGCCCGATGACGGTGACTAGCCCGAGCGTCTCGGTGAGAGTCTTGCGGGCGCTGATGCCGGTGGCGTTAGCGGAGGCAAGCCGCGGAAAGGCTACTGTCACGAGCGCTCCGGGCAGATACAGGGCGATACTGCCCGCGATCGCGGCGGCCGCATAGCGACCCGCGGCTACGGGCGCGAGAAGATGGCGGGCCAGGAACACGCCGATCCCGGTCAGCGCGGTGTACCCGGCGAGTGCGGCGATCGACAACATGGCGTCGCCCAAGGAGATCCGTACCTGGGCAAGTCCCTTGGCGAATACTTCCCGCCTCGCGACCAGGAGAAGGGCTGCCGTAGTGAATACCTGGCCTACCACCGTCGCTGCCACAGCGCCTCCAAGGCCGAAGCCCGTCGAGACAAGCAGGGCACCGCTGACCAGCCGGAGCGCACCACCGCCGATGAACAAGGCGACGGCGACAGGCACGTAGCGCAACTCGCCGAGCAGCGCACCCTGCAGGACAGCGGCGACCACTGCGAAGGGGATCCAGACACCGATGGCCAGGGCCGGAAAGGGCGACTTCAGGTTCAAGAAGCCATCCATCAGTGGTGAGAGAACCCAGGCGGCAACCATCGCGCCGACGCCCCAGACCGCGGCCTTCACCGTAAATCTGCGCAGCGACATCCGTTCTTTGCCCACGCCAGGGATGACGGCCTGCGTCACGGCGAGCTGTATCGCGCCGAGCGGGACGGCGAGCACAGATATGACGTTCAGAACAGCGCCAAGCGCTCCGTAGTACGACGGGCCAAGCAGACGGCTGATCAGGACGTGGAAGAGGAAATTAAGCCCGTTAACCCCGGCCGTTGCGACGACCAGGGACCAGCCACCGCGGCTTAGTACCCCGGGGAGGATGTGTACCCTGGGGAGGATGCGCCGTTGCAGGCTGCTGCGATGGCGTCCCCGATAGCCTCCGGGCGTCTCCTCGAATACGGCGGTTGCTGTCGGCGTCGTCACGCTCATCGATCTCCACCCCGGCGGCAGACCAGCGCCGTGCTGACCCGCCTCCCCGATGGCTGGACCGCGCGCATATTTCACTTCCCTGAGTCGAGTTGAATGAGCTTGGGTAATCCACCATCAACGGCGGATTCCTGCCAGGCGTCTCGCCAGCTCGTAACGGACGTGCTCGGCCCTTCCCGGGCCTTTGCATATTGACGCTAACCCCCGATTTGCCATGAGAATTGGCAAAGCCGCCCCCCGTTAACCACCGGGGTTGATGTTATCGGGAAGATCGCTCGCGCGAAGGTGATCGCGGATCAATTCCAGAAGTCGGTTGCTGTTATCGCGACGTCCGTCTGGATTAGGCGAAAAAGGAACAATCCAATGCAGAGAATGAGCTCACGTATAGCCGTACTATAGCAGCATTTTCGCAGGTCAGGAACTTTGGTCACGAACTCAGCGTTTCCGGCTCGCGGCTTGCGCCCCGCTCATATGAACGTGATCAGTCACGCCCCCGTTGAGCTGTAAAAAGACATCTGAAGTTCAAGAGTTCGCTAAATCGGCGCCGATCTTGCCCGGGTTCTCCCGGCTTTGACTTATCTAATTCCCGCCGATCGGGACACGTCGTTGCAGCGCCTTAGGCGCCCTGCTAACGTGTTGCGCTGGAGGTAATTCTCATGCGAATAATGCAGCCAAGAATTGGCTTTCTGCTGGCCAGTGCGGCGCTGCTAGCGACAGGCTTGTCGAGCATGGCGGTCGCGGCTCAGAGTCGGACGGCGCAGCCGGAGTGCTACAGCACCTGCTCCGCCAGTGGTACTTGGCTCACCGAGGAGTGGACAATCGTCAGCTTCGGCAACGAGCAGCTCCAGGATTTCCACGTAACGGTTAGCCCAGACGTGCTGGGGCTCAGCCAAGCACCGACGGGCACTGTAGCGATCAAGTCCGGTTCCACGACCTTGTGCACGATCGTGCTGTCAGGCAGGCGAGGATCCTGCTCGCCTTCGCCTAACGCGCTGCCAGCGGGCTTTTACGGCGTCCGTGGGTACTACAGCGGAGATGCAACGTTCAGCGCATCCGTATCAGAGGATGAGACGTTCGAGGTCAGTAGTGTCGGCTCGGGCGACTGACGGCGCCCGTAGGACGTGAGGCAGCTCTGATGTGCAGGCTGCCGATGTGCTTCGATGAGGCGCATGGTGCATGACCTTCTTCATCCGCTCAAGGCGCGTCGCGGTGACCGCGTTGCTGTCCTGTCACCGTCGTTCGCGGCGCCTGGAGCTTTCCCCGCGGTGCACGAGCAGGCGATGCGCAGGCTCACTGAGGTGACGGGCTTGCTCCCGGTCGAATACCCCACGACCCGCGAGCTGGGAGCGAGCCCGCTGGCACGAGCCCGCGACACTAACGAAGCGCTGGCTGATCCCCAGATCCGCGCCCTTCTCGCAGTCATTGGCGGAGACGACCAGATCACCGTCATCCCGCACCTGGACGCCCAGTTGGCCAGGAGTGACCCCAAGCCGTTCCTGGGTACGAGCGACAACACCAACCTTCATCACTGGCTGTGGGCAAACGGCATCGCGAGCTTCTACGGCGGCTCGTCCCAGGTGCACCTCGGCCCCGGGCCTTGTGTGGACGATATCCACGCGCGGTCACTGCGCGCGGCCCTGCTCACCGGCGAGACGCTTGAGATCACAGAGCCGGGTGAGTCAGAAGACATCGGCATCGACTGGGCCGATCCGCGAGCCTTGAGCTCCTTCGGCGAACGGGCGGCAACCGAGCCATGGAGCTGGCACGGGCCGGCGCGGTCGGTGACGGGCAGCACGTGGGGCGGCTGCCTTGAGGTCATCGAATGGATACTTACCGCCGGGCGATTCCCGTCCGATCCTGCCGTACTCGACGGCGGCGTCCTCCTCATCGAAACCTCGGAGGAACTCCCGCCCGCGCCTGCCGTCGGACGGATCATCCGCTCGCTCGGCGAGCGCGGCATTCTCGCGGCGGTCGATGCGGTCCTGGTGGCCCGCCCGCCGGTTTCTGACCTGACCCGCCGCCCGCCTGCGCAGGAACGGGCCCGGCTGCGGGCCGAGCAGCGAGACGTCGCCGTCGAGATGATCGGCCGCTACAACCCTGAAGCCGTCGTATGCGTCGGCATTCCGTTCGGGCACACCCGCCCGCAGTGGATCCTCCCGCACGGCGGCACCATTACCGTCGACGGCTCCGCGCGCCGGGTCACCGCCGACTACGCATAGCGAGGGACCCCGCGAAGTAGGATGTCACCTATGGTTGCGACCAGGTTGCGGTGGGTTACCGCAGGTGTGGCGACTTTGCTGACAGCTGGCTGCGCGCCCGGCGCGCCGTCGGCTCCCGCCGGCCGACCCGCCGCCCCGGCGAGCCGGAACCCGGTCGCGTCAGGTACCGCGAAGGCAGATCCCCGGCCAGGACCGGTCACGCTGGCCTTCGCCGGCGACGTGAACTTCGCCCGTCGCACTGCCCTTTTGCTGCGCGATCCGGCGGCCGCGTTCGGGCCGGTCAGCTCCGTGCTCGGCTCAGCCGACTTCACCGCGCTGAACCTGGAGACCGCAGTCACCAGCCGCGGGGTGCCGCAGCCCAAGACCTACCATTTCCGCACCACGGCGGCGGCCTTCACCGCGCTGCGCGATGCCGGAGTAGACCTGGTCACCATGGCCAACAACCACGTGCTCGACTACGGGCAGACCGGCCTGGCCGACACGCTAGCGACCGCGCGGGCAGCTAGATTTCCCTACGTCGGGATCGGCGTCAACGCGGCGGCCGCCTGGGCGCCGTACATAACCACGATTCACGGGATCAAGATCGCGATCATCGGGGTGTCGCAGGTCGCCGAACTCGCCTCGTCCTGGGTCGCGACCCGGATCCGGCCGGGTGAGGCCAACGCGATTAACCTGGCCGCGACGCTAGCGGCGGTGCGGGCCGCCAAGCGGCTGGCCCCGGTCGTGATCGTTTTTATGCACTGGGGCACCGAGGGCCAGGCCTGCCCCGATGCGAACCAATTGTTCCTCGCGCCGAGGCTGGCTGCGGCCGGCGCCACCATCATCATCGGCGCGCACGCCCACGTGCTCCAGGGCTCGGGCTGGCTAGGCCACACGTTCGTCGCCTACGGCATGGGTAATTTCTTGTGGTGGGAGCACTCCTACAGCACGAGCACCGGCATCCTCGAACTGACTCTGCATCCCCGCGCCCCGCTGACCGCGCGGTTCATTCCCGCCGTCGTCAGCTCTACTGGTCAACCCGTCGTCCTGCACGGAGCGAAGGCCAGGCAGGCCGCAGCGAGCTACGCCCGGCTGCGTTCCTGCACTAACCTCCGACGCCGTCCGGGTGCTTGAGTCCGCAGAGCCATGCGAGCAGCACCGCTGCCCCCGGCGGCTGGTGGGGTGTCGATTTCGGCGGGGCTGTTCGTAGACAGGATAAGAGGCGGCCGGGGCGAGTGAATGTCGCGTCCCCGGTCCGTATGCCAACGCGAGAAGCTAGGAGATGACGATGAGGCTGACCCTGCACACGTTCCTGACCCTCGACGGTGTCATGCAGGCACCAGGCGGCCCGGACGAAGACCCTGACGGCGGGTTCGCCCACGGCGGCTGGTCGTTTCCCTACGGCGACGAGGATTTCGGCGCCTCCATGGCTGGCTGGTTCGATCACGCCAGCGCGTTCTTGCTGGGGCGGAAGACTTATGAGATCTTCAGCGGCCACTGGCCGCGCGTCACCGATCCCGCTGACCCCATCGCGGGCAAGCTCAATGCGCTGCCGAAGTACGTCGCCTCCACCACCCTGGCGTCCGCCGACTGGAGCAACTCCTCGCTGCTGGGCGGCGACGTCGCGGCCGAGGTCGCCCGGCTGAAGGAACTGCCGGGCGATGAACTGCAGGTGCACGGCAGCGGCGAACTCGCCCAGACCCTAATCGAGCACGATCTCATCGACGAGTACCGCCTGCTGTACTTCCCGGTGCACCTGGGCTCGGGCAAGAAGCTGTTCCGCGATGGCGCCAGGGCGGCGGCCCTGCGGCTGATCAGCACGTCGGTCACCGGGACCGGCGTCATCATCGCCAGCTACGCGCCGGCCGGGCCCCCGCGGCACGGCTCCTACGCGCTGCCCAGCGAGTCGTAAGCACGGCGCGGCCGCATCCGGCCCGCGCATCCCTGGCGCCAGCAGGGCCGATTGAACCGCAGGGTACGGCGGGAAGCCCGTGCCCTGCGGTGGGATCCGCCTGCCGCACCGGTCGTTACGCGACGTTGTAGTAGGCGGTGAGGATGTTGATGATGTCAGCGTTGTAGGCGGCGAGCGTGGGAAGCGGGTGCTGATCGCGGTATTGGCGGCCGTGGTGAGCGCGTCTAGGGTTGCTGGCACCGGCGTGCCGAGGTATGGCGCGAACTGCAAGCGAAAGGCCATAGCCATAAGCTGGCGCAGCCAAGTTGCTGCACGCGCGCCGCCCACCACGCCCCGACTTGTGACACGTTAGTGCGCACTCGTTCGGCTGGAACCGGGACGCCGTGCGCAACCGACGAACTGTTCCGGCGCGCGGCCAAAGCACGCGCGGACGCCACGGCCAGCCTCGAATGGCTCGCCGACCACCCCCGGCGCTGACCCGAGGCACGAACCTAGTGCGAGCAACACCAGCCATGGCATGCGCCCAAGACCCGCAGCTTGTAGGTACAACTTAACTGCTGCACCTACATTGACCGGGAGGACGCCGAATGAGCGCCGTCTCGGTCCGGGAGTTCTCCTACAATCCCAGCGCCGTGTTCGTTCGCGTCGAGCGAGGCGAGGCAATCGAGGTGACCCGGCACGGGAAGACCATCGCCGTGGTTGTGCCCGGCTCCGGCGTCCTCGCCCGGTACGCCCCGCTGATCGCCCGAGCATCATCAGGATAAAGCCGACCACGACCAGGGACCTTGACCAGCTCCCGAGCTACGCCGTACCGGAAGACGCGTCTCCCCTGGACATCCTCCTTGCTGACAGGGAAGCGGACCACCGGTGATCTATCTTGATGCCTCAGCGCTGGTCAGCCTCGTGACCGGCCGCCCGTATGCGCTCGAACTCCGCGAATTCCTGGCTCAGTCACCCGAAATGCCCATGGGAACGTCCACGATCGGCTTCATCGAGACCGTGCGCACGCTTGACCGGGCCGGCAGCTACCCAACCGCGATGCAGGACCTGCTGGCCGCCTTCACCGAGATCCTGGTCACCGACGAGATCAGGGACTGGGCGGCAAGCCTTCCCTGCGGCGTCAGAACACCCGGCGCCATTCATATCGCGAGTGCCCAGGCCATTGGCGATGAGCTCGCCTTCCTAATCAGCTATGACAAGCGCATGCTCGACATAGCTCACTCAGTCGGCATCCCCATAGCCGCACCCGGCATGGGCAGGTAACCGCAGAAGAGCGCGGCAACTTGACCCTCAGGACCAGGCCGAAACCGCGACCATCGCCTGCAAGCCCTTGCCCGGACGACCACGTTCATGCCCCAGACCATCGACCTATGTCGCCTGCCTGCTAGTCACGGTGCTGTGACGGACGTGCGCTGGGGGTGGCGGGCATCCGCCCGGGGGTCTTTGTGGGCGTCCGCAGCTGGTGATAGTTGAGTGGGTTTGTTGGCCTTCACGGATCGTCGTCGGCTACCTGCCGAGTGGCCATCGGTTCAGGGTGCCGTTCGCAGACGGGCTGAGCTACCGGCGCACTGGAGTGTGCGCCTGCGGTGATCGTCGCGGCAGCCGTCGTCGGATACGGCGGCGGGAAGCTACTGGCTTTCGCCAAGCACCGTGGCTGGACCTCCGAGGTGTCGGAGCAGATCGCGATCCTTGCGCTCGCGCTGCTGGCCTACGAGGGCTCGGTCTGGGTCGGCGGGAACGGGTTCGTCGCGGCTTTCGTCGGCGGCATCCTGTTCGGCGCGGTGACCAGGGGCCCGCTGGAGCCGGCCGGCCGGTTTACCGAGACGCTCGGCTTGGCCGCCTCATTCGTCGTGTGGGCGATCTTCGGCGCGATCTTCGCGGGGGATCTCTTCACCCGCCAGATTTCGGCTCAGCCGATCGTCTACGCGGTACTGAGCCTGACCGCGATCAGGATGGTGCCGGTCATGATCGCCATGGTCGGGACGCACCTGCGACTTGCGACCCTGACACTCATGGGCTGGTTCGGCCCGCGCGGGCTAGCTTCAGTGGTGTTCACGCTCATCGCCGTCACGGAGTTCGAGCACAGCGGCGCTGCGACGACGCTGGTGCAGACGGCCATGTGGACGATCCTGTTCTCGGTGGTGTTGCACGGTGCCTCGGCCTCGCCCGTTGCCGCACGGTACGGAACGTCCATCGCGAAGGCGGGCAATGCGCCGGAGAAGGCGCCGGCGGGCGAGCCTGGGATCCGGCTGCATGACCTGGCCGGGCGGCATGTGCTCAGCCGCCAACGAATGCCTGGCGAGTCGTAGCTTGCTGCGTTACCAGACTGGCCGGGGCAAGGCGCCAATTCACCCGCTCCGGGTGGTCCGAGACAGCGGTCAGCCAAGGAACAATCCAACCTTGGCCAGACAGCACGGTCGCGGGACCTGATGGCTGCTCGACCTGCCACTTCGGATCGGACGCTAACGCGGCCGGGAATCCTCCGGCCGGGGGAGGAATGAAAGATGTCAACACTGACGGCATGGCGATTCACCGGAACTGAGCAAGCCGATCAGGCGGTCATGCGGCTCAAGCAGCTCGGCTTTCAGCAGGCCATCGATGTGCAGGATGTGGCCGTGATCCGGTGGCCCGAGTACGCCGCGCAGCCGACGGCTCAGGAGCATGTGACCGCGGAGGGCAGCAAGGTCTCAGCGATGATGAGCAAGGTCAGGAGCGCCGGGATCGACAGCTCGATGATCGAGTCGGTGAAGGGCGACATGTCGCCCGGGAACTCGGCGCTGGTGCTGATGAGCTCCGATGCCCAGATCGATCGCGTGGCAGCGGCGCTGGCAGGACCTGACATGAAGCTGGTCCGTTCGAACCTTTCGGTGGAACAGGAGGATCAGGTGCGGGCTGCCTTCGAGGGCCGGGCCG
>Ga0099827_10000265_pt1 | contig 21971 bp, 19 predicted proteins | sample CZO8metaG_FD_79339 | JGI IMG/M metagenome (GOLD analysis project Ga0099827, IMG submission 79339) | Vadose zone soil microbial communities from the Eel River Critical Zone Observatory, Northern California, USA - CZOApr15con1.8 metaG | ecosystem: Environmental > Terrestrial > Soil > Vadose zone ...
AACCGGCGCGGGTGCCGGCGCGGCGGGAACGGGCGGCGTCGGCGCAGCCTCGGGTGCAGCCGGCGCCGCAGGCGTCGGGACCGGCTCCGTGCCGCCGAGCGTCGGCGGCGGAGCCGGCGGAGTCACCGCGCGCGGCGGCAGAAAGGCCAGCGGGTCGAGATAGCCGTTCGCGTCGTCAGTCCGGCGAATCCCGAGATGGACGTACGGCACCCCGACCTCCGGCGTCCCGCTCGGCCCAATCGTGCCGGCGGCCGCTCCCTCCACCACCGAGTCCCCCGCGTGCAGCGCGATGGATCCGAGGTGGACGAGCGTGACCGAGTAGCCGTCGGCGGTCTTGATCGTCAGCGTCAACCCGTTTGTCGGCAGGCTGCCGGCGAACGACACGACGCCGCCGGCCGGCGCGGCCACCGCCGCGTCCGAAGCTGCGCCGATGTCGATGCCCCGGTGCTGGCCGCCGGCGTAGGGGTGCGCAGGATCGAACGAGAACGGGCGCACAACGGGACCGTCGACCGGCCAGGACCAGGCGACCGCGCGCCCCGGCAAGGCAAGAGCGAGCAGGACGAGAAAGACTGCCGACTGCCGCACGCGCTACCTCCTGTTGTCAACATTGAGAACGAACCGCAACGTTAACGCGGCAGAGGGGCTGTTGTCAATACTGGCTACAAAGTACGACGGTAGAGCGCGTTGCGCGACGCACCGGTGAGCCGCGCGACGACGTCGGCGGCCTGCCGCCGCGACACGCCTGCGGCGACGAGCTCCCGGACCGCCTCGAGCGCCGCGCCCTCGTCGAGAGCCGTCGCGTCCACCGCTCCCAGCACGAGCACGACCTCCCCCTTGGGTGACTCCGCGAAGTGCTCCAAGACCTCGGAAGGGGTCCCCCGCACGATCTCCTCGAAGCGCTTCGTCAGCTCGCGGCACACCGCGATCGGACGGGCCGGCAGCGCGGCCGCCAGCGAGCGCAAGGTCTTCGTCAGCCGCTGCGGCGACTCGAACGCGACGACCGGCCACGGCCAGCGCCCGAGCTCCTCCCACAGCGCCGCGAGCGCTTGCTCGGCGCGCGGCAGGTAGCCGACGAACTGGTAGCGCTCGCCGACGAGCCCGCTCGCAACGAGCGCCGTCTCGACCGCGGACGGCCCCGGCAGCACCGTCACCGGCACCCCGGCGCCGAGCGCCGCGGTGATCAGGCGCGCACCGGGATCGCTGATCCCCGGCAGCCCGGCATCGGAAACGAGTGCGAACGACTCGCCCGCGCGCAGGCGCGGGAGCAGCTCCGCGACGCGCTTCGCCTCGTTGTGCTCGTGGTACGAGATCAGCCGCGCGTGGATCCCGTGCCGCTGCAGCAGCCCTGCGGTATGCCGCGTGTCCTCGCAAAGGATGAAGTCGACCTCGTCGAGAACGCGCAGCACGCGGAGCGTGACGTCCTCGAGGTTGCCGATCGGTGTCGCGCAGACCGCGAGCGGCACTACCGCAAGGCCTCGAACGCGACGAGACCGGCCCCGATCAGGCCTGCCATCGTGCCGAGCTCGGCGGGGACGATCCGCAGCTCCTCGTCGAGCGGAGTGAGCGCTTCGCGCCGGGCGACCTCGAGCGCCGCGTCGTGCAGGAACGGAAAGGCGGCGCGGCCGAAGCCGCCGCCGACGATGACGAGCGGCGCCCCGAAGACGTTCGCGAGCGAGCCGGCGCCCGCGCCGAGCCGCCGCCCGATGCCGGCGAGGATCTCGCGCGCCTGCTCGTCGCCTTCCGCTGCGAGGCGGACGAGCCGGTGCGCGTCCACCGCCGGCCCGAAGGCTGCCTGGGCGAGTTTCGTGGCGGCCTCGCCGGTCACGTACGGCTCGAGGTGGCCGCGCCCATGGCATGACCCCTGGCAGGGAAGCCCGTCGAAATCGATCACGATGTGCCCGAACTCCGCCCAGCCGCGGTAGAGCTTGCCGTCGATCACGACGCCGCCGCCGCAGCCGGTGCCGAGGGTCAGCATCACGAGCGTCCGAGCGCCGCGGCCCGCGCCCGCGACGAACTCGGCGAGCGTGGCCGCGTTCGCGTCGTTGTCGATCCCCACCGGCAAGCCGAGGCGCTGCGACATCTCCGTCCGGAGGTCGAGGTCGGCGAGCGGGATGTTGACCGAGCCTTCGACGCGTCCGGTTTCCTGGCTGATCGCCGACGGAATCCCGAATCCGACCGCGTCGATACCGTCATCGACGAACTCGCGCACCGCAGCTTCGAGCCCGTCGAGGAGCGCTGCCTGAGAGTCGAGCGGAGTCGGCATCTCCCGGTGCCGCTCCATGCGCCCGTCGCGGTCGACGACCCCGGCGAGGATCTTCGTCCCGCCGAGGTCGAGGCCGATGACACGATTGGAGGGCATCCTGCGCGGGTAACGTATCCCGCCGCATGCCCGGCGGAGACAAGCCGTACCGCGTCTATCGAGGCGGCCGCTCGAAGGGAAAGGTGCCGCTACAGACGCGGCCGGCCCGCCCGACGGCGCGGCCGAAGCGCGACGGCGACGCCCCACGCTATTCCGGGCCGGGCCCGATTCGGCCGGAGCGGCGGCGAAGCCGGCGGCGGTCGATCGGCATCGCGCTGCTGGTTCTCCTTCTCCTCTTCATCGTCTGGGCGGTCGCGAGCTATCTGTCGTTCCGAAGCGGTGTCGGCGCCGCGAACAAACGGCTGCCCGCGAGCGCGGCGGCGGCGCTCACGCACCAGGACTCGCTGCTCCTGTCGACGCCGACCGACATCCTGCTGCTCGGCACGGACCATGCGCAGGTGAGCGGCCGCGAGACCGACCAGCATTCGGACTCGATCATTCTGATCCGCACGGATCCCTCACGGCACCGCGTCTCGTACCTGTCGATTCCCCGCGACTTGCGCGTGCCGATCCCCGGGATCGGCGACTCGAAGGTGAACGCGGCAATGCAGTCGGGCGGACCGGCGCTCGCGATCAAGACGATCCAGTCGTACACCGGCCTGCCGATCAACCACGTGATCACCGCCGACTTCTCGCAGTTCAGTGACGTGATCGACGCGCTCGGCGGGATCACGGTGAACGTGCCGGAGCGGATCATCTCCAAATTCGACTGTCCGTACCCGACGAACGCGCGCTGCGCGCGTTGGGACGGCTTTCGCTTCGGCAAGGGACCGCAGCACATGGACGGCAAGCGCGCGCTGATCTATTCACGCGCGCGCAAGAACGCACTCAATCCTGCGGACACGGACATCACGCGCACCGAGCGGCAACAACAGGTGCTGCAGGCGATACTCGGCAAGATGACGAGCGTGTGGACGCTCGTGAAGCTGCCGTTCCTCGGCCGCAAGCTCGTGCGCCCGCTCGCGACGGATCTCTCGGCTGCGCAGTTCATGCAGATCGCATGGGTGTACAAGCGCGGGCACGCGCTGCACTGCCGGCTGGGAGGGACGACGGAGACGCTGCCCGACGGCGAGCAGGTGATCGTCAGCGCGGGCGACGACAAGACGCGCGTCATCCTCGCAATGCTCGGCAAGACGGCGCCGCTGCCGCCGCGGCCGGGCGAGGGACCCTACGGCGCCGGCTGCGTCAGCGGCAACGCACAGTTCCCGCGTTAATCAGTCGCGCAAAGTGCTTCGCACTTTGCGCGAGTAATGCCCCCGTTGTGAGGTGGCTGCCTCGACGTTGAGCTGGTGTGCAGCGCGGCCGAGCCGCGCTGCCGGCGCGAGGTCGATCTTCGTTGACGCTTCGCCCAAGGCGCGGCCTTGCCGCGCCGGCGCAACGCCCACCAGCGAAGGACATGCCGCCCGGCAGCCGAACACTCACGCTCGCGTGAAGTCCGACGGACTTCACGCGATAATCCCGCCGTGGGGATTCTGGCGTGGATCGTCTTCGGGTTGCTGGCGGGGATCGTCGCGCGGCTCGTCGCGCCGGGGCGTCGGCGGATGGGCTGCCTGACGACGCTCGTCGTCGGCGTCGCCGGCGCCTTCATCGGAGGGGTGATCGGCAACGTCATCCTCGGGCATCCCGTCCGCTTCCGCTTCGACCTGGTGCCGTTTCTGCTCGCGGTCGTCGGCGCGGTCGTGCTGCTGCTTGCGCTCGACGCGCTCGCCGGGCGTCGCCGGCGCTTTCCTTAGTGCCCCGTTCGATGATGCTTCCGCACTAAGAACTCGCATCAAAATGAACCTTGTGTCGCCGGAGCACCATTTTGAAACGAGTTCTAAGCCTCGGCGGCCTTCTTCTCGACCGAGGACTCCTTCTTCTCGGTCTTCTCGGTCTTCTCGGTCGAGCCGGAATCGCCGTCCTTCTCCTTGCGCCGTGAGCCGCCGCGGCCGTAGTCGGTCGAGTAGAAGCCGGAGCCCTTGAAGTGCACCGCGACCGGATGCAGGACGACCTGGACCGGGCCCTTGCCGCAGACCGGGCACACCTCGGGCGCGGGCGCGTGGATCGACTTGAAGACCTCGAACAGGTGACCTTCGGGACAGCGATACTCGTACGTCGGCACTGAAAACAAGGCTAGCAGCGCCGCTTGCCGTTTCCTGCACGCAGAATCCCATCGTGACCGATCGCGCGACCACAGCCACCGCCGCGCCCGCCACATTTCTGCGGCCGTTCACTCTCACCCGCGCGCACGCGTGGTGGCTCGGCGTCGCCGGCTGCACGAGCGGCGTTGCGGCGTTCCTGCTCGCGCGTCTTACCGCCTGGCCGCCGCACGAGGACGAGACGCTCGCGCTGTTCACGGGACGCGAGTCGATGCACGACGCGATCAGAACGGTGCTCTCCGAGCGCGGCGGCGCGCCGCTCCACTTCCTCTTCGCATGGGTGATCGCGCACACCGGCGGCGGGCTCGTCGAGCTGCGCCTCGTTTCGGCATTTTTCGCCGTCGCGAGCGTGCCGCTGACGGCGCTGCTCGTCGCGCGCATCTCGGACCGCGCGACGGCGCTCGCTGCGACCGCGATCGTCTCGCCGAGCTGGATGCTGCTCTTCCACGGCGTCTACGGGCGGATGTACTCGCTGTTCCTGTTCACGAGCGTGCTCTCGTACATCGCGCTGCTGAACGCGCTCGACCGGCGCGACCGCAGAGGCTGGACGCTGTGGGCTCTGGCGATGCTCGCGTGCATCGCGACGCATCCGTACGGTGCGCTCGTGCTCGCGTCGCAGGGCCTGTACGTGGTGCTGATGCGGCGGACGCGGATCGCGCTGCCGGCGTTCGTCGCCGTCACCGTGCTCGCGATCCCATTCTGGCGAACGGACTTCGTGCTCGCGGGCCGCTTCGACGTCGGCGTCGGCGGCGGCGGCGCCAGGCTCGGCGGGCCGACGGCCGTCGCACACTACCTCGCCCGGGTGGCGGGAGACTTCACCGGCGGCTGGACGGTGTCCCTCGTGCTCGTCCTCGCGCTCGCCCTCGTCGGCTTCGTGCTGCTCGCACGCGAGCGGCGCGCGGGAGCGGTACTCGCGGCGTGCAGCGTCGTCGCCCCCGCGAGCGTGTTCCTGCTGCTGCGCGTCGGCAGCGGGATGGCGTCGCCGGAGTCGCGCCACATGATCTTCGTGCTGCCGTTCTTCGGGACGCTGCTCGCACTGCCGCTCGTGCGGCTCGCGCGCTCGCCGCTGCGCGAAGGTCTCCCCCTCGCCGTGGTGGCGGTGATCTCGCTCGGCGCGCTCGAGGTCGGCTGGGGGATGCACAACACCGCGCGGCTGTACAAGGGGGAAAGGCGCGCTCGTACGGTGGCGCGCGAGGAGGCATCGGCGTGGCTGGCCGCGACCAGCCGGCCGGACGACGTGCTCTTCGGTTACGACCCGCTCTTCCTCGGCGCGTGGGAGCGAAACTCGAAGTTCTCGGAGACGGTCGTACCGCGCGCGGACACCAAGCTCGCGCTGCATGTCCTCTACCGCGCGCACAAGCCACTCGGGCGCGGCGTGTGGGTTCTCGACGCGAGCGACACGAGCAACTTCAACCCGAGGCTGACGATCCCGTTGCTCTATCCGTCGCCGCCGTCGAGGTTCGTGGCGCGCGTCTTCGGGCCGTTCCTCGTCATCCGCAGCCGCGAGCCGACGCGCACGATTCGCGAGTTCCTGCTCGAGACGCAGTCCGTCCAGTTCGTCGGCGAGGACCTCTACCTCGGCGACTCGGACATCAACCTCCTCACCGTCGAGCGCGCGCTGGGGTTGCGCGGCTTGGGCGGCCTAGGGCGACGCTGACGCACCTGGGTCAGTGTTCAGGGCCCAGCTCCTTCTCGAGCGTCTCGCGGTAGCAGGGTGCGCCCTCGAAGGCGGCGAGACCGGCGGGCGTCTCGCGCTGGCGGCGGCGCGGCCGGCGGCGGCGTGCCGCGGCGATCGCCGCGGACGCGCCGAGCGCGGCGCCGTACGCGAAGGAGCGAAGGCGCTCGCCCCGCTTGCGCTCGCCGTCCATGTGAGGATCTTACGGTGCTGGTGTGCACTCTCGGCGATCTGCTCCTCGACGTGATCGTGCGGCTCGACTCGCCGCTCGCCCCCGGCGACGACGCAACCGTGCAGACGGCGCTCTCGCCGGGCGGCCAGGCCGCGAACGTCGCAGCTTGGGCCGCGACACTCGGCGCCCGTGCACGGCTGGTCGCGAAGAGCGGCAACGACGACAGCGGCGACCTCGTGCGCCGCGAGCTGCGCGGGCACGGCGTCGAGGTCTGCGGCCCGCGAGGCGACCGGACGGGCGTCGTCGTCTCGCTCGTGCAGCCGGGCGGCGACCGGACGATGGCGTCCGACCGCGGCGCCTCCCCGGAGCTGCGCCCGGACGAGCTCGACGAGGAATGGTTCCGCTGCGACGCACTCCACCTCTCCGGTTACTCGCTGATGCGCGAGCCGATCGCCGACGCTGCGACGACCGCGGCGGCCGCGGCACGCGCGCACGGCGCGACCGTCAGCGTCGACCTCTCTTCGTCGGCGCACATCCGCGAGCTCGGCGCGACGATGCGCGAGCGGCTCGACCGCGCGGCGCCTGACGTCGTCTTCGGGAACGAGCGCGAGTGGGAGGCGTTGGGCCGGTTCGATGCGCCGACGGTGATCGTCAAGCGCGGCCGGCGAGGCATCACCGTGAACGGCGGCGACTACGAGGCGCTGCCCGCCGACGCGATCGACACGACCGGCGCCGGCGACGCGCTGGCCGCCGGCTTCCTGCTCGGCGGCCCGCAGCTCGCGCTGGAAACGGCGGCGCGCTGCGTCGGCCGCGTCGGAGCGATGCCGTGAGGATCGAGCCCGCAGGCGAGCTGCGCGATGCGCGGGCCGTCGTTGCGCTCGAGACGACACTGGTCGCGCACGGCTTCCCGCCGGGCGAAGGGCTCGCGGTTGGACTCGCCGCGGAACGGGCCGTCCGCGACGCGGGTGCGCTGCCCGCGACGATCGGCGTCCTCGACGGCGCGATTCGCGTCGGGCTCACCGAGGAGGAGCTCGGGCGCTTCGGGCCCGACGCGCGCAAGGTCGGCCCGCGAGACCTCGCCGCCGCCTGTGTGCAGAACGCCGTCGGAGCGACGACGATCGGCGGCACGCTCGCCGTCTGCTTCGCGACCCCGATCGAGGTGATGGCCACGGGAGGGCTCGGCGGCGTCCACCGGGGCTGGACCGAGCGCCCGGACGTCTCCGCCGACCTCGCGCAGCTCGCGCGCACGCAGGCCGTCGTCGTCTGCTCGGGCGTGAAGTCGCTCCTCGACGTGGCGGCGACGATGGAGGCGCTGGAGACGCTCAGCGTGCCCGTACTCGGCTGGCGCACCGGTGAGCTGCCGCTCTTCTACACTGCCCGCGGCGGCCCGCCCGTATCGGCGCGCGTGGAATCCGTAGTCGAGGTCGCGCGGATCGCGCGAACGCATTGGAGTGATCTCCACGGCGGCGCCGTCGTCGTCGCACGCCCGCCGGACGAGTCGCTCGACGACGTGGAGCCGCTGATCGAGGACGCGCTACGGGCGGCTGCGGACGAGGGCGTCCGCGGTCAGGCGGTCACGCCCTACGTGCTGTCGCACCTGCACCGCTGGAGCGACGGACGGACGTTGCGGGCGAACCGCGACCTCGTGGTGCAGAACGCTCAGCTCGCGGCCGAGATCGCCGTCGCGCTGGCGAGCTCCTGATCCGTGAGCGCGTAACCGCGCTCGATCAGCGCGCGCTTCGCGTCGACGGTCCACGGCTTCTGGTCGCGGAATCCCGGCTCGAGGCTGACCTCGTCCACGGACGCGCGCACGGTCAGGCGCGGCAGCGCGCGGTAGTGGCGGAACGGGAAGCGCGCAGTCTCGAAGCGTTCGGCGATCGCGGACTCGAGGCGCGCGCGCTCGCGCTTGCCGCGCACGTTTCGCCGCACGAGCTGGAGCACGTCGACGCGAAGGCGCCGCAACTCCTCGATCGACTCGTCCGTCTCGTCGGCGGCGCGCTCCTCCTCAACCGTGTTGCGCACGATCGCCGCACGCGTGAGGCGCATGATCATCTCCGGAAGGTGCGCGGGCTCGCCGCGCGCGTCCCGCTCCTCCGCGAGCCGCAGCTCCTCGATGAACGCGCGTACCGGCGGCACGCGGCCGAAGCGCTCGAGCCTGGTGCGCAGCCGCGTCAGACCGGACGCGCCGATTCGCGGGTAGCGTGGGACGTACCGGAAGGCGACGATCTCGCGCACGCCCGGCCGGCGGTAGGCATGTGCAAGCGGGAAGTTACGCACCCACGCCCCGTCGGTTGCGATCCGGTCGCCGACGCGCACCGGCATCACGAGCGCGCTGATCGCTGCGGATGCGAGCACCGCCTGCGCCATCTCCTCCGGCGGTGTGTGCCGCGATGAATAGACGAGCTCGTAGTCGCGTACGTCCAGCTCGTCGCCGGGACTCGCGTCGGTCGCGCACACGACGAGCTCGATCTCCGACCCCCGCAGCTCGCGCGCGAGCTCAGTGAGGTCACCGAAGCGCTCCGCGATCGTCTGTGGCAGGGCGTACTCGTGCAGGCCGAGCAGCGGCAGCCGCCAGAGCCGGTTCGGGCGGAAAGTGTCCTCCGGCTGCAGCGAGAGCAGGAACTCCTCGAGGTCGTCGAGCCGGTCGAGCGCGGCCAGCACCCCGGCGAGCGCGCCGGCGGACGTGCCGAAGATCCAGCCGATGCGCGGCCAGAAGGGCGACTCGCGCAGGCGTAGGAGGAAGCCGAGCTCCATCAGGACGCCGTTGATCCCGCCGCCGGAGAGGACTACCGCAGTGTCCCTTCTCACCTCTCTCATTGTGCGTCAAAGATCGGTCTTTGTGAATGCCAGAATGGCCAGGCCGACGGCCAGCGCGAGGTAGGCGGCCGCCCAGAGGCCTAGGTAGGGCCCGCCGACGTGGGCGCCGCCGAAGGGCCCCAGCGAGAGCGCCACGCGCGTGAAGCCGCTGGTGTTCACGGTGATGCCGTGCAGCGCGTCTTGGTAGAGCGCCTCGAACGGGACGACCCAGGCCGTGACCGTAGCGATCCGCTCGAGCGTGTGCGAGTTGAGGGCGTCCCCGATCTGACCCAGGAGCCCCGCGACGAGGCCGGCGCCGAAGAGCATGAACACGGCGATCCCGTTCGCGGTCGTCGTGAGGAAGACGGAGCCGAGCAGCGAGAGCGCCGCGACGATCACGACGCCGAAGGTGAGCTCGAGCCCCGGCGTCACGATGCGGTCGGGCGTCCAGTCGCCGTTCACTCGCGTGATCACGACGGCCGCGCCGTACACGAGTACGACGTACGGCACGCAGACGGAGGCGGCGCCGGCCAGGCGCGCGACGAGCACCGTCCCGCGACCGACCGGCCGCACAACGAGCGGCTGCAGCAGTCCGCTCTCCGCGTCGCCGCGCACGACTCCTAGCGTGAGGAAGATCGCGAGCACGACGCCGAGAAAGAGCGTCGCGAACATCCCGAGCCCGAGCACGGTCGCGCCGACGAGCGTCCGCGAATCGATCTCCCCCGGCGGCGGCGTCACCTCGCCGAGATGGTCGAAGAGGTAGTGCGTGCCGAGCCAGTAAAGGAACAGGAATCCAATCGTCAGCACGACTACGACGGCGAACACACGTCGCCGCAACGCCTCGCGCAGTCCGTAGCCGGCGATCACCACGACGGCGTTCATTCGCCGACCGCATCCAGGTAGACCTCTTCGAGCGTCGAGCGGCGAACATCCACGCGGTACACCTTGCGGCCCGCTGCGACGAGCTCCGCGACCGCGCGCGCCGCCTCCTCGCGGCCGCCGTCGAGTCGCACGACGCCGTCGTCCGTCTCGATCTCGACGCCGCGCGGCCGCGCAAGTTCGTCCGGCACACCCGCAGCGACGACGCGGCCGTCGCGGAGGATCGCAACGCGGTCGCACACGAGCTCGACCTCGCTCAGCAGATGCGAGTTGAGGAGCACGGAGATGCCGCGGCCGCGCAGCTCCTCGAGCAGCGTGCGCACCGTGCGCCGCCCTGCAGGATCGAGCGCCGACGTCGGCTCGTCGAGCAGGAGCAAGGGTGGAAAGCCGACGAGCGCCTGCGCGATCCCCAATCGCTGCTGCATCCCCTTCGACATCGCCTCGACCCGCACGTCGCGCGCGTACGCGAGCCCGACGAGCTCCAGCAGCTCCGCGCGTTCGGCTGTGCCGCCGGACGAACCGGCGAGCCGCTGGTGCAGCTCGAGCACCTCGTCCGCGCTGGCCCAGCCCGGGAAGCGGAACAGTTCCGCGAGGTAGCCGAGCGAGCGCCGCGCCGGCGGCGAGCCGGCCCGCGCGCCGCAGATCTCCGCCGAGCCGCGCGTCGGCCGCACGAGGCCGCACGCGATCTTGACGAGCGTCGACTTCCCCGCCCCGTTCGGCCCGAGCAGCCCGAAGAGCTCGCCCTCGCCGACGTCGACGTCGACTCCCGCGAGCGCCGGCGTGCGTCCGTACCGCTTCTCGAGCGCGCGAACGCGGAGCGCGGGCATGGGCTCGACTCTACGTTCTGGTCGTGCGGCTGAGCGGCACCCGTACAAAATGGGTTTCTCGTGCGTTGCGAGGACAGCCCGCGACCACGTGGGATGTGTTGACACTGCGGTGAGAAAGACGCGGGAGCCGTTCACGGCAGCCTCCTCACCGGTGACGACTTCTTCGAGCACATCCTCGCCCACGCCACGGTGAACGCAAACGGCGTGGTCACGGTGGACGACTACTCGAGAGACTCAGCGCAGGCGTTGAGAAATCTCAACGCCGAAACGCGTTTCGGTCGTCCCGGCACCGGCCAAAACAACGAGGCGTCTGCGGGACGGCGGCCAGCTTGCTCGCGGCGGCGCGCGGGGCGTCCGCGTGATCCAAAAAAGGAAGCGGGAGACGATGGGCTTTCTGGCGACGGGGGGCTTCGTTCAGCGGAGGCTGCTGCTCTTCACGCAGGCGAATTCCCGTATCCGAACCGCGTTCTGTTCCGTTCCTTACGCGGGAGTAAGAGCAGGTATTTCTGCTGGGAGTGATGCGGCTGCGGCGAAGGATTCACGCGAAAGGGCTCGGGGTTTGCGACCCATGCCATTTCTGTGGCTGGTCTGGGGGGCGAACCCGGATCAAGGGCACCAGATCACGCTACGGGAGAAAGGTATGAAGAAGGGCATGTCCAGTCTCGCGCTCGCGGGCGCTGCGGTCGGGGCTTCCGGCACGGGAGCCTTCTGCGGCTGCCGTCTTTTGAGTCGGGAGAAAACGAGCCCGGACGGGCTCAGGCGTTAGGGGGACGAAAATGAAGAAGAGACTGCGGCACGTGCGCTCCTTGCGCACGGTGTTTTTCCTTGCGGCGCTCGTGCTCGGTGGGGGCGCGCTGATCGGCGCGACAGGCGCGACGGCCGGCCCAGCGGTGATGACGACGGCCCCGTTCAACTTCTCAGGGACGAATACGTGTACCGGCGAAGTGATCACCGGCACGGGGAACTTGCACTTTCTTCAGAGTGACAACCTGTCCAGCAGCGGTGCAATCGAGTACCACCTCAACGTGTTTATCGACGGGCTGCAGGCGGTCGCGATAGCGACCGGCCATAAGTACGTCGTTCAGGAAGTGGCTCCCAACTGGGAGTTCGTGTTCGCCGGCGCGTCCGAGCAGACGTACCAAACCACGGCGCATTTCATCCGCGTCGGCGAGGACGGCACCTTCATCCTCGGCGACGACTTCTACGAGTTCTTCCGCGCTCACATCACCGTGAACAACAGCGGCATGATCACGGCGTTCAACGTGGAGACGAGCGACGTGCCCTGCCAGTAGGAGCGGCGGGCCGGTAACGGTTGCGAGCCAGTAAGCTCGCCTGAGCAGAACATGAGACGCCCGGGGGAAGCGACAATGACCGAGCGGCTGGTCACGCGGCTGCGGCTTGACTCCGTCCCACGCTCGCCACAGCTGCGTTTGGGAGCCGTCGTCGTCCTCGCGGTCGCGGCAGGTCTCCTTGTATGGCTGCTCGTGCGCGGCAACGGCACATCGACGCAGGCGAAGGGAGCGCCCGCCCACGCCGTCTCGGCTCACGAACTCGCGGCGCTGCCGTCGACCGTCCACCATCCGGTGTACTGGGCCGGTCCGAAGCCTGGCTTCAGGTACGAGCTCACGGTCACCGGCGAAGGCCTGATCTTCATCCGCTACCTGCCCCGCGGCGTCGCCGTGCGGGCGAACCGGCCGTACCTCACCATCGGCACGTATCCCGTCAAGAACTCGCTGGACGCTGTGCGTGCGATCGCGAAGCGCCTGCAGGTGATACCGGTCACATTGACCGGGGGCGCAGTCGCGGTTCAGGACACCAAACATCCGACGAGCGTCTATTTGGCATACCCGGGGTCCGACTACCAAGTCGAGGTCTTCGATCCGTCGCCTGCACGCGCGCTGCAGCTTGTGCTGTCCGGGAAGATCTCCGCACTCGGGGAGCGACCGAAGGCAGTCACGGTGCAGCAGCTGGGCGCACTCGAGTCTTCGGTCGCGCATCCTGTGTACTGGGTCGGACCTCGGTCAGGGACGACCTACGAGCTGACCGAGACGAGCGACGGCAGGATTTACCTCCGCTACCTGCCGCGAGGCACCAAGGTCGGCGATCCCCGGCCGCACACGACTGTCGGCACGTATCCGTTCAAGAACCCAGTCGCGGCCGTCAAAGCGGTCGCCAAGCAGACAGGCAGACGGCCGTTCTCGATCGCCAGCGGCGGGGTTGCCGCCGTGGATGGAACCCATCCCACGAGTGTCTACGCCGCCTTCCCGGGATCGAACTACCAGATCGAAGTATTCGATCCATCACCCGCGCGTGCCCACCGGCTCGTGAGCTCCGGGCTCGTTGTGCCGGTGCGTTGACGGCACGCGAGTCTGCCGGCGCGTCAGTTCCGGTCGGCGAACGTCCAGACGCGGTTCGCCACGAACATGCATACGGTCACCGCGGGGATCGCTGCGAGGTACGCGCCGACCTTTCCCGTTCCAGCCGCGCGGACGAAGAGCAGGACGAGCAGGCTCGTCGATGCGGCTCCGGCCGCCTGGACGGCGACGTAGAGAACACGCGCCCGGGTCGAGTCGCGCGCGGCGAACGTCCAGCGCCGATTGAACACGTAGCCGTTTACGGCGCCGGCCGCGAACCCCAGCGCCGCCGCGAGCACGTAGGGCGTTCCGAGCGCGAGCAGCAACCGGTAGACGGCGAAGCTGAGGGCCGTGTTCCCCAGGCCGACGAGCAGGAAGCGCCTGAACTGACGCACGGGGTCATCCCGCCCAAGCATCCGGCTACGTATTCGCTCGGCCCGGCTTCGACCGCGGGCGACCGGCGGTTCGCGTGTCCCGAACATGTGGATATCGACCTCTCCCCACTTCTCGCAACGCGTGCTCACATTGTGAGTCCCTCAGGGGGAATGTCTACGTGAGGCGCGGCCACGTTCACCCGCCGCCGCGAGGCCGGATCGCGAGGCTGACCGCGCGACAGATTTTTCCATCGCCACGGGGATCCCTCATGCGGCTTGCCTGGCGCCTCGATACCCCGGCGGGATTGGTCGCCATGTTCTCGGTCGGATTCCTCATCCGAGTCTTGATCGCGCCCTATATCGGCTTCTACGGCGACCTACGCCTCTTCAGGATCTGGGCCTCACGGCTGGGCGAGGTGGGTCCTCACAGTTTCTACGTCCAAGGCCAGTTCTCGGACTATCCGCCGGGATACCTGTACGTGCTGTGGCTGATCGGCAAGCTTTCCGCGACACCCGGCTACCTGCTCCTCAAGCTGCCCGCGATCCTCGCGGATCTCGGGCTCGCCTGGATTGCGGCAACCCTCGCAGTCCGTATCGCTCCGACGTCGCTGAAAGAACGATTGCCCGTCCGCGCGCTGGTTGCGGCAGCCGTGCTGTTCAACCCGGCGGTCATCGCGCTCAGCGCCGTCTGGGGACAGGTGGACGCGGTTCCGGCCCTATTCGTGCTGTCGTCGCTACTCCTGCTCTTCACGGGCCCGCGGTCGCTCCGACGCGAGATCGCGGCATTCATGCTGTTCGCCGTCGCGATCGCGATGAAGCCGCAATCGGGCTTCGTCCTCCCGGTCATGCTCTACGCCCTATACCGGCGACACCTGCACCGCCGCCCACGGTCGAAGCTCATCGACGGTGCGCTCAGGATCGCCGCGCCGGCGGTGCTCTCGCTCGACCTCTGGTCCGTCTCGGGAATTCCGTTCGGCCTCGGGCCACTAAAGCTCCTTCGCTTCTACAGCCATTCGGCGGCCGTCTATCCCGTGACCAGCGCGAACGCGTTCAACCTCTGGGGCGCGATCGGTTTTTGGCGGAACGATTCCGTGACTGTCGCCGGCGTTTCCGCGCTGCACTTCGGGATGCTGGCGTTCGCGGTCGGAGTCGGTCTCACTCTATGGCGGCTGCACCGAGCGATCGAGCGCGGCGCCGACGAGGCACGCGCGTTGACGGTCGCGGCGGCCATCGTGAGCGTGCTCGCCTATGCGCTGCTGACGCGCATGCACGAGCGCTACATGTTCCTCTCGCTCGCCTGCCTCACGCTGCTCGGGTTCATCCGCCCGCTGCGGCTGGCACTCATGGGGCTGTCCGGCCTCTTCCTCCTCAACCTCTGGTACCCGTACGCGTACTTCAACTCGCAGTGGGAGGTCCAGGACTTCCATTACAACCCCTGGTTCGACTGGATCTTCGGCGGCTTCGCAACGGACACGTGGCAAAAGAAGATCTGGTCGCTCGCCGTCACTGCGATCGCGATCCTGGTCGCGTGGCGCGGCATCCGCTGGGTCGACGAAGCGAAACCCCGAACGAAGCCGGTCCGCGGCTCCGCGGTCTTCGACTTTCCCCGCGGGCTGGGGCGGCAGCAGGACGCCGAACCGGCGGCGCCGGTCGCCCGTGAAGCGCCGCCTCCCGGTGAGGAAGCCGATGCTCTGCTCGCGAAGAGCTGGGCTCGGTGGGTGCCGATCGGGCTCGTCGTTCTCACCTGCGTCTTCTGTCTCGTGATCCTGCGGGGTGAGACGAACCCGGCGCCGAATCTCAACGACAGCGCGTTCCACATGCAGATGGTGCGTTGGGCCGACGGCCAGATCCGAGAGGGGCGCGTGCCGCTTGACGGCTGGTACCCGTATCTCTCGCTCGGCTCGGCGCAATTCCATCACTACCAGAGCCTGCCGCACACGCTCACCGCGTACACGGCGCGTGCAGCCGGTGCGAGCGATGACGGAACCTACCTGTGGATCCAGTACCTGCTCCTCGCGCTGTGGCCGATCGCCGTCTATTGCGGAGCGCGGTTGCTGGGCTGGGGCAAGTGGACTGCGGCTGCCGCGGCCGCCGTCTCACCTTTGATCGTCAGCGCACCCGGCTACGGGTACGAGCACGGCAGCTACACGTGGCGCGGGTACGGCGTGTACTCGCAGCTCTGGGCGATGTGGCTGCTGCCCATCGCCTGGGGGCTCACGTGGCGCGCCGTGACGCAGGGCAGGCGGTTCGCCGCCACGGCGGCGGCGCTCGCGCTCACGATCGCGTGTCACTTCATCACGGGTTACCTCGCACTGCTGACCGTCGGCGTGTGGGTGCTCGTGCTCGGCGGTGGTTTCCTTCGCAGGTTCGCAAGAGGGGCGCTCGTGGCCGGGGGATCGCTCCTTATCGCCTCGTGGGTGCTCGTTCCGCTCGTCGGCGACACGAAGTGGACGACACGGAGCGAGTACTACAAGGGAACGTTCTTCAACGATTCGTACGGCGCGCGGAAGGTGCTCGGCTGGCTCTTCAGCGGGCGCCTCTTCGATGACGGCCGCTTCCCGGTCGTCACGCTGCTTTTCTACGTCGGCGTCGTCCTCTGTATCGCGCGGGCGCGCCGCGACCTGCGTGCTCGGGCGCTCCTCGGCACCTTCACGCTCAGCCTGCTCCTCTTCTTCGGCCGGCCGACGCTGGGACCGCTGCTGGACCTTCTGCCCGGCTTCCGCGACATCCAGATCCACCGCTTCATCATCGGAGTCCACCTCGCCGGGATCTTCCTCGCCGGCGTCGGGCTCGCGTGGCTTGCGGGCGGCGCGTACCAGGCCGTTCGCCGGCTAACGGTCAAACGGTACGGACTGGTGGCCGGCGCGGTTCCCGTGTTGCTCGGCATCGGAGTGCTCGCGCCCGCCTGGACGGAACGAGCCTCGTACGATCGGCATGGCGATGAGCTGATCCGCGCGCAGCGGGCAGCCGACGCCACCGACGGGCGCGTTCTGGACCGGCTCGTGGCGATCGTGAAAGCGCGTGGCGACGGACGCGCCTACGCAGGGCTAAGGGGCAACTGGGGCCGCGACTTCAAGGCCGGCTACGTCCCGGTGTACGCGTGGCTCGCCGACAGCGACGTCGATGCGATCGGCTTCACGTTCCGCACGATCGCGTCGCTCTCGACCGACGTCGAGGCCGCGTTCGACCAGAGGAATCCGGCGCAGTACCAGATGTTCAACATCCGGTATCTCATCCTCCCCTCCGACCGGAAGCCCGGCGTGCGCGCGAGGCTCCTGGCGACCAGCGGCCGTTACCGCCTCTGGGAGGTGAAGACGAGCGGGTACTTCCAGGTTGTCGATCGTACGCCGCCGATCGCCGGGAATCGCACGAATCTCGAAGCAGCCACACGCGGATTCAGGGACTCGAACCTCGCGTCGCAAGGGATCTATCCCGGGGTCGCGTTCGACGGGGCGACCGGGTCCCCGCCGACGTTTGCCGGGGCGAGGCCACCGGGCGTGCCGGCCGGGACGGTCCTGACGCAGAGCGAGGTCCTTCGGGACGGTGCCTTCCTCGCGTCGGTGGACGCCAACCGTCCGGCCGTCGTGCTGCTCAAGGCGTCGTACGACCCTCGGTGGACCGTGACCGTGGACGGGCTGCCCGCGAAGCCGACGATGATGGCGCCCAGCCTGGTCGGAGTCGAGGTGCCCGCCGGAAGGCACCTGGTGTGGTTCCGTTACAGGCCTTACGACAGGTACCCGATGCTCCTTGCGATCGCAGGGGTCACGCTCCTGGCGTTGACGCTCTTCCCCCGGCGTGCGGCAGTTCGTCGGCTGCTGAGGTCCAGCGGGCGAGGCGAAGCGCAGGTCGCAGACACGCGAGAGCCCGCCGCGGCAGAGCGCCCACGTGCCTGATCGGCTCAGCTCCGATACTCGCGCTCCCGTGCCTGACGGTCGGCCACGACGGCTCGCGGCGGCAGCTGTGGGGTCTCGGGGAAGTTCTCGAGCTCGCTGATGACGTAGAGCGGCCTCCGCTTCACCTCTGCGTGGATGTCGCCGATGTACTCGCCGATCACGCCGAGGACGATCAGCTGGATCCCGCCGATGAACGAGACCACCACGACGACCGACGTCCAGCCCGGCACGTTGTAAAAGCCGGCCAACTTCACGACCAGGCTCCACACCAGGATGAGAAAGGTCACGATCGACACGAGGAACCCGAGGTTCAGCGCCGCGCGCAGGGGTGCAGCCGAGAAGCTGATCACGCCCGTCGCCGCGAACCGGAGCATCTTCCTGAGCGGATACTTCGTCTCACCGGCGAAGCGCTCTTGCCGTCGGTAGAGCACGCCTGTCTGGCTGAGGCCGATCCAGCTGAACATGCCGCGGACGAAGCGGTTGCTCTCGCGCATCTGCGAGAAAACTTCGAGCGCCCGTCGATCCACGAGCCTGAAGTCGCCGACGTCGACGGGGACCTTGACCTCGGAGATCCGGTTGAAGGCTCGGTAGAACGCCGCCGCCGCCGCCCGCTTGAGCCGCGTTTCGCCCTCGCGGACATCGCGAACTGCGTAGACGATGTCATAGCCCTCGCGCCACCGCGCGGCGAGGTCGAGGATGACCCCCGGCGGATCCTGCAGGTCTGCGTCCATCACGATCACCGCATCCCCGGCCGCAAGATCGACACCTGCGGTAAGCGCTATCTGGTGCCCAAAGTTCCGCGAGAGCTTGATCAGGCGAAAACGCTGGTCCGCACTCGCGGCTGCGAGCATCAGCTCGTATGTGCGATCGCGGCTCCCGTCGTCGACCAGGATGGCTTCCGCCTCGCCGTCGAGCGCATCCATGACCTCGGTGAGGCGGGCGACCAGCTCCTTGATCACCCCCTCCTCGTTGTGTGCAGGGACTACCAGTGAGTACGTAGGCACGAAACGGTCCAACCTTTCCACGCACCGTCGCAGTCATCGGTCACTCTAGACGTCGTATCGGCCTGAGGCGTCTCCGCCTACAGCCAGCTCGTTACGCTTGTGCTCACGCAGCAGCTTCGCGATCGCGGGCGCGAGGATGACCTCGCGTTTGCCGGCCGGGGTCTTGAGCGGCCCGTGGACGCGGTGCCGGGAGAGTTGGGGTGGACGCGGATCAGGGCCTGATCGGACGACTTCTGCGTAGCAGCGTTGCCGATCCCATGCCGCCGACGGCGTTCGAAGAGGTCCTGGCGCTCGAATGCCATGACGTCTCAGGATCTAAGCTTCGAGTTGCGGACATGTTCCGCGCGCTCGTCGATCTGACGCTAGTTGCCGCCCAGTTGAATCGCAGATCTCGGGCGATCCGGCGCAGCTAAGCGGCGGTCAGCGAAGTCGTTGGAGTCCGCGCAGGTCGACTACTGGCTCGCCCTTCGGGAATGTCGTCGTATCGGATCCGTAGACGTCGACTATCGGTTGCGGCGCATTCGGCGCCAGTCTTCCTTCCTCGCGGAGGACCAGATCCACGGCCGGCTCGAGGGCCCACGGCCGGACCGAAGAGGCGAGCCCGAACTCGTCGTAGACGACGAGGTTGGTCATTCCTCCGTGCCAATCGGTCTCCACGAAGGCGACCCGCGGGACCCCTGCAGGCAACGCCGCCACCTGGCTGCGGAGCATTCGAAGCTCTGTCATCTGCGGCTCGACGATGAGGGTGGTCACGTTCTTCGCGGCGAGGAAGGCGCTTGCGCTCACGAACGCCACGGAGATCGCAAGCGCCGCGCGTTCGGCCGCTTTCAACGCATTGCCGCTGACGCGGGGGAGTAGCCAGTCCCGCAGGGTGAGCCACATACCGAGCGCGCCGAGACAGGTGTAGAGCGCGATCAGCGAGGAGATCGACACCTGCGTTCGGAAGGGCGGCCACATGTCCTGGACAACGAGGTTCGGTAGGTAGGAGAGCGGAATCAGGATCATCCCGACGGTGATGTACAGGAGGGGTTGGGACGATCGCCGCAGGAGCCAGAGGAGAATGCCCCCGGCTGCGATCGAGGCGACAAGGGCCGCGAGCCAACGAGACGGAGTCAGGTCGAACAAGTTCAACGATCGGTAGAGAGGCTGCTCGAAGAACCATCGAGCCTTGCCGGCGACGTCGTGTGCGAGAGTGGCGCGCGGGCCCGCGGTGGCAGTCTTTCCGAAGTAATGAACGGCAAGCTTGGTCACGAGAAACGCGAGCGCCAACGCCACAGCTCCTACGCCGAAATGCATCCGCGTTATGCGGAACGCTCGTTCCGACTCGTGCCTGGCGCCTACGATCGCGACCGCGAGAAAGACCCAGAAGAACATCGCCGGCGGTTGATAGATGAGTAGGGCGGCGAGCAGCATCGCCGTGGCTCCCACGACTCGATCCACGACAAGTTCCCGCGGGGCATCGATCGCCGCCACAGCCAGTACGGACGCGCCTCCAGCGAGGAGCGCTGCCAGGGGAGCGCCGAAGAGCACGGCCCACGACGCGTACACCTGAAACGCGGGCATGCTGCACACGAGGACAGCGATCAGTGCTGCGGGCGTTCGTCCAATCCCCGATCGCACGAGCGCCCAGTGCAGGAGCAGTGCGAGCGCGACGATGGTGACAACCGCGAAGAGACGGACGATGCGGAGGTGGTCGATCGTTCCCGCAGCCGAGAAGAACCACGTGGAAAGAAGACCTGCAAACGGGCGCCCGCCGACCGCTTGCGCATCGAGGATGTTCTTACCGAACTGGGCGCTCGGCTCCCCGCTGACCGCCATCCACAGAATCGAGTAGTCGTCGCTGAAGGCGTACGGGACCGTCACCACCGGAAGGAACAGGCCGAAAACCGCTAAGGCAGTCACGACCGGCGTCGCGCCGGCAATCGAGAGATACGCGCGGAGGCTCAGCTCACGAGATATCGCCACGGCAGCCACCGGCTCAGCGGGAGAGACGACCTGAGGATTCCGCAGCTGCACGCGTTGCCCTTCATCAAAGATCGAAATTAAGCCGGGGATTGACCCGTGCCCGGGTGCGACAGTGCACTCTCGGCTCATTCTGTACTGGATCGATTCGTGCCCACGTATTCCCTCGCAGTTTCAGCGCACAATGACGAAGTGTCGTCTCGTCCGGGAGTTGGTCGCCCGCCTCGAACCCGGCGAGAAGCCGCGCTGGACACCCAAGCGCGTCTCGATCCTCGAAGGCGACGAGCTCGCCCGCTTCCTCGCCGCCGCCGGCGCGCAGCGGCCACTGTTCGAGTTCCTCGCCTACACCGGCCTGCGGATCGGCGAAGCGCTCGGCCTCACCTGGGCCGACATCGACCACGAGGCCGGGCTGATCCGCGTCCACCCCCAACTCTCCCGGCACCGTCCACGGGCCGCTCAAGACCCCGGCCAGCAAACGCGAGGTCATCCTCGCGCCCGCGATCGTGAAGCTTCTGCGCGAGCGCTGGCTCGCGTCGTCGTATAAGCGACCGAGCGACCTCGTGTTCTGCAACCGGGACGCACGCGGGCGCGACTACCGCCACGTCGGCGCCGCCTTCACCGCCGCTATCACGCGTGCGGGCGTCACCACATCGGGTCGGCTCTCGCTGCATTCGCTCCGCCACGGCTACGCCTCGCTCCTGATCGCACAAGGACTCAATGTCGTGTTCGTCTCGCGGCAGCTCGGGCACGCGAACCGAACATCACCCTCGGGGTCTACGCCCACCTCTACGCCCGCGCCGACCACGCCACCACCGCGCGCGATGCGCTCGAGGCCAGCTACGCGAGAATGGCGATTCGCGGCCAGGCGAACTGACGGTCGGATGGCGAACGACTGAGGGGCCCGTGCGGGCCCCTCAGTGATTTCACGTCTGCGCTTCGTCTAACCGCAGAGCACGTACGCGGTGACGGTGCCGCCACCGCCATTGGACACGACCACCGTGGCCGTGACCGTCCATCCGGTCGGATTCGTGTTGGGGGTCAACGGATTCGGCCTCGACTCGGTCAGGTCGGCCACCTGCTTGTTCGCGCCGCTCGTGTTCGCGACTGTGCCGCCGCCGCTGATCGCCTTGCCGGTTGAGCAGGTTGCGGTTGCGCTGAACGTCGTTCCGACCGCGGTGTTCCCAGCGATTGACGTCGCCGCGCTCGTGACGATGGTGGTGGTCCCAACGACTCCGCTCGGGCCGGTGGCTCCGGTAGGACCGGTCGCACCGGTCGGACCCTGCGTCCCTGCAGGGCCGGTCGCACCGGTCGGACCCTGCGTCCCTGCAGGGCCGGTCGCACCGGTCGCTCCCTGCGTCCCTGCAGGGCCGGTCGCACCGGTCGCACCGGTCGTGCCGGCCGCGCCGGCCGCGCCGGCCGGGCCGGTCGGACCCGCCACACCCTGCGGACCTTGCGGGCCGGTCGGACCCTGCAGGCCGGTCGCGCCGGTGTCGCCCTTGGGACCCGTCTGGCCGGTCAGGCCGGTATCGCCCTTGGGG
>Ga0099827_10000266_pt1 | contig 21959 bp, 21 predicted proteins | sample CZO8metaG_FD_79339 | JGI IMG/M metagenome (GOLD analysis project Ga0099827, IMG submission 79339) | Vadose zone soil microbial communities from the Eel River Critical Zone Observatory, Northern California, USA - CZOApr15con1.8 metaG | ecosystem: Environmental > Terrestrial > Soil > Vadose zone ...
GAGGCTGGACGTTCTGCTGGCCGTGCAAGTGGCCGAGCGCGACGTAGTTCAGACCGGCGAACACCGAGGCCGGTGAGTCAGCTATGCCCCCAACCCTGAGGTCTCTTTCTGAATCGCAAATCATTCCCCCGGTGACCAGAGCGTGTGCCGCGACCACCGTACGGCCGATCCCTCGCTCGGCGGCGTCCGAGCGGACGCGTGCGGTCGCGGCGGCGAGCACCGAAGCGTGCGAGCGCTCGGCGTTCAGTTCGGTCATCACGGCGTCCGGCAGCAGGTAAGGAATGCCGTAGATGGCGACCTCGCCGTGCTCGTCGGCGACCACGACCGGGCGGGCCAGGTCAGCGACAGCGGTACGCAAATGCACGCCGGCCAATTCGCTGAGCCGCGAGCCGAAGCCGAGCCGCACCGCCGAATCGTGGTTGCCGCTGGTCAAGAGCACGGTAATGCCGGCCTCGGCGAACCCGCGCAGCGCCTGATCCAGGACGGCGACGGCATCGACCGGCGGCACCGCGCGGTCGTAGATGTCACCGGCGACCACCACGGCGTGCACCTGGCGCTCGATCGACGTGGCCAGCAGCCAGTCAAGGAACCTCGACTGGGCGTCAAGCAGGTCCGCGCCGTGCAACGTCCGGCCAAGATGCCAGTCCGAGGTATGGATCAATCTCATCGGCGCACCGTGTTCACTTGCGCGCCTCCAGCACGACGTTCATTTGCGCGCCTCCGGCACGACTGTTGTCGCATTACTCGCTTGTCGCGGGTGGGGAAGATGTGCTCTGGGTCGCCTGCCGAATTCATCATGCCGGGGACGCGAGCCTTTCCCGGCTATTGGCGATCTCCGGCGTGTCGCACGCGGGCCGACCTAGGCGCTCGCCGCGTCGCTTTTGACTGCACGGCCGCCGGTCCGCCTGGTCATGCTTGTATGTACTCTCGTGACCTCAAGCGACATCGCGCAGGCCCAGGACACTGGCGAGCCCGACGAGGAAGAGCGGCATCGGCTAACAACGCTTTCTGGTCTCGCGGCCCTGTCGCTGGACGCGCTGTCGTCAGTGGCCTACGGGCCCGAGGCGATCGTCATCGTTCTCGTCGCGGCGGGAACGGTCGGCCTGGCCTATACCCTGCCGGTCACCTCGGCGATCGTGATCCTGCTCGCCGTGCTGGTGATCTCTTATCGCCAGGTCATTGAGGCGTTCCCGAACGGCGGCGGTGCCTATGCGGTCGCGAGACGGCACCTGGGCAAGATGCCGAGCCTGGTCGCGGCGGGCTCGCTGATCGTCGACTATGTGCTGAACGCGGCCGTCGGCGTCTCAGCCGGCGTCGCGGCGCTGACCTCGGCGTTCCCTAGTCTTTTCGGCGCCACCGTGCCGCTTTGCCTGCTCGTGCTCGCGCTGATCACGGCCGTCAACCTGTGGGGGGTAGCCGAGTCCGCGCGGCTGTTCATCGTCCCGACGCTGCTCTTCATCGCTGCGATCGCGCTGGTCATTCTCAGTGGCCTTTTCCGCAGCCATCCGGTGGTGGTCCCGCCATCGCATCTGCCGAACGCGGCCGAGGCAGTCGGCGTGCTGTTGCTGCTCCGTGCGTTCGCGTCCGGTTGCGCGGCGCTAACCGGCGTCGAGGCGATCGCTAACGCGGTGCCGTCGTTTCGCAAGCCGCGGGTCAAGCACGCTCAGAACACCGAGGCCTGGCTGGGAACGCTGCTCGGAGTGATGCTCATTGGCCTCGCGATCTTGATCAAGAAGTACCACGTCACGCCCGATCCGAGGGAGACCGTGCTGGCCCAGCTGGCCGCAATCGGCGTCGGCAAGGGCTTCTTGTACTACTTCATCCAGCTGATCACCACCGTTCTGCTCGGCCTTGCGGCCAACACCTCCTTCGGCGGCCTGCCGGTGCTCGCCTCGCTGCTGGCCAGGGACAACTACCTGCCGCATCTGTTCTTCCTGCGGGCCGACCGGCAAGTGCATCGCTACGGGGTGACCGTGCTCGCGGTGTTCGCCGCGATCTTGCTGGTGCTATCCAGGGGCGACACGCAGCGGCTTGTCCCGCTGTTCGCGATCGGCGTGTTCGTCGGATTCACGCTGTCTCAGACCGGAATGGTCAGGCACTGGCACGAACAGCGCGGCTCGGGCTGGGCCTGGCGGGCCACGATCAACGGCCTCGGCGCCGTGCTCACGCTGGCGGCGCTGGGGGTCGAGCTGGTCAGCAAGTTCACCGAGGGTGCCTGGGTGGTCGTCATCGTGGTGCCGCTGCTCGCGGCTATGTTCTCCCGTATCCACGCGACCTACGCGAAGATCGGGGCACTGCTTGGACTGGGCAAGCTGCCGGGCGCGCCGGAGGACCGGGCGTCCCTCGTGGTCGTGCCGATCGGCGGGATATCCCGGCTGACCCAGGAGGGCATCTCGGCGGCCCTGTCCCTGGGCGACGAGGTGATCGCGGTCACCGTCTGCTACCACGACTCCGACGCCGAGGATGCCGACGCCAGGCTCAGGCAGCAGTGGGACGAATGGGATCCGGGCGTGCGGCTGGTCACGCTGCACACCGACCGCCGCTCGCTCGGTCCGCCGATCGTCGACTACCTGCGCGATCTCGAATCGCAAGACCGCTATCACCGGATCGTCGTGCTGATCCCGGAGGTCCAGCCGGCCAGGCGATGGCAGCGCGTCCTGCACAACCAGCGCGGATTCGTGCTGGATCGGGCGATCCAGCAGGGCACGGTCAACGTCGTGATCTGCCGCCTGCACTTCCAGCTCGCCACCTGGTCACCGCCGGGCCAGGCCGTTTCTGCGCCTCCATCGGTTCCGTCACCGTGAGGCTGGCCACCGCCGAGGCTCGCCGTAGGTTCGCGGCGGCGCGGGTCGCCCGGCTGGCTACGGTCTCCGCGCAGGGGCAGCCACACGTCGTCCCGTGCACCTTCGCCGTCGACGGCGAGGTGATCTACTCCGCCGTGGACGCCAAGCCGAAATCGACTACTAACCTCCGGCGATTGCGGAACATCGCGGCCAACCCCGCTGTCACCGTGCTGACCGACCACTATGCCGAGGACTGGTCGGCGCTGTGGTGGGTGCGAGCCGACGGTCAGGCGAGCGTTATCGAGGACCCGGCGGCGATGGCCGGGCCGATCAGGCTGCTCGCCGCGCGCTACCCCCAATACGTCACCAGCCCGCCCGACGGCCCGGTCGTTGCGATCCGGGTTGCTCGCTGGGCAGGCTGGTCGGCCGCGTCGCCGATGCTTTAGCCGGTCACAAGTCCACGACCACCGGGACTACTTGCGAGCCGAGGATCTCCAGCGGGGTGACGTCCCAGACGTTGGCGACGGCACCGATCGCGGTGTCGAACCCCATCTCGGCGAGCCCACCGAGCTGATCGATGATCTGGTTCACGTTCTCGCCCTTGGGACCTGGATCGAAGATGAAGTAGCACGACTTGCGGATCTCGTCGTAGACCCGGCCCTCGGCGTCACAGTGCTCGCGGAGCACGTCCAGCTTGCGCGCCAGGTCAGGGCCGGGGAAGAGGTTGGTGGCCTGGGCGTAGCGGGCGACGAAACGCAACGTCTTCCGCTCGCCGCCGCCGCCGATCATGATCGGCGGGTGCGGCTTTGACAGTGGCTGAGGATGATTGAGCGGCCGGTCTAGGTCATAGTGCAGGCCGCGATAGGGGGAATCGTCGTCCCGCCACATCTGCAAGCAGATCTGCAGGGTCTCCTCCAGCCGTTCGAATCGTTCGGCCACGGGCGGGAACGGAATGCCGAGCCCCTTCGACTCCTCGTCATTCCAGGCCGCGCCGATGCCGAGCCAGGCCCGGCCGCCGGACAGGACGTCGAGCGTGGTCACGATCTTGGCCAGAACGCCGGGGTACCGGTAGATGGCGCCGGTCACCAAGGCCAGCAGCTTGGCTCGGGACGTACACGCGGCCAGATAGCCCAGCGTGGTGTACGCCTCGAGCATGTCGTTTTCTGGCGGGCCAGCCACCCTGATCTGAAAGAAGTGGTCCATCACGCTGATGAACTCGAATCCGGCTTCGTCCGCCGTGCGGGCGACGGTGGCGAGTTCGGCGCCGAGCTTGGCTGGCCCGTTGGGCCAGTTGAAGTCAGGAACTTGTAGTCCGAGCTGCATGTGAGCGCGCATCTCCCTCGGGTCAGGCGGTCCGCGACGCCGGGCTAGCGTCGCGGCACCGCCGTCCCGGTAAGGCTAATGCAGATGCAGATTCACCCCGAGCAGCGTTAGCCACCAGAGGAAAACCGCCAGCAGCGCAGAGCCCACGACCTTTAGCAAACCAATAGTGATGTAGTGCTTGCTGACGGCAATGATTATGCCGACGACGATGTAGATCAGGAAGATCACGCTGATCGAGAGTCGCTTGCTCAATGGTCTTGCTCCGATCTCGCCGAACGCCAGGTAATGGCGCTGCCGACGCCGCGCAGCGCCGCCCGGCCTAGCTACCCAGCTCGGAGCATCCCATTCGCCGGAAATGATGAAGACAAGCACGTTCTTTCGTACAACTAACCAGTGGTCCTGGCCGCGCCCGGCATCGACCGACTCAGGCGACAAGAGAGCTAAGACTTCACCAGCCTGGAGACGGCCTCGGCGGCCTCCCTGACCTTTTGCTCGCCCTCCGGTCCGCCCTGGGCAACGGCCTCCATCACGCAGTGACTAAGGTGATCTTCAAGCAACCCGAGGGCGACCGACTGAAGCGCCCTGGTGACCGCCGCTACCTGAGTCAGGACATCGATGCAGTAGACGTCCTCGTCGACCATCCGCTGCAGACCGCGAACTTGCCCCTCGATCCGGCGAAGGCGCTTCAAATAGGCGTCTTTGTCCTGGCTGTAACCGTGCATGCCTCACCGTACCTTGTCACTGGGCAGCCGTCGGCTCGACCCTGGCAGCCGTCGACCCGGCCGGCCTTCGCATACTTCTTCTCGGTCCGGGTAGCTCGCGGCGGATTACTTCAGATCACGATCTGGACCACGTTAGCGAAGGAGTGATTAAGATGGCTGGGACGCTCCGTGTTCGAAGGAGCCGTGGCGCCTTCAGCGGTGCGCTGCTCGTCCTGCTTGGCCTTTGGGGTGGCCTCGCACCACTGATCGGCCCGCTGCTGCATTTCGCCTATACCCCCGATCGAGCCTGGGTCGTAACCTCCGGGCGAATCTGGCTCGAGTTCATCCCCGCCGGCGTCGTCATCGTCGGCGGCCTGATGATGACGGCAAGCAAACTCCGGCCATGGGCCCTGCTAGGCGCGTCGATCGCCGTCATCGGAGGCGGCTGGTTCGCGCTCGGCAGCGTCGTGGCCAGGCTATGGATGCGCACGCCGCCGGCGCAGGGAACGCCGGTTGGCGGACCCATCATCCGGACCCTGGAGGAGCTGGGCTTCTTCACCGGGCTGGGTGCGGTGATCATCTGCTTCGCCGCGATCGCGCTTGGCCGCCTGTCCGTCATCTCGGTACGTGACGCGAGCCTGGCCGACCGGGCCGTGCCGCCAGTGCCGACCGCGCCAGTGGAGCCGGTCAGCGAGCCGCTTCCGGTGCGCGAGCCGCTTCCGGCCAGCGAGCGGATTCCGCTCAGCGACGACCAGGACCCAGAGTCCACGGCCCAGCTGCGGAATCCGACCACGTCAACCGCCAGGACTCCGATGGCCACGCTGGCCAGAATCGCAAGCCGGACCAAGCCGGCCAAGGATTCCAGTGACGACAGCAGCGCTTCGGATGATTCCCCGACCTTGAGCCGGACTGGTTCAAGTAGCTAACGGGAGAGCGAACCGGCGGGGCCGGCCTACCAGTAGCGGCAGGCCGGCCCCGCCGAATGTTGTTGGCGGCCGGACTGGCCGAGCCCTTTAATCGACAACACGTGCGGTGGCCTACCGTTATGCGATTTACTTTGAGTCCGACTTGCGAACACTGGCCGCACCTATTCGCATGGCTTCAGATAAAAATACGATACGATCTGTTTTTTAAGGTTGAGGTAGGCTGTAGAGCATGGCGAGCCCACGGGATCCGGCGCGGCCGAAGGAAAACGCGCCTATCACCGGGTCGGGCCCCGTGGTTGACGGCGAGGCGTTTGACGACGACGTGTTTGACGATGAGCCCGAGGTCACCGCGCAGTCCGTGCTTGAACTCGTCGATGAGCACACGGATCACGATGAGCCCGAGGTCACCGCTCATCTATTGGAAATCATCGAGATCCCGCCGACGGAACTAACTGAGGCACCGTCGGTCGAGTTGTCCGACGGCGCGCCGGTCGTCAAGGGTCTGGTAGCCAAGCGCCGAACGCCCAGATCGGTGCGGCCCAGGCGCGGCCGGCCTCGCAGCGTCCACGCCGATCGCGAGATCCTGCGTGCGGCCACCGAGATTCTCGAAGTCAAGGGCGTCGGCGGGCTCTCGATCGAGGAGGATGCCTCGAAGGCAAGCGTGGGAAAGACCACCATCTACCGCCGCTGGTCCTCGCGCGGGACGCTGGCGCTCGATGCGTTCCTGGCCGTCTTCGACGGTCACCAGGCCCCGCCGGATACCGGAACGTTCTCCGGGGACTTGCGGATCGCGTTCGGCCGGTGGGTCAAGGCCGTGTCGGGAACGAGCGCTGGAATCATGCTGGTCGGCCTGATCGCCGAATTGCAGCAAGACCGACTCCTCGCCCTCAAGTGGCAGGATCAGGTTGTCGCGCCGCTGCGGGCTCAGTTCTCGATCATGCTGGACCGGGCGATCAGCCGGGGCGAGATACCAGCCGATACCGATGCCAGCGTGGTGCTGGATCTTGTGTTCGGCGCCTGCTACTACCGCCTGCTGCATGGCCACCGGCCGCTTAACGAGCAGTTCGTCAATCAAGTCGTTGACGTGGTCACCATGGGCGTCCGGGCGCGACCCGAGTTAGAGGATCGTCCCTCTCCGATCAGCACCGCGGGCTGGTACTTCCCTCGCTAACCAGCCCGCCGATCATTAGGCCTGGTCAGGAGAGCCGCTGCATGGTCATGTTGCCCTTGAAGCCGTGATTGACCTCGATGACGCCGGCCGAGGGACCGGGCAGCAAGATCGCCGCACCCGGCAGCTTGATCGCGCCCGATGCCGCCCCGGTACTGGCGTTCAGCTTGCTCACGCTAGTCGTGGGCGTCGAGCAGTTCTTGCCGTGGCAGACCAGCGTCATGACGACCAGACCGGAGCTAGTACCGGCGATGTTGTCGTCGTTGTTCGACACCTTCTTGGACGACAGCAGCGCCAAGGTGGTGGCTTTGTAGGTGTTGATCATCACGTGAGTGCCGAAGATCAGCAGGTCCACCCGGCCGCCGGACAGAGCCAGCGGGACGCCGACCGCGGGCTTGATCTTCCGGGCTTTGACCACACCGGACGGCGTCACGTGATTGAGGAAGTTCGTCGACGCCTTGGTGCTGTTCGACTCGAAATACAGACCGGAGGCGTTCGCGCTCATCTGGCCGGGATACGCGGACTTCGAGATCACATGCGCGGCGGAACCAGAAGTCGCGATCCGGCTGACCGTCGCAAACTCAAAGCCACTTTCGTCGGTGCCCCAGTCGGTCCACGACCAGACCGTGTTGCCGACAGCCAGCAGGCCCGCCGATGTAATCGGGACAACCGGGCTCGAGAGCGTCCAGTGCTTGACCTTGCTGCCGTTTGAAAGACGGTATTCGGTGACGGCCAGGCCGGTCTGTACGAATAGGTCGGTCTGGTTCGCCGCCAGAGCCATAACGCGAGCGCTGGCGTGCAGTACCACCTTTGGCTTGCTGTTCCCGGTGACGCGATAGACCGTCGATCCCCGCGAATAGTACAGCGAGCCGTCCGGGCCTTCGTTGAAGACATTGGCGAAGACATTGGTCGTCGTGCCGAGCGCGACCTTAGGTCCGGCATGCAACGCGGGGTGAGCCGGGTTTCGCGGAGCTGCCTGCGCACCCGACGACGCGACGATGAGGCCAGCGATCGCGATGGCCAGCGCCGGAATCACGGCCCCGGCGAGGCGACCTCTTCGCAGGACGGTCAAGGCAGGCATCAGCTGTTCCTTCCCGGCCGGTACCAGCCGATCGCCATGATTGCGCTGATCATACAGAGATCGCGCCGCTACGGACAGTGGGCCCAGCGACGGACATTGACCTCAGCTACCCGACTGATAACTCAAACCGAAATAGTCAGCAGCGTCGCGCCGTGCACGACCTCGACTTCAATCTTGGATAGGTCAAGCAGATCGATCGAGGTGCCGCCCTGGATCAGCAGGTGGGCCGGGTGACCGGCAACGCCGTAACCCGAGGCCGGCACCAGCCAGCCCATCAGCACCCGGCGCTCGCCGGTCCTCGACATGGCGATGAGTTCGCAGTCCAGGGGCCCGCGCACCTTGGACAGGTCGAGCGTGACCTGGGTGCCCCAGGGCTTGGATACCAGGCCGAGCACTCCGGTGATACCGGTCGACGGATTCGTGGCCGCGTGCCGTGAACCGGGGATCCTGGTCGACACCGGCGGCACTGCCTTAGGCGATGCGACCGCCCGGCCGACGGCAACGCCGCCCCCTAGCAGCACCACGCTAGCGGCGACTGCTATCAGCCCGCGCAGCCTGGTCTGTTTGCGAATCGCGGCCGCCCGGCGGCCAACCAGATCGGCGACCGTAGCCTCGTCCGGTTCTTCATTCTCAAAGGCAACGGGTCCTAGGCCGGCGAACAGATCAGCCATCGAAGCAAAATCGGCGAGCTCGGACGGGCAGGACGGGCATTGGGCCAGATGAGCCTCAAAATCTTCGCGATCGCTCGGTTCGAGCAGGCCAAGTGAGTAGGCGGCCACATCGGTGTGCTCTTCGCTCATAGCGACACCCCCCGTTCGGCCAAGACAAGTCGAAGGGCGCGAAGCGCGTAATATACCCGCGACTTAACTGTACCCACTGGAATCCCGAGTACTTCTGCTGCCTCGTTAACCGTGCGGTCGCTGAGGATCGTCTCATTTAGAACCTGACGGTGAGATGGCGTCAGAGCTCGCAAAGCATCAGTGACGATAACACTACGCAGCACCTCGTCGGTCAGGTCGGTGACCGACGCCTTCTCCAGCTTGTCCTCCCCCGTCTCCGGCGGCCGCGCGTCTTTTCTCCGCTGTTCGTCGATGACGATACGCCGGGCAACCGTCGCGAGCCAGGGCATCAGCGACGGAGCGGACGGATCGAGTCGACCGCCCTGGCGCCAGGCCCGCAGCATTGTCTCCTGCACGATGTCTTCGGCGTGCTGACGGTCTCCGGCGGTCAGCCGGAGCACAAACGCCATCAGCGGAGACCAGTACTGGCGGTACAGATCGGCTACCAAACGATCTTCGCTGACCTGGTCTGGCCGAAAGGGGGTGCCAGCCAAGCGCGGACGGCGTTTCTCCGTTCCCCGCCCTGATGCGGGAATCGTCATCGAAAAGCTCCCGTCCACGGACCCGGTATCGAGTTCGATTGCTCGGATCGTATCGCGACGGCCGGTACTGCGGGCCGTTCGGGACAACCGCCACCAGGATCGGTCAGAGCTCCCAGGGAACTCTCAGGGAAAATCCTTCGCCCGCGATGAACCCTTGAGTTCGGCGGCTGCGTACCCCTGTCCGAAATCCCGGGCCTGGGGGAGCAAAGCTGGCGGCGAGACACTAGCCGCCAACGAGATAGGGAGTTGCCCGTTCATGAGTCACATCCAGTCAACCCGCAAGCGCGTATGGACCAAGGCCGCTATCGGTTTGGGATCGATTGGCCTGGCCGGCGCCACGGCGCTGTCCATCGGCCTGACCGCGGCTGGCGCGGCACCAACGGCGCCGGCTAAACACGACGACTCGTTCTCATTCAAACTCATACCGTCTCCCGGCATCAAGGCCTGCGTGCCGCACGCAGCCGGGCACGCCAAGATCACCACCGGCAAGCTCAACGACACGATGACGGTGTGGGTCAGCGGCTTTCCGAAGAACATCGGCTTTGACCTGTTCGTGATCCAACTGCCGAACAAGCCTTTCGGCATCTCCTGGTACCAGAGCGACCTCAATGTCGGCGCGAAGGGCAATGGCTCGGCGACCGTCAAGGGCATCTTCGACGCCGAGACCTTCACGGTGGTGCCCGGCGGCACGAAGACGGTCCCGCCCGGCGCCACGATCCCGCCGACCCACCAGTTCCACCTGGGTCTATGGTTCAACAACCCGAAGACTCCGTTCAAGCTCGGCTGTGAGGTTGGCGCAACCTCGCCCATCGTTACTCCATTCAACGGTGAGCAGCACGCCGGAATTCAGGCCCTGAACACCGCGAACTTCCCGGTCAACAAGGGCCCGCTTTCCAAAGTCCACCGCTGACAGCTAACCGGTAAGGGAGTCCGACCCGACAACGGTGCCTTACCAACGAAGAGACCGGTTGCCCGCCGGGGCGTTGCGCCCCGGCGGGCAACTACATGCCTCTCGGCTAGTGAAGCCCAGAGCCGGAGGGCCGGCCGCGAACGGGGGCAGCGGCCGGCCCGGTTTACCCTGGATGTCTGCCAGGACAGGCCTCGGCAAGGCTTGAGCCGCCTTCGCAAACCGCACCCTCATACCACCAGGGGTATGCTGCGAGGCAGCGGGCCAAGCGGGCGAGTTCGGCCTGGAGTTTCCCGATGGCGTCGGCGGCTGCGAGCCGTCGACCCACTGGGAGGCGGTGGCGAACAGGACCCGGCGGCCAACTCTGCCCATATCCGCCAGATTCGTCTCGCTTGCCGGACCCGCACCGTCTGGCAGTACCGGCACGTCCCTGCTGCTCTAACTACCGGTCATGCTTCATGGCTTGCCCGACAGGTGTAACGGTGCTAGCTGTGCAACTCAAATTCGCCACGCGAAATCAAGAAGACGCTGTCATTTCATTTCAAAAGCTGCATCGTATTGTGAGATCGAGCAGGTGGCTGGCGCATGATAACGCAGAGCTGGTCTCCGGTCTCCGGGCGGGCCAGCGGCGGGATGAAATGTTCCGGCGAACGGTGCTGGCGCGGATCAGGTGGTCGCCAGGGCCACCACAAACCCGTATGGACAATGCCCTCGATGACGTCGCCGGTGGCAGATGGAATCTAATTCCCGAGTTGGCTCATTTAGTGCCCACCCGGTGAACTCCGGCAGCCCGGTCTGGTGCGCAAAACTGGTCCGGGCGGACCGTGAACGCGCAGTGCAAGCATGGAAGCCAGAATAGTGAGTCATCTCAGGTCACATCATTCACTTGAATGCCATCTGACCACGCTCGCCCCGGGCCCCGCCCGCGATGATCATCTTCCGGAACGGATGAATGTGCACTTTCATCTGGATTTCCGGGGCTGAATATGCGCATTCATCTTTCGGACCCACTCCCGAATAGTCGCCTGTGCCTGTTTAGTCCGTTAGGTGAACCCGTCCTAGCGGAGCCGGGCGCCGGCCTGCGCGCCGAGCTGGCCAGGCTCGCCTCGGCAAAGACCGCCCGGTCGGCACCAAGGACTAGTGCGCAAATTCCGCCTCGCGGACTGTGGCGGCGGATAGGCCGCCGGTAGTTTCCGGCTGGCCTCAGGCGTCGTAGTTGGTTATGCCGGTGAGCGTTCCGGTTGAGTTGACGGTGCCTCGGACGGAGCCGAGGGAGTCGGCGGCGAGGTAGGTGATCGTGCCACCGGACAGGCTGACCTGCTCGGCCGGGGCGAGCCCGCCAGCATAGATGTAGGCGCAGGAGGAGTCCATGATCAGCGTCGGGATCTGGCCCATGGAATTCCAGACGTAGTCCTGGGTTCCGCCGGGGCGCAAGGCCCCGGCGGGCAACTAGATGCCTCTGGGCTAGTCAAGTCCAGAGGCAGGAGGGCCGACCGCAAAACAGGGGCAGCAGCCGGCCCAAGTTTGTCCGCCCTAACCTCGGCTAGATCCTGAACCGGCTACGTAGCCGCATCTCAAATACCTCCAGGGGGTATACTGCGGGCCATGACGCTCACGGCCGCGACTCAGCTGGCCCTCACCCGGCTCGCCTCCGCCCAGCTTGACCAGCACCCTCAGGCGGTGAGCGCGGGGACCGTGATCGGCGACATCGGCTCGTCGCTGCGCGAGGCGTTCTTCATGTTCTGGGAAACGCTCTGGGCGCTGATCGGCGGATTCGCGCTATCGGGGGCAGTCCAGGCCTTCGTGCCGAGGGAGACGCTGCGCGCGAAACTCGGCGATCACCGGCCCGCGGCGGTTACCAGGGCGTCCGTCGTCGGCGCACTGTCTTCGTCCTGCTCGTACGCCGCCTCGGCGATGGCGAAGTCCTTGTTCGCCAAGGGCGCCGACTTCGTCACGTCGATGATCTTCATGTTTGCTTCGACCAACCTGGTGGTCGAACTCGGTCTCGTTCTCGTGGTGCTGATCGGCTGGGAGTTTGTCGTCGCCGAGTACGTCGGCGGGATCATCATGATCGTGCTGCTCGCGCTGCTCGGCAGCCTGTTCCTGTCGGGCCGGGCGGTCAGCGCCGCGCGGGCGAAGCTCGACCAAGAGCACGAGCAGGGCACCGATCGCGTCCACCGAACCGGCCACGAGCAGGGGGCTCCGGCCAGTCACGGCCACGACACCCACGACCACGGCGGTCACGACCACGACACCCACGACCACGGCGGTCACGACCACGAGGCGCACGGGACCGGCGATGAGCCGGCGCAGCCGTGGCAGCGGGCGATCCGCACCAAGGCCGGCTGGGCCGACGCGGCGACCTACACGGTCGCCGACCTGACCATGCTCCGCCGCGAGATGATCATCGGCTTCGGCGTCGCCGGCTTTATCGCGGTGCTAGTTCCCAATGCGTTCTGGCACGTGTTCTTCATCACCGGGCACGGCATCTGGACGAGCATCGAGAACGCGATCGTGGGCCCGTTCATCGCCCTGATCAGTTTCGTCTGCTCGATCGGCAACGTCCCGCTGGCCGCCGCGCTGTGGAAGGGCGGCATCAGCTTCGGCGGCGTGGTCAGCTTCATCTTCGCCGACCTGATCGCCTTGCCGCTGGTGCTGATCTACCGGAAGTTCTACGGGACCCGGCTCGCGCTGCGCATGCTCGCGGTCTTCTGGGCCGTGATGGCAACCGCCGGACTGCTGACCGAGCTGATCTTCAGCGGCGCCGGGCTGATCCCGACCAGCCGCCCGATCCAGATCGTGCCCGAGCAGCTGACGTGGAACTACACCACGCTGCTGAACATCATCTTCGGCGGGATCTTCGCCTTCCTGTACTTCCTGTACCGGAACCGGAGCAGATTCGGCGGCGGCGACGGCTACGCGATCGACCCGGTCTGCCGCATGCAGGTCGAGAAGTCGGCCGCCCCGCGCCAGGTCAGCATCGAGGGCCAGACCTACTGGTTCTGCTCAGACCGCTGCTGCGACCGCTTCGACGCCGGCCCGGCCCGGTTCGCGGACGTGTCATCAGGCCGCTAGCCGCGGATGGCGTCGATCAGGTTGAGCACGGCCAGCACGGCCATGGCGAGGGCGCCGATCAGCATGATCGTGCGCGCCGGGATCAGTTTGAGCAGGCCCCGGCCGCCGCCCACGGCTAGCGCGGCCACGGCGATCAGCGACAGCCAGGCGCCTAGACCGACCGCGAGCGGATCATGGTATTTGGCGGCCAGGTCCACGATCAGGATCTGGGTCAGGTCGCCGAACTCGGCGATGAAGATCACCAGGAAGCTGGTCAGGGCGACGCGCAGGAACGTCGGCGGCGTCTCCTTCTCTTCCTTGGTGGCCTCGTCGGCGTCGTTGCGCCCGCGGATCAGCACAACCGCGCCGAGCCCGAACAGCACCGCGACGATGATCGAGAGCACCCGGTGCGGCAGCAGCGCGAGCAGGCCGCCGGCGACGAGGGCAAGCAGCACGTGCACGGCGAACGCGGCAACGACGCCGGTGAACACGTAGATCGGCCGGTAGCGGCTGCCGAGCACGAGACTCGCCAGCGCCGTCTTGTCTGGCAGCTCGGCGGGGAACACTAGCGCGAAGGTGGTGGCGGCCGCCGCGAAGTTCACTCAGGCGAGCTTGCCCTATCGACCTCGGCGGCGGCAAATGCAGGCCGGACCGGCGGATGCATGCGCATCAGCCCCGGACGGCCCGGCTGACCTGAGGAGAGCAGGCCCTGGGCGGACGCAAATCTTTCTCGCTCAAAAAAATCTTTCAGGTGATGTCGATCTGGGACGCTGGCGTTCGACGCAGGGGCGAGAAAGCAAGATGCGGCGGTCGCGGACCGCCGCCGGACATCGGGAGATGCGATGCGATTCCTCGGATACACCCTGGCCGACCCGAACACCGAGTTCCCGCCGCCCGACCCGGCGATGTACGAGAAGATGGGCGCGTTCGTGGCCGAGGCCACCCAGGCCGGCGTTCTGCTGGCGACCGGCGGCGTGCGCCCGCCGGCGGAGGCCATCAAGGTCAAGTACGCCGATGGCGAGTTCACCGTGCTGGACGGCCCGTTCTCCGAGGCCAAGGAACTGGTCGGGGGCTGGGCGCTGATGGAGGTGCGGGACAAGGCCGAGGCGATCGAGTGGACCAAGCGGTTCCTCGCGATCGCCGGCGAGGGCGAGTCGACCCTGCGCGAAGTCGAGGGTGGCTGACCTGGCCCGGCCATGATCTGGGCTAGCGAAGCGGCCCGGCAGCGATCCAGTGCGATGCTGCCGGGCCGCTTCGCTTTAGCCCCTAGGGTGGCGTTGTGGGGGACTCCGAGGCGCTCCAGGCGATCGATACCGTGATCCGGCTGGAGTCCGCCCGGCTGATCGCCGGGCTGGCCCGGTACGCAAGCGGCGACCTGGACCTGGCCGAGGAACTCGCCCAGGACGCGGTCGTCGCCGCGCTCGAACAGTGGCCGGCCGGCGGCGTCCCGATGAACCCCGGTGCCTGGCTGATGACGGTGGCCAAGCGGAGGGCGGTCGACCAGTTCCGCCGGAACCGGGAGCTGGAGCGTAAGTACGCCGAGATCGGACGGGTTCTCGAAGCGGAGGAGGACGACGGCACCGCCGGGTTCGACCGCGCCATCGCCGACGAGATCGAGGACGACCTGCTGCGGCTGATCTTCACCGCGTGCCATCCGGTGCTGCCGGTCCAGGCCAGGGTCGCGCTGACGTTGCGGCTGCTCGGCGGCCTGACCACGGCCGAGATCGCCCGGGCCTATCTGGTGCCCGAGCCCACGATCGCGCAGCGCATCGTCCGCGCCAAGAAGACGCTGTCGAGCGCGCAGGTCCCGTTCGAGACCCCGGACCGCGAACAGCGGCCGGCCAGGCTGGCGTCGGTGCTCGAGGTCATCTACCTGGTCTACAACGAGGGCTATTCGGCGACGGCCGGTGAAGACTGGACCCGGCCGGGGCTCTGTCATGAGGCCCTGCGGCTCGGGCGACTGCTCGCCCAGCTGGCACCGGACGAGCCCGAGGCGCACGGACTGGCCGCGCTGATGGAGATCCAGTCCTCCCGGCTTGCCGCCAGGGCCGGGCCCAGCGGCGAGCCGATCCTGCTTCTGGACCAGGACCGCTCGCGCTGGGACCAGCTGCTGATCGCGCGCGGCCTGGCCGCCCTGACGCGGGCCATCGAGCTCGGCGGCGAACGCGGTCCCTACGTGCTCCAGGCTTCGATCGCCGCGTGCCACGCGCGGGCGTACCGGGCCGAGCAGACCGACTGGACCCGGATCACCGAGCTGTACGGGCTGCTGGCCGAGGTCATGCCCTCGCCGATCGTCGAGCTCAATCGGGCGGTGGCGGTGGGGATGGCGTTCGGGCCCGAGGCTGGACTGGCTCTGGTCGACCAGCTTGCCGCCGAACCGTCGTTGCGCGGATATCACTTGCTGCCGAGCGTGCGCGGCGACCTGCTGATGAAGCTCGGGCGCGCGGCCGAGGCGCAGGCCGAGTTCCGCCGGGCTAGCGATCTGACCGGCAATGTCAGGGAGCGCGAGCTGACCGAGCGGCGAGCGCGGTCGGCGGCTGAGTCGGCTGGCCTTGAGGGCGGCTCGGACGGGCCCGGCGGGCCCGGCCAGGGGCCTTGACGAGATCTTGACCGCATGTTCGCAGTTCAGTAGGCTGGATTCTTCGAATATATGTTCTACTGAAATTATGAGCGAGGTGACCCGTCCGGACTGGTGGTCGTTTCCTATCCAGTGTCCAGCCGGTCATCAGTGGGGGCCAGGTCGGGTGATCGTGAGCTGGTCGCCGTGTGACTGTCCTGGAGCGCTGAGCCATCCGGGCAAAGGGCATCAATGCGTGCGCTGCGGCACCCGCGGCTGCACGGCTACCTGGTATTCGCCGAAGCACGGCTGGCCAGCGGCAGGCTAGGGCGGTTCGCCGCAGGTCCGCCGAGGTCCGCACAGCACGAGCGGCGCGAGCCTGTCAGACTACCGACCATGCAGACGCTGGTCGCCGATCATCCGCTCATCGCCCACAAGCTCACGACGCTGCGCGATGTCCGCACCGAGACTCCTGTGTTCCGCAGCCTGACCGACGAACTCGTCACGCTGCTCGCCTACGAAGCCACCCGCGACGTCAAGGTCGAGCAGGTCACCGTGCACACGCCGGTCGCCCCGGCCCACGGGGTCAAGCTCGCCCGGCCGACCCCGCTGGTAATCCCGGTGCTGCGGGCCGGCATCGGCATGCTCGACGGCATGGCGAGGCTGCTGCCCAAGGCCGATGTCGGCTTTGTCGGGCTGGCCAGGGACGAGGAGACGCTGATCGCCTCCACCTACGCGACCAGGCTGCCCGCCGACCTGACCGGACGCGACACGTTCGTGCTTGATCCGATGCTGGCGACCGGGGGCACCCTGGAGACCGTGTTCGGCATGCTCGCCGCGCGCGGAGCGTCGTCGATGACCGCGATCTGCCTCCTGGCCGCGCCGGAGGGGATCGCGCGGGTGCACGAGGCGTTCCCCGACGACTTCCCGGTCCCGGTCAGGGTGGTCACCGCCGGGCTGGACGAGCGGCTGAACGAGCGCGGCTACATCGTGCCCGGCCTGGGCGACGCGGGCGATCGGCTGTTCGGCGAGATTTGAGGCCAGCGCTCCGGTCGGCCCCCGGCTGACCGCGGTCGCCTAGACCGCCGCCCGATCGCCTATCAACTCGTCGGCGACCCGGCGGGCGACGTTCTCCGGATGGGGAACGGGCAACCCCAGCACGATGTGCTCGAAGCCGGAGCCGACGGCTTCGGCGATCGCGTCCCGGACCTGGCCGGGCTGGGCATAGGAGACCGGCAGGTAGATGGACCGGGTGATCGCCGCCGGGTCGCGGCCGATCTCGGCGCAAAACTGGTCGAGCAGAGCACTGCGGCGGACGGCGTCGTCGATGTCACCACCGGGGATGTTCCACAGGTCGGCATGCTCGGCGACCACGCGCAGCGTCGCGGTGGAACGTCCGCCGATCATCACCGGCGGATGCGGCCGCTGAACGGGCTTGGGGTTGCAAAACGCTCCGGTGAGGTGAAGGTAGCTACCGTCGAAGTCGAACGGCTCGGCCTCGGTCCACAGCCGCCGGATAACCGTGCACGCCTCGGCAAGATCCCCGACCGAACGGGCGAAGTCGTGGTAGGGCAGGCCGTACGCCTCGTATTCTCGCCGGGCCATCGGAAGGCTCGGCCGCGAGCCCGCGCCGATGCCGAAGTCGAGCCGCCCGCCGGAGACGACGTCGACGGTAGCCGCGATCTTGGCCAGCATCGCGGGCGGCCGGAACCGGTTGCTGGTCACCAGCAGCCCGAGGCGCAGCCGTTCGGTTTGCGCAGCGAGGGCCGACAGCAGCGTCCAGCCTTCGAAGATCGGCCCGTTCAGGTCACCGGCGATCGGCAGCAGGTGGTCGAACAGCCAGGCGTGCTCGATCTGCGGGATCGCGTCGGCCTCCCGCCAGACGCGCAGCAGGTCAGGGTAGCTGACGTGCTGCTGGGCCGTCGCGATCCCGAAGCGTGGTCTGGTCGGGTTCGACATGGCCTCGATCCTCCCCACTCTGCCATGATGACAAGCGGAACATTGCTCCGCTCAACATACGGAACGTTGCTCCGCTTTGCAAGGGCAGGCCATAAGGAGGGGATAGGACGGTTGCCGGACATCGATCAGCAACCAGACCGGGCGTCTCCGCGCAAGCGGGCCGACGCCCGGCGCAACGAACAAGCACTGCTCGACGCCGCCGCCACCGTGTTCGTGACCTCCGGCGTGAACGCTCCGGTACGCGACATCGCGGCGCAAGCCAGCGTCGGGATGGGCACGATCTACCGCCACTTCCCGACCCGGGCGGACCTCATCATCGCCGTCTACCAGCACCAGGTCGACGCCTGCGCCGAGGCCGGGCCGGCCCTGCTGGCGAGCAGCAGCTCACCGCACGCCGCGCTCACCCGGTGGATCGATCTCTTCGTGGACTTCCTGATCACCAAGCACGGGCTAGCGGCGGCGCTGCAGTCCGATAACGCCCGCTTCGAGACGCTGCACGCCTATTTCCTCGATCGCCTCGTCCCGGTGTGCGCTCAACTGCTCCAGGCCGCCATCGATGCTGGCGAGATCGACGCTGACGTGGACGCCTACGCCTTCCTGTTCGCGATCGGCAACCTGTGCGCCGGAGTGGGCGCCTCTCGCGACGGCGACTCGCGCTACGACGCGCGCCGCATGGCCGGGCTGCTCGTCGCCGGGCTTGTCCAGTCGCGCCCGGCCGCGTCCTAGATACCGACCGGGTGCCAGACCGTCTTGGTTTCGAGGAAAGCAAGCATCCGGCGCGGCGTCGGACCCCGAGCCCAGTCCTCCTCCGCCCAGAACACCCGCTTCACGTTCTCCGCCGCCAGCCGCTCCAGCTCGCCCCGGCTGTTCGCCGCCGCCCCGGTCAGGTCGATCGCGTTCACATCAAAATGCCCGGCCAGCACCGGCGCCAGCTCCGCCATCTTGCCGGTCAGGACGTTGACCACGCCGCCGGGCACATCCGAGGTCGCGAGCACCTCGCCCAGCGTGATCGCAGGCAGCGGCCGATCCTCGCTGGCCACGACCACGACCGTGTTGCCCGTCGCGATCACCGGCGCCACCACGCTGACCAGCCCGAGCAGGCTGGACTCGGCCGGCGCGAGCACGGCCACCACGCCGGTCGGCTCAGGCACGCTGAAGTTGAAATAAGGCCCCGCCACCGGGTTGGCCGCCCCGACGACCTGCGCGACCTTGTCCGTCCAGCCCGCATACCAGACCCACCGATCTATCGAATCGGCGACTGCCTGCCGGGCAGCTGTTTTAGAAATACCTTCAGCTTGAAAGATTTGCGCCGCGAACTGTTCGTTCCGCTCCTCGATCATCTCCGCAACTCGGTAAAGCACCTGCCCCCGGTTGTAAGCGGTTGCGCCAGCCCACTTTCCAGCAGCCCCCCGAGCTGCCACAACCGCATCCCGCACGTCCTTACGAGAAGCCCAGGCAGCAAAGGCCAGCAATTCCCCGGTCTTGGCCGCATGGACGGGGTACGACCGGCCAGACTCCGACCGAGGAAATGCCCCGCCGAGATAGAGCTTGTAAGTCTTCCGAACCCCAACCCGCTGACCAACAACACCGCCTGCCACCGACACCCTGCTCTCTCCCCCCTCGAGCCGCGTCGAACTCTTAGCCCTCTTGGAGCCAGTCTTTGCATCCCGGCCCGATCCAGACGAAGCCTCTTCCCGCACGCCGTCGGCAGACGGCTCGTCAGGCGCGCGTTCTGTCGCGACGGGCGAGTCGGCTGCTGACGGCTTCCTTCCCGACTTGGGTTTGACCTTCTCAGACATCGAGGTACGCCCCGAGCCCGTGTCGGCCGCCCTCCCGCCCGTACCCGGACTCTCTATATCCCCCAAACGGACTAGCCGGATCAAACCGGTTATACGTATTGGCCCACACGACCCCCGCCCGCATCTTCTGCGCCATCCACAAGATCCGGCTCCCCTTCTCCGTCCAGACCCCGGCCGACAACCCGTACGGCGTGTTGTTCGCCTTGGTCACGGCCTCGTCCGGCGTCCGGAACGTCAGGACCGATAGCACCGGCCCGAAGATCTCCTCCCGCGCGATCCGATGGGACTGACTGACGCCGGTGAACACGGTCGGCGCGAACCAGTAACCGCGCCTTGGCAGTTCGCACGGCGGCGACCAGCGCTGCGCGCCCTCGGCCTCGCCTGCGGCGGACAACTCGGTGATCTTGTCCAGTTGCTGGCGTGAGTTGATCGCCCCGATGTCGGTGTTCTTGTCCAGCGGGTCGCCGAGCCGCAGCGTGGTCAGCCTTCGCTGGAGCCGTTCGACCACGTGCTCGGCCACCGACTCCTGCACCAGCAGCCGCGAGCCAGCGCAGCAGACGTGCCCCTGGTTGAAGAAGATCCCGTTGACGATCCCCTCGATCGCCTGGTCGATCGGCGCGTCGTCGAACACCACGTTGGCCGCCTTGCCGCCGAGTTCGAGCGTGAGCTTCTTCCCGGTACCCGCGATGGCCTTGCTGATCGCGATGCCAACCTCCGTCGAGCCGGTGAACGCGACCTTGTCGATACCGGGATGGCCGACTAGCGCGGCCCCGGTTTCGCCCGCGCCGGTCAGGACATTCACCACGCCGGGCGGCAGTTCGGCCTGCTGGCAGACCTGCGCCAGCAGCAACGCGGTCAGCGGCGTGGTCTCGGCCGGCTTGAGCACGCACGTATTGCCGGCCGCGAGCGCCGGCGCCAGCTTCCAGGCCGCCATCAGCAGCGGGAAGTTCCACGGGATCACCTGGCCGGCCACGCCGAGCGGGCGCGGCGCCGGACCGAACCCCGCGTAGTCGAGCTTGTCGGCCCAGCCGGCGTAGTAAAAGAAGTGCGCGGCCGCCAGCGGGATGTCGACGTCCCTGGTCTCCTTGATCGGCTTGCCGTTGTCGATCGACTCAAGCACGGCGAACTCGCGCGACCGTTCCTGAAGGATCCGCGCGATCCGGTACAGGTACTTGGCCCGCTCCGAGCCCGGCATCGGCCCCCAGACCTTCTCGTAAGCGGCTCTCGCGGCGGCGACCGCCCGGTCCACGTCCGCGGCTCCGGCCTCGGCGATCTGGCTCAGCGGCTCTTCGGTCGCCGGGTTGATCGTCGGGAACGTCCTCGCGCCGTCCGCCGGCCCGAACTCACCGTCCACGAACAACCCGTACTCAGGCGCGATCGAGACGATCTCGCGCGATTCCGGTGCCGGGGCATACTGCCAGTCGAGCCCGGCCGCCAGCGTGGCGACCTGGATCGCGCCCTCAGAACCCGCCGCATCATCAGTGCGGCCAGTCTTGTCCGCCAAGCCTGCCTCCCCGCGAAGTCAGCCCTCATTGTCGCACGTGAGCCGATCAGACCCAGGATCGAGACGTCCAAGTTAGTCCTGGCTCGGGACTAATGTGGCGCTGACTAATTGCCGCAAATCGCGGCCGCCAAATGGGGTAGGTGCGTCATGAGTCGTTTTAGTGTCGCGATCGGGGTCGCGCGGCCAGTTGGCCTGCTGGCCGCCGGATTGCTGCTGCTGGCCGCCTGCGGTCCGGGCACCTCGAACTCGCCGAGTTCCGGCGGCCAGTCAGGCACGCCCTCGTCGGGGGGTAAGGGCTCCTCAGGTTGTCAGGGCGGCGGCTCAGGCGGTCAGGGCGGCTCTGGCTGCCAGGACGGTCAGGGCGGCTCCGGCGGCGGACTCGACACCACCTTGTTCCCGGCCACCGTTGGCAATACCTGGGTCTACACCGACTCGCTGGCCAGCCTCGGAAGCAAAAAGGGCACGACGACCAATATGATCACGGCGGTCACGCCCGATAGCGGCGGCGAGAAGGTGACGATCAGCACCACCAGCCAGATCCCGGGCCTGCCGAGCACGCCGGCGTCGCTGACCTACCAGTTCAACTCCGACGGCTCGATCGGCGTGCCGCTGAGCCAGCTTGGCAACGGCTCTACCTCGATCAAGATCAAGTCAGGCGGCATCGTGTGGCCGTCGCGCGCCGTGCTCGAGTCGGGTCAGCCGCACAACTCGACGCTCGGCTTGCAGATCTCGGCGGCTGGCCGCACGCTCAACGTCAACGCGCACGTGACGGTCAAGGGCGTAGGCAACCAGCCGGTGACGGTGCCCGCCGGCTCC
>Ga0099827_10000270_pt1 | contig 21879 bp, 24 predicted proteins | sample CZO8metaG_FD_79339 | JGI IMG/M metagenome (GOLD analysis project Ga0099827, IMG submission 79339) | Vadose zone soil microbial communities from the Eel River Critical Zone Observatory, Northern California, USA - CZOApr15con1.8 metaG | ecosystem: Environmental > Terrestrial > Soil > Vadose zone ...
CGCTCGTGGCTGCCCTTCTCTCCGGGCTCGCCGCGCTGGTCGCCTTCCGGAAGCTGCCCGCAGCGCTCGCCCTCGTCGCCGCGATCGCCGCGGGCTGCGCACTCTCCGCGGGCGCGTCGGCCTTCGACTCACGCACCAGCCGCAGCCTCCGCAACACGCTGCCGACGGACATCCGCTGGGTCGACCACGCGCGCCTCGGCGACGTCGACCTCGTCGCACCGCCGGGGGCCCGAAGGGAGCAGTCGTGGCAGCAGCTCTTCTGGAACACGTCGGTCAAGCGACTGCTCCTCCTCGGCAGCCCGCCGATCGACCAGTTCGCCTCGAAGCGCGTGCGGGTCGCGCGCGACGGAAGTCTGCTCGTCGACGGCCGAGCTGACCGCCGCCCCTTGCTCGTCCAGACCTACGCCTCGACGGTCCAGCTCACGGGGGTGAGGCGTGTCCGGCACGAGCTGATCTTCGATCTCTACACGGCAGTCGGAACGCCGCGCCTGCGCCTACTTGCGGCGGGCCGGTTCGTCGATCGTTGGCTCGCGCCACAGGGCGCGATCACGGTCTGGACGAGGTCGGGCGGAACGCTGGAGCTCGTGCTCACCCTACCGCCCCGCACGCAGACGACGTCGATCCGGTTCACCGCGGACGGATTCAGCCGCAACGTCCGCGTTCATCCCGGCCAGCGGATCCCGCTGCGCTTCCGCGTCCCCAACGGCGGCGCGTGGAGCCTGCACTTCAGCTCGAGCCGGCCGGGCTACCTCGGCGACCGCGCCGTCAGCGTGCTCGCGCCGAGCCTGACCCTCCGCTAGACGCAGTCCTTGAGACCCTGCGCCTCCGGCAGGGACTCGAGCTTCTTCAGCGTGTTGTTCTCGATCTGCCGGATGCGCTCGCGCGTGACGCCGAATGCGCGCCCGACCTCCTCGAGCGTGCACGGCTGCGAGCCCGAGAGGCCGAAGCGGAGCTCGATCACCTGGCGCTCGCGCTCGGGCAGCGCGGACAGCGCATGCTCGACGTCCTCGCGACGCAACGACAGCGTCGCGGTGTCGAACGGCGACTCGGCCGACTCGTCCTCGACGAAGTCGCCGAGCTCCGATTCCTCCTCCTCGCCGATCGGCTTCTCGAGCGAGACCGGGAGCTGCGACATGCGCAGGATCTCGCGCACCTCCTCGGTCGTCATCTCGAGCTCGTCAGCGATCTCGTCGGGCCGAGGCTCGCGCCCGAGCCGCTGAACGAGCTGGCGCTCGATGTGCACGACCTTGTTCAGCTTCTCGACCATGTGCACCGGGATGCGGATCGTGCGCGCCTTGTCCGCGATCGCGCGAGTTACCGCCTGCCGGATCCACCACGTCGCGTACGTCGAGAACTTGTAGCCCTTTCGGTAGTCGAACTTCTCCACCGCGCGGATGAGGCCAAGTGAGCCCTCCTGGATCAGGTCGAGGAAGCTCAAGCCGCGGCCGAGGTACGACTTCGCGATCGAGACGACCAGCCTGAGATTCGCCTCGATCATCCCGGTCTTCGCCGTCATGTCGCCGCGCTCGATGCGCTTCGCGAGGTAGACCTCCTGGTCGGCGGTGAGGAGCGGCACCTTCCCGATCTCGCGCAGGTAGAGCCTCAGTGAGTCGAGCGACGGCTCGACGGTGAGGTCGAGCTTCGGTCCCTTTTCCTCTTCGGCAAGGACCGGTTGTTCGTGCGGCGGATGTTTGTGCGTCTCCCCTTCGACCAGCTCGACCCCGTGGTCGATCAGGTAGGTGTAGAAGTCCTCGATCTGCTCCTTGCTGAGCTCGACGTCATCGAGCCCGGCTGCGATCTCGTCGTAGTTGAGAACGCCCTTCTCGAGACCTTCCTGGACGAGCTTCTGCAGCTCCTCGACGTCAGGAAGGGAGATGTCGACGGTGAGCAACGGCGGCTTACCTCCCGGCTGTCTCGCGTAGGTGGACGGGGACTCGATCTACCTCTTGCACGCGAAAGAGCCGGTGCGTGATGCCCCCCGGCTCTCACCCTCTGCCGCCTGGATATTACATAGCTCGCCTTCGAAGGGAAGGGCGATTTTCAACTCTCTGCGCGGACTTCGCCGACCCGCTCGCCGCGGCTGTTCTCGAGGGGGACAACTGCTAGGTCCGAGAGATCGAGCTCGAGCTGCGCGAAAAACATGGCGGCAGCGGGCCCGAGGGCACGGCCGTTGCCGTCCTCGCTCTTGAGGGCGATTCCCAAGCCGTCGGGGCCCGCCGCGCAGAGGAGCCCTTCCGCCCCACCTTTGGCAATCCAGCCCGGGAACGCCTTCATCAGCCGGGTGTCGGTGGCGAGGGGCCCGCGAATGAGGTCGGGGTGAGCGCGCATGGCCGCCGCGACCCGGTCGCCGCCCTCGAGGTGCGGCAGGCGCGCGAATGCGTGTGCCATCCGCTCGAGCGGAAGCGCGAAGGTGACGACGCCGCAGCCGTCGACTCCAGTCGGAATCTCGTCATCCGCAACCTCCCCCGCCTCCGCATGCAGCGCGAGCATCTCGCGCTGCACCCTGTGTCCCTCGAGCCGGTAGCCCTCGCTCCGCCATCCCTTCGCGCGGCAGAGCGCGAGCATCGCCGCGTGCTTGCCTGAGCAGTTGTGCTTGAGACGCGAGGGCGGATTCCCTGCCGGCCCGCACTCGAGCTCGCTCTCGTCAGCAGGCGCCTTGGCGAGCAGCGCGTGCACGGCCGCGAGCTGCGCGTCGTCGGCGAGGTGGGAAGCGGACGCGATCGCGAGGTCGCGCTCGTCGACGTCCGAGCGCGCGCGCGCGAGCGGCACCGCCTGCAGCGGCTTGGACGACGAGCGCATGAACGCGACGATCCCCGAGTCGCCTGCCGCCGCGACGACCGCACCGTCCTGCACCGCGACGGCGTGCACGCGGTGAACCGCCTCGAGAACGTCCCCGCGACGGACGGATACCCTGAGCGGCTCCATGCGTCTCAGCCTAAAGGCCTTTCGTACCGCAGTTCGAGGCGGCGGCGCTCCTAGTGCGCGCGTTTAGACGGTCGCGCGGGCAAAGCCCGCACGACCTCTCTGCGGCGCCGCCGAGTCGGCGCCTTCGGAGGCCGCGTGGCGGCCTGTGGGGTCATCCGGACTTCATAAAGCTCTGGGCCGGCCAGACGATCAGCGAATTCGGCACGCAGGTCTCACAGCTCGCCATCCCGCTCGTGGCCGTCCTCGCGCTCGATGCGACCGCGTTCGAGGTCGCATCGCTCGGGACGGTGGAGTTCCTGCCGTTCATCCTCTTCACGCTCCCGGCAGGCGTCTGGGTCGACCGCGTCTCGCGGCGGATGGTCCTGATCGCCGGGGATGCGGGGCGGGCGCTGCTCCTGCTGTCCATCCCGGTCGCCTACGGCCTCGGCGCACTCACGCTCGCGCAGCTCTACGCCGTCGGCTTTCTCGTCGGCATCCTCACCGTCTTCTTCGACGTCGCGTACCAGGCATATCTGCCGTCGCTCGTCGACCGCGAGCAGCTAGTCGAAGGCAACGCGAAGCTCCAGACGACGGTCTCCGGCGCGTGGATTGCCGGCCCGGGACTGGCCGGCGCGTTGATCGGCGCGATCACCGCGCCGTACGCGATCCTCGTCGACTCCGTCAGCTTTGTCCTGTCCGGTGGCTTTAGCGCGGCGATCAAGAAGCGCGAGCAGCTGCCGGCGGCCGGCGAGCGCCGGCCGCGCATGCGCACCGAGCTCTGGGAGGGACTCCGCTACGTGCTCGGCCACCGCCTCCTCCGCCCGCAGGCGATCTCGACCGGCACGTCGAATTTCTTCTCGAACGTCGCCTTCTCGATCTTCGTCGTCTATGCAGTGCGCTCGCTCCATCTGTCTGCGGCGCTGATCGGCGTGGCGTTCATGGGGTTCGGTATCGGCTGGCTGCTCGGATCGCTGTCTGCTACACGACTCGGGACGAAGCTCGGGGTCGGCCGGGCGACGGTGCTCGGCGCGGCACTCTCAGGACCCGGAACGCTGCTCGTGGCGCTCGCGCCGAGGTCCTTCCCACTGCCGCTCATCATCGCCGGCGGGATCGTCGGCGGGTGCGGCGCGGTCGTCTACAACATCCAGCAGGTCAGCCTGCGCCAGACAATTACGCCGGAGCGGCTCCAGGGCCGGATGAACGCGGTGATGCGCTTCCTCGTCTGGGGCACGATGCCGCTCGGTTCCCTCACAGGAGGCGCCCTCGCGTCGACAATCGGCCTCCGAGAGACGCTCTTCGTCGGCGGGATAGGCGGGTTCACGTCGGTGCTACCGATCATCCTCTCGCCCATCCGTTCGCTCGAGGGCTTCCCGGAGCCCGAGCCGGAGCCGTTCGAGCCGGGCATCGTCCCGCCCGCGCCGATGCCTGCGGTGCCCGATGCCTGAGCTGCCCGAGGTCGAGGCCTGGCGACGGGCGCTGAACGATCCGGTGTCGGCGTTCCCGATCGTGAAGGCGGGACCGGCGCATGTCGCGACGCTGAAGACATTCGACCCACCGCTGTCCGCGCTCGAAGGCCGCCGTCTTGGCGGCGCCTTCAGGCGCGCGAAGCGGCTGCTCTTCCCCACCGAGGACGGCGAGCTCGTAGTGCTCGTGCACCTCATGACGGCGGGGCGGCTGAGGTATCTCCAGTTCGGCGAGAGGGGGCCGAAGACGCCGGCCTTCCGGCTCGTCTTCGAGGGCGGCTCGCAGCTCGTCCTCACCGAGGCCGGCGCGAAGAAGCGAGCCGGGGTGTGGCTGCTGAACCCCGAAGAGGCGGAGCAAGAGCTCGCGCATCTCGGGCCCGATGCGCTCGGGATCGGCGCGGAGCGGCTCGCGGCGATCTGCGCCGGGGAGTCGCGGCGCCTGCACTCGATGCTGCGCGACCAGCGCGTGATCGCCGGGATCGGGCGCGCCTGGGCCAACGAGATCCTGCATCACGCGAAGCTGTCCCCCTACGCGTTGACGCAGGACGTCACGCCGGCGGAGGTCGAGCGTCTCGCGGACGCGATCGACGTGGAGCTCGAGCGCGGGCTCGAACTGCGCGAGCGCGGCGCGAACGACAAGCGCACCTATCGCGTGCACGACAAGCTCGGAGAGCCGTGCTACGTCTGTGGCACGCCGATCGCCCGCGTTGACTTCGAGGAACACACGATCTACTACTGCCCGGAGTGTCAGACGGGCGGCCGCGTCCTCAAGGACAGGCGTCTGTCACGATTGCTGCGCTGATGTCCGATTTGCTCGAAGCTCTGTACCGAGGGCAGAACGAGCGCGTCGAGGAGCTCCTCGCCGGAAATCCGGAGCTCGACGTCTTCGAAGCTGCGGCTCTCGGCCGGACGCAGCGGCTGCGCGAGCTGCTCGACGACGATCCGGCACGCGCGAACGCGTTCGGTGACGACGGTTTTCATCCGCTCGGCCTGGCCTGCTTCTTCGGTCACGTGGACGCGGCCCGATTGTTGTTGGAGCGGGGCGCGGATGTGAACGCCCTGTCGAAGAACGAGAACGTCCAGACGGCTGCCATCCATGCGGCCGCCGCCTCCCAGGGCGAGGACGAGTCCACCCGCTACGAGCTCGTGAAGCTCGCGCTGGAGCACGGCGCGGATCCCAACTTGCCCCAGGGCGGGGGCTTCCGCGCGATCGACGCGGCGCGGCAGAACGGCGACACGCGTGTCGAGCAGCTCCTGGTGCAACACGGGGCTACGAGCTAGGGCGGCCTTCCTCCCAGGCATCGAGCAGGCCTTCGACATGCCGGCGCTGCTCGGGCGTGAACGGCATTCCGGCGAGCAGGCGGCGCACCTCGGACGGATCGTCGTTCTCCACGGCGGCCTCTAGGTGTTCGCGCACGGGCGTCGGCTGCTGAAGTTGGCGGCGGAGCCAGCGCAGGAGGCTGACCTGCGCGGCGCGCGTCACTGCGGCAGCCGCACCGACAGGGTCTCGCCGTCCAGCTCGACCGAACCGCCCAGCGCCCGCACGACAAGCACCGCAACCGCTGCGCCGAGGTCACGGAGCTCCTCCCCGAGCAGCACCGGCCCAGAGGCGGCGGTGACGGGCGAGATCGTGAGCGCCGCCCCGTCGACACGCAGGTCGACCTGCTCGAGGCCGCCGTGCCGCAGGGCGGCCTGTGCGAGCGCGGAGACGCCGCGCTGCGTGGCCTCGAGATCGACCTGCACCTCCTCGCCTTCGCCGAGGACGACGACTCGCTCCTCTCCCAGCTCCTCCGCAGCGGCCCGCGCGAGCGCGAGCGTGTCGATCCCCTGGATGGTGGGCTGGTAGCGCCCGCCCTCGATCCTCGCCGCGACGCCGAGCTCGTCCAGGAGCTCGGCGAGCTGGAGTGCAGCCGTGTCGATCATCTCGAGGTAGCGCTGCTTCGGCTCGCCGAGATCGTCCATGCGGACGAGCGTCTGCGCGAAGCCGTGGATCGTCGCCAGCGGCGTGCGCAGGTCGTGCGCGGCGAGCGACACGAGCCGCGGAAAGGATGTGTCCGCGTTCCCCACTGGGCGCGCTGACATTAACCTTTCGTACATGACCGAGTCACGGCACCTCCTCGACGACCTCCAGGCCTCGGCGCCCGACGTCCGGCTCGGCCTGTCACGGGCCGGGGTGCAGGGCGTCGCGAAGGCGATCCGGCTGAGCTGGGGCGGCGCCGAGAAGCTGATCTCGGCGGAGATCGACTGCACCGTCGACCTCGACCCGGCCCAGAAGGGCGTCCACATGTCCCGCTTCCCGGAGCTGTTCGAGGAGGCGATCGACGAGGTCGTGATCGGGGAGGCCTTCCTCGTCGAGGAGCTCGCCGAGCACATCGCGCGTCACATCGTCGCCCGGCAGGCCGCCGGTCGCGCAGAGGTGCGGATCTCGGCGCGCTACCCGCTCGAACGGCGCACGCCGGTGACCGGTCTCGCGACGCAGGAGATGATCTCGATCATCGGCATCGCCGCGGCTTCCGAGGCGCATGTACGCCGGATCGTCGGCGTCGAGGCGACCGGAATCAACGCGTGCCCGTGCGCGCAGGGCCTGGTTCGGGGACGCGCATCGGAACGGCTCCTCGAGGCCGGCTTCGAGGAGGTGGACGTCGAGCGCATCCTGGAGCTCGTCCCCCTGGCGACGCACAACCAGCGGGGCCGCGGCACGCTCTACGTCGGCAGTGACCATCCCGTCAACGCCGAGCAGCTCGCGGCGATCGTCGAGGGGTCGATGAGCTCCCCGATCTACGAGCTACTGAAGCGTCCGGACGAGCTCTTCGTCGTCGAGCATGCCCACCTGCAGCCGCGCTTCGTCGAGGACTCCGTGAGGATCTCGCTCCAGTCCGTGCTCGAGCGCTACGGCGAGCTCGAGGACGGGGACTTCCTGCTCGCACGCCAGCTCAACTTCGAGACCATCCACTCGCACGAGGTGCTGGCCGAGCGGCACGGCACCGTCGGCGAGCTGCGCAACGAGCTCCACAACGGCGAGCCCGTCACACGCCACACGGAGCTACGCGAGTGGCTCGCAGCTGAGGAGTAGCGAGCTTGTGGCTCTGAGCCACTAACTCGTTTTTCGCGCGGGAGGCCTGGAGGCTGCGCCCACCCGGAGCTGGGAAGAGTTTGTGGCTCTGAGCCACTAAGTTCTCTTGCGCGGCGTCAGGCGCTCGCGGGGCGGCGGAAGCGGAAGCGATTCTCGGTACCTGCGCGGAGGCGGGCGATGTTCGCTCGGTGCAGCACGACCACCGCGACCGCGGCGATGGCGGCGAAGGCGATTACAGGCCACGACTGGTCCAGGAGCACCGCCGCGAGCGGCAGCGACAGCGCTGCGACGATCGACGCCAGGGACGCGTAGCGGAACAGCAGGAACACCGCGATCCACACAGCGGCGCCGAAGCCGCCGACGACCGGGGCGACGCCGAGGAACGCGCCGCCGCACGTCGCCACCATCTTCCCGCCGCGCTGCCAGCGCAGAAAGAGCGGCCGCCAGTGGCCGAGCATCGCCGCGCCGCCCGCGAGCACGCCCGCGAGGTGCGACTCCACCTGCGTGGCGACGAGCGCCGACGCGAATCCCTTCGCCGTGTCGAGCACCACGACCGGGAGCCCGAGCCGCCAGCCGTACACGCGCCAGACGTTCGTCCCGCCGACATTCCCGCTGCCGTGGCGCCGAATGTCGTCGTGCTTCACGAGCCGCACGACCCAGTAGCCCCACGGCATCGAGCCGAGAACGTAGCCGGCGACGACGAAGAGCGCCGTGGTCATGCCGTGCTAATTCTGGATCTGGTACCTCGACACCCAGTCGTTGATCGTCGACCAGTCGAGGTTGTCGAAGAACGCGTCGATATACGACGCGCGGTCGGTCTGGTAGTCGAGGAAGTAGGCGTGCTCGTAGACGTCGAGCGCCACGAGCGGCGTCGCATTCCAGATCGGGTACGTGTTCTGCGCGTCGCCGACGTAGTTGAACAGGCGCCCTTCGTCCCAGTCGTACGCCGTCCACGCCCAGCCGCGCCCCGCCATCCCCGTCGCTTTCAGGTCGGTGCGCCAGTTCTGCACCGAGCCGAAGTCGCGCTCGATCAGGTCGCCGATCAGCCCGCTCGGATCGCCGCCGCCGCCCCCGAGATGCTCGAAGTAGATCTCGTGGTTCTTGATCCCGCCGATCGCGAAGGTGAGATCCACCTTGAGAGCACGGATGTCGGAGTAGACCTGGTTGGCGCTCGAGGTGTCCACGTCGTCGAGCTTCTGCAGGATCTCGTTCCGCTTGTTGACGTAGCCCTGATAGAGCTTGTAGTGCGCCTCGATGGTGGCCCGCGAGATGCCGTCGAGCTCGTACAGCTCCGGCTTCAGCTCCCGGGCGGAGATCTCCTCGAACTTGAACGCGAGCGTGGCCATGGACTCCTTTCCTTTGTTTCGTATCAGTTAAAGCGGGTCGACCGGTCAGTTCCGACGGACGCACGGGCGGAGCCCGCGCGTCCTGGTGGCGGCACCGCAAGCGGTGCCTTGCTTGTTTCGGCGGGCCCGGTGAGCATATCCTCGCCTCGAAAGCCACCCAAGGAGCGACCGCATGCCTTACGAGGTTCCCCCACTCCCGTATGACTACAACGCGCTCGAGCCGCACATCGACGAGCAGACGATGCACCTCCATCACGACAAGCACCACCAGGCCTACGTCGACAACGCCAACAAGGCGCTCGAGGGAACGGAGTGGGCGGACCGTCCGGTGGCGGCGGTGCTGGCGAACATCGACCTGCTCCCGGAGGACAAGCAAGCCGCGGTGCGCAACAACGCCGGCGGCCACGCGAACCACACGCTGTTCTGGGAGATCATGGGGCCGGACGGGGGCGGCGAGCCGAGCGGCTCACTCGCGTCCGCGATCGAGTCAACCTTCGGCGGGCTGGACGAGCTGAAGGCGGCTGTGAACGACGCCGGGGTGAAGCGGTTCGGCTCGGGCTGGACGTGGCTCGTCCACGACGGCACCGGGCTCGCGGTGTACTCGACCGCGAATCAGGACTCACCGATCAGCCAGGCCGATACACCACTCCTGGGCATCGACGTCTGGGAGCACGCCTACTACCTGAAGTACCAGAACCGGCGACCCGAGTACCTCGAGGCCTGGTGGAATGTCGTCAACTGGGAGGCAGTCCAGCAGAAGCTCGAGAGCGCGGGGTAGGCCCCCGCGCTCTCGTGCATTAGCGGCGTACGACGGGCTGCGAGCCGCTCCACGTCTCCAGATAGCCGATGCCCGCCTGATCCTGCGGCAAAAAGATGCGCAAGGACGTGCGCGCGTGGCGTGGCGCGTACGTCACCGGGAAGATCCTCCCCGAGTGCGCTCCGAGCACGAGCTTCCGAAAGCTCAGCCACCGGCCGAGCAAGGGCGACCAGCGCTGCAGGAAGACATAGCGGCCTGCAAAGCGCCCATCGGCGGAGCCCGCGGCAGTGACATAGAAGTGGAAGAACCCGCGCACCGCGGCCGGCAGCTTGATCAGCGGCATGACCTGCACGCTGACGGAGCTCTCCGACCCCCTCCACTGCGCCTGGTATGTCGTAGCGATCTGAGGGATCACGGAGAATGAGAACGTTCCGCCGGTCGCGGTCTGCAGCGTCGCGATCACCTGCTTGTTCGACTGGTCGGCGGGAAGCGCGACGAGCGTGACGGTCTCACCCGTCTTCTTGTTCGAGACCGTCCCGCTGAGCGTGATCTGCGTCCCGTACTTGATGACCGGAGCCGACACAGCCAGCACGACCTGCGGAGGTGCACCGCGCACGGTGACGGTGCCTTTCAGCGTTGGACGCAGGCCGTCGTGGTAGCGGAACGTTCCGCCGCCCCGGAACGTGTGCGTGTACGTCTCGCCCGGCCTCAGGATCGGCGAGGCGAACGAGCCTCCGTTCGCGACGACCTGGTGGTCGATCGTGTCCGTGTTCGTCCAGGTAACCGAGTCGTCCTGGTTGATCGTCACGGTCGCCGGCACGAAGCCTGAGCGCTTGATCTGAACAGTGGTGGTCGCCGTCGAGGCCGGCGCGGCCAGCACCAGAGCCAGCGACCCGACTGCGAGCAAGATGACCCTGCGCATTCTGGAACCCCCTGCCTGTTTTCGAGCTTCTTTCCCTTCAGACGTGCATTCCCGGTAAGGGGTTTTTAAGCGTTTCGTTCGGGTAGTCGGTTGTCGCGGGAGGCCGGGTTCTGCTGCAATCCAGCAGACGTGGAATTCCGTAGAGACCCAGAGGAGATGGGCCTTAGCGTAGCCTTGCCCGGCGCCATGGCGTCCAGCACTCGACGGGAACCGGAACCGATGAGCGCCGACGCGCTGGAGGAGACGCGCGGGGCCAGCGACGGCGAGCTGCTCCGGCGGGTGGCCCAGCGTGATCCGAACGCGTTCGAAGCCCTCTACCGTCGCTACTCACGACCCGTGTTCGGGCTTGCTCTTCGCCGCCTCGGCGACCGGATGCGCGCGGAGGACGCCGTCCAGGAGACGTTCGCAGCGGTGTGGCGATCGGCCCGGACCTACCGGCCCGAGCGCGGGAAGGGCGCACCCTGGCTCTACGCGGTCGCGCGGAACGCGATCGTCGACCGTTCGCGCAACCGTACCGAGCCGCCCGGAGAGGTTCCGGACCCGCCCACCGGCGAGCCCGGCCCCGACGAGCGCGCCGAGGCGTCGTACGTCTCCTGGCAGGTGCACCGCGCGCTCGAGGATCTGCCGGCGAACGAGCGTGACGTGATCGAGCTCGCCTACTACGGCGGCCTCTCCCAGAGCGAGGTGGCCGACTTCCTGAACATCCCGCTGGGGACGGTCAAGACCCGAACCCGGTCGGGACTGGGCCGACTTGCGGACCTGCTCGAGGGAGAGCTGCGGTGAGGCACGTCCCTGACTTCGACGACCTCGTCGGGCGCGACGTCCCGGCGGACGAGCGCGAACGGCTCCGCCGTGCGCACGAGCTCCTCGTGCAGGCGGGCCCGCCGCCGGAGCTCTCACCCGAGCTGGACACGGTGCCCTGGCCGAACGACTCGTTCGGCAGGAGCAGGAGGCAGCCGGCACGTCGCCGGCCGCTGCTGGTCGCGGCGGTCATCGCGAGCGCTGTGCTGCTCGGCTTCGTCCTCGGGCAGGCGACGAGCTCGGGCACGACCTCCATCGACACGCAGCGCGTGGTGAGCCTGCGTGGAACCGAGCTCGACCGCGACGCCCGCGCGACGCTCGCGCTCGGAAAGCGCGACAAGCACGGCAACTGGCCGATGGTGCTGCGTGTGCAGGGCTTGCAGAAGCTGCCCGAAGGCGGCTACTACGACCTCTACCTGACGCGCGGAGGGAAGCCTCTCGTTCTCTGCGGGACCTTCAACTCCAACGGGGGCAAGGTCGTCGTCCGCTTCAGCGCCGCCTACGACCTCGGGCATTTCGACAAGAACGGCTGGGTCGTGACGCGGCAGCTCCCCGGCCACCACAAGCCGACCGACATCGTCCTCCGCCCGAGCTAGGGCGCAACCCGGCCCGCCGCCACGAAGGCGGCGTGCGTGACCGGCATCTTCGCGGCGAAGAACTGCTCCACGGCGTCGGCGTAGCGGCGGATCTCGCGCTGAGCAGCGTCCGCAGCGCGCAGCGAGACGAAGTTCATGAGCGCCCGCGCATTCACGGTCCAGAAGAACTCGGTGTACGCACCGACCGGCATTGCGGAGCGAGCGAGCTCTCGAGCAACGCCCGCCTCGACCAGACGCTCGTAGGTCTCGAATGCGTGCTCGTAGACCTCGCGCAACTCCTCGCGAGTCCGCTCCGCCAGCTCGTCGTCGACGGGCTCGAAGGAGTAGGCGCCCGGTTTGCCGACCTGGCTACGCACGTCCTCCGCCTCAGGGATGTAGAAGTCCTCTGTCGCCCGCGCATATCTCATGCTGAACTCATTGAAAGAGCCGACGCGGTGTCGGAACCATTCCCGCGCGACGAAGATCGGCGCACGGACGTGGAAGCGGAAGGAGTTATGTTCGAACGGCGTGTTGCCTGACCAGACCGGATACCCATTTCTGCGCACATAGAGCGTATGGTTCGGTACCTCGACACAGTGAATCGCACCGTCATAGAACTCAACGCCCATTTGCGTATCGGCATCGCTTCTCGTCCGGCAGAGAGCAGGTCGCGAGTTACGCTCGTTATAGATCGTTACCCGCCAGCGCGGAAGGCTTCCATAGTGACCGTCTCCAGGAACGAATTCATGAGGACGTAGAGACGCGCTACGTCCGAGCTTCAGCGCGAGCTCCTGGACCTGGTCGGCGAGTCGCTTGCTGGTTGTGTGGTAAGAGTGTCTGTCCGCTCGTCCAGGCCGGTTGAGGATTGATCCGTCGGACTCGATCAGGCCCTCGTAGAGCGACTGAAGAAGCGGCCTCGACAATCCGAGCAGTCTCGAGGGAATGACTTTCTCACGATCTGAATAGCACTCCGCGAAGAGCGTTCGAAGGCGCGAACCAACGGGCACAGCTAGGTGTCGGTTGCGCCACTCCCTCAATTCGAGTCCGGCCTCTGCAGTGATGCGCCGAAGGAAGGCCTGCTCGCGGGCTTTCCGCAAGTTGAAGACGATGTGATTTGAAGGCGATAGGTTTCCGCCACCAATGAAGAAACCCACCAGGCGGAGCAACGGCTCGGGATCGAATCGCTGGCCATCGAATTCGAACCACTCGACACGCTCGCCGCTCCAGCTCGCTGTGGTGACATGGCGATGCGATCGCCAAAGAACGCTGTGCGCAGGGCGTAAGTGGTAGCTGGGCCGACGCCGCCCCGCGAGAGTCGTCATCTCGGAGGCAAGGACGCGATGGTCGGGCGTCACCATCAAGTCCAAACTCATGCCCTTGAATCCGATCATGTGCCCGCGATGGCCCTTCCGGACGAGTCTCAGCGCGGGTTGATATTCCAAGCGGCCGTCGATCGTCCGGGTTGCGAAGAGTTCGTCGCCCGTGACGGCCGGCCACGGCTTCCAGCCAGACTCCGTGAGGACTTCGCTGTGATCGTCGTAACAGCCGTGCCGATCCCGCATGAGGAAGCGGATCAGCCCCTCATCCGCCTCGTCCATCTCCTCCTTCCGGCGCGCAAAGCTGACGCGCGCCGCGTTGACGACCGAGAGGTCGGTCGCCATCGCGTCATCGAGCCGCACGAAGCCGTGATCGAGGACGCGGATGGCGTCCTCGGCTATGACTCTGTCGGTCGTGGCCACTGGTGAAGCGAGTCTAGCCGGGGTTCATGTCGGCACTTCGGGCTGGTCGTATCCGTCCTGGAAGCCGGGTTTCTACCCGGGCGGAACCGACTCGAAGGAGTTCCTTCGCTTCTACGCCGAGCGATTCTCGACGGTCGAGCTGAACACCACCGGCTACCGGCTGCCGGCCGAGGAGCAGTTCCGCCGCTGGGCCGAGCAGACCCCGGCGGGATTCCGGTTCGCGCCGAAGCTGGCGGGCAACCGGCCGCGGCTGCTCTCGGAGTTCGCCGGCCGGGTGCGGGAGCTCGGCGACCGGCTGGGCCCGATCCGCGTCCAGCTGATCAGCGCCCGCGACGAGGGGATGATCGAGCTGATCCTCGGCTCGCTCGATCCGGAGATGCGGGTTGCCTTCGACCTTGAACATCCGTCGTGGGAGGGAATCGAGCCGCGACTCGCCGCGGCCGGCGCCGTCCGGGTCAACGACCTCGAGCACGAGGCGCCGTTCCGGTATGTCCGCTTCCGCGACCCACCGTACGCAGACGAGGAGCTGAGCGAATGGGCCGAGCGCCTACGTGGCGTACACGAGCCGGTCTTCGCATACTTCCGGCACGAGGACGAGCCGACCGCGCCGGCTTATGCGACTCGCTTCCTCGAGCTGCTCGGCTAATGCTGCCGGCACTGCTTGTCGACGCCGATGATGGAGTCGAGGAAGGCGTTCTGCTGGCGTTCGTATGCGACGTCCGCGGGGTTGTTCGGGTCGTAGTCGTGCAGCCCGGGGATGGTGATGCTGACGTCGGGCGTGACGCCCGGACCGTTCACCGTGAGGCGGTACCGCTCGCCGTTGCCGGGCCCGCGGGGCGTGCTCGGGAAGCCGCGCGGATGCGGGTATCCCTTCGTCGGATCGTATCGGAGGAAGCCGTAGCAAAAGAGTCCCGTGGGGTTGTGTGCGAGGAACGAGTTTTCGCGCCACCAGCCTTTGCCGTAACGGGAGTTGAGCGTGTCGAGGTAGACGAGGCGGCCGTAACCGTCAGTCGGGTTGCCGCGGCGCGTCGCCGTGAACCCGTGCACGGGCTGGCCGTCGTAGCTCACGCGCCCGAACACCTCGTGGTAGCGCGCGGCGTAGACCCAGTCCGTCCATGCTTCGAGGTGCGCAATCGGCCCCGACCAATGTGAGAGGTGCAGCTCCCATGCACGCTGGACGGGAAGCCACGGCGTCATGCCGAGGTCCGGAAGCGGAGCCTGCCACGCCTGCAACGCCCAGTACGAGCCGTCCGGCGCGGCGCAGGCGGTGACGAAAAAGGCAAGCTTGGGACCGTCGTAGCGACGGCACTGGTTCCTGAACGTCAGCCAGTAGCGGCCGCGGCCGGAGTAATCCCACTTGAAGCGGACCTGCCGCTTGCCAGAGGTCGGGTGCCGCGCGTTGATCGCGCCCCAGGCGAGCACGTGCCGGTAGGTCCCACCGACACGATAGGTCAGCAGGGCTTCGCCCCTCGCGTTGACGGCGAGCCTGACACCCGTCGCGTTGCGGTCGATCAGTTGCGACGCGTCAGCGCCGCCCGCCGCAGTCAGCGCGACGAGGAGGGCTGCGAAGACGCCGGCGGCCTTCATGGGTCTCAAAGTACCCGTTGAAAGCCATAGGACTCTCCCTCGGCCGAGGGATTCCCCCTCCTCAGAAACGCGCGGCGGCGCCGAGATGGCGCTCGTAGGCCCCTGTTTCGACGATCTCCGCGATCTGGCCGACGGTGTGGCGGAGCTCGTCGTCGGTGTTGTAGTAGTGCGGCCCGAGCCTCAGTCCGGCGTCGGGGCGGAAGTCGCAGAGGATCTGCCGCTCGGCGAGCTCGGTGTGGACCGCCTCGAACTCCGGCGTCCTCACGGTGACGGTGCCCCCGCGCCGGGACGGATCGCGCGGACTGCCCACGTCGAACCCGGCGCGATCGAGCAGATCGATCAGCAGCTCGGTCTGCCGCACCGAGTGCTGGCGGATCAGCTCGACACCGATCTCCTCGATCAGGTCGTAACCCGCCGTCGCGGCGTAGAGCGCGGGCACGTTGGGCGTACCGGTGAGGAAGCGCGCCGACCCCTCCGCGTACTCGAGCTCCGGTTCGAAGCCGAACGGGCGCGCGTGGGCCTGCCAGCCGATGTAGGTCGGCTCGAGCACCTCCGCGAGATCCGGGCGAACGTAGAGCCAGCCGTTGCCAGGGCCGCCGCAGAGCCACTTGACGCTGCCGCCGACGGCGAAGTCGACGTTCAGCGCGGTCACGTCGAGTGGGACGATCCCCACGGATTGATACGCGTCGAGAACGACGTGCGCACCGACCTCGTGCGCGCGGCTGACGATCGCCTCGACGTCCTGGATCTCCGCGGTCTTGAAGAGAACGTGCGTGATCGGGACGAGCAGAGTCCGCTCGTCGATCGCCTCGACGATCGCCCGGTCATCGGGGACGACGACGACTTCGAGCTCGGGTTGCGCCTCGTAGATGTAGCGCACGCTCGGGAAGTTCCCCTCCTCGTAGACGACGCGGTTGCGGCGCGGGTCGACGGGGCGAAAGGACGAGACGACGATCGCCTCCGCCACTGCGACGTTCTGGTGCATCACCGTCGAGCCGGGCGGTGCGCCGATGATGCGCCCCACCTGGTCGCCGACCGTGATCGGCATCTCCCACCAGCCCTCGGCCCAGGCTCGGATGCCTCGCTCTCGCCAGGTGCGGGTGAACTCGAGCACGCGCTGCTCGGCGGCAGCAGGCATCGCGCCGAGCGAGTGGTTGATCAGGTACGTCGTGTGCTCGAGGATCGGGAACCGCTCGCGGTAGGCGCTCAAGTCCACGCGCGGACCCTACTCCGGAACACCCGGAGCCCCCCAGACACGCGAAGTCGGGGCACCCTGTGGAAAGAACGTCACATTCTCGGCACGAACTCCGTGTCCCATCCCGCCGTGCCTCGAAAGACCAGGGTCTGACCCCGCCTTTAGGGGGCCACGTCCCAAAAGGCGGGGATCCTCATCCCGCGGGGAACGCGTCAGCTTTCGCGCGGTTACGCGAGCTCGGTGATGTGGCGCTCGCTGGGTCCGACGTAGCGGGCGCTCGGGCGGATGAGCCGGCCGGTCCGCTTCTCCTCGAGCACGTGGGCGGACCAGCCGGCGGTGCGCGAGCACGCGAACATCGCCGGCGCGAGCGAGGGCGGGATCTCCGCCACATCCAGCACGACCGCCGACCAGAACTCGACGTTCGTGTACGAGTGGTCTGGGTTCTTCTCCGCGATTGCCTCATGCGCAGCCTGCTCGAGGGCCTCGGCGACCTCCACGCGGAGCGAGCCAAGCTCCTTGGCGGTCCGACGCAGTACCCGTGAACGGGGGTCTTCGGCGCGGTAGACGCGGTGACCGAAGCCCATGATTCGCTCGTGTCGCGCGAGCGCTTCGCGCACCCACTTCTCCGCGTCGCCCATCTCCGCGACGGCGTCCAGCATCGGCAGCACGCGTGCCGGCGCACCCCCGTGCAGCGGACCGGAGAGCGCACCCACGGCGGATGCGAGGACTGCGCCGCAGTCCGCGCCGGTCGACGCGACGATGCGCGCCGTGAACGTCGACGCGTTCAGCCCGTGCTCGGCCGTACAGATCCAGTAGGTGTCGATGGCCTTCGCATGCCGTTCGTCGACCTCGCCGCGCCACGCGAGCAGGAAACGCTCCGCTGCCGTCTTGCCCTTCATCACCTCGTCTTCGGGCACGGGTGTAGCGTCGCCTCGAGCGGACTGAGCCACGACGGACAACGCTGCCGCAGAGAGGCGCGCCAGATCGTCACGCGCCTGCTTGTCGTCGATGTCGATGAGCTGCTTCAGACCCCAGTGACCGCTGAAGATAGCCAGCGCCGCTTGCAGGTCGCTCATGTAGCCGCCCGTTCGGATAGGGAGCTCGCAGTAGGACGCGGTGAGACCCGGCTCGAGCGATTCGTCGACGAGCAGACCCCAGACCTTCTCGAACGGCACCTGGCCGACGAGCTCCTCGATGTCGACGCCGCGGTAGCGGAGCGAGCCGCCTTGCCGGTCGGGTTCTGCGATCTGGGTCTCGAACGCGACGACGCCTTCGAGGCCCGGTCTGAAGTCGTCGTTGGTGCTCATGCCGATCCCCCCAGCTCGATCTCCCGCCCGACCGACCGCTCCCTCGCCGCCGCGAGCACGAGTGCAGCGGCGGCTGCGTCCTGGACGGCGACGCCGACTGACTTATACAGGGTGATCTGATCCGGCGAGGTGCGCCCGGGTTTCGCACCGGCGACGAGCTCTCCGAGCTCGGCGTGGACGTGGTCGCGATCCACACCCGCGAGCTCGGGCGCACCGGCGGGAGGAGGCGCGAGGGCTGACTCGCGCGACTCGACCACGAGCAGCGAGTCGGCGACCGTCTCCGCATCGAGCTCGCGCCCCAGAGGATTGAGACCGACGGAGTTCACGTGCGCGCCCGGCGACAACCACTCCCGGCGCACCACCGGCTCGGTCGCGTGCGTCGTCGCGGCGACGACGTCGGCGCCGCGGACTGCGTCTTCATACGAGTCGGCTGCGTGTGCTGACGGTCCGATCTCCTGTGCGAGCGCGTCGGCCTTCGCGCGATCGCGTCCCGCGACCCGGATCTCCGTGAAGTCGCGGACACGCGGAAGCGCGCGTGCGTGCGAGCGCGCCTGCACGCCCGTGCCGATCAGGGCGAGCACCTTCGCGTCCTCACGCGCGAGCAGGCGCGTGGCGAGCGCAGAACCGGCTGCCGTCCGTGTCGCGGTGATGTACGTGCCGTCCATGAGCGCGAGCGGCGTGCCAGTCTCCGGATCGAACACGCAGATCACCGCCTGGTGCGTCGCACGATCGCGGTTGCGCGGAAAGAGCGTGACGAGCTTGCACGCAAGCCCGGCGGAGGGAAGGTACGACGGCATCGCGCCGAGCAGTCCCTCCTTCTCCGCGAGCGCCGCGATACGCGGCGGCATCGACGCCTTCCCGGCACTCAGGTCCTCGTGAGCCGCGGCGAGCGCGTCTACGAGTGCATCGAGGTCGAGCAGCTCGCGCACGTCGGCCTGCGGAAGGACGATCACGACAGCTTCTTGAGCAGACCGAGCGCCTGCTGGTTCCAGGGGACGCGGTGCGTGACACCCGCGGCGCCGACGCGCTCGCGGTTCGCAAGGTACCAGTCGTACGTCTCGATCAACGCCTCGCGGTTCGAGAGTCGGGGCTGCCAACCCAGCAGCTGCTGCGCCTTCGCGACATCGACGAACGAGTCCTTGTGCGCGGTCTTGTAGTGCCACTCCGCCAGCGGCGAAAGTCGAAGCAGCTCGAGCCCACGCAGCACGATCTCCGCGGGCTTGGCGGGCACGGGTCGCAGCCGAGACGACGAGCCCGCGTGGTCGATCAGCGCCTCCAGGTCCGCGCGAACGGTTCCGAAGTCGGTCGCACCGACGTTGAAGGTCTCCCCGGCCGCGCCCGGCGAGCTCGCGGCGCGCACGATCGCGTCCACGAGATCTTCGACCGCGAGCAGCTGGTAGCGGTTGTCGCCCTTGCCGAGGATGGGGATGCGGCGCCCCTCGCGGATCCAGTCGAACAGGATCTCGAAGACGCCGAGCCGTTCGGCCCCGATGAACGTCTTCGGTCGCAGGATCGTCGTCGCGACGGCTGCGACGCGGCAGAGCGCCTCGGCGTCGATCTTGGACTCGCCGTACCAGCCGACGCCGACGAGGGGATCGTCTTCCTCGATCGGATGCTTCTCGGGGACGCCGTAGACCGCGGTCGAGGAGATGAACACGACTCGTCTCACTCCCGCGTCGCGCGCCGCCTGGAGAACGTTCTCCGTGCCACCGACGTTCACCGATCGGATCGAGTCGCGCGACGCCTGGATCGGCAGCGCGGCGGCGGCATGGATGACGACATCTGCCCTCGAGACGAGCTCGCGGACGCGGTCGCGGTCGCGGACATCGCCGCGGCGCTCCTCCACCGAACGCTCGAGCTCAGCGTCGTCGAGCGGCACGACGTCGAGCGTGCGGACCTGATGGCCGTCGGCGAGGAGCCGTCGCGCCAGGTGCAGGCCGAGGAAGCCCGCGCCGCCGGAGATTGCCCAGAGCATCAGGGACGAACGCTACTCGCGGCAGGCGGTGTGAGCGCCGGCTGAGCCGGGGGCTTGGCGTCCACCAGCACCGCCGCAGCGAGCAACACCGCCATCCCGACCATGCCCTCGCCGATCAGACTCCCTCGCAGCCGCGCCAGAAGGCCTTCCTCGCCGCGCGCGACCGCCGGCACCACGATCAACTTGTGCAGCCCGCCCCAGGCGAACGCCAGCGAGACGAGGCCGATCTTCACGAGCAGCACCTGTCCGTAGCCCGTCGTCCACAGGTCGTCGAGGTGCGGCAGCCGCAGGATGCTCAGGTACACCCCCGCGAGCAGCAGCACGCCTACGCAGACCGTCGCGAGACGCGAGAAGGACGCGAACGCAGCGAGTCGAGCTTCGGGCATCAGCGGCCAGACCACAACCACAAGCTGCACGAGGCCGCCGATCCACAGACACGCCGCGGAGAGATGGGCCCAGTCGGCGAGCTCGGACTTCCACGACGAGCCCGCGTCCACGGCGGAGTGCCCGGAGAGGGAGAGACCCGACGCGAACCCGAGTCCGAGGAGAAAGGCGGGCCACAGCAGGGCGGCACGGTCCGTAAGCCACGCGAGGAAGAGCAGCGCGGCGACGAGCGCGAAGCCGAGAGTCATCGCGATGAACGCCGTGCCGAAGCGCGACTGCGCAATCGGGGCGAGGTCCCCGTAGAGCAGCCGGCCGAGGGGCAGCTGCAACGCGTCTTCCGCGCGCAGCAAGAAAGCGGCGACGCCGACGTTGAGCGTCGCGACGACCCCGATCCCAGTGAGGACGAAGAACCTCTTCTCGGCACGCGCAGTGAGCGCATCCCTCAGGACGAGCAAGCGGAACCCGAGGCCTCCCACGAGCAATGCGAGCGCGAGGAAGTAGATCCAGCGCACGATGTGCTCCGTGCGCGTGGGCCCCGAGGCGCCGAACGCTTCCGTCGGCGCGGGCGCCGCAGCCCGCACGCCGAACGTGAAGACACCCGAGACGACGTGCCCGTCCCCTGACAACGCGTGCCAGCGCACCGTGTAGGGACCTTTCGGCAGCCGTGGGAGTGCCGCCCTGATGTAGCGACCGTCGCTGCGCACGCGCGTCACGCCGACGCTTCGCGTCGCGGAGTACACGCGGACCGAGCCGGGCAGCACCTTGACGTACTGATCAAAACGGAACACGAGCACCCTCGGCGACGACGCGAGGCGTTCCCGGAATCCCGGCGAGGTCTTCTCCAGCGTCGCGTGCGCGGCGGCCTGCGCGGGGAAGACGAGCGCCGCACCCGCGGCGATGAGCAGCAATCGCTTCATCGATGCGGAGTCCCCGCGAGCGGTGAGATGTGTCCGAAGACCGGCGCGACGTCGCGATCGGAGTAGAGCATCACTGCGATCACGACGAACGTGAGCGCAAATCCCGTCGCGACGGCCTGCGAGCGCGGGCGGACACAGCGCGCGAGCGGGAAGATGGCGGCGACGACCAGCGTCCACCCGAGCAGGTGATGCAGGAAGGCGGAGCGCTGGAAGAACCAGGAGTTCTGTTCGTGGATGAGGAAGGCGGCGCCGGAAACCAGAAACGCAGCGGTCATGCCCAGCCGCCACCAGCTGCTCTGAAGCTTGCCGCGCACGAGCCCGAGCTCGGTCGCCCCGGCCAACATCAAAGCCTGCGCCCAGGCGCCGTGCGCAAGCATGTGCAGCGTCGAATTGGTGAAGAACACCATCACGGGCCAGAGGAGGACGCCCAGCGCGAACGCCATGCCGGGCCAGAGATAGGCCCGCCAGGCACGCCGCCGCCAGACGTCCGTGCCGACGATCGCCTCGCCCAGCAGGCAGAGCCCGAGGACCAGGAAGCCCGTCGCAAACAGCCAGTGGACGTGCTCAGAGGGAGGCTTCATGTTCCTCTTCGAGGTCTTCCAGCAGACCGGGCAGCACGACGAAATGGAAGAGCAAGCCCACCGCGATCACGAGCAGCGGCGGCTGCACGACGAGCCACCAGAACGACTCGCTGCGCGGGTGCAGCAACGTGATCCGGTAGGGCTGAACAATCGCCCAGACGAGTCCCGCCAGCGCCGTCGTGGGACCGAGCGCCGACACAAGGCGGGCGCGAGCAGTTCGGTGCGCCGGTGCCTCGAGCTCGGTGACGAGTTCTGCGTTCACGTCGCCTGATGTGGGCTGCCGCCGAGCCGCTCCATCCCCGTAACAGTGTGCGGGACCCGGCGCGGCCAGGTCAACTCAGTACGTGGCTAAG
>Ga0099827_10000272_pt1 | contig 21851 bp, 21 predicted proteins | sample CZO8metaG_FD_79339 | JGI IMG/M metagenome (GOLD analysis project Ga0099827, IMG submission 79339) | Vadose zone soil microbial communities from the Eel River Critical Zone Observatory, Northern California, USA - CZOApr15con1.8 metaG | ecosystem: Environmental > Terrestrial > Soil > Vadose zone ...
CAATTTCTTTCCTCCATGGGCGGAGCCGCAAAGACCTCGAGCGGAATCGCATGCTCGCGCTGGCGCTGGTGAGGTGTATCGAGGTCATCGGCGAGGCAGCCACGAGGGTCAGCGCCGAGACCAAAGTTCGGTACACCACCATCCCGTGGCCCGACATCACTGGCATGAGAAACTGGCTGATACATGCCTACTTTGACGTCAACCTGGACCGAATCTGGGATACCGTTACGGATGACCTTCCGCCTGTCATCGCCGAACTGGAAACCATTCTCAGGGCAGACGCCGGAAGTTGATCCAGCGGGCAATCGCTGCACCCACTACGCCCAAGCTCATTGCCGCCCTCCGCATGCTCGAGACCAAGCGCGACACCAACCCGCCCAAAAAGCACGGAAACATCCCGCTCTGATTAGTCGTAGCCGTCTGGCCGGGTGTGCTAGAACGCCGCTAAGAAAACTTATGGAAAGAGAATTTACTGCCGTGTTTCAAAAGCGCGGGAGGTGGTACGTCGCCTATGTGGAAGAAATTCCCGGTGTAAACACCCAGGCCCGAACGCGGAAGGAAGCACGGCGCAATCTGCGAGAAGCACTCCTGCTCATTATCGAAACCAACCGCACCTTGCCAGCGAAACACCCACGCCGTAACACGCGCCGGGAACCTAAAGCCGTACAGGTCCTAAACGGCGTGGGATGAAGCGGCGAGAGCTGCTGCGGCATCTGACCGAGCATGGGTGCCACCTCATCCGAGAAGGATCGCGGCATTCGGTGTTTTCTAATCCCAGGAACAATTAGGACGTCGGCTGTTCCGCGCCACAAAGAGATTGACGAGTTTCTTGCGCGCAAAATATGCCGCGACCTTGAAATTCCACCTCCAAATTAGTCTACGTCACCTCTGGATAGCCGAGTGTTAGAATCAGCCTTGGCCCTCAGGGGGAATTGCCGTGTTTAGGAAGGTCCTTGTCGCAAACCGCGGTGAAATTGCGGTGCGGGTGATGCGCGCGTGTCGCGAAATGGGTATCCGCACGGTCGCGGTCTATTCCGACGCGGACCGCAAGGCCCTCCACGTTCGTTATGCCGACGAGGCTTATCCCATCGGCCCCGCTCCGTCAAAGGAAAGCTACCTGCGCATCGATCGCATCATTGACGTGACGCGTAGGAGCGGAGCGGAAGCTATCCACCCGGGTTATGGGTTCTTAGCCGAAAATCCTGATTTTGCCCGGGCCTGCCGGGACGCGGGCCTGGTCTTCGTCGGCCCCTCGCCGGAGGCCATGGACCTGATGGGCTCGAAGACAGCTTCGCGCCGCGCCGTCATTCAGGCCGGGCTGCCGGTGGTGCCGGGGACGGACCGGGACGTTGAAACGTACGAGGAAGTGCAGAAGCGCGCGGAAGAAATCGGCTACCCCCTCATGCTGAAGGCCTCCGCAGGAGGGGGCGGCAAAGGCCTTCGACTTGTGCGCTCGCCCGCCGAGCTGGAGTCCGCCTTCCGCACGGCACGGTCCGAAGCGCAGAATGCTTTCAACAACCCCTCGCTCTACCTCGAGAAGCACATCGAACATCCCCGCCACATCGAAATCCAGGTCCTCGGCGACAACCACGGCAACGTCATTCACCTCGGAGAGCGCGAGTGTTCGCTGCAGCGCCGCCACCAGAAGGTCCTGGAAGAGTGCCCTTCGCCGCTGCTCGATGAGCCCCTCCGCCAGCGCATGGGCGAGACAGCCGTGCGCATTGCGAAGCTCGCACGATACTCGAACGCCGGCACCGTGGAGTTTCTGGTTGATCAGGACCGGAATTTTTATTTCCTCGAGATGAACACCCGCCTTCAAGTCGAGCACCCGGTGACCGAACTCGTCGTGGGCATTGATCTGGTTCAGGAGCAACTCAGGATCGCCGCGGGCGAGCGTCTCCGCTGGCGGCAGGAGGACGTTCGACTGCGCGGCGCCGCGCTCGAGTGCCGGATTTACGCCGAAGACCCCGGCAACAACTTCTTCCCTTCGCCTGGCGTCATCACGAGGTACGAAGCCCCAGCGGGCCCCGGCGTTCGCCTCGATAGCGGCGTCTATGAAGGGTGGAGAGTCCCTTTGGAGTACGACCCTCTGCTTTCAAAGCTCGTCGTCTGGGGAAGTAACCGGCTGGAAGCCATTGCCCACATGCGCCGGTCCCTGGCGGAGTACGAAGTGATTGGAATTCAGACCACCATACGGTTTTTCCAGCGCGTCCTCGAGCACCCTGACTTCGTCGCCGGCAGAATCCACACCGGCTTCATCGACCGGGTATTGGCGGAAGGCCTGCTCGAGCAGCTCGAGCCCTCGCAAGAGGCGGAACGCGTCGCAATGCTGGTTTCGGTCCTGGCGGCCAGGCGGCGCCGGGCCGAGCCTGCTTCAACTGTCTCCTCGAACAGTGCGTGGAAGATTGAAGGTCGAGAGGCGCTCTTGAACCGCTGGCCCGTTCGCGGGCCACGTGGCGCGTGAAAAGGACAGCGTGAGACTTCGCATCAAAGTCCATGCCGGTGCAGCGGCTCGCGAGCACCTTTTCGAGCTGTCCGGCCGGGTCGATTCCGCCAAAGACGCCCAAGGGAGGCTCGAATTTGTTCTCGACGGTCAACCCGCCGGTGCCGACTGGGCGGAAATCTCGCCGGGCGTTTATTCCATCCTCGTGGACGGTCGCTCCTACGAGGCACAGGTATCGAGGACCGAAACCGATGCTCCACGGCGGTCAGGTCAATACAACCTGACGGTTGGCAACCGGCACTACGTCGTGGAGATCCAGGACCCACGACGACACCGCACCACGGGCGCGCCGGCGGGCCCTGAGGGACCGCAGGAAGTCCTCGCTCCGATGCCTGGGAAGATCGTCAAAATCCTGGTCTTAGAAAATCAACAGGTCGGGGAGGGCCAGGGGCTGCTCGTCATCGAGGCCATGAAGATGCAGAATGAACTCCGCGCGCCGCGTCCGGGCCGCGTGGAAAAGGTTTACGTCCTTGAAGGGTCAGGCGTCGAAGCGGGATTCAAGCTGCTCCGGCTGGTCTGAGGCGGCGGCCCTCACTGGGCGGGCGGAATCGGGTTTCCGGCGACAATCTGATCGGCCAGGTAATTCAACACCCTGGAGCGGTTGCGCAAGACCTCAATATAGGCAGCCTTCAAGAGCTGTTCCTTTTCGTTCATCAATGCCTGCCGGATGGCGCTCTGGACGTGCGAATCGGAGAGCGGGTGCTGGCCGGCTTCTTCGATGCCCAACACTTTGACGATGTGATAGCCGCGCGAGTCTCGGATGATCCCTGAGATGTCGCCGACTTTCAGCGACGTGACCGCCTGCTTGAGCGGGGGGTTGGCATTCACCGCCGAGCCCGGGATGAACCCCATGTCGCCGCCGCCCGCAGCCGTTCCCGGGTCTTCGGAATATTCTTGAGCGACGGTCGCAAAGTCCTCCCCGCCCCTCACGCGCGCATAGAGAGCCCTCACCTTTCGGTCGGCGTCCATCGGAGTCTTGGCATCGTCATTTTTCAGATTGCGGACCTCGGAGTCCGCCATCGGCGTCACCTCGATCTGGGACAGGTGATATTGCGTCTCCGCCACATTGAAGCTGGACTTGTTCCGCTCGTAGTAGGCGGCGATTTCGGTTTCACCGACGGAAATACGCGAGGAGATCTCTTTGTTGATGAGTTTGTTGATCGTCAGGCTTTCGCGCACCTGCTGGCGAAAGTCCGCCACATCCAGTCCCTGGCTCCTCAACTTGTTCTCGAACTCTTCCTTCGTGTAAGGACTTTGAAGCTCGGCGATCCGAGTGTCCACTTCCGCGTCAGAGACGGAGACGCGGGAGTGGGAAGCGTGCGCCACCAGGATCTGGTTGTTGATCAGCTCGTTCAGGATACTCAGCTTGAAGCTGAGGGCCTGCTCCGGGTCGCCGGCGTCGGACCCCGCATTCGTCCGGCTGCGGTAGATCCTTTCGACCTGATCACGAAGGATGGGCTGGTCGTCAATTTCCGCCCACACATCGCGGTTCGTCGAAATCTTCCGCGAGCAGCCGCACGTCGCGATCAACGGGACCAAAAGGGCGAGGGCGGCGGTGAGACTTCCGCCGCGCCGGGAAGGGCGCGCTTCCGGGACAGCAGGCTCCGCCGGCCGTTTGCTCGACCCGCAGCATGCTCCTGAGAGCCGAGAAGGATAGGCAGGATATCGAGTCTCTGGTAAAATGAGGTTTCGTTGCGTAATCGTTTCTCCTCTCCTATGAGGTGACGCTATGGCGCGCGCTTGCGAAATCTGCGGTAAAGCTCCCAAGTATGGAAACCGGATCAGCCACGCCCACAACGTGAGCCGACGCCGATGGAATCCCAACCTGCGCAATGTCCGCGCGATTGTCAACGGGACTCACAGGACCCTCCGCGTTTGCACCGCCTGCATCCGTTCCGGAAAAGTCGTCAAAGCAGTATAGCCCTCGACGGACAGTTTAATCGAAGCAGGCGGCCCGCTGCTGCCCCTCGAGAGGCCCGACCTCACAGCACCCGCTCCACCTGATAGACCCCCTCGATTCTCTTCAGCGAAGACACGATCTTTTCAAGGTGTTTCAAGTCCACGATGTCCACGGTGACGTCAATCGATGCCTGATTGTCGCCGGTGCGGGCTTCGATGTTCTGAATGTTGGAGTGCACCCCGCTGATCACCGAGGTGACGTCGGCCAATAGCCCCTGCCGGTCTGCCGTGAACAGCGTGAGCTTGACGGGATAGACGGTATATTTCGGTCCAGCCCATTCGACCTCGATGCGGCGCTCGGAGTCGTAGAGGAGGTTTTGAACATTGGGACACGTCTTGGAATGGACCGCGATCCCCCTGCCCCGCGTAATATATCCTACGATCTCCTCGCCGCGAATCGGATTGCAGCACTTGCTGCGATAGACCATCAGGTCGTCGTGACCGTGCACTTGAATGGCGGCGTCCCGCGCCAGGCCCAGGGCATGCTGCACGACGCGCGAAAGGCGCGACGGCTGGCCGGCCTCGAGGCGGGCGGAAGGTACGAGCTTGGCCAGGATCTGCCGCGCCGAAAACTTCCCGAAGCCGATTCCGGCGCTCAGGTCGTCCGCTTGAGAGCACCCGTATTCGCGGGCCACGCGCTGGTAGTCCTCCTCGCCTATTTTTTTCAACGCGACGTCATACTTTCTCGCTTCCTTCTCGATCAGCTTCTTCCCGATTTCGACGGCCCGGCCGCGCTGCGCCACGTTGATCCAGTGCTTGATCTTGTTCCGCGCGCGCGAGGTCTTGACCAGCGGCAACCAGTCCCGGCTCGGGGAGTGGTTCGCCTGCGTGACGATCTCGACGATGTCGCCGTTCCGCAGCCTGTACTTCAGCGGGACGATTCGTCCGTTCACCTTCGCCCCCACACAATGGTGGCCGACTTCGGTGTGGATGGCGTAAGCGAAATCGATCGGCGTGGCTTCGCGCGGCAGCGTGATCACCTTGCCCTTGGGGGTGAAGGTATAGACCTCCTCCGGGTAAAGGTCCACCTTGAGCGTGGAAAGGAATTCTCCGGCGTCCCCCATCTCCTGCTGCCATTCCACCAGTTGTCGCAGCCACGCAAAGCGCTCCTCGTCTTGCTTCGACATGGGCTGGCCGTCCTTGTATTTCCAGTGCGCGGCGATCCCTTCTTCCGCCACGCGGTGCATCTCCTCGGTGCGGATCTGCGCTTCAAAGGGCTGGCCCTGAGGCCCGATGACGGAGGTGTGCAGCGACTGGTAGAAATTCGGCCGAGGGATGGCGATGAAGTCCTTGATCCGTCCCGGCACGGGCCTCCAGGTGTTGTGGATGATGCCGAGGGCGGCATAGCAGTTCTTCACGCTGTCGGTGATGATGCGGATGGCCAGCAGGTCATACACCTGGTCAAAGGTGATGTGCTGCCGTTTGAGCTTCTGCCAGATGCTGTACAGGCGTTTGATACGCCCGCTGATGCGCGCAGGGATCGAGTGTTCTTTCATTTTCGCTTCCACCTGCGCGCAGACTTCGGCGAGAAAGTCTTCGCTGACCTTGCGCCGGGTCTCAACCTCTTTCTTCATTTCTTCGTGGGCTTCCGGTTCGATGTACCGGAACGCCAGGTCTTCGAGTTCGCCGCGGACCTTCCCCATCCCCAGCCGGTGGGCAATCGGCGCGTAAATCTCAAGCGTCTCCTGTGCGATCCACTGCCGCTTTTCCGGCGGCAAGTGCTCGAGGGTGCGCATGTTGTGCAGCCGGTCGGCCAGTTTGACGAGGACGACGCGGATGTCGTCCACCATGGCCAGGACCATCTTGCGCAGGTTTTCCGCCTGCTGCTCTTCCCGGCCCAGCGCTTGGAGGCGGCTGATTTTGGTCACGCCGCCCACAATCCGCGCGACTTCGGGCCCGAATTCCTGCCGGATCCGGTCGATACTCGTGGGGGTGTCCTCGACCACGTCATGGAGCATCCCGGCCGCCAGGCAAATGGGATCGAGCCTCATGTCAGCGAGGATGTTCGCCACTTCCAGAGGATGAGAGAGGAAGGGCTCGCCGGAGAGCCGTTTTTGCGCCCTGTGCTCGGAAGCGCTTAATTCGTAAGCCTTGCGTACCAACCCCAGATCATCGGCGGGGCGATAGCCCTGGACTTTCCGCAGGATATCCTCGAACTGCACCATACTCGCTTAATTGCATTCTAGGGCAGCGCCTGAGGGGGTTCAAGCGCGCCACAGGCAACCCACCGCGCGTCTGCGCGCCGCGCTAGATCCGCGTTTTGTCGATGGGAACAATCTTCGGCGACCGGCGGCGGGGTTCGCGATCGCGCTCCCTCGGGTCCCCCGGCGGCTTGGTTTCCAGATCCTGGCGAGAGCGCAAGCTGGCCGTCGCCGCTTATCGTCGTGCCCGGCGACGCAGCAAGGGTTCAATCGTCATGCCGGATGGTGGAAGCTATTCCACGTAGTCCGAGTAAATGTAATCCCTGGGCTTTTGAGATGAGTGGCAGTCAAAACACTGCTTCGTATCCTTCAAAGACCCAGTTCCCTGGTAGCCCTGGAAAACCTCAAAACCCCAACCCCCCGTGCCCGGATAAAGCTTCGAATTCTTCTTCATCACAGCGAGGAACTTGCGCCCTCGCGCCTCGATCGTACCCTGGAAGGTACGCATATCGAAGAGCTCGAAGACGAACATCGAACCGTCCGGGTAAGCCCTACCCTTCTGCAGCGACGGCCAACCGATGTCGTTCACGTACACATTGTGCAGTCCCCCGAATTTCTCAAACAGCGCATTCTCCTTGCTGTAGATCAGCATACTCTTGACGTGCGTCCAGTGGCGATAGCCCGTAGGATACGCGATGGCGCCTTTTTTCGAGGCCTGACCGAAGAGCGCGCTGAAACCCGTCGCAAAACCCAGAACGCCCAGGAGAATAAATCGGTAGCGCGAAGTCATGATGTTTCACCTCCGTGATGATGCGTCTCGAGATAGGTCGTCGGTGTCGCCGCTGGGCAACCGGAACCCCGATGGGTTCAATACTCTATGCCCCAAGGTTTTAACTCTTTGCGAGAGAGTTCGCAAGCGACCCGGGCCCCGGGCTCGTCTCCCCCGGCGCGCTCCCGCGCAGCTTCGCGGGAGCCGCACGAATGTCACTCGTCACGGGGCGCCTCGCTGGGCAGCGCTGGACGCCCCTGAGGAGGCTGCGGTCGCCAACCCGGCTGCCCTCCTCCCTTCAAAATTTTGTGATACCCTCGTTACCTCCCTAGAGCAGGTTCTGAGCCGGTCGCCCGTCGAAGAGCAACGTGTCGACAGGCAAAGAACCCGCCGACAGGACGGAGGAACTCTATGAAATCGCGCATCGTGTGGCTGGTCTGCCTTGCGGTCGTTCCGACCGCGTGGCTCGTCGTTTCCTGCCAAAAACCCCTCCACCAGGAGTACGAAAAGTATTACTTTGTCGCCGCCAACATCACCTTGCCTTACTGGCAAGAAGCTCAAGCGGGATTCTTGGACGCAGCCCGGGTGCTGGGCGTCAAGGCAGAGTTTACGGGCCCGGAGGTATATTCCCCGAACCAGGAACTCGAAGCTTTCAAAACCGCCGCATCCAAGAATCCGGCGGGCATCCTTGTCTCAGCAGCCCGCCCGGACCTGTTCAAGGACGCGATCGACTCCGCCGTCAAGTCCGGAATCCCCGTCATCACGGTTGATTCCGACGCGCCCGAGTCGCACCGCAATCTTTTTATCGGGACCGATAATTACCAGGCCGGGCTCGAGAGCGGCAGACGCATGGCCGACCTGGTCCACGGCAAGGGGCGCTTGATTGTGATCTCGATCCCCGGCCAGCATAACCTGGATGAGCGCACGCGCGGCGTCGAGGAGGTCTTTAAGAAGCACCCCGGGATTAAAATCCTTCACACCCTGGACGACAAAGGCGACCCGCGCTCGGCCAATGACCAAATCTCCGTGCTTCTCGAGAACAAGGAACAGTTCGACGGCATCCTCTGCCTGGAGGCTTCCGGAGGCCCGGGCGCAGCGGAGGCGCTCCACCGCCTCGACATGGACGGAAAGGTCCCCATTGTGGCCATGGACAAAAATCCGGAGACGCTGGACTGGATTTCACGCGGTGCAATCGCGGCGACCATCGCCCAGAAGCCTTACACCATGAGCTACTATGGCGTGAAATTCCTGGATGACCTCCGCCACAACGTCGTGCACGAGTTCAAGGACTGGCGGACTGCACCCGCTTCGCCGCTGCCGAGCCGGGTGGATACAGGGACGGCCGTCGTGGACCAGAGCAACCTCTCGGCCTTCCGGGCAGCGGAAGTCACCCACAAACAGCAGTTTTAGCGCGACTCGGTCCGCGTCTCGTGAGTGCGCCGAGAACCTCGGTGCTCTTCGCGTCTTCCTCCCCTCCGCACGACGCACGCGAGGGGAGACGGGAAAGTCTGCTTGCGCGAGCGGAGCCGTCCTCTTCAAAGGGTGGATTTTCACACTAAAGATTATTGACGGGCGGGGGCTGAGGGCGAGGGAATAAAAACGGGGCGCGCCTGCTGACGAAGCAGCAACCGTCGCCCCGCTGGGAAATTCCAAGTTCGCGCGCGTCCCGCCCCGTTCAGGAAGCCCCGTCACAAACGAGGCAGGCGCGTTCAAGCAGCGATAGTCTTACTTGGTGCTGGTCGAACCCCTTCCCGCGGCCTGCTTTTTGAGAGCGACGGACTTGTCGACCCATTCCTCGGCCAGCTCGAGGTCCGCGGCCCGGGCGTCTGCGTCGGACTCGAGGTCAACCTTCTCCCGGTACATCAAGTTCAAGTAGGCCATGGCGTCAGAGTCGTTGGGCTTGATCTCGAGCGCCTTCTGCAAGGCCTTGACGGCCTCATCCACGAGCTCGCTGTTCTCCTTCACCAGTTCAGCCTGGGCCTTCGCCGGAAGCACAGGAAGGACGTCCGGTTTGTTCGGATCCTTAGACTCGGCGAGTTTCAAGTCCTTCCGCAACTGCATCCGTCTCGGAAAACAAACGGTCCAATCAATCACCCCAATCCAGTAATAGGGCTCGGCGTTGCCCGGCTCAATCTCCATCCGCCGCCTTTGATATTCCTTCGCCTTGTCGAATTTCTTCATGTTGAAGTAAATCTGGGCGATGCTGGCGATAGCGGTCGTATTGTTCTGGTCCATCTTCAGGACGTCTTCGAAGGCGTCGATCGCTTGCTGCCCGATCTTGATATTTTCCGGAGAATCTCCGCCTGGAATGTACTGCTGGACATAGGCGGTCGCCAGGTAAAGTCTGGCGTTGAGGAGCGTGGGGTCCATCGCCACGGCGGTCTGGAAATGGTCGATCGCCGTCTGGAACTGCGCGTTCCGGAAAGCTCCCACGCCTTTGTTGAGCTGGTCTCGCGCCTTCAGCGCTCTTACCCAATTGCACCCGGACAACAAGACCGCCGTGAGCAACACCCCGCCCACCGTGGCGAGCTTCAACTGTCTCATCGGCTTTTCTCCCTCGGGGAAACGGTTAGGGGTCTACCTACTACTCTCGATCATTTCCTTCGTGATCAACCCGATTTTATCGATCCCGGCTCCCTTCGCGATATCGATCACGCGCGCCACTTCCGCAAAAGGCAGGGTCCCGTCCCCCTTCACAAACATCACGCGATCGTTCCGGGTCTTGAAGATTTCCTCAAGCCGAGTGCCGAGCATGCGGATGTCCACCGTGTCCTGATTGATCTTGATCTGTCTGGAGGCATCGATGGACACGACGATGGTCCGTGAGGCGACTTCCTCGTTCTGCTTGGCGTTCGGATTGGGCTGGGGAACCAGGGCGTCGAGGCCCTGCTGAGTCATGGGCGTAATCACCATGAAAATGATCAATAGCACGAGCAAGACATCGATCAGGGGAGTGACATTCATGTCCACAATGGGACCTTTCTTGCCTCCCCCACCAGCCATAGCCATAGTTCAACCCTCCCTCCGGGACACCGAGTCCCGGGCTGCCCCTAGGGCGTCATGGTTGGAGCCTCCGGGGCGCGCCCCTGGATCTTTTCGGTCACAAGCCCCAACTGGTCCACGCCCGCCGCACGAACGTTGTCAATCACCGCCACGACCTCGCCGTATTTGGCGCGCGCGTCGCTCTTGACGTAAACCGTCTTATCGAGCTTCGTGGCGATGCGGTCTTTAACTTTGATCGTGACCTCGCCCATCTGGATCAGGTCGGAGCCGAAGTAGATCTTGCCGTCACGCGTGATGGCCAGTTCCGCCGCGTCTTCCTTGTCGGCGTCGGCCATGGCCCGGGGGTTCTGCGTTTTGGCCAGATCCACCGTGACCCCCTTCTGGAGCATGGGCGTAATGACCATGAAAATGATCAAAAGCACCAGCATGACGTCCACCATGGGCGTCACGTTGATGTCCGACACAGATTGTCCAGCACTCAGCTTGTAAGCCATTATCGCTTCCCCCGCGCCGCCCTCTTGATGAAGTAGTCGATCAGCTCTGACGAAGAATTGTCCATCTCAACGTCGAAGGCCTCGACTTTGCTCGTGAAATAGTTATAGACCCAGACGGCCGGTACGGCAACGAACAGTCCGATGGCGGTGGTCACCAGCGCTTCCGCGATTCCCGCCGAGACCGCGCCGATGCCCGGCGACTTCTGGGCCGCGATGCCCTGGAACGCGTGGATGATTCCCACCACCGTGCCGAAGAGGCCGACGAAGGGCGCCGTGGACCCGATCGTCGCGAGGCCCGAAACGCCGCGCTTCAGCTCCGCGTGCACGATCGCTGAGGCCCGCTCCAGCGCGCGCTTCGAGGCTTCGATCATCTCACCGGGGATTTCGGCAGAGACCTGGTGAGCCTGGAACTCCTGCAGACCCGCCGTCACAACCTTGGCCAAGTGGCTCCGCTTGTTCTGTTCGGCGATGGAAATGGCCTCATCGATCCTGCCGTCCTTCAGGGCGCCCGCCACGGCCGGCGCAAAGATACGTGATTGCTTCCGAGCCGACTGGTAGGCAATCCAGCGGTCAATCATGACCCCGATGGACCAGGCCGACATGATGAACAGCAGGATGACCACGGTCCGCGCCGACCAGCCCATGCTCCTCCACATGCTGATGGGATCGAACTGCATTGCTTCTTCTTGAAACAGCCACAGAGCTAGTGCGATGATGTTTGCAGCCAACATGTTGATTTATTTCCTCCTCAAAGAATTTCCGTCACGAACCGCTATTCGGCCAGAGTAAAGTTCACGTCAACCTCCGTGACCACCTCCACCGGCTCGCCGTTCAGCAGCGTGGGCTGATAGCGCCAGCGCGAAACGGCTTCGATCGCAGACTTAACCAGCAGCGGGTGGCCACTGACGACTTTCAAGTCCTGGATTGTCCCGTCTTTGCTGATAATTGCTTCCAGACGCACTGAGCCCTGGATGCGGGCCATCTTGGCTAGCGGGGGATATTCCGGCTTGGGCGCGAAGATCAGCCGGGCCGCTTCCACCTGGCCGCCCAGTCGAATGCGCTTGGGAGTGGTCGGCTTAGGGGGCGGAGGAGCGCTCGAAAGCACCCCGCCGAGAATCCCGCCGATCACGCCGCCGGCACTCCCGCCGGGCACGCCACCGGGAACCCCGCCCACGACGCCCACGGCCTGGGCCTGCGGCTCCGGCTCATCCTTGATCTCCCTAACGGTCTTCGGAATCACCGTGGGAGCCCGCATGATGTCTTCCGCCGTTACGCGCCGGATGATCCTCACGGCCGCCGCCGCAGGCGGTGGCGGAGGCGGGGGAGGCGGAGGAGGCGCTACGATAAACATCATCAACTGGGCCTTGGGCAACGCCTCCGTGTAAATCAGAGGAACGAGGACCAGCACGCCCACCAGGATTGCCTCGAAGATGTAAGCGATGGGCATCGTCGCTCGTTTCCAGTTGTCGGTCTTCGCGGCGGAGTATATCAGATAGACCAGAAACCCCACCAGGTTCAGGACAACGACGACGGCGATCCAGGGCGCCGTGCGGACGCCGATGTGCCGCGTGTCCGCGTACACGTAGCAGATCGCCAGCGTGAAGAAGAACGAGGGGATCCCGAAAAAGGCGGATTGAGTAATCAGGACCTTGGCCTCGGTGCCCTCCTGCAACCAGCCGAAGCCGAAGTAGGCCCCCGTAAAAATCAGGATCCCCACGGCGAATGAAATAACCCAGTGGACCCCCCTGAGAACGGGAGCGTGCACGGGCGAAGAATCGAGCAGCGTCTCGCTGAACATAGCTGCTACCTCCTAAGGAATCTCCCGACGACTGAATGGTCAGGTCGCAGCGGACCGGCTGGCACTGGCCTCATCTACCGGGGGACGCCCACTGCCTGGCGCTCGAGCACCCGGGGCCTTTCTCCAACCCGCCCGCCGCCCTGGCGCTCGCGCCAGAAAACCAGAACGGGACTGGCGATAGCAATCGAAGAATAGGTCCCGATAATGACCCCGACGACCAGCACCAGCGAAAAGCCGTGGATCACTTCCCCGCCGAACAAATACAGGGAAAGCACAGCCAGAAAGGTTAAACCCGATGTCAAGATCGTGCGGCTCAAAGTCTGGTTGATGCTTCGATTGACCAGATCCGGAAAATTCTCGCGCTTGTTGAGGCGCACATTCTCGCGGATCCGGTCGAAAACCACAATGGTGTCGTTCATCGAATAGCCGACCAGCGTCAACAGGGCCGCGATAACCGTTAGGGTAATTTCCTTATTGAGCAGGGAGAAAATGCCGAGCGTTATGAGAACGTCATGAAAAGTCGCGATGACGGCCGCGACGCCATAGATTAGCTCAAACCGAAACCAAATGTAAATGAGCATCGCCCCCAGGCCGGCCAGGGTCACGTAAACGGCCTGGCGGCGCAGGTCACCCCCCACCTTGGGACCGACGATCTCGGTGTTCCGGACGGCAAAACCCGAAAGATAAAAATCCTTGCCCAGGAGCGCCAGCACGGACGGCGCGGCTCCGGGAACGGTGCGTAGTTCCTGAAAGTCAGCGACCAGCCCGCTCCGAGGCGGCCTGTTGCGGTATTGGACCAAGGCGTCCGCGAGGTCACGGTAAGTCTTTGTGGCCTCTTCGAGGCCCTTGGAGGATATGCCCAGGGGGTCCGCCGCGAGAAGATGATCGGCAATCGTCTGCGGGCTGGCGTTATTGAAATCCACTTTCCCTTCGGGGCCCGGTCCGTAGAGGCTGCTCAGGGCGCCGATGATCGCCCGCTTGCCGGTATCGAGAGCCTCGGTTGAAGTTGTCGTCTTGAGGTCGAGGCCAACAATAACTTCGTGGCCCGTCGCCGCCCCGTAGCCCTGCAAGGTGGCATTCACCAGGCTCTGCCGGTCGAGGTGCGCTCGAAGCTGGTCGAGGTTCGGTTGCAGGGCGAACTTGACGTACACCAGGGTGCCACCCCGGAAATCAATCCCGTACGACAGCCCGCGCTTGACGACCATGGAGACCAGTCCGGCCAAAAGTAGGGGAATGGAGAGCCCAATGAAGTACCATTTTTTCCCCATCCAATCAATCTTGGGTTCGTGGAAAAACTCCATGAATTACACCCTATTCCCCCAACGGTATTTGACACCGGGCGACGCGCCTAAGTTCCCCTATTTTCTATATGCTGAGGGCTTCGCCCTTCCCTCGTCTTGAAAGAACGTAATCGAAAATCGTCCGCGACACAAACACCGAAGTGAACAGGTTAGCCAGCAGACCGATCGTCAGGGTCACCGCGAATCCCCGGATGGGGCCTGTCCCGAACGTAAACAGGATCGCGGCTGAAACAATCGTCGTGACGTGCGTGTCAATGATGGTCTTGAAGGCGTGCTCGAACCCGCCTGCCACGGCAGCGCCGACCGCTTTGCCGGAGCGCCACTCCTCCCTGATACGCTCGAAAATCAGCACGTTTGAGTCCACTCCCATGCCCACCGTCAAGATCACTCCCGCGATACCCGGCAAGGTGAGGACGGCATCGATATAAACGAAGGTCGCAATCAGGATGATCAGGTTCAAGATCAACGCCAGGTCCGCATTAATCCCCGACCCGTGGTAGTAAACGAGCATGAAGGCCATGACGGCCAGCAGTCCCACGATGGATGCGATGACCCCATGACGGATTGAATCGGCGCCGAGCGAGGGGCCGACGGTCTCTTCCGAAAGGTACTTGATGGACGCGGGCAAAGCCCCCGAGCGGAGGACCAGGGCCAGGTCCGCCGCCTTTTCAGGCGTAAAGGCTCCGCCGGAGATTTCGCCGCGGTCGCTGATCTGGCCGTGGATTTCGGGCGCATCCACCACGCGCCGGTCGAGCACGATGGCGAGTAGCCGTCCGATGTTTTGGCCGGTCACGCGGGAGAACCGCGCCGCGCCGTCTCGGTTCAAAGTAAAGTTGACGCTCGGCCGGCCGTTAATGTCCTTCGAGGGCTCGGCGCCGGTCAGGTCGCGCCCGGTGATGGCGGGAATTTTGTTCACGAGGTACCAGCTCTGCCCGCTCGAGGTCCTGGGACCCGGCAAGAGCTCAGCGTCCGGCGGCAGCACTCCGCCGTGGGCCGCCAGAGCGGCTTCTTGCGAAGGATAAGGATTGTCCTGAACGATCTTCAACTCAAGCAGCGCCGTTGACTGGATGATGTCCTTGACGCGCGTTGGATCATCCACACCCGGCAATTGCACCACCAGTTCGAAATCGCTCTGCCCATACTCCGCTATTTCGGGCTCGACCACGCTCAATTGGTCGATGCGGTTGCGGATGGTGCTCATGGATTGCAGAAGCGCCTGGTTGCGGATGTTCGCCGCCGAGCTCACCTTCATCGTCAAGGCTCGGCCCGTGGGATCGCCGGGCAGCCGCGCCAGGTCCCAGTCCGAAAATTGCTCGGCCACCAGAGCCTGCATGTCCGAAGACTTTTCTTGAGGAAGTCCCTTGATGACGATGTGCGTGCTGTCCGTCTTCTGGATGTCGGCGTAAGGGATGTTCTTGGCTTTGAGTTCGTCCCGTAATCGCTCGAGGGCCTGGTCCGTGACCGCGTTCACCGCGTCTTCGACCTGGACTTGCAAAATCAGATGCGTGCCACCCTTCAAGTCCAGTCCCAGCCGGATGCGGCTGCGGAGGTTGTCTTTCAGTTGAATGAGGTTCCGGGGGAAGCCCACGATGCCGAAAACACAAACTAGAAAGACGAGGAGAATTACAAGGACACGGCCTTTGAGTTTGCTCTCCATGGGGGGAACAAAACTATTCTGCTAGGCGAACTTGTTTGGGTCGGACTACAGGGCCCTCGGAATCTTCAACCGCAGCTACGGCTTCTTGCCCTTCCCGGCTGCCTGGGACCGGGCGGCCTCTCGCCCGCCCGAAGCTCGTTCCGCCGAGCTGTCGGATTTTCCCTCAGACTCTTCCGCGGACAGCCCGGAAATCGCTGACCGGGCCACGTCGACCCGGACCTGATTCGCCACCTGCAATTGGACGACCCCATCCCGGAAGCCGACGATTGTCCCGTAAATTCCTCCGCTGGTCAGCACGCGATCACCCGTCTTCAGGTTGCCCAGCATATCCTTCGTTTTACGCCGTTGCTGCTGCTGAGGCCGAATGACGAGGAAGTAGAAGATCGGGACGATGAGGAGAACGGGCAGGATGGGGTTACCGAGCAGCCCGGCCAAGCCGGAGTCCGCCGCGAAGACAATAGGACTGATGAGTACACCCACGCTCAAGGTTGAGTCACAAGCAATGGGATCTAAAAATAATAAATCCCGCTCGGCAGGGAGCGGGACACGCGGGGTCTGCGTTGCCGGGTCTTAGTTCAGGGCTGAAACTCGGTCAGGGCCCCTCCCCGCACCCTCAAATAAAGTTTCGCAAATTCGCCAGAGCGGATAGCCTGCCTAATTTTGCGCATGGTGTCAAGGTAAAAGTACAGGTTATGCCGGGTGGTGAGAATCGCCGCGAGCATTTCCCCGGACACAAAAAGGTGGCGCAGATACGCGCGCGAATAGCGGCGACACACCGGGCACGGACAGGCGGGGTCGAGCGGCGTTTCGTCCCCGGCGTAACGCGCGCTCTTGACCACCACTTTCCCCTGCGAGGTGAAGGCGCAGCCGTTGCGGGCGTTCCGCGTCGGCATGACGCAGTCGAGCAGGTCAATCCCGCGCGCAACGCATTCGACCAGGTCCTCCGGTGTGCCCAGGCCCATCAAGTAACGCGGCTGGTCTTCGGGCAGCAGGCCCGCCGTCAGCTCCGCCACCTCGTAAGTCTTTTCCTTGGGCTCCCCCACGGAAAGTCCGCCGATCGCATAGCCTTCAAACCCGAGTTCGACAATTTCTTTCGCGCTCTCGCGCCTCAGCGCGGCGTCGGTCCCTCCCTGAACGATGCCGAAAAGCGCCGATGGCGCACCCTCAAGGTCCTGGCCGGCCTGCGCCAAGTAAAACTCCTTTGCGCGCCGCGCCCAGCGGCCCGTCAGTTTCGTCGCGCGCATCACGGTCTCGACGCTCGAAGGATATTCGACGCACTCATCCAGCGCCATGATGATGTCCGCGCCGAGCGCCAGTTGGATTTCCACGGCTCGCTCGGGTGAGAAGAAATGCGATGACCCGTCGAGGTGCGACCGGAACCAGATGCCATCTTCGGTCACTCGCGTCAGGCCTTTCAGGCTCATCACCTGGAATCCGCCGCTGTCGGTCAACATAGGATGGGGCCAGCTCATGAACCGGTGCAGACCGCCGAGCTCGCGAATCCTCTCATGGCCGGGACGAAGGTACAGGTGGTAAGTGTTGGCCAGCAGGACCTGCGCTCCGATCTCTTCGAGCTCCTCCTGCGTTACGCCCTTCACCGTGCCGGCGGTGCCGACGGGCATGAATGTAGGCGTCTCGACGGTCCCGTGGGGCGTTTGCAGTCGCCCGACCCGCGCCCGAGTGGACGGGTCGCGCGACAGAATCTCAAATCCAAATGGTCCGCCCATCTCCCCAGCCGCCTAACCCAGCATCGCGAGGCCCATCTTGGCCAAGACCCAGAGCGCCCACAAACCGAAGAAGCAAAAAAAGACCGTAAGGTTCTTGGCCTTCGGGCCGATGGCTTCCGCGAACCCGATGCCGAGCAAAGCCATCATCCACAAGGTGAGCACGTCAAACGAGCCGGCGAGAGACATCAAGGGTTTGGGTGTGTCCGTTGGATTAAGAAAGAATCCCAGGTTCGTGGGCAATGGGTTTTGAAGATTGATGTGTTCCGGGTCTCCGAAAAGGATGATGGGAACCGCCATCAGCGTGCCGAGGATTCCTACCAGATTCGCGTAGCAGGCGACGGAGAACGCCGTTTTGAAGCTGATCTGGCCTCCGAAGACACCGTTCCCAATCCCCAAGCCGGTGGCGGCAATGATCAAAATACCGATGGGCACGAAGATAAAGGACGCATGGGCCATGATCGCGCCTATGCGCGCACCCTGCTCGACCGCCTGCTGCATCTGCTCAGGACTCATGCTGGAGGCGCGGCTACTGTGTTCGATCTGCTGGCGGACGATGCGCTCCATCCCGATCTTTGCCAACATCGTCTCCGGCACGGCCAAGACGGAGAGCATCGCGACGATCAGCGGCACGATAAAATCCGGCTTTCGCACGACGTCGGCAAACGTCGAGCCCGGCGAAAGAAAGACGCCCGTGACGCGCCCGAGGAACGATTTTGAGCCGGCTCCCGCCGGAACGGGAGTGGGTGTAATCGAGGGCTCCATCGCTCGAAAGTCCCGAAGGGATTGATGAGGAACACCGCCGAGCCGCCGGGCGGTTTCTTAAATACGCCCCTCGACGAGCGACCCACACGATACCAAGCGCCTCGATGGCGAGCAAGCCGAATGCGCGAGTGCCGGTGAGTCGCGCTCGAGACCCATTGATTCGTTTGCTTGAAAACAACCGCGGCGGCAGCTTATATTAGTAAATCCTAGATGCAAATTGCTTGCATCTAGTTTAGAGGGCTGTTCCTCCGCCCTCCCGGAGGGAGGAAGCCCGCAACAGTTCCGGGTCGAACGCGAAGCCGTTCAAGCGTTTTCCGGCCCAGTCACGCTGAACCGACCTGGTTATGAGAATGCTCACAAAATCCAAAGGAGCCGATAAGATCCTTCCGGCTTTGCTCGCCTTGCTCCCCTTATGCCTGGGAGCGGCCGAGAGGCCTTACTTCGTTACCTACGATCATGAACTCGAGGAGCCCGGGAACCTCGAAGTCTCTATTAATCCCGTGTTGGGGGTCCCGAAGGAAGGCAACAAGTTCCTCGGCTCGTGGACGGAATTCGAGTACGGCGTCAAAGGCTGGTGGACGACCGAATTCTATCTCGACGGCCAGAAGACCTCGCGTGACAGCGCCATCTTCACGGGCTTCCGTTGGGAAAACCGCTTCCGGCCGCTGATGAAGGAACACTGGATCAACCCGGTGCTGTACGTGGAATTTGAGAGCCTGAACGGCGCTGATAAGACGCTGCTTGAGGTGGTCAACCATGATTCGGCGGACGATCTCGCTGTTCCTAACCATGAGGCGCGCTCAGAGAAAAAACACGAGATGGAAGGAAAACTGATTCTGTCCAGCAATTTTAAAGGATGGAATGTTTCGGAGAACTTCATCGCCGAAAAGAACCTGAACAACAATCCCTGGGAATTTGGTTACGCTTTCGGCGTGAACCGGCCCCTGGCTCTGATAGCTTCGTCCAGGCGGTGTAGGCTCTGCCGGGAAAACTTCCGCTCGGGAGTTGAATTGTACGGCGGCCTGGGAACACGGCACGCTTTCGGTTTTCCGGGAACCTCACACTATGTCGCTCCGATTCTAGCCTGGGAGCTTCCGAACGGGACCTCCCTGCGAATCTCCCCGACTCTCGGGCTCAACAAGAACAGCGTGCGAACACTCCTTCGATTTGGAGTCTCCTACGAAATTCCACGCTTCGACCGTCGGATCCGCCGGAGGTTCCGATGATTCCGAAGACCCATCACAATCGCGCCGCTGAAATGAGAAACATCCCAACACGTTGGTCCGCCGCTTGCTTGGCATTGACGTTGATTGCCTCGATAGCTTTGGCGGCCCGGAAGCCTGGGAAGGATGATGGTCCGGCGGCCCAGCTAAGCAAGGCGCCGGCTCGGGCGCGATCATTGCAGAACCCGTTCACGGGTCAAAGCGAAGCTGCGGCTGCGGGTCGAAAGCTCTATCAGCGGCACTGCTCGGAATGCCACGGTTCGGACGGGCACGGCTTGGATTACGCCGCCGATCTGCACTCCCCTGCGATTCAAGACGCTCCTCCAGGAGCCCTGTTTTGGGCGTTGCGAAACGGCCGAATTCGCAAGGGCATGCCTTCCTGGTCGCGCCTGCCCGACCAGCAACTCTGGCAACTTGTCACCTACCTGAAGACGCTGCACTAAGCAACGATATAAGCGGCGGCGCCCGGAATGGCTCGCTGGCTTTTTACTGTGCCGGAGGGGAGAACGTCAGCCGGCTGTGCGGGAGTGTCCCGCAGCCGTAAATTTGGAGGAGGCTGTCCGATTAAAAAGAACACGGGACAAAGTCCGGAGAAAAGCGCTCCGGCCCCTGTCCCGCGGAAAAGTTTTGACGCCGGCGGCTTACGAGCCCGACTATGACTCCTTCTCATTGACGTCGGCGTTGGCCTGCTTCTTTCCCTTCTTGGCTTCGGACGACGAGTTCGCGGTCGGATCAAATTGCTTGATCGCCGCGCCCAAGCTCTTGCTCTTCACTGCCGTCGCGAATTCCGTGAAAGTAACGGGCGGATTCTTTGTTGCGAGCCCCAGATTGTTATAGACGTGGACCGTGGAGATAAGCTGGCCGAGGTTGTTGAAGCCCGATAGATCGGTCCCGGCGGGCAGCATCCCTGAGATCTTCGAAAACAGCTTCGGATTTGAGCTTGGGACTGCCAAGAATTTGTCGAGCTGCTTTTGCTGCGACAGTGTCCCAGTAGATGACCCACCCCTACCGCCGCCGCCACTGATGTTCGGGTTGCCGTGGCCACTCGTACCCGTTGACCCGTGCCCTATACTCGAGCCGGCACCGCTTGCGCCGCCGGCAGCGTGCCCGTTGCTGTGCCCCTGCGCGAAGAGCGGGACGGCCCAAAGAGCGAAGGCCAACGCCGTGAAAAGTAAGGTTGAACGTTTCATGCTTTTGTTCCCTCCTCAAGTTAAGAGCCCCGACCGTCTTGCCGTGCTAGCCGAGGAATCTCTTTTCGCCTAGTGAATCTTCGACTTTCTGATCAAATACCCCAAGTTGAATCCCACGCTGAATGAAACAGTATCCAGGTCAAAATGAACGCTGCGGCTGTAACCGAGCTCGAGGTTTATAAACGGGAGCGGACTCACATCGAGCCACGCGGAGTAGCCGTTGTCGCGGTCAATGGCTGCCGTCCCGGTCGTCTCTTTGTTTTTTTCAAAGACTCCGCCGCCCCGCCGCGTCGTCGTGACGGACGACTGGGTGACTAACCGGCTGAAAACTTTCTGCTGGCCGGAGGGCTCGATGTCGTACGCGGAAGCTCCCACGCTGATGAACGGCAACAGCTTGTAGTCCGCCCCGCCCTCAAAGTGTCCGACCAGTCCCAGCGAGCTGAAAGGCCGCGTGAAAAACCGGGTGTCCGAAATCGTGTTGGCCACTCCCAGATTCACAAACGGCGTAAACCCGAAAAAATCGTGATCGAGGTGGTTCGCCCAGTCGAAGGTGGCGCGACCCGTGCTGAAGCCTTTTGACGCGTCTCCGGTGGGCGCAGTCCCCTCCAGGATAGAGGCGAAATTCAGCAGGGGGTTTGCGATAGTCAGGCGCAGATCAACGTAGGCATTGCCGATTCCCGTCACCGAGCCGCCGACGCTCGTGGTCGAATTGGCGGAGGAGCGGACGAAATATGCGGGGATGCCAAAATCCACGCCAAAATATTTGTTAAAGTTATAGCCCGCCGTCGTATCGAGCTTCATGACCTGTCCAAGTGTGTTCGAACTGCCCCGGAAGCTCTCGTAAAAGGTAACCCCCTTGTCTTCCTTCTCGAGCTTGGTGGAAGATTGGTCAGCGGCGCGCGCAAGGCCCGCAAACGCCAGCGCCGCCGGAAGCAGTATTGAGGTCGTCAAACCACGCGATCGCAATCCGTTATACCTCCTGTCGTTCTCGCCTCTACGGTTCTCCATAGCCGCGGAACCTCCACGTCCTCGAAACCACTTAACTTGTTCGATGAGGGCTGCCTCAGCCTGAGTTGCTCCGACGGTCACCATTGTTACCAAGTTGGTTTATACTCCAGCCGGTATGTCCACCCCGTTTTCTGACAATGGCGGCCCATTCGGTGACCAGCGGGGCCGTTCCAACATCCATCAATCGTACAAGCCTTCCCCCAAAGAAACAATTTGGCCCCCCGGTCAATTCTAGGCCATTGCCGCGCCCTGTCCTTGGGGACAGGCCCGATGCACGAGGCATCCGCGAGATTGATCACGAGGGCTGGACCGAAGG
>Ga0099827_10000278_pt1 | contig 21752 bp, 18 predicted proteins | sample CZO8metaG_FD_79339 | JGI IMG/M metagenome (GOLD analysis project Ga0099827, IMG submission 79339) | Vadose zone soil microbial communities from the Eel River Critical Zone Observatory, Northern California, USA - CZOApr15con1.8 metaG | ecosystem: Environmental > Terrestrial > Soil > Vadose zone ...
CAACTCGCCGCGATGTACGCTGCCAATGAGTCCTACGATGCGGCGATCGGCCCGCTGGCCCGCGCGCTGCAGCTCGCGCCCACTCGACGCAGTCTGTGGGTGGCACTGGACGGGGCGCTGCGGCAGTCGGGGCGGGGGACGATTACGGATGCTGAACTGACGGAGCTGGCGGTGGCTTTTCAAGCAACGGTGGGGACCTGATTGTCGGAGGCGGTAGGAGGCGGTACCGCCCCTTACCGACCCCTACCGCCGCTTTACTACTGATCAACCCACGTCGACCGCACGTCGTACGTCACGTTGTAGACGAGCTGATTGATCAGTCGTCCATACGCATCGTTCGGATCTCGCGCCGAGAATTCCGGCGTACCGCCGATGAACGACAGTCCGCCCACCTCCTCCGTCGACGTCGAGCTTCTCCGCCACATGACGCCGCCCGTCCGGGTGTTGACGAGCCACACCGACAAGTCCACGGTGACGGTCGCCCGCAGCACCGGCGACAGACCGGCTGTCAGCCCACCATGCGGCTTCACGTTGGAAATCTTGAGGTGGCCGAAGAACGCGACGGGACAGCTGTTGCTGTCGGCCCCCGACGCGAAGACCCGGCTCGAATCCGATGAGGTGAACTCGCGCATCTCGATGCCGCTCTGTGCCGCCAGCACATACTCCTCGAAACGGTGTGTCGCGAACTCGTGCAGGTTGCCCTTGGCGTTTTCCACCGAGAACTGGAATAGTCCGATATTGTGATGCGGGACGAGATTCAGCGTCGGCGGGAGCAGCACGCGCTGCCGTACCGGTCGGCGCGCTCCGCCGCCGCATCCGAAAATGGCTAGGATGATGAAGGAACAGACCAGGACGCGAAGCACGCGCATAGGGACCTCAGCGAGGGGAGGTTCGGGGTCCCAACATAATGGTTTCCGCTACTTGAATGACTCTGTGGGCACCGTCACCGGTACGGGTTGCGCACGTATGTAGCTGACAATCTTCCAGATAGCGCCGGGGGAGAGAATTCCGCCGTACGCCGGCATCCCTCTCGGACGCCCGTAGTAGATCGACTGGAATAGCGCGCCATCTGTGCCACCGTAGCGCCAGCGGCCGTCCACGAGGCTCGGCCCCACCCATCCGAGCGCGCCCCCGCCGTGGCAACCGTCGCAGTTCATCGCGCTGAAAATCTTGGAGCCGTCGGACGCGTTGGCGGAGTCCGACGCAAGCGGGTTCTTGATATCACCGGCCGGAGGCTGGTTGCCACCTGCCGCAACGTGATCGGGATAACGGATGGACGGCGGAACACCACTTCCCCCGGAGTCCGATCGGCCGCACGCAGCGAGCATTGCAAGCAGAGCTAGAGGCCGAAAATCCAGACAATGCCTCCCTGGCTCGTGTGCCGCGCGAGCTCCGGCGCGAAATCAGCCGGCGGCCGCACGTCGGCAGGATCGTCGGAGCGCACGTCGCCCGACAGCAGGAGCCAATCGCCGCCGATGCCGGCGTAAATAGCGATGTACTGTTTCCCGTCCGGCCCGCGGAATGAAATCGGCGCGCCCACGACGCCTGAACCGACCTTGAACTTCCACAACTGTCGCCCGGACTTTGCATCGGCGGCCTTGAACCAGCCGTCCAGTGTGCCGTAGAAGACGACATCGCCCGCGGTCACGACGCTGCCGCTCCACACTGGGAATTTCTCTTCGATCTTCCAGACTCTGCGGCCGCGCGCGGCGTCCCATGCGATGAACGCGCCCATGTACCCACCGGGACCGGCGAAGTAGGGTGTCGTCGCGCCGATGTAGGGCGTGCCCGGAATGCGCGTCACGGAGGCAGCCTCGAAGTTCATACAGAGATTGTTCGTGGCAGTGTAGAACAGCCCCGTGCGCGGCGAATATGCAGCGGGCGATGCCGGACTCTTCCCGCCCTCGAGGCTAGGACAGATGTCTTGCACGTTGCCGCGCGACACGCCCGTCGTCTTGGTTGTGTCGACGATCGGTACACCGGTCCGCTTGTTGATCCCTTTCGCCCACGTCACATTCGCAAATGGCTCGGCGACGAGTAGCTCGCCGGTCACGCGGTCGAGCGTATATGCGAAACCGTTCTTGTCGAAATGCACGAGCACTCTGCGCATCCGCCCGCCGACCACGAGGTCGGTGAGAATCATCTCGGCGTTGGAGTCATAGTCCCAGCTGTCGTGCGGCGTGAACTGATAGGCCCACACCAGCGAACCGTCGCCCGGCCGGCGCGCCAGCACGCTGTTGGTCCACTTGTTCTCTCCGGGACGCTGCTCGGTGTTGTAGGGGCCGGGATTCCCGGTGCCGAAATAGATCAAGTCGAGCTGCGGGTCGTACGAAATCCAACCCCACACCGGCGCGCCACCGCGGCGCCACGAATCGCCCTGCCAGGTCGACACGCCAATATTCGCGTCGCCTGAGTAGTGGCCGCGTCCCGGGCGCGCGAGCATCAGCGAGTCAGGACCCATGTTGTGTGCGGTCCAAAGGATCTTGCCGGTGGTGAGGTCGAGGGCCTTCACCCAACCGTAGATCCCGAACTCTCCGCCCGACGGTCCGACGATGACGCGATGGCCGGCGACGAACGGCGCCATCGGCGTCGTCTCGCCCTGACTCATGTCCGCGATCTGTGTCTTCCACAGTTCTCGTCCCGAGACGGCATCGACCGCGACGGTGTGCCCGTCGAGCAGGTTATAGACGATTTTGCCATCCCCGTAGACCGCGCCGCGGTTGATCGCGTCGCAGCATGCGATGCCGAGCGCGGTGGGATTCACCTCCGGCCGATACTTCCATTTGAGTGGGTAGCCCTCGCGCGTGAGATCGAAGGCGTACAGCACGTCGGGAAATGGAGTGACCACGTACATCGTGCTGCCGACGACGAGCGGTTGGCCTTCGTGGCCGCCGAGCACGCCGGTCGAGAAGCTCCAGAGCGGCCGGATCCGGGCCGCGTTGCGGGAGGTGATTTGCGACAAACCGCTGTAGCGTGTCGCGGCGTAATCTCGTCCAGGCATCGTCCACTGCCCGTCGTCGCGAGGGGATGTGCCCTGCAACACGATTAGAGCGACCGCCGCAAATGGCGCAACGCGCATGTCGGTAATGATAGCCGTATGAGAAGTCTCTCATAAGGCGCAAAAGGGCCTCCGCTTTCGCGGTCTCGCGCGTTCATTCTCCCGAGCAATTCACCGTCACCATTTCTCGGGAGGTTCGATGAACAAGGTCATGGCTGTTGGGGCGCTGGCGCTGGTTGCGCTCGCCGGCTGCGCGCAGGACCACAATATCACCGGTATCGCGGCGGATCGCGCCGTCGCCTTGAACGCCAGCGCGCCTGCGCTCGGCGCCGATGGTCCGGGTGCGGTCTACGCCCTCACCAATCAGGCCGCTGGCAATGCCGTCGCGATGTATGCGCGCGGCGCCGATGGCAGTCTCCGGTGGGTGGGAAGCGTATCGACGGGAGGCGCGGGCGCCGGCAGCGGTCTGGGTTCACAGGGCGCGATCGCGCTGAGCGACGACGGCCGTTGGTTATTCGCGGTGAACGCAGGATCGAACGACGTCTCAGCGTTCCAGGTCAGCCCCGCTGGGCTGTCGTTGACGAGCCGTGTGCCTTCAGGCGGTGTGCGGCCGATCAGTTTGACCGTTCATGACAACGTGTTGTATGCGCTCAACGCCGGGGGCGAAGGCAACATCAGCGGCTTCACTGTCGGCGCCGACGGCGCGCTCATCCCGATTCCCGGCTCGACGCGGGCGCTGTCGGGCAGCGCGGTAGGCCCCGCAGAGGTCGCGTTCAGTCGAGCTGGCGCGTGGCTCGTCGTGACCGAAAAAGCGACCAGCAAGATCGATGTGTACGCGGTCGGCCCGGATGGTATCGCGTCGCCGGCGGTTACGACAGCGTCGGCCGGTGGTACGCCCTTCGGCTTCGCGTTCGGGCACCGCGGTGAGCTGTTCGTCTCCGAGGCCGCAGGAAGCGCGTCGTCCTATGTGATCGACGGGAACGGCAATCTCACAGCGGCGAGCGGCGCCGTTTTGACGCACCAAGGCGCGCCCTGCTGGGGCGTGGTCACCAAGAACGGCAAGTTTGGCTACACGGCCAACGCGCAGGGCGGGTCGATTTCGGGCTTCGCAATTGCCAACGATGGCTCGATCGGGCTTATTGATGCCGACGGTCGGACCGCGGTCGTCGGGGGCGGGAACATCGACTTGGCGGTGAGTGGGAACAGTCGCTTTCTGTATCAGCTGAACGGCAACCGCAGCATCAGCGGCTTCCGCATCGAAGCCGATGGGCATCTGACGGCGGTCGGCAACGTCACTGGCTTGCCTGCGAGCACGGTGGGGCTGGCGGCGCGGTAAGGCTAAATGCGCTCGGCCGAGGGGAGCCACAACGTGAACGTGCTCCCCCGGCCCAACGTGCTCTCCACCTCGATTCGCCCTCCCTGCAGCTCCGCCAGCAACCGCGCGATTGCGAGGCCAAGGCCGGTTCCCCCCAACTCGCGGCTCCGTGACTGATCGATTCGGAAGAAACGATCGAAGATCCGATCCAGATGCTCCGGTGCGATGCCGGGGCCGGTGTCCTGCACGCTCACACTGACTTCCTTGCCATGTGGTATGATCGCGAATGTCACGCTGCCGTTCGGCGTGTAGCGCACCGCGTTGGACGCGAGATTCAGCAGAATGTGCCGCGTCCGATCGGCGTCCCCAACGACATCAGTCCGCGCCGCAGGCTCAGCGTGCACGACCAGCGACTTGTCCGTGGCCATTGCTTCCGTGATCTCTCGGACCTCTTCGACGACGGCGCCCAGGTCGAACGGGGCATGCGCCAAGGTCAGCTGCCGGTTTTCCCCGCGGGCGATGAGCAGCAGCTCTTCCACGAGTTTCGTGCTCCGCTCGATCCCCCGTTCCATCGCCGCGAGCGCGTCCCGAATCTCCGCCTCCGTGCGACCCTCCTCGGATGCCCACTGTACTTGCGCGCGCAGGTGAGTCAGTGGTGTGCGCAGCTCGTGACTGGCATCCGCCGTGAAGGACTGGAGCGCACGGTGCGCACGATCGACGCGCTCGAGCATCCGATTGATACTCTCGGCCAGCTCGGTGACTTCCGCCTGTCCGGTCGGGCTGGTCAAGCGCGTGCCGAGCTGGGACGGGCCGATCGCGCGTGTCTCCGCGGTTACGCCTTCGAGTGGTTGCAGCGCATCAGCGACCGCCTGCCGGGCTCCACGCGCGGACGCGAACGCGGCGAGCGGCAGCAGCAGCGCTGCCGCAGCGACGAGCACCCCGAGTGGCACCAGGTACGATTGGCGGCTCGCGACGACGTAGATGTCGAATTCGCCCATCGCGCGGTGCAGCACGCGGTACTGCCAGCGCGCCCGTTCGGTTATGGCCGAGACGAGCGCAGCCCGCGCCTGTTCCGGCGACGCATCGGGCAAGCCCTCCAGCCGCCGTGCGGGCATTCCGGGAGAGAGGTAGTAGACCTGTGGCATCCCGCCTGCATTCATGGTGGTGCGCGTAATGACGACCTGGCCACCCATTCCCACCAGCTGATCCGCGAGCGCCGAGGGCATGACGCCTCCGGGCGCACTGGTCGAATCGCGGTACGCGCCGAGCAAGGACTGGATGACGTCGGCCGAATGCTCGAGCGAGCGGCGCAGTGCCATCTCTGCGGCCGCGGCGAACAGCAACACGACGACGAGCGCGTAGCCGGCCAGCGCCGTCCACGCCACGCGGCTGAAGCGCCGCGTGAGCACCTGGCTCAGCCGCCGCTCACTCATTGGTCTCCGATTCGAGCCGGTAGCCCACGCCGCGCACCGTGCGGATGGGTGCTGACCGGCCGCCAAAACTCAGCTTCTTACGGAGATAATTCACGTAGACATCCACGACATTCGTTTCGGGATCGAACTTGTAGTTCCACACTGCCTCCGCGATGCGCGAGCGCGACACCGTGCGGCCGGCATTGCGCATCAGAAACTCCAGCAGCGCGAATTCCCGGGGCGACAGATCGACGATGCGTTCATCTTGCGTCACGCGCCGTGACAATGGGTCGAGCGAAACGCTTCCCACCTGCAGCGTCGCATCTTTGTGGCGGAGCTCGGCACGGCGGATCAGCGCGTGGACACGCGCGAGCAGCTCCGGAAGGTCGAACGGCTTCGTGACGTAATCGTCGGCGCCGCCCTCGAGCCCGCGCACGCGCGACTCCAGCTCGTCTTTCGCCGTGAGGAGCAGTACCGGTGTGGACACTCCACGCTTGCGCAGCTCCCCGACGACGCTGAACCCGTCACGGCCCGGCAGCATCACATCGAGCACGACGCAGCTGAAGCTGCCTTCCAAAGCGCGCTCCAGGGCGCGGTCACCGGAATCGGTTTCGGTGACGCCGTACCCTTCCTCGCGAAACGCCTTGCTCAGGAAGCGCCGCAGGTCGCGATCGTCCTCGACGAGAAGAATCTGCACGCCGCAAACGTACGGCAGGCTCGGCGCGCGAGGCAATGTGAACAAGATGAGAAAGCTCTAAGAAATGGCGGCGCCACTTCCCCGGCGGCAGGCGGTCAGGCGAAATTGAGCCCATGAATATCGCACTCCTATTGGCGCTCAGCCTCACAACGCCACTCGATACCGCCACCTTTGCCGGTGGCTGCTTTTGGACCATGGAGCACGCCTACGACGATTTGCCGGGCGTGATTTCGGCGACGTCGGGATTCATGGGCGGCACGACCAAGAACCCCTCGTACTCGGATGTGGTGGAGGGGAACACGGGGCACCTCGAGTCGGTGCGGGTAGTTTACGATCCCGCGAAGGTCAGCTACGAGACGCTGCTCTGGATCTTCTGGCACAACATCGATCCGTTCCAGACGGACGGGCAGGCCTGCGATACTGGGCCGAACTACCACACCGCGGTCTTCGTTCGCGGTCCGGAGCAGCGCAGGGCTGCCAGCGCGTCGCGCCAACAGATCATGGACCGCTTCCACCGCGATGTCGCAGCGCAGATCCTGACCGCCGGGCCGTTCTATCCGGCCGAGGAGTACCACCAGGACTACGCCAAGAAGAATCCGGTCCGTTATGGGATGTATCGCACCGGGTGCGGCCGCGACCGGCGGTTGCGGGAGATCTGGGGCGATGAGGCAGGACGAGTCAGCACATCAGCCAGGTCAGGGGGTGAAGTGATGCACGCGATGTATACCGTGAAGCCAAAGCCAAGCGACGCCGATCTCCGGCGGACGCTGACGCCATTGCAGTACGAAGTCACGCAGCACGAAGCCACCGAGCGTCCCTTCCAGAACGAGTTCTGGGACAATCATAAGGAAGGGATCTACGTGGACGTCGTGTCCGGCGAGCCGCTGTTCAGCTCGCTCGACAAATACGATTCGCGGACCGGTTGGCCCAGCTTCACGCGGCCGCTCGAGGCGAGCAATGTCGAGGAGAAGACCGACCGCTCGCTGTTCATGGAGCGCACGGAAGTGCGCTCCACGCACGCGAACTCGCACCTCGGCCACGTCTTTCCCGACGGGCCGCGGCCTACGGGGCTACGCTACTGCATCAATTCGGCGTCGCTGCGATTTATTCCGGTGGATCAGCTGGAAGCAGAGGGTTACGGGCAGTATCTCGCGCTGTTCAAGAAGTAGCAATCACCGGCGTTGACGCTCGAGCAGACCTACGGCGCGGTGCAGGCGCTCAATCGCCGCGCCGAGGTCCTCGCTCGGTCCCGACGACAACTCCCCGACTAACGCGACTTCCCGCAGCAGCTGCAGTGCGTTGCGCACGTGCTCGACGGGTCGCTCCGCGTTCGGCGCGCGCGCGGCGCGCCCGCGCCGATCGAGCGTGCTGCGTCGTTCGGACCCGCGGCGGCGATCGACGATGTGGCGCCGCTCTTGCGCCGCGCCCAAGACGGCCTGCCGACGTGGCTCGACCCGGCGATCGGTGCCGGTGCGGCGGTCAGCCCACAACCTGGCGAATGACACGAGCGAACCTACCACGAAACCAACCTTTTGTCGAATCGTACCATCAGACGGATAGCCAACTCCCGGGACAATTCATGATGCCGCTCATGCCGGTCGCAGCCGTCATTTTGGCCTTGCAGGCAGCCTCTTCACCGCCGCTTCCGACGGCGGCGAACGCCACGACCGCCATGGCGCAACGCGCTGCGACCCCACCGGTCATCGATGGGAAGGATAACGACGACGTCTGGCGCCTGGCGACCGTCATCAAGGACTTCCGGCAGTTCCAGCCGACCGAAGATGCGAATCCGAGTTTTCCCACAGAGGCCAAAGTCGCCTACGACGACCACAATTTCTACGTTTTCGTGCGAGCCTTCGACTCGCATCCCGACAGCATCAAGCAGCTCCTGGCCCGCCGCGATGTCCGCATCTGTTGTGACCAAATCAAGATCGTCATCGATTCCTATCACGACCGCCGCACCGGCTTCGAATTCGCGGTGACCCCCGGTGGCGTGAAGCGCGATTATGCGATCTACGGGGATGACCAACAGGAAGACGACGCGTGGGACGGCGTCTGGGAAGTCGCCACCCAGGTCGACTCACTCGGCTGGACCGCGGAATTCCGTATTCCACTGTCGCAGCTGCGATACGCACATATGCCGAGCAATGTCTTTGGGTTTGCGATCTGGCGCGATATCGATCGCCATGGAGGCGAGCGCGTGGGTTGGCCGCTGTACCGCACGTCACGACGCGGCTTTGTCTCGCAGCTCGGCGACCTCGTCGGGCTGGATGGCCTCGCGGCCCCGCGCCGCCTCGAGCTCGCGCCGTACGCCGTCGTCAAGAACGTCCCGAAGCCGGGATTCGTGCGCGATCAGCAGTACGCCGGCGGCGCAGACATCAAGTACGGAATCACCTCGAACATCACGGTGGATGCGACGGTCAACCCCGACTTCGGGCAGGTCGAAGCCGATCCGTCCGAGGTGAACCTCTCCTCGTTCGAGACCTTCTTCCAGGAGCGGCGTCCCTTCTTCGTCGAAGGGACCGGCATTTTCAATTTCGGCGTCAACTGCAGCATCGTGAACTGCAGTGGTGAAGGGCTGTTCTATTCCCGGCGCATCGGCCGCGATCCGCAGCTCCGGGGGTTGTACGGCGATGCCCAGTCACCGACGGCGAGCAGGATCCTCGGTGCCGCGAAGATCACCGGCCGTCTTCCGGGCGGACTCACCCTCGGAGCGATCGAGGGTGTGACCCAGCGGGGGCATGGACCGGGCGACCGTACGATTGAGCCATTTTCGAACTATGGCGTCCTCCGCTTGCAACAGGATTACCGCAACGGGCAAAGCGGCATCGGGTTCATGGTAACCGCGGTCAACCGAAATCTCGACCAATGGACGCAGGATTTTCTCCGCAGTCACGCCTACGTGGGGGCGATCGATTTCCGGCATCGTTTTCACAACGGCGGCTACGAGGTCTCCGGATCGTTCGACCTCAGCAATGTGGGCGGCAGCCCGGTAGCGATCGCGAGAGCTCAACGCAATTCGACGCACAACTATCAGCGACCCGATGAGTTCCGTTTCGACAGCACACGCACATCGCTGGCGGGGCACGCCGCGGAGCTGCTGTTCACCAAGCAGAGCGGATTCATCAACTTCCAAACCAGCTATTTGCGGCGTTCCCCCGGCTTCGAGATCAATGACCTCGGGTTCCTGCTTCAGTCAGATCAGCAGGAATGGAGCAACTGGGCCTCGCTGAACTGGCGCAAGCCGACGTTTGTCTTCCAGCGTGCCTTCTGGAACTTCAATTGGTGGCAATTCTGGACGACCGCCGGACTGCCCACCGATCGGGCGTTCAATACCAACTTTCACGGACAGTTCAAGAACCAGTGGTTCGTGCATTTTGGCGGCACCCTTGGGAACCTCGGCGACTTGTTCTGCGACTGTAATGCGCGTGGCACACCGGCGCGGCGGAGAGATCAGTATATCGCGCCCTGGGTGGGCATTCAGGGGGACCAGCGCCGCATTATCGTGCCATCAGTGTTTACGAGTTACTTCAAGGGGGACCGAGGGCATTCGATGTCGATCAATGTCAGTCCGCAGGTCGATCTTCGCGTGTCGTCGCAGTTTCGGGGATCCGTAAGCCTCAGCGTGACCCACAACATCAACGACCTGCAAGACTTCGCGCCGCGGGTCGACTCGGGAACGGGCCTCGTGCACTATCCGTTTGCACACCTGGATCGGCAGACGTCCTCGATGACGATGCGCGTGGACTACACGGCGACACCGACGCTCACCTTCCAGGTGTACGCGTCGCCGTTCGTGAGCAAAGGGCGGTATTCCAACGTGCGCGAGCTGTCAGCGACCCCACGCGCGACCTCGTACGACGCTCGCTACCAGCCGTACGCGGCTTTCACACCGGGCGACTTCAATTTCAAGTTCTTCAACTCGAACCTGGTCGTTCGCTGGGAGTATCGGCCGGGCTCGACGCTATTCGTGGTTTGGAGTCAGGGACGGGACGACTTCGAGCCGACGATGGGAAATCGCAACATTTCCGGAGATTTCAAGCAACTCTTCAATGCGTATCCTAGGAACACGTTCCTCGTGAAGGCTTCGTACTGGTTGAACCGGTGAACCGAATGTCCAATGTAGAATGATCAATGATCAATGATCAATGATCATTGATCATTGATCATTGATCATTCGGCCCTTACTCCTAACTCATCGATGTGCAAGAGCAGATCGGCGGCATCTTCATAGACCCGGTAGGCTCCTGCGCGCTCCAACTCGTCCTGCCCGTACCCACCCGAGAGCAGTCCCACACCCAATGCACGGGCGCGGCGCGCGGCGAGCAGATCCCAGACGCTGTCGCCCACCGCAATCGCCGATTCGATCGGGACGCCGAGCCGGGCCGCCGCCGCGATCCAGAGGTCGGGATTGGGCTTGGCGTGCTCGACGTCGTCCCGGGTGATGACCGGGACGTCCGGCGGCAGATTCACCAGCTTCAGCAGCGGGCCCGCGCTCGTCAGCGGGCCGCTGGTCGCGACGGCCCATGGCACGCGGATCTTGCTGAGATGTCGGACGAGGTCCTGCGCGCCGGGGAGGAGGCGCACGTCGCGCAGCTGCGCGGCGAACAGTCGCCCATGTTCCTGCTTGACCTTGGCCGCCTCTTGCTCGCTCAGCTCACGTCCCGTCTCGCGTGCCAGACTCTCCGCCAGCAATCCACCACTCATCCCGATGCGTCGATGGATGCGCCAGACGGACAGGTTGATGCCACCCAGCTCGAGCGCCTTGTGCCAGGCGATGGCGTGCTGGTAGACGCTGTCGGTCAGGGTGCCGTCGAGGTCGAGCAGGAGGGCAGGGCGGTCAGTCATGACCTGAAACTGAAAAGCACGGACATGCAAAAGCTAGATGCACAGACGCACCGCGGGCATGAGTCATTCGTCAGCGGGACCACCCCAGCGAGGGTAGTCCCGTCGACCGTTGACGGTTTACCGCTGCTGCGTCGGTGCGTCTAGTTTTTGCATGTCCCCGTTTGTCATTTCTTAACCTTCATCACGGCTGCATATGCGTCCACAAATCCTGCGCCTACCTCCCACGTCCCATATCCCGGTAGCGGCTGAGCGGTGGACGTCAGCGCACTGAGGACTTGGTCCGGTTTGAGCGTTCCACCGGCGGCCTCCTGCATCAGCGCGACGACCCCCACGATGTGCGGTGTCGCCATCGAGGTGCCTGACGCGCAGGTGTAGAAGGGCATGTTCAACGCGGAGATCTGACAAATCCGGACGTCGTGATTCGCGTCGTCACCATTGAGCACCGTGCCCGTCGAGGCCCGCGTCGACACGATATGCACGCCGGGCGCGGTGATATCGGGATGGTACATCGGATCACCGGGAATGCCGCGCGACGAGAAGTCGGCGAGCACGTGGGCTCGGGGCTCGTTATTGGTCGGTACGAGCGGATTCGATCCGTCGTCCAGCATGCAGTGCGCTTCCGAATTCGTCGGATCCGCGACGCCGATCTTGCAACCGGCGGCCACGCCGATGACCCACGGCGCCACGCTGTACGGATTCAACGTATTCTGGCCGGGTCCGTCATTCCCGGCGGCGAAGACCACCGTGATCCCGCGGTTCGCCACCTTCTTCGTCGCTTCGTTGATCGGGTCGTGCGGATCGAACGCGCCGCTCGTCCCCCAGGAGTTGTTCACGACCTTGATGTTGTACTGCTGCTGATGGTCCAGGATGTAGTCGAAGCCGGCGAGCGCCCAGAAGATGAATAAGATGTCGCCGGTCCCGATGCCGATGAGGCTGGCGCCGGGTGCGACGCCCGTGTAATAGCCGTTCGACGATGTCCCGCGCGCGGCCACGATCCCGGAGACGTGGGTGCCGTGGCCGACCGACGTTTCGGAATTCGGCAGATTCTCAACCATCAACGTGGCGCCTTTGCGAATTGGCTTGGGCGCGTCTTTGCCGAACGTGAAAAGATCGTTCTGATTGTAGAGGACTTTGACGTTCTGGACGGTGTACTGCGGATACGCGACATCGGCATTGTACGCCCCGTCAATCCCACTGTCGAGGATCGCCACGCCGATGCCTTTGCCGGTAATGCCGGCGACATGCACAGCGTCCGCGCGAATGGCCGGCACACTCTCGTGCAGCATGTAGTAGTCGAGCTGCTTGTTCGCGTAGATGCCTTCGAGGCCGGGGAGTGCGGAGATCGTCAGGAGCTGTGCCGGGGTGGCGAGCGCCGCCACCATCGAGAAGTTGTTGTACTGCACGACGCCGGCGCCGGCGTTGAGAATTCCGTTCGTCACCGCAGCCAGCGTCGTCTGCGTCTCATCGAAATTGACGATGTAAATCGCCGCGTCGCTGGGGACGAGATCCGCGGTCACGGTGGGGGCGCTGCGGTCGCACGCCGCCAGCGCGAGCAACGTGCCCGCCGCGATGAGCCACCTCTTCATGGGGTCCTCGGGTGTGAGGGGATAATCCGAGGAGCCCGCAAGCCATGTGCCCGATATGTAACCGCTTACAACACAACAGCCGGCCCTGTGTCAGAACCGGCTGTGTAGCGTCCCTGCGACAGCTACTCCGGCTCTATCTGCTCCAGCGCGTAGCGCAGCCGCAGCATCGAGGTGTCGAGCAGCCTCCGCGAGTCGTCGCGCAACGCGCCTTGATCCGCCAGCTGTGTGAGCAGCTCGAGGACGGCGTGGATCTGCGCCGTCGCCGATTCTACGATCAGTCGGCGATCGAGGCCGCTGCGGCGCTCGAGGTCTACCGGGACCTCCTTGAGTCGCCGGTCCGCGCCCCGCCTGCGATTCGCAACGCTCATCATGGGACCACCTCCCAGGTGCGTTCGCTATTCAGCAGTGCGTCTAAGTCTCCCCTTCCCTGAGCTGCCCCCTTCTGTGCGTAGACGTCGCGCTCGTACGACTCCGTCGGGCTGCAGTACAGCACGCCCATCGCCGTCGGGAACGGCGGCTCCAGCGCCGCCAGCAGCTGCGCCAGTGGGCGGCTCGTCTCGTCGTGGATCAGCACGTCGGGCGCGGTGGCGTCGACAATCTCCAGCTCGAGCGTGCCCGATTTGAGCCGCAGTCCCTTCTCCTTGTTCTTGCCGAAGAGCAGCGGCTTGCCGTGCTCGACGAGGACCTGGGCTTCGGCTGCGACCTCCTTCCCGGTGATATGCTCGAACACCGCGTCGTTGAAGACGACGCAATTCTGTAAAATCTCGACGAAGGACGCCCCGCGGTGCGCGTGGGCGCGTTTCAGCGTGGCGATGAGGTGCGCTTGCAGCGTGTCGACGGAGCGGGCGACGAAACGCGCCCCCGCGCCGAGGGCAAACGCGCAGGCCGAGACGGGATTTTCGATCGAGCCCAGGGGTGTGGAGGGAGAGCGCGTGCCGCGCCGCGACGTCGGCGAGTACTGGCCCTTGGTGAGGCCGTAGATCTCGTTGTTGAACAGGATGACGTTCAGGTCCACGTTGCGGCGCAGCACGTGCAGCATGTGATTGCCGCCGATCGACAACCCGTCGCCGTCGCCCGTCATTACCCAGACGTCGAGGTCGGGATTCGCGAGCTTGATGCCGGTCGCAATCGCCGGCGCTCGTCCGTGCACGGTGTGGAAGCCGTACGTGGACATATAGTAAGGAAAGCGCGCTGCGCACCCAATCCCGCTCACGAACACCGTGCGCTCGCGCTGCAACCCCATTTCCGCGCACGCCTTCTGCACGGCTTTGAGAATCGCGTAGTCGCCGCAGCCTGGACACCAGCGGACTTCCTGGTCCGAGGCGTAGTCTTTGGGCGCGAGCTGCGCGTCGGTGATCGTGGTGACTGTCATCTCTTCTCCCCATCCATCTTCCGAATCGCTTGCGCGATCTCCGTTACCCTGAACGGCTTGCCCGTCACTTTTCCGAATCCTTCCGCCGGAATCAGATACTCCGCCCGTAGCAGCTTCACGAGCTGGCCGTTGTTCATCTCCGGGACGAGCACGCGCTCGTAGCGCTTGAGCAGGTCGCCAAGATTGCGCGGGAACGGGCTCAGATAGCGCACATGAATGTGCGCGATGTCTCGTCCTTCTTCGCGCGCGATCTGCACGGCGCGATGAATCGCGCCGAACGTCGAGCCCCAGCCGACGACCGCGAGCTTCCCGTGATCGTCACCCAGCGAGACGTTCTGCAGGGGAATGTCGCGCGCGATCCCCGCGATCTTGTCCGCGCGCGCCTTGGTCATGCGCGCGTGGTTATCAGGATCGTACGAGATGTGCCCGGAGTCATAATCCCGCTCGAGGCCGCCGATGCGATGCTCGAGCTGCGGCGTCCCCGGCTTGACCCATGGCCGCGCCAGCGTCTCGGGATCGCGCAGGAATGGATGGAATCCCTCCGGCTCCGTCCGATACGTGACGGGGAAGCGGGGCAGCTCGGCTTCGCGGGGGATGAGCCACGGCTCGGCGGCGTGCGCCAGATAGCCGTCGCTCAAGACGATCACCGGCGTCATGTACTTCGTGGCCAGGCGCACCGCTTCGATCGCGATGTCGAAGCAGTCGGCGGTTGAAACCGGAGCGACTACGGCAAGTGGCGCGTCGGCGTTGCGGCCGTGAACCGCCTGAAACAGATCTGACTGCTCGGCCTTGGTCGGCATGCCGGTGGAGGGCCCCGCACGCTGCGAATCGATGACGATCAGCGGCAGCTCGGTGGCGATCGCCAGCCCCAGCATTTCGGTCTTGAGCGCGATCCCCGGCCCCGAGCTCGAGGTCACGCCGAGCGCACCGGCATAGGACGCGCCCAACGCCGCGCCGCTCGCCGCGATTTCATCCTCGGCCTGGAAGGTGATGACGCCGTAGGCGCGCAGATTGGCGAGCGTGTGGAGCAGCGCGGATGCGGGTGTGATGGGATAGCCCGCAAACACCATCTTTTCGATCCCCGCCGCGCGCATCCCCGCGACGAGCCCCCACGCCAAACCCTCCGTTCCGCTGACTGTCCGGTAGCGTCCCGCCCGCACGGTTGCCTTCGGGACGACGTACCCGACCATGTGCTCCGCCATCTCGGCCGTCTCGCCGAACGCGTGCCCGGCGTTGAGGGCGGCGACGTTCGCCTCCGCGATCACCGGCTTCTTCGCAAACTTGCGCTTGAGCCACTCGATCGTCGCGGTCCGCTCGTGGCCGTACATCCACAGCAGCAACCCCAACGCCCACATGTTGCGGCAGAGATGCGCTTCGCGTGAGGAAAGACCGTGCGGCTTTACGGCATCGGCGGTGAGCTTCGTGATATCGAACTTGAGCACCTGATAGCGGGCGAGCGAGTCATCGTCGAGCGGATTACGCGCATATCCCGCCTTCCCGAGGTTGCGCTCGTTGAATGCCGCGGTATCCACGATGACCGTCCCGCCGACCTTCAGATCGCGCAGCTCGACGGTCAGCGCCGCGGGATTCATCGCGACGAGCACGTCCACCGCGTCGCCCGGCGTCATCACGTCGGTGCCACCGAAATGGATCTGGAACGCCGACACACCGAAGGTCGTGCCGGTCGGGGCCCGAATCTCGGCCGGGAAGTCGGGGAACGTGGAAAAGTCGCTGCCGGCGAGCGCGGTCTCGAGCGTGAACTGACTGCCGGTCACCTGCATCCCGTCGCCCGAATCGCCGGCGAATCGGATCACAACGGAGTCGCGCGTTTCGCGTTGGCGGCTGGAAATGGCGGAAGTGACCATGGCTTTAATCTATACGACGTTTCTCAGCACGAACCATACGTTTGCGGGGCGTTCGGCAAGCCGTCGCATGTACCAGGCGAACCAGGCGCTGCCGTAGCTGATCAGGACGCGCACCTTCGCCCCCAAGGACACCAGCTTCCGCTGCTCCTCCGCGCGGATGCCGTAGAGCATGTGAAACTCGTAGGCCGACGGATCGAGGCGTTGAGCCACGGCCGCCTTGCGGATCGTCTCGATGAGCCGGAGGTCGTGCGTGCCGAATACGGGTTTCGCCCGCTGGCGCGCCGCCTCGCTGAGCAGGCGCTGGGCGAGTTGCCGGTAGTTCTCGTCGACATCGCGCTTTTTCGGGAGTGCCACGTCCGGCGGCTCGTTGTACGCACCTTTGACGAGACGGATCCCCGGCGAGAGGGTCAACAAACCTTCGAGGTCCTTGGCCGTGCGGTGCAGGTACGCCTGCAGGCACACCCCGACATTCGGCCACTCCGCCTTGGCGCGCCGGTACACCGCGAGCGTCGCGTCGACGTACCGTGACTCCTCCATGTCGATCCACAGGAACGAGCGCGCCTGCTCGGCTCGCGCGGCGAGCTTCAGCACATCCTGGACGCAGCCCTCGTGACTCGCCTCGAGACCGAGGTGCGTCAGCTTCACCGAAACGTGCGCCGGCAGCTTGCGTCGCTGAATCTTTTCGAACACTCCGAGGTAATGATCGCGGACCGCGGCCGCTTCGGCACGATTGGTGACTTGCTCGCCCAATTCCGTGAGCACCGTTCCGAGACCGGCCTTGGCGAATTGACCCGCCGCATCGAGTGCGGCCTCGAGCGTTTCACCGGGCATGAAGCGCTTGACCGCGCGCTGGAAGAAGCGGCGCTCGCGCAGCTGACGGGCGAGCCATTGGCTGCGAGATGCCTTCAGGAGGAGACTGCGTGCGAATCCCATGGAGAGATAGTGTAGTGTATCGTTCTTTCATGCCAGCGCATCGTTTAGCACTGATCGTTTCTCTGGCCCTCCTTGCCGCGTGCGCGCACCCGCGTATTGGCGTCACAAGCACCGGCGGAGGAGAGACGCGCGAGGCGCCCGACGAGAGCTGCCTGCTCTCGACCGGCTCCGTCTCCGCTCGGTCCCCCACAATCACGATCGGACTCAACGAGGCGGTCGACCCGCGCCATGCCCCCTTCGCGCGCAACGACGCCGAGCGGATTGTGTTCCGGCACCTGTACGAGGCACCGGTGCGGGTCGACTGCGAAGGCCATGTGCTCCCCGCGCTCGCGGACAAATGGGCAAAGGACGACGGCGGCCGTCGCTGGACATTCCACTTGCGCGACGGCGCCCAGTTCTGGGACGGCGCGCCGGTCACGGCCCAGGACGTCGTGTTCGGGAAGGGCGGTGTCGGCTATACCCTCGGCGCGCCCGATAAGAGCGTCGTGGCACTCAGCTTCGCGAAGGAGAGGGACGACGTTCCGGCGCTGCTGGGCGACCCCGGCCTGGCGGTCACGAAGCCTGCGCCCGACTCGAGTTGGCCGATCGGCACGGGAGCGTATTGGGCCACCAGCGCCACGACGACGGCGCAAGAGATCCGCGCGCACACTACCCACGGTGACACCCTCGTCTTCAAGTTTGCGGCGAGCGGTGATGCGCGGGACCTGCTCGACGCAGGGGTGGATTTGCTGGTCACGCGCGACCGGGCGCTGCGCGACTACGCGGCGACGCTGCAGAATCACACGGTGGTCGCGTTGCCGTGGGACCGCACCTATGTCTTCGTCACTGGCGACGCGGGTGCCACGCGGTTCGACGCTGGTGGTTTGGAGCAAGCGGTGCATGCGGAGGCGCGGCGCGCCGAGGGGGACTTCTGGTGGCGCGATCTACGAGCCTGTGGCATAGCGCGAGACACCGCACCGCCCGCACCCACGAGTAAGCGCATTCTGTACTCGCGCGGCGATCAGACCGCGCGTGAGCTCGCGGGTCGCCTGGCGGCGCTGACGCACGCGGTCGCGACCGGGCGCGCGCTTGACGATTTCAGCACCGCGCTCGCCGGGGGCAAGGACTGGGGTTACGTCGTCGCGCTGCCACGCATGACCGCCGATGCGTGCCGGTCCGCCAAACAGCTGCTGCCCTCCTGGCCCGCCACGTTTACGGCGCTGGTCGACACGCGTCCCACCGCCATCGTGCGGCGCGGCGTCGCGCGCTGGACCGTGGATCAGGACGGGACGGTTCATCTCGCTCCATGAAATTCCGCACCCGCCTCCTCATCGCGTTCGGGGTGGTGGTGATGATTCCGCTGCTCGTCTTCGGTCTTGGCATCCGGCGCGAGATGTCGCAGCGCGTGATGGCGCAAGACACGCGGCGAGTCGACGTGCTCGTCAACGTGATCAGCGCGGATATCTCGAGGGAAAACGACCGCATCGCAGCCCGCCTCGCGGCGCTGAAGGGCTCGCTCGCCAACGACAACAGCTTTCGAGGCGTGGTCGTACGCGGCGAAGATCGGGCATATGCGCTCGACTACGCGGGCGAGGCCATGCGCCTCGCGGGCCTCGATTTCCTGCAAATCCAGGACGACGAGGGGCGCGTCGTCTCGTCCGGTCACTTCCGCAACGAGTACGACCGGCTTGGTCCGGCGGTGCCCGGCTCAGGCCCGGCGCTGGTGCGTGCGGCTGTCGCGGAGGGCCAATTCCTCGCTCTCGTGACGAGCGATACGCTCCGTGTCGGGGCTCGTCGATTCCGGCTCATTGGCGGGATCGCGGTCGATTCGCAGTTTCTGGCTCGTCTCGCTCGCGATCCGGAGCTCGGCGTCGGGCTCGTCCTGCCGCGCGACACGACCAACGCCGACTCGGGTAAGCTCGTCGTGGGCGAGGTCGCGTCACTTCCCTATGTTGATGCCGCAGACGGGCCCGGACGTGTGGAGCAGGCGCGCATCGTGGTCACCCGTTCGTCCGCGCTCCTCACCGCCCTGCAGCGCAACGTGAATCTCTGGTTTGCCGCTGCCGTCCTCATCGCCGCCCTCGCGGCGCTGCTCTTGGCGGGCTGGCTCTCCACGCGCATCAGCGAGCCTGTCGAAGCGGGAATCCGCGACATGGAGCGACGCATCGCGATCGGCGACCTCGCCCGGCAGGTGAATCACGATGTGAAGAACGGCCTGGCGCCGCTCCGCAACGTGTTTCGCCATCTCACCCAGGTGGCCCGCGATAAGCCCGCCGAGCTGCCCCAGGTGTTCGCCGAGCGGCAGGGGACGGTAGAATCGAGTATCAGCTACCTGGAGACGCTCGCCGCGAACTACGCGAAACTGTCTCCGCAGTCAGAGCGAAAGGCCACGGATGTGAACACCGTCGTGCGGGAGACGATTGGCGCTTCGGGCTCTGTGCGCACCAAGCTTGCCGAGGGACTCCCGCCCGTCTCGGCCGACGCGCTCGTGTTGCGGCGCGTGATCGAAAACCTCGTGAGCAACGCGGTGGACAGTCTCGATGAGAAGACCGGGACCGTGACAGTCACGACGGAAAGCGCCAAGAATATCGTGCGGATTTCGGTAAGCGACACAGGACGCGGCATGAGCAAATCAGAGCTGGATAGAGCTTTCGACGATTTCCATACGACCAAACCAGGTGGCACCGGGTTGGGACTGTCGATCGTCCGGCGACTGGTCCTCGACTCGAACGGCTCGCTCAAGGTCGAAACCGAGCCGGGGCAGGGCTCGACGTTCATTGTGGAGATTCCAGTACTCTCATGACACTGGTCTTGATCGTCGATGACGTGCCGGCCATGGCCGAGCAGTACGCCTACGACCTCAAGCGCCTGCGCGGATACGAAACACTCATCGCAAAAAGCGGCCGCACGGCGCTCGAAAGCCTGACGCGCGATTCGGTGGATTGCGTCATTCTCGATCTCGAAATGCCGGGAATGGACGGGTTCGAGGTGCTGCGCTCGGTCGAGCGGCTGGGACTGCGCGTGCCGATCATCGTTTATACCGGAACGGGCGACTACGACCGTTGCGCGCAGGCGATTCGGCTCGGCGCGTACAGCTTCATCGATAAGGCCGAGCCGATGGAGCGTGTGGCGCAGGAAGTCGAGAACGCGATCGAACGGCGCCGGCTGACGGCCGAGGTCACGTTGCTGCGGCACGGGTTCGGGCTCGAATCGCCGCTCGTCGGCACGAGCCCCGCGCTCGCGAAGCTCAAGGAAGCGATCGTCCGCGTCGCGCCGGTGCCCAGTCCCGTGCTGGTGGTCGGCGAGAGTGGGACGGGCAAGGAGTTAGTCGCGCGTGAGCTCCACCGGCTCGGTGCGAACTCCAAGGGTCCATTCGTCGCGCTCAACAGCGCGGCGCTGCCGCACGAGCTCGTTGAAAGCGAGCTGTTCGGCCACGAGCGGGGCGCGTTCACGGGCGCCAACGCCACCCGTAAGGGCGCGTTCGAGGCGGCGAGCGGCGGGACGTTGTTCCTGGACGAAATCGGCGATCTGCCGCCCGCGGCTCAGGCAAAGCTGCTGCGCGTGCTCGAGGAGCGGAAAGTCACCCGCCTGGGCGGCAACAAGACGATCGAGGTGAACACGCGCGTCGTGGCCGCGACGCATCGCGATCTCGAGAAGGAAGTCGCCGAGGGTCGCTTCCGCGAGGATCTCTATTATCGGCTCAATGTGCACGTGCTGCGGGTGCCACCGTTGCGCGATCGTCTCTCCGACGTTCCCGCGTTGGTGGAGCACCTGGTCGCCGCGACCTGTGCTCGGTTCGGCATCAAGACGAAGACAGTCGCACCGGACGCCGTCGAGGCCCTGATGTCCTACGACTGGCAGCGCAACAACATTCGCGAGCTGCGCAACGTGGTCGAGCGGATGCTGATTGCGACGGATGCCGATGAGCTAACCCGCGCGGCAGTCCCTGCCGAAATCCGCGATGGTCGTAAGGCGGTCCCGCGCACGGCGCACGGCGCCCCGCGCACCTTCGAGGAGCAGAAGCAGGAGGCCGAGCGCCAGATCATCGTCCAGGCGTTAGAACGCAACGAGTGGCACGTCACCAAGACCGCCAAAGAGCTGGGACTCTCGGATCACGCCAGCCTACTCAAGATCATGCGCCGCCTGGGTGTCCAACGAGACACTTAGGCGACCGTCTCCACGGGTTCTGTCGTACACGAAGTTCGAAGTCCATTTCGTAAGTCCTTGCGCACCAACTGACACCAGACACCAGACACCTGGCACCGCATCTGCTTTTCCGTGGGGCGAACCCCCTGCTCCCGGAGGAGCCATGTCGTATCAATTCGAGCTAGATAAGTCCAATCGTTCGCTGCGATTCCCGGTCATTCTGATGGCCGCTATCGTGTGCACCGTGATCGCCGCCTACGCCTTTGCCGCCTGCGGCGACCGCAACCCCGACCAGGCTCGCGCCGGTGAGCCCGTTGGGTCGAAGTCTTCAACGACTGTCCCGGTCAGCAACGTCAGTACCGGCAGCACCGAAAAGCCGGCGCTCGTCATCAACGGTCCGGTCACCTTCGAGATGGCGGACTCGGCCTATCGCGAGCACCGCTACGATGACGCCACGGTCCTCTTCAAGACCTACGCCGACGGCCGGCCTACGAATCCGTGGGGCTTCTACATGCTGGGGCTGTCGGCTTGGAAGCCTGGTGATCGTGTGCGGGCGGAGAGCGCGTTTGTTCAGGCGCTCACGCTCGACTCGACGCACGTG
>Ga0099827_10000279_pt1 | contig 21713 bp, 23 predicted proteins | sample CZO8metaG_FD_79339 | JGI IMG/M metagenome (GOLD analysis project Ga0099827, IMG submission 79339) | Vadose zone soil microbial communities from the Eel River Critical Zone Observatory, Northern California, USA - CZOApr15con1.8 metaG | ecosystem: Environmental > Terrestrial > Soil > Vadose zone ...
GCCAGGGCATTGAGGGTGGCGTCGAGGGAGCGGTTGATCGCGAGACTGGCCGCGGACTGTGCCAGGGCAACCGCCTCCCTCCGCACGCGCCGGTTCTCGGTCACATCCTCGACGATTCCAATCAACAGGAGTTTCCCCCCCAACGCCATCGGCGTATGGTGCAAAACCACCTCACGCTCCTGGCCGTCTCGGCCCAACATCGTTACGCTGCGGCGGCCCGGCTCGGCCGTCGCGGTGGAGCACAAGTACGAACCGACCTCCTCGCGCTCGCGCGGGACGATCGAGTCTAGCACCTCCGTCCCAACTAATTGCTCGACCGGCCGGTCAAAGAATGCGCGGGCGGCGGGGTTGACGTAGACATAATGCCCCGAATCATCCGCGACGACGACGGGGGTGGGCACAACCTCCACAAGGGCTCGAACGATTTCATCGACGGAGGGGCCGGACGGCGCCTGCTTCATGGACACACCTGGGGTAGCCACGGGCTCAGCCCCGGCCCAGGTCGCTCGCGCTTACCAAACCGCGCTCTACCGCGTACAGCGCAGCCTGGGTTCGGCTTTGCAGCTGGAGCTTGCCGAGGATGTTGCTCACGTGCGTCTTTACCGTCTGCTCGCCGATGCGGAGTTCGCGGGCCACCTGCTTGTTTGCCTGGCCTTTCGCGAGGAGTCGGAGCACAGCCGTTTCCCGTTCCGTCAACACCTCGGGGCTTCCTGGAATCTGCACCTCGCGCACGAGTCGGGCGGCGGCCTCCGGGGACAGATGCACCTGGCCGGCGGCCGCCGACTTGACCGCCTGCCGGAGCTCGTCGGCCTCCGTGTTCTTGAGCAGGTAGCCGATCGCGCCGGCGCGAATCGCGCCCGTGACGGCCGCGTCTTCCAGAACGCTGGTCAAGGCGATCACCTCGACGTCAGGCATCTCGGATCGGATCGCCCCGGTCGCCGCGACGCCGCCCATACCTGGCATCAAGAGATCCATCAAGACAACCTGCGGGTGAAGCTCGCGCGCCAGCTGGACCGCCTCTTCGCCGGTGGTGGCCTCGCCCACGATCTCCAGTTCGGGATCGAGAGCGAGAAACATGCGCAGTCCCTGTCGAACCACGCTGTGGTCGTCGGCAATCAGCAGCCGTACCTCACCCATCGCTCTGACCCGTGCCTGCTTTCGTCCAGACTACCCCCTTTTTAGCGTAGGGCTCCTGTGGCCGGGCTGCGCAGCTGATCACGAGATCCTTGGCGCCTCCCCCACTTGGGGGATCACGCTGTCCCCCGTAGGTTGGCCGTCTGATGCTGCCGACGAGCGGTGCTTTGCCCCGGCCTGACGGGGACAATCGGTGGTGAGAGATGAAGGAGTACCGGCCCGCGACCTACCAGCGCGTCTGGTTTATCACCGGATCGTCCGCCGACCTTGGACGGGCACTGACCGAAGCCGTCCTGGCCCGCGGCGAGCGAGCCGTCGTCACGGCTCGGACGCCGGAGCGAGTCCGCGACCTGATCGAGCGCTACCCGGCGCAGGCGCTCGTCCTCGAGCTCGACGTGACTCGACAGGACCAGGTCCGCCAGGCGGTCTCCGAAGCGATCGAACGGTTCGGTCGTATCGATGTTCTCGTCAACAATGCCGGTCAGCTGTTCGATAGCAACGTCTTCGGTCTGGTTGACGTCACGCGCGCCGTTCTTCCCGCCATGCAGCGTGCCGCCAGCGGCCACATCGTTAATGTCCTGTGGGGCGTCCCTAGCCGGCGGGCGGTCGAAGGCTTCTCTGCGGCGCTGGCCGACGAGCTGGCCCCGCTGGGCATCGAGGTGATCACTATCGAGCCAGGCAGTGGCAACGGCCAGCGGCCCAAGGATTCGGCAACCATTGCGGAGGGCATCATCGCGGCGGTGGACGCCGACGACTGAAATCGCAAATCTCGCACAAGGTCAGGAGGTCAAAGTGGTGAACAATTTGTTGTCCAGCAAGAACGCGGTGAAGAGACTCAAGGGACAGGCATGGGCGCCCCCCTGGTGGGCCGTCCTCCTCATCGGTCTCGCGCTCTGGATCGCCGCCGTCGCTTCCGTCTTCGTGACGCGGGACCTCATCGTTCTCCCCACAGTGGTGCTGCTCGGCAGCTTCCTCGTGCCCGTCACGGCCGTCGTTTGGTACCTCGACCACGATTCGAGTCCGGCGCTCTCACCGCAACGCATCGTGTCCGCCTTCCTCATCGCCGGGGTCCTGGGGATCCTGGCGGCCTCATTCCTCGAATTCTGGCTGGTGTACGGCCCCGGTCTTCGCGGCAACCTCAAGGTCGGGCTCATCGAGGAGTTCGCCAAGGGCGCAGGGATCGTTGTTCTCGCGCTCGGTCTTCGCACGTATACGACGCGCGATGGGATGGTCCTCGGAGCCGCGGTCGGCTTCGGCTTCGCCGCGCTCGAGAGCAGCGGCTACGCGCTCGCCGCACTCTTTGTCGTGCAGGGACAGCACCTCACCCTCTCGCTGTCGTCCGTGGTCTTCACCGAACTCGTCCGGGGTGTCCTGGCTCCCTTCGGTCACGGTCTCTGGTCGGCGATCCTCGGAGGCGTCATCTTCCATGCGGCGGCGCGCAAGGGCCACCTGCGGCTCGCGTGGAGCGTGCTCGTCGCCTATCTCGGCGTTTCGCTGCTGCACGGGGCGTTCGACGTCTTCGGCAGTATCACGGGATACGTCGTCATTTCGGTCATCGGGCTCGTGCCGCTCGTGTACCTCTGGCTTCGACAAGACCGGGGATTCCCCTTGATTCGCCGGACGCAGCCGGTTCAAGTTCCGGCCTGACGATCAGTCGCTGAGACGGGCCCCAACCTGTCCCTCTCCGGCTTGCGGGGGAGGGAGATCGAGGTAGGATAGAGGGCGCTCGGGTTTGCCGCCCTGGTCCGTCATACCAGGGCCATGGCGGACCCGGTTTCGGCGCACCTCCTCCCCGGCCTGGACTGGCTGGCCAAGCTCGGCATCGGACTGATCGTGGCCGCCGCGGGCGTCCTCCTCATCCGGCCGCCGCGCCGTGGGGCGCGGCGCTTTGCGCTCGGCATCTTCACCATCCAGGCCGGCACTCTGGTCGCGATTCGCGGGATCGTCGCCGGCGGCGGCTCGACCTGGTGGCAGTACCTCATGCCGTTCGCGCTCGTCCTCGTACCCGGGATCTTTATCGCGGTCGTGCTGACCCGGTTGCATTGGTGGCGGCGCGTCGGCTTCACGCCGGTCCGCGAGTGGCGTGCTCCGCACCTCGTAATCCCCCTGTTGCTGATCCTGGCTCTGCCCATCGTCGGACTCTCGGCGCGAGGCGTGATGGCGACCACCGCCCTCGTGCTCACGCTCCAGGCCGGCTTCTTGCTGATCGACATCTTCATGGAGGAAGTCACCTACCGCGGCGTCATCCTCGAGGCGCTGGCCGGACTCAGCAGCGGATCGCGCGTGATGCTCTCGGCGATCCTCTTCGGCCTGAGCCACCTGGACAACCTGTTCCTCCCGGGCGCGGATGAGCTCGGCGTCGCCTACCAGATCTTCGAGGCCGCGCTCGTTGGAATCCTTTTTGCCGCGGTACGGCTGCGCATGAACACCATCTGGCCGGTGATGATCGTGCATGCCACCTACGACTTGACGCTCGTGCTGGCATTCGGGCACGCCTTCCCCGTGGCGCCAACCCTCCCCGGCTTCCTGGTGGCCACGGTGGTCAATCTGGGCCTGGCCGGCATCGGTATCTTCCTCCTCCAGGCGTCATACGCCGGCAGCCTGGCCAGGCGGGAGGCGGCCTGACATGAGACTGCGGCGTGAACATGGGGTCACGGCCGCACTCGGCGTCAGCGTGGTGCTCGCGATCATCGACCTCCTGTGGTCCTACACGCTTCACTACAAGCTCGCCCAGCCCGACTTCTATGTCTACTACCTGGCTGCCAGGCTCGGCCGAGCCCATGGTTGGGCGGCGATCTACGACCCTGTGGTCTTTCTTCCGCCGGTCACGGCCGCTGTCGGCAAACCGCTGCCATATCTCAACCCGCCGGAACTTGCCTGGCTGGTGACTCCGCTGAGCTTCCTCCCTTATCCGCTGGCGGCCTGGATCTGGACCGGACTGCTGGCCGCCGCCTTCGTGCTCGTCTGGTATCTCGCCGCGCCGGGTCGGGGAATCGTGCGCCTGATCCACGGCCTGGGCGCCGCCGTCCTCCTCCCGGTCTTCGTCGGCGTCCTCTTCGGCCAGGTCAGCCTGGTGGTTGTGGCCGCCGTCGCCCTTGCCTGGTGGCTGCTCTCTCGCGGACGGCCCTGGCTTGCCGGCCTGGCGCTCAGCGCGCTCATCCTCAAGCCACAGATCGCCTTCCTCGTGCCGCTCGCGCTTCTTCTCGCCGGGCACGGGCGTGTCTTTCTCGCCTGGCTCGCGGTCAGCGTGCCACTCGCCGTCATCACGCTGCTGGCCACCGGGACCGGCCTGTTCCACCAGATATCCCGGTCGCTCCACACGGTGAGCGGCGTTCCCGGACCGATCCAGTCCTCGCTGTTGCGCCAGCTGCCCCTGCCGGTGGCCGGCATCGGGATCGCCGTGGTACTGGGCGCCTCCGTCCTCATCCTGTGGCGCGAGCGCGGTAGCGGCCCTTCCCGTCCCATTGCCATTGGCCTCATCAGCAGCGTTCTGGTCAGCCCCTATGTCAACTTCTACGACCTCTCCGCCCTCGTCTTGGCGGCCTGGCTGATCCTGGGCACCAACCCACCACGCTGGCAGCGAGCCGTGACCCTCGGCATGTACGTGCCCCTTTATGGGGCGCCGATCTGGCCAATCGTTACTCTGGCCTGTCTCTGCGGATGGTTGCTCAGCCTGGCGGCCCCCACCCTGACCCTGCTCACGCGGGAAATCCCGCGACCCTGACGACAATGGCTCCCCCGCAAGGGGCGAGGGAAATCGAACGAGGAATTTGACAGGCGTTCGTGAAAAGCTACATAGTGAAGCGCCTCACTATGCAGTTCTCTGACATCAAGGGCGACTGTCGATTCAACGGCACCCTGGCGACGGATCGGGCAGGGCACCTGTACGATAGCCGCTTCCGTCACGCGCTTCGCGGCTCGCGCAGGCAACTTTCGGAAAAGGAGATGCGCACACTCGAGGCGATGACGGCGCTGCGACAAACCGCCCGCCTGACTCATCAGCTGATGGACCGGTGGGCGGAGAAGCACGGCTTGAGTGAGGGCCGTCTTTACGTTCTCTTTGCGCTAGCGTCCGCGCCCGAGCACCAGCTTCCGCTCGGCGAGCTCGCCGAACATCTCGACGTCACGCCGCGCAACATCACCGGGCTCATCGACCATCTCGAGCGCGACGGCCTGGTGGAGCGTGTCGACGATTCAGTTGACCGCCGCTCGACGTACGCGCGACTGACGTCGGCCGGTGGCAAGCGGCTCGAAGCCATGCGCGCCCCGGGACTGGAGTGGCAACTCAAAATCGCGGCCGGTCTCTCTACCGAGGAGTTGGAGCTGCTCCGGCACGCGTGCCTACGGCTGATCGAAAACATGACCGGCGCGACGGCGAGGAGGACCGCGTGAGCAAGGACATGCAACGGCAGGCGAGCGACCCGGCAGACAGCGGCGGCCACCTCACGGAGGGGTTGACGCGCTGGGGGACGATCGGGGTGGTCGCCGGCACCATGCTGGCGCTCTTGCTCGCCGCGCTCGACCAGACGATTGTCGGGACCGCTATGCCCCGGATCGTGGCCGAGCTGAACGGCCTCAACTACTACTCCTGGGTTATCACCGCCTACCTGGTGGCGTCGACGATCATGGTGCCGATCGCGGGCAAGCTCGGCGACCTCTTCGGCCGCAAGCCGTTTCTGCTCGCTGGCATGATCGGATTCGTGGTGGCCTCGGCGCTGTGTGGCCAATCGCACGGCATGCTCGAGCTGGTCGCTTTCCGGACCATCCAGGGCCTCTTCGGCGGCATGCTCTTCGCCACCGTCTTCGCCGTGATCGGCGACCTGTTCCCGCCAAGCCAGCGGGCGCGTCTCGCCGGTCTCTTCGGCGCCGTCTTCGGCCTGTCGTCCATCGTCGGCCCCACGGCGGGCGGCTACATCACCGACAGCTGGGGCTGGCGCTGGGTCTTCTACGTCAACTTGCCGGTCGGGATCATCGCCGTCCTTCTCGTGATCGCCACGATGCCCTATGTGCGCTCATCCGCTTCCATCCGCGACATCGACTTCCCGGGCGCCGCCGCGTTGGTCGCCGGCCTGGTTCCGCTGATGGTGGCGCTTTCGATCACGCGAGACCACGGCTGGACGTCCCCCGAAGTCCTGGGCCTGCTCGCCCTTGCTGCCGTCCTCCTGGCTGTCTTCTTCTTGATCGAGATGCGGACGGACCATCCGATCGTGCCCTTCTCGCTCTTCAAGAACTCGACCTTCAGCGTCTCGATGATCGTCGGTTTCCTCACGGGCTTCGGCATGTTCGGCACGATCGTCTTCGTCCCGCTCATCTACCAGGGCGTCCTCGGTGTCAGCGCCACGAACTCCGGCCAGTTGCTCACCCCGATGATGCTCGGCCTGATCGTGGCGAGCACGCTCGTCGGCCAGGCCATGGTGCGCATCCGCTACTACCGTTTCCTGGGGACGGCCGGCATCGTGGTCATGCTGGTCGGCATGTGGCTCCTCTCGCAGGTCACGGTCACGACCTCGCGCCTCGAAGTCGTCCGCGACATCGTCCTCGTGGGCGCCGGGCTGGGGACAACCTTTCCGCTCTACCTCACCGCCGTGCAGACTGCGCTGCCGCGTAACTTTCTCGGTGTCGCTTCGAGCCAGATCCAGTTCTGGCGGCAGATCGGCGGGACGATCGGCACGGCAGTGCTCGGCTCGGTCCTGGCTCAGCGCCTTCCGGTTCACATCCGGGAGCAGGTGGCCACTCTCCACATCCCGTCCCAGGTTTCGGGGTTCGTCACCAGCGGTGGCAGCAACCCCCAGACCCTCTTCGATCCGGCGCAGATCGTGGCCCGCCGGGCCCAGGCGGGCGCGCTGGGACAGCAGGGCGCCACGATCTTCGACCAGGTATTGCATGCGATTCGCGCCGGCCTTGCCACGACCTTGCACGAGGTCTTCCTCTACGGCGCCGCGGTCTTGATCCTCGCGCTGATCGCCTCGGTCTTCCTCAACGACGTGCCGCTGCGCGGACAGCAAGCGGCGCGCGAGGAAGGCGCGCCCGTGGCAGCGGCTTAGCCCCACTCCTCCCGTCTGATGCGATAGAGGACGTGGGCGCGGGTCGGGTGGCCCTCGGGCACGCTCGGGTGCTCGAAGTCGGCATCGCGGCGCATCCCGAGGCGCTCCATCACCCGCCAGGAACGCACGTTGATGGTGGATGTGAAGGAGACGATTTCGTCAAGGCCGATGGTGTTGAAGCCGTAATCGAGGGCGGCCCGCGCCCCCTCGGTGGCGTAACCGTGTCCCCACTGATCAGCCGCGAGCCGCCAGCCGACCTCCACCGCCGGGGTGAACGGGGCGGGAAACGTGGCCGGCCAGAGGCCGACGTATCCGATGAAGCGTGCGGTGTCTTTACGCTCCACGGCCCAGAGGCTGTAGCCGAGCTCTCTCCAGCGCTTGCGGATCAGCTCGACGAATCGACGGGTGCGCTCCTCGGTGTACGGCTCCGGAAAGAACTCCATGACCGCCGGATCGGCATTGATCGCGGCGAACGCGCCCACGTCCGTGTCCCGCCATTCCCGAAGGCGCAGCCGTTCAGTAACGATCAAGGGGCGTGCCGCGCCCGCCGCATTCCGGGGAGGCGAGGGCGGGCGCAGGAACGCGTCGTCACTCATCGCCATTGGTTCTGCGCTTCTGAAGGGCAATCTGGGCGCGCCGGGCAGCGAGGCGAAACTCCAGGACTTGCTTGTCGTGACCAAGGACGTAGGCGCGGTAATGGAGGGTCGCGACTCCGCCCCAGTATCGCCCGACATCCCGGAAAATCTCCTCGGTCGACGCCACGGCCAGCGGTCGCTTGAGCAGAATGAGTCCCGCGCCGAATGCGATCGCGGTTGCCGCAGGGTCTGACGTGCTGTCGCTGACGAAAACGCGGGCCGCTTCCTCTAGCAACGAGTGGTCGAGCGAGACCCGCACCTGAATCAGCGGCGGCGATTCCTGTTGTGGGTGCGCCAGAGGTTCGATCTGGTGATCCGGCTCGTCGATCGCCTCGAGTTCGAGCTCGAGACGGTGAACCTCCCTTTGCAGGCGAGCGACAGTCGCGCTCAGGTACCAGTATCGACCAAAGAAATGCAGTAGATTTGTGATGGCTTGCTGCTTGCGCAGCTCCGGATCCTGGAATTCAGCAGTTCGAGCTTCCCGGGGGCGCGCTTCATCGGTCAAGCCAAGTCGAAGCGCCTCACCCAGCACGTGGGGCAAGTCGTCGCCGGTGCTTCGGAACATCTCCACCAACTGCGACGGCAACTCGATCACGACTTTCCTGGCTGTCAGCCGGCTCTACCTCCATGGAAGGTGGTAGAGCCTATTAGCCGTTGGGCGTTAGGCGAGACTCATCGCCGGACGGTGGATTCGTCCTTGCTGAGACTAGCAAATCACCGTGAACCTTTCGCGTTTCTTTCTGAGTGAGCACTAGCGAGCGGTCGTGTGCCGGTAGCGGATGACCGAAAGTGGGACGAAGACCAGCAGGATACCGACGATCCAGGCCACCGATTGAATCAGCGCCCAGCGGGTGTCGGCCGTCGTCAGCGCTGGGTTCACGTGGAAGAGGCCCCGCAGCGCGTCGGCGAGAACCGAGATCGGATTGTGGCGCGCGAAGGTTTGCAACCAACCCGGCATCGTCGCCACCGGCACGAACGCACTCGAGGCGAAGGTCAGGGGGAAGAGCCAGATGAACCCGCCCGATTGCGCCGCCTCGACACTGCGGACCAACAGCCCGATGAACGCCGAGATCCAGGAGAAGGCAAAGCTCACCCCGAGCAGCAGCAGGATTCCGAGCAGGAACTCGAACGGGGTCCCGCCCGGGCGGAAGCCCACCAGGAATCCGACGGTCAGCATGATGACCACGGTAAAGAGGTTTCGGGCGAGATCGGCGATGGTGCGTCCCGTCAGGACCGCGGAAGAGGACATCGGGAGCGAGCGGAAACGGTCGATGATGCCACGCTGCATGTCCTGGGCAAGTCCGATGGCGGTGGTGACCCCGCCGAAGGCAACCGTCTGCACGAAGATCCCGGGCATGAGGAAGTTGACGTACTGCCCTCCGGGGACCTGGATCGCGCCGCCGAAGACGTAGCGGAACAGCAGCACGAACATGATCGGCTGGATGGCGACGAACATGATCAGCTCGGGCACGCGCACTGTTTCGAGGACGCTCCGTTTGGCGAGCACCAGCGCGTCCAGGAACGCCCAGACGATGCGCCACCGACCGCTGACCGGCTGGTAGCGCGTTCCCGCCGTTGACATCGCGCCGGCAGTGGTCATCAGCGCGGCCTCCGTTGCCAGCGACGGGCGGGCGCGACCGCTTTTTCCTCTTCCGCCTGGTGACCGGTCAGGGTGAGGAAGACGTCGTCGAGGCTCGGCCGGTGAAGTTGCAGGTCGACGATGTCGATCCCGGCGCCATCGAAGTCGCGCACCACGGTCGCGAGCTGGTTGGTCCCGTTTCGGGAGGGGGCCGAGATGCGCCGCTGAGCCGGATCCACAGTCACCTCGCTGGAGAAGTGACGTCGTGCGACCTCCGCGGCTCGGGCGAGGTCGGCCTCCTTCGCCACCGCGATTTCGATCCGATTCCCCCCAACCCTGTCCTTCAACTCGTCTGAGGTGCCTTCCGCGATCACGCGCCCGGCGTCCACGACCGCAATCCGGTTCGCCAGCTCGTCCGCCTCCTCGAGGTACTGCGTCGTGAGCAGGATGGTCGAGCCCTCGTTGACGAGCGAAATAATCATGTCCCACACCTGCCGGCGGCTCCGTGGATCGAGCCCGGTGGTCGGCTCGTCGAGAAAGAGCACCGGAGGGAGAAGGACCAGCGACGCCGCCAGGTCCAGACGCCGTCGCATCCCACCCGAGTAGGTCTTCGCGATCCGGCCGGCGGCATCGGTCAGGTCGAACTGCATGAGCAATTCGTATGCGCGGCGTTTTGCATCCCGACCGGCGAGGTGATAGAGGCGGCCGATCATCTCCAGGTTTTCCTGGCCTGTCAGGTATTCGTCGATGGCCACGTTTTGACCGGCCAGGCCGATCTGCGCCTTGATGCGATTCGCGTCCCGGACGACGTCGAAACCGGCGACCGTCGCATGCCCCGCGTCCGGCCCGAGCAGCGTCGTGAAAATCCGGACCGCCGTCGTCTTGCCCGCCCCGTTCGGCCCGAGCAAGGCCAGCAGGCTCCCTTCCGCGACATCGAGGTCGAGCCCATCCAGCGCCCGAACGCGGCCGTAGTTTTTCACCAAACCCTCGGCGTGGACGGCATGATCAGCGGCCATTCCTCAAAAGGTTACCTGCCCCCGCTCATTGAAGTTCGATCCAAACGAGCGGTTGTGTGGTTGCGCGACAATGGCTCGGAGGCACCGATGGATGAAGAGCTGAAGCCGCAGCCCGCGAGCCCGCGCGTCGAGCCAGCCCAAGGTGCGGCCAGCGCGGTGGCGGAGCGCGCTCGAAACGCCTGCACCTCCGGTCGCATGCCGACGCTCTATATCGGCCACGGCGCACCCCCACTCGTTGATGATCCGCTCTGGGTCGCCCAGCTCGCGGCCTGGGCCAGAGCCTTGCCCACTCCGAGCGCGGTGCTGATGGTCTCCGCCCATTGGGAGAACGCCCCGCTCACCATCGGCGCGACCCGGACTGGAACGCCGCTGATCTATGACTTCGGTGGCTTTCCCGAACGCTACTACCGAGCGCAGTATCGGTCGCCGGGCGCGCCCGAGCTTGCCGCCGACGTTCGGCGTCTGCTCTCCGACCAGCCGGTCGCGGAGCAGCCCGACCACGGGCTTGACCACGGCGCCTATGTGCCGCTCACCGTGATGTATCCCGACGCCGACGTGCCGGTGCTGCAGGTCTCGATGCCCAGCCTCGACCCCGAACAGCTCTTCCAGATCGGTCGACGCCTTCGCCAGCTGCGGGACCAGGGCGTGCTCGTCATCGGCAGCGGGTTCCTGACCCATGGCCTGCCCTTTCTGCGCGATTTCCGTCTCGACGCGCCACCGCCGGCGTGGTCCACCGAGTTCGATGCCTGGGCGCACGAGGCCCTCGACCATGGCGACGTTGACCAGCTGTCCGACTTCATGCACCGTGCACCCGCGGTCCGGTACGCGCATCCTCGCACCGAGCACCTGGCGCCGTTGTTCGTGACGCTCGGCGCGGGGGATAGCAACGGCGAGCCACTGCCCAGCATCATCGATGGCTACTGGATGGGGCTCTCCAAGCGCTCGATCCAGATCGCCTAGCGGGACGCGATGCTGCAGTTGCGCCGCGACGGTGAGCTCCACAAGGAAGACGGCGGCTGGTTCCAGGCCTGCTGGCACTTCTCCTTCGATCGCTATCGCGATCCGCGACAGATGGGGGTTGGGCCGCTGCGGGTTTTCAACCACGATCGCCTGGCTCCGGGCGCGATCTGGCCGATGCACCCGCACGCCGACGTCGAGGGCATCACCTACGTCTGGAAGGGCACCTTTCGCCATGCCGACAGCCTCGGCAACGACGGCATCCTCCATCCCGGTGCCGTGCAGCTGATGACGCTCGGCTCAGGAGCCGAGCATTCCGAACAGAACGCTTCCGAAACCGAGCCCATGGAGTTCTTACAGCTCTGGATCCTTCCTGACACGCCGAGCCTTCCGCCAGGTCTCCAGCAACGGCAGTTCACCAAAGAGGAGCGCACCGATCGCCTGTTGAAGGTCATCGGGCCGGCGGCCAGCGATCCGGTCAGGGTTCACCAGGACGCCGCCGTTTACGTCGGCCGTCTCTCACCCGGCATGGTGGTCGCGCACGACGTTCGGCCCGGGCGAGGCGGCTACCTCTACCTGATCGAGGGCCGCGCCAAGATCGGCACCGAGGAGCTCGCCACCGGTGATGCGGCCAGGATTCAGGACGAGGCTCAGCTGCGCATCGAGGCGAACGATGCGTCGGAACTGATCTTGGTGGACGTTCCCCTGCGCTTCACACCTGTGGGCGTCTGGGCACGCTAGCGAAGGAGGAGATTAGGTACCATGCCCTCGCAAGTCTTTGCGGTGTCCGAGGTGAAGCAGTTGCTGGCGCAGGGCGCGCAGCTAGTCGACGTGCTCGGTGAAGACGAGTTCGAGCATAGCCACCTGCCCGGCGCGATCAACATCCCGCTGAAGCGTCTGGATGAAAAGACGGTGGCCGGACTCGATCGCGAGCGGCCGGTGCTCGTCTACTGCAACGATTTCGGCTGAGACCTCTCACCGCGAGCCGCGTGGCGGCTCGAGACGCTGGGCTTCAAGAACGTGATCGACTACGTGCCCGGCAAGGTGGCCTGGTTCGAGGAGAACCTGCCACGCGAGGGCAAGGCCGCCGACGAAACCTGGATTGGTGATGTCGCGGATTCGGAGGTGCCGACCTGTGGTCTCAAGGACCGCGTGGGTGACGTCCGCGGTCGCACGGTGGGTTGGGACACCTGCGTTGTGGTTGGCCCGGGTCGAGTGGTCCTCGGTCTGCTGCGTACGACGGAGCTCGAGGGCGACCCCAACGCGACCGTCGAGCGAGTGATGCGGCCCGGCCCGAAGACCTTCCGACCGAATGTGACGCTCGAGGAGCTGCTCAAGTCGATGCGGGAGCATGACATCCAGACCAACAGCCTGGTGACGACCGGGGAGGGCCGGCTGCTAGGCGTGATCTCCCGTGCCGATGCCGGGGCCACGCTGGCCCACGACCAATCCTAGGATGATTTTCGGCGAAAGTCGCAACTGCGCCGCAGCGGGCAGGCATCACAGCGCGGGGCGCGGGCCCGGCAGATGATCGCCCCGAGATCCATCAATGCCTGGTTGATCACATGGCCCTTCCCTTTCGGAATCACCGCGGCGGCCAGTGACCACAGCGCGTTGGTGCGGGCACGCGCTGCGGCGGTGACGCCGAAGTAGCGCCGCAGCAACCGGGCCACGTTGGTGTCGAGCACCGGCGCATCCCGGTGGTGGGCAAAGCTCATCAGCGCGCCCGCGGTGTAGCGCCCGATTCCGGGCAGGCGGCGCAGCTCGTCGAGCGTCTCCGGAAAGGTGGCACCGGGGCGGTCGGCGACGCGCAACGCGGCGGTATGGAGCCACTGCCCGCGGATCTTGTACCCGAGGGGGTCGGTGATGGCCTTCACCTCGGCCAGCGGTGCGGCGGCGAGGGCGGTGACCGTCGGATACCGCTCGAGCAGGCGTTCGTAGACAGGCAGGACCCGAGCGATCTGCGTCTGGTGCGAGAGCACCTCGGAGACCAGGATCGCGTAGGGGTCACGGGTCCGCCGCCAGGGCAGATCGCGACCGTGGGCGGCGTACCACTCGAGCACTCGGCGCTGGAAGGACCGTCGGCGGCCGCGGGCGATCATGGACGCCAGGAGCTGAGCAGCCGCCGCAAGCTCAGCGGGGCAGACCGGTTATACGCATCACCGTGCGGAAGCGGGGTCGCGTTCTGGTGGCGCTCGGGGCGGCGATGGCGATCGTCTTCGCCATCCAGCTCACGGCGCTGGCTCGCGCTGGCGGCGGCGGCGGTGGCGGTGGTGGTGGCGGCGGGGGTGGCGGCCACAGCAGCGGCGGTGGTGGCGGCATTTACTTCGGCGGTGGCGGGTCGGGCAGTGGCGGCGGGTCGGTGCTGCCCTTCTTCATCATCGTAGGCATCATCGGCGTGTTCATCATTTTGGCCGCGTTGTCGCGCCGGAAGTCGGCGAGCACGGTCGACAACGGCGACGATGCCATGGCGCCGGCCGTGGATGCAGCGGCGGTTGAAGCGGGCATCAAGGCGCTGCAGGCCCGCGATCCGAACTTCAGCCCGCAGGTGTTCATCGACCGGGCGCAGACGACCTTCTTCGCCCTCCAGAATGCCTGGATGGCGCGCAACCTGGAACCGGCTCGTATCTATCTCTCTGACGCGATTTATCACCGCTGGAAGCTGCAGGTCGAGCAGTATGTGGCGATGCACAAGCGCGACGTCCTCGAGGATCTCGCGGTCAATGGCTGCGCGATCGCGAAGGTCGCGGGCGATGCGAACTTTGACAGCATCACAGTCCGGTTCGACGCGATCGCCGCTGATTACGAGGTCGATGACTCGGGCAAAATGCTCAGCGGCCACAAAACGGTTGAGCCGTTTACCGAATACTGGACCTTCATCCGCAGCCAGGCGGCAAGGAGTCGCGTGGGGGAGACGGCCCAGATCACCCAATGTCCGAACTGCGGCGCGCCGGTGTCCATCAACGAGTCGGGCATCTGCGCCTACTGTAAGGCCACGGTGACCACCGGCCAGTTCGGCTGGGTGCTCGACAACATCACCCAGGCATCCGAGTGGTCCGCGGCGGCCTGAGCTAGACCGCGACCGGAACTTTCTCGGAGAAGAAGCAGGCAGCACGGTGGTCGCGTGCCTTGTCTTCCAGCGGCGGCTCCTGGTCGGCGCAGGGCGTCGGCAGCTGGGCGATCGGGCAGCGGGTATGGAAGCGGCAGCCCGAGGGCGGGTTGACCGGGGACGGAATCTCGCCGGTAAGGGCGACGATCCGGCGTTTGGACTGGATCTCCGGGTCGGGGATGGGGATCGCGGAGAGGAGCGCCTTGGTGTAGGGATGACGAGGATTGCGGTAGATCTCGACGCTGTCCGCGACCTCGACGATCTTCCCCAGGTACATGACCATCACCCGATCGCTGATGTGCCGCACCACCGACAGGTCGTGGGCGATGAAGAGGTAGGTGAGCTGGAACTCCTTCTGCAGGTCCTCCATCAGGTTGATGATCTGCGCCTGGATCGAGACGTCGAGCGCCGAGATCGGTTCGTCCGCGACGATCAGCTTCGGCCGGAGCGCGAGCGCCCGGGCGATGCCGATGCGCTGTCGCTGGCCGCCGCTGAACTCGTGCGGGTAGCGGTTGTTGAAATACGGATTCAGGCCGACGATCTTCAGCAGCTCCTGGACACGCTGGTCTTTCGCCCGGCCGCGCAGCAAGCCGAAGTTCTCCAGGGGCTCGGCGATGATGTCGCCCACGGTCATCCGTGGGTTGAGAGACGAGTACGGATCCTGGAAGATCATCTGCAGCTGGCGGCGGTATTGCCGGAGCTTCTCGCCGCGCAGCTTGGTGAGGTCGACGCCGTCGAAGAAGATGTTGCCGGACGTGACCGGCAGCAGCTGGGTGATGAGACGCCCCAACGTCGACTTTCCGCAACCGGACTCGCCCACCAGGCCGACGGTTTCGCCGGGGTAGATCTCGAGGCTTACGTTCTCGACCGCCTTGACGCTGGCGCCCAGTCCGGCCGGGAAGTGCTTCACCACGTTCTCGGCGCGTAGCAGCGGCGTCCGGTCAGGCACGCCGCTCTCCGTTGGGCGCCAGCGCGCGGCGCATCGTGACCCAGCAGGCGGCGTCCTGGTCCGGGCCGACATTCATCAGGGCCGGGTCATCGTGGAGGCAGCGGTCGATCTTGAACTGGCAGCGCGGGTTGAAGCGGCAGCCGTGCGGTGGGCGGATGAGGTCCGGGGGGAAGCCTTCGATGGACAGCAGCCGATCGTGCCGGTCCGAGTCCAGGCGCGGGATCGATTGCAGCAGCGACCAGGTATAGGGGTGCTGGGGATCCTTGAAGATCCGCTCGACGGGACCCTGCTCGACAACGCGGCCGGCGTACATCACGAGCACCCGAGTGCAGAGGCTGGCGACCACCCCCATGTTGTGGGTGATCAGGATGATGGCGGTGTTGAGGTCTCGGTTCAGGTCGCGCAGCAGCTCCAGGATCTGGGCCTGCACCGTGACATCCAACGCGGTGGTCGGTTCGTCGGCAATCAAGATCGAGGGCGCGTTGGCCAGGCCCATCGCGATCATGGCCCGCTGCCGCATCCCACCGCTGAATTGGTGCGGATAGTCGTGCACCCGGGACTCCGCCGCCGGGATCCGCACCTGTTTGAGCAGCTCCACCGCCCGGCTCAGCGCCATCTTGGTCGGCACCTTCCGGTGCGCCTCGATCGCTTCCTCGATCTGGAAGCCGACTGTCAATACGGGGTTGAGACTGCTCAGGGGATCCTGGAAGATCATCGCGATGTCTTTGCCGCGAATCTCGCGAACCTCCTCGTCCGACATCGTGACGATGTCGTCGCCCCGGAAGAGGATCTGGCCGTTGACGATCCGGCCGGGTTCCTGCACCAGGCGGAGGATCGACAGCGCTGTCACGCTCTTGCCGCAGCCCGACTCGCCCACGATGCCGAGCGTTTCGCCCGGATGGAGGTCGAAGCTGACGCCGTCGACCGCCTGCACCACGCCGTCGTCGGTGAAGAACTGCGTTTTGAGGCCCTTCAACTGGAGCACCGGTTGGCTCATCGCTTCTGTCTCGGGTCGAGGGCGTCGCGCAAACCGTCGCCCAGGAAGTTGAACGCCATCAGCGTCAGCGAGAGCGCGATCGCCGGCGCCAGCACGATATGAGGCGAGATGCGGATGGCGTGGAAGCCGTCCGCTGCCATCGCGCCCCAGGACGGGGTGGGCGGCGGGACGCCGAGGCCCAGAAAACTGAGGAAGGCTTCGAAGAGAATGGCCATGGGGACGCCGATCGTGGCCTGGACGATCATCGGCCCCAGCGCGTTCGGCAGGATGTGGCGAAAGATGATCCGGTTCGCCTTGGCGCCCCCGGAGCGGGCGGCTTCCACGAACTCGCGCTCGCGTAAGGCCAGCGTCTGGCCCCGCACCAGCCGGGCCATGTTCATCCACTGGGTGAACGCGATCGCGAAGATGATGATGCCGAGCGATCGTCCCAAGAGCAGGACCAGGGTCAGCGCGACCAGTAGGTCGGGAATGCCGTAGAAGATGTTGATCACGGTCGAGATGATGGTGTCGAGGAAGCCGCGGTAGAAGCCGGCGAGCAGGCCGACCACCACGCCAACGGCGATCACGATCACCTGGGTGCCGATGCCGACCTTGAGGGAGACCTGCGCCCCCAGCATGATCCGGCTCAGGATGTCGCGTCCGAAGTCGTCGACGCCGAGCAGGTGCTGGGTGCTCGGGCCCTGGTAGATGGGCGCGATCCCCTCGGCGTAGTACGTGTATGGGGTCCAGAACTGGGCCACGATCGCTACCAGGATGAGCAGGGTCAAGAAGACGGTGCTGGCAAGCGCCAGGCGGTTGCGACGGAGGCGGCGCCAGGCGTCGCCCCAGAGGCTCGTCTGCTCGTGCGCGAGCGTCTCCTCGATGAATTTCTCCGTGATGCCGGGGGCGGTGGCCATCCCTCAGTACCGGATCCGGGGGTCGATGACCGTGTACAGCAGGTCGACGAGGAGGTTCGCCAGCGCGATGATGATGGCGTAGAAGGTGAAGAGCCCGATCACGATGTTGTAGTCGCGATTCAGGATGCTGGTGGCGAACTCCTTGCCCAGTCCGGGGATGCCGAAGATGTTCTCGATCACGACGCTGCCGGTGACGATCCCGATCACCAGCGGCCCAAGGATGGTGACGACGGGGATCAGCGCATTTCGTAGCGCGTGCCGGATGATCACGATCCGGGCGGTCAGGCCCTTGGCGCGGGCCGTACGAACGTAGTCCTGGCGGATGACCTCGAGCATGCTCGCACGGGTGAGCCGGGCGACGATGCTGGCATAGGGGAACCCCAGGGCGAAGCCGGGCACGATGATCTGGTCGAGGGTGCCCCAGCTGCCGGTCCACCCGGAGTTGTAATAGACGGCTCCCCCGGTCCATTGGTAGAGAAAGACGCCGAAAAGCAGAAAGAGCAGGGAAGCGATCACAAAGTTGGGCATGCTGTAGCCGATCACCGAGGTGGTCGTCGCCAGGTAGTCGACCCAGGTGTTCTGCCGCACCGCGGCGATCACCCCCAGTACCACCCCTAACCCGATGGTGAAGGCGATGGCGGCCGCGCCGACCTCCGCGCTGACGCGGGCCTCGCGCAGCAGCAGTGGCGTGATCTGTACGCCGCGGTTGACGTACGACTCGCCCAGGTCGCCGTGCAGGATGCCGGTGAGGTACCGAACGTACTGCTGCGCCAGGGGAAGATCGAGATGGTAGTAGTGGAGGAGCGCGGCCTCGGCGGCCGGATCCGGGCGTCGCTCGTTCAGCAGCGCGTCGCCCGGGAGGCGGTGGACGCCGAGGAAGACGATCGACGAGACGGCGACGGCCGTGAAGACGATCAGGACCAGTCGCTGGCCAATGTAGAGGAGTGCGCCCCGGGTGAACATGGCGGATTCGGACTCAGAATAAAGAAAACGGGGGCGCCCCGCTAAGGAGCGCCCCCGACCCTTCCTCGACTAGTGGGATCCGATCTTCATCTCGTTCCAGTAGAAGTCGTTGAAGTTGTTCGAGCCGGCGCCCTGCAGATAGGGCTTGAAGAGGAACTCGCCCTTGAAGTAGGCGAGCGGCGCGTAGGCCGCATCGGCCATCATCTGCTTCGACGCCGCGACATAATCGGGGATCGCCTTGTCGAGTACAGGCTCGGCATCAGCCTTTGCCACCAGGTCCTCGACCTTGGGATCGGTGTAGGCGCCGCCGTTACTCCCACCCGCCTTGATGAACAGGTTGTCGAACCAGTCCTGCGGATGGTCGTAATCAGCCTGCCAGCCTTCGCGGAACAGGTTGTACTGATGGTGCGTGTAGTTCTTGATGAAGGTGGCGTGGTCGACCGGCTGCAGGCTCACCGTGATCCCGAGGTTGGCTTTCCACTGCGACGCGACGTTTTCCGCGGTCGCCTTGTAGATCGCCTTGTTCGGGTCGTAGTAGTAGGTCAGGTGCGCGGTCTTCGCCCCGGTCGGGTCGCCGCTCTTGAGCAGCGCCTTGGCAGTAGTCACGTCGAACTTGGCCAGGGGATCGCTATTGTCGCCGACGTAGCCCTTGAGGCCCTTCGTGATCAAGCCGCCGGTTGCCGCCGAGCAGGTAATGCCGTTGGCGCAGGCGACGTTGACCATCTGGTCGCGGTCGATCGCGAGCGAAAACGCCATGCGCAGGTCATGCGCCGGCCCGCTCTCGAGGTCGCCCTTGAAGACGCTGTCCGGCCGGCCGAAGGCGTACTGCACCCAGATGGTGCGGACCTTGTTGACGAACTTCAGCTGCTTGGAGAGGACAGGATCATTCTTGATACGGATGATGTCGGCGATCGGCGTGTCGCTACCCATGCCGCCGTAGCCGATCAGGTCATAACCGCCCTGCTCGTACTTCGCGACGCCCTGGGCCATGTCGCCGATGAAGTCGATCTTCACGTGCTGGACCGTCGGTTGCGGGCTGCCCCACCAGTTGGCGACCGCGTCGAACTGTATGGATTGCTTCGGCGTGTACGCAACCATCTTGTAGGGGCCGGTGCCGACCGCGGTTGCCGGCGTCGCCCACCAATTGGTGTCGTCCGTGTTCACGACGGTCGGGTCGACGACCTGTGCCGCAGAGGACAGGGCCAGCTCGGTGTTGAAGACGCCCCACGGCGAGGTCAACTTGATCACGAGCGTGTGATCATCGGGCGCGCTCATGCCGCTCATCATTTTCTGATTGTGCGCCCAGTCCTTGGTGGTCGAGACCTCGTCATAGCCGACGACGTGGTCGAAGTTGCTGCCGTAGGCGTCCTGTCCCTCAGCCGCTGCCCGGCTGAACGAGTAGATGAAGTCGGAGGCTTTGACCGGGTGGCCGTTTGAGAACTTCGCGTTGGGGTTCAACTTGAAGGTATAGGTCAAGCCGTCCGAGGAGATGTCCGGCAGCTTGGTCGCGATGTCGGGAACAGCCTTCAGGGTGTCATCGAACTTCAGCAGACCGTCGAAAAGGTTCTGGTAGAGCTCGACATCGGTCTCGGCGTTGATCTGGGCCGGGTCGAGCGAGCCGATGGTACTGTCGCTGGGGAACCTCAGCGTCTGGTCGGCCGCGAGACCCGTATTCGCGGTGGAGGTCCCACCGCACGCCGCGACCAGGATGCCGATCGCTCCCATCACCGCCAGAGGCCGCACCGCGCGGAGCTTTCCTACGAACAGGTCACTCATAGACCCTCCCTTTTTCCCATTCCTTCCTCGCCCACTTGAGGACTGCCAAAACAGTAGCAAATAGAACTACACCTCAATTGTTAGAGGCCTGTTAGACCCTAACTCGACGCCGCGGCGGTGGAGGCGGCCCTCGCCAGGCGGGCGGCGGCATCGTCCAGCTCGGAGGCCGTAACCGTAGCGTTGATGAACCCCACCGATTCCGCCTCGCCGGCGGTCATCAGCCTCCCGGTCAGCATCAGCTCCAGCCCGAGCTTGCGGGGCAGACCTCGAAAGACCGCCGGCATGATCGTCATCGGCATGATGCCGAGCCGCACCCCGGGTAGACCGAAGCGAGCCGTCTCGACGGCGACAGCCAGCTGGCAGGCGGCGACCAACCCGAAACCCGCGCCCAGCGCGTCGCCGTTGACCGCGGCGACCACGGGTTTGGGATAGGCGTCGATCAGCAGGAGCAGGGAACCAAGCCCGCGGCGTTCGAGGGCCTGGTCGAGCGGCGGACGCCGGCTGATGAACTCCTTCAAATCGGCCCCCGCGCTGAACGCCTCACCGGTTCCGACCAGGGTCACAGCTTTGACTTCCGCGTCGTCGCGCGCCCGGGTCAGGGCGAGATGCAGCGCCCCGACCAGCGCCGGAGTGAGCGCATTGCGGGCCTCCGGCCGGTTCAGCCGGAGCGTGAGGATGCCGTCAGCCCGCGTCTCGAGCAGGTCGCCCGAGGCTAGACGCCCGCCACCACGACGCTCTTTTGCTCGGTGTAGAAGTCGAGCACCTCCACACCGTGTTCCTTGCCGAAGCCGCTGTGCTTGGTGCCGCCGAAGGGCAGCTCATCGTAGGCGACCTGGATCGTGTTCACCCAGGTGTAGCCGGCATCGAGCCGGTCGATCGCCTGTTGGGTCCGCTTGAGGTCGCGGGTGAAGATCGACGAGCCAAGACCGAACTCGGAGTCATTGGCGCGGGCCAGCGCTTCGTCGAGGTCCTTGACGCGGGCGATCGGCAGCAGCGGACCGAACGTCTCCTCGCGCCAGACGCGCGCGTCCGCGGGGACGTCGGTGATGATAGTGGGCTCGAAGAAGAAGCCACGATCGAAGGGCTCACCCCGCAAGCGGTGGCCACCGGCCACCAGCCGGGCGCCCCGATCGAGCGCATGCTTCAATTGCTCCTCGATCGTCTCCCGTCCGCCGGCGGTATGCATCGGCCCCATCTGGGAGGTGGGGTCGCCGCCCGGCGCGACCTTCAGCTTCTTGGCTCGGGCCACCAGCTTCTCGATCAGCTGATCAGCCACCGGCTCGAAGACGTACACACGCTTCACCGCCAGGCATGCCTGGCCGGCGTTGAAAAACCGTCCGATCGCGATCGCCTTGCTCGCCTGCTCGATGTCGGCGTCATCGCAGACGATGGCCGGGTCGCTGCCGCCGAGCTCGAGGGTCACGTGCTTCAAGTCGGACGCGGCCTCCGCCATCACCTGCTTCCCGGTCTGGGTTTCGCCGGTGAATCCGATCTTGCGCACCTTGGGGTTCTTGATCAGCTCCTGGCCCACCACGGCCCCGGGTCCGACGACGACGTTGAGGACGCCCGGCGGAAGACCACCCTCGTTCATCAGCTCGACGAGGCGGATGGTGGAAAGTGGCGTGCTGCTCGCCGGCTTCGCGACGACCGTGTTACCC
>Ga0099827_10000281_pt1 | contig 21647 bp, 19 predicted proteins | sample CZO8metaG_FD_79339 | JGI IMG/M metagenome (GOLD analysis project Ga0099827, IMG submission 79339) | Vadose zone soil microbial communities from the Eel River Critical Zone Observatory, Northern California, USA - CZOApr15con1.8 metaG | ecosystem: Environmental > Terrestrial > Soil > Vadose zone ...
CAGACGTTGCGGCGCGAGCTTCTCGCGCGGTATCCCGACGCGGACTTCAACGAATCGCGGCGGCCGCTCGCCGGCGACGACTTGATCCGTTTTCTCCGCGGTCATGACAAGGCGATCACCGGGCTCGAAGTGCTCGACGAGGCGCTGTTTCGAGCGGTGCCGGAGCTGCGCCTGGTGAGCAAGTACGGCGTCGGGCTCGACATGATCGATCTCGATGCGGCGCGGCGCCGCGGCGTCGTCGTGCGCTGGACGCCCGGCGTAAATCGACAGGCGGTCGCGGAGCTGACGATCGCGTTCATGATAATGCTTTGCCGCCAGATCGTACCGCTTGCGCGGGAGCTCACCGATGGCGGCTGGCGTCAGCCCGGCGGACGGCAGATCTCGTCGGCGACTGTCGGCGTGGTCGGGTGCGGCGAGGTCGGCAAAACCGTCGCGCGCCTCTGCCGCGCGTTCGGCTCGACGGTCCTGGCGCACGACATCGTCGACTACTCCGAGTTCTACCGCCAGACGGGCGTCCGGGCGGTGACGCTCGACGCGCTCCTGCGCGATTCGGACATCGTCACGCTCCACCTGCCGCTCGATGCGTCCACGCGCAACCTGATCGACGCGCGCGCGCTCGGGCTGATGAAGCCGTCCGCGTTCCTCATCAACAACGCGCGCGGCGGCATCGTCGACGAACCGGCGTTGAGGGCTGCGCTCGCGGATCGGCGGCTCGCCGGCGCGGCGGCGGACGTGTTCGCGCTGGAGCCGCCATTCGATCTGGAGCTGCTGCGCCTTCCGACCTTCATCGGGACGCCCCACATCGGCGGCAGCACGCAGGAAGCGGTGCTGGCGATGGGCCGCGCGGCCATTGCCGGCCTGGACGGCGGCCCGGAGTCGATTGACGTGACGTCAAAATGTTGACAATGACCAAAATCGTGATTTCTCGAGCCCTCATCGAAACTCCCTAATCCTGCACAGGTCTTGCACCGATACGAACTCCACGGGAGGAATAGCCCAGTGGAACGAAAAACGATCTCGATCATGAAGGCCTGCGAGCTCGTCGGCGTCAGCCGTCGCACCATCTACAATTGGCTCTCCAGCGGGAAGATCGAATACGTACGGACAGCGGGTGGTTCCGTCCGCATTTTTGTCGACACCCTCTGGCGTGATCCCAATAACACCGCTCGTCCGGCGGTGCAGGCGATGTGGCAGGCCGAAGGCCGGAACCAGGCGTGATGCGCCGGGCGTGGAGCGTGGAAGAGTTACTGGCAATGGGACCGATGGACGAAGCACCGGAACTGCGTCTCCTCTTCCACCGCCTCAACAACCAGCTCGGCATCATCCTCGCTCATGCCGAGTTGCTCGAATCGAAAGCTTCCGACGACCCGAGCCGTGCGAGGGCGGCCCAGGTCATATCCAGTACGCTCGAAGCCATGGGCACCGCGAAAGAGATCCGGCGTCTGTCGGCGACCTCGGTCGAGCCTCAGTAGGCTCGAAGGCCCTGCCCAAACCGTAATTCATCCGCCAAACTTTTGGCGAAGACCTCGTCCAAATCGTCATTTGTTTGACGATTTGCACGGTTTGGCTCCCCAGTTCAACGCGATCGTTCCGAAACGGTTCACACCAGTAAATCGTTATAAAGCAATATTTTACAGCAGTTTTCTAAGCTGATGTGACGTGGTCTGGAACACGGGCCGGCCTGTTGGTACCGCCGTTGCGATAGTGCGCATCCGTTAGAAACCGACAATGCCGTCGGGATATGGGATTTTGGAGTTCGGGGTCGGCGCGATTCGTTTTGAAGCGAATCCCGAATCCCACGTCTTCTGTCCCGCGGAGACCGCATGAGAGTCCAGCCGATGGTCGCCAGCCAGAACCGCCGCGTAGTCGCCGGCCTGCCCTTCGTCGAGTCGCTAGCTCGACGCATGGCGGCGTCGATGCCGAATTCGATCGACATCGGAGATCTCGTCCAGGACGGCGTGCTCGGCCTGATCGACGCGGCGCACCGATTCGACGAGGGTCGCGGCATCAAGTTCGAGACCTTCGCCGAGCGTCGCGTCCGCGGCGCGATGATTGATGCGCTTCGAAAAGACGCGTGGCCGCGCGGCGTCCGCCGGCAGCGCCGCGAGCTCGACGCCGCCCGCGAGGAGCTGCGCCGCGAGCTGGGCCACGAGCCGTCGATGGCGGATCTCGCCGCGCGCGTCGGATCGGACGAAAAGCGCCTGAGCCGCACGATCGTCCGCATCAACACGATCGAAGCCACATCGCCGCTTGCGACCGGCGAGCACCTCGACGAGAACTCGCTCCCGACGGTGCTCGTTCCGTCCGAGCCGGATGCACCGGACACGGCGTACGAAAAGACGGAGACGCGCGAGCGCGTGCGGACAGCGATTCAGTCGCTGCCCTGGCGCGAGCGCAAGGTGATCGGCCTTTACTACTACGGCGAAGTCACGATGAAGCACATTGGCGCCGAAATCGGCGTCAACGAATCGCGCGTCTCGCAGCTCCACGCGCGCGCGATCCGCCGGCTCCGCGAAGCGCTGGGCGACATGAACCAGCAGAGCGTCGCCGAGATGCGGCGCCAGCTGATCGCGTTTGCCGTCAAGAGGCCCGTGATGACGAAGGTCAAGATGGCGCCTCTGAGCGCGGATGCGACCGGGATCGCCGAGACGGCGGCGCCGCAGGCCGTTGTGCTGCCGTACAAGCCGGTGAGCAGGAAAGCGACGCCGGCGAGAGCGGCGCTGCGGATCCTGCGTCAGCGCCAGGCGGTCGCCGCCGCCAGATAAGGAAAGGACGTCACGACAGCCTTTCCCGCACCGCCCGCAGCAGGTCGCCAAGCCTGAACGGCTTTGCCAGCCAGCGGCAGCCGCTCTCCTCGAGGAACGTTTCCGCCTCTGTGCCGGCGACGTCGCCGGTGACGAAGATCACGCGCTTCGACAGGCCGGGCCGGGCGTCGGCGAGCATGCGGTAGAACGACGGCCCGTCCATGCGCGGCATCTTCAAGTCGCAGATGACCAGATCGAATGACTCGGCTTTCACTTTCTCGAGCGCCTCTTCACCGTCGAGCGCGTGCTGCACGACGTAGCCCACGTCCTGCAGCGCGTCGACGACCGCGCTCGCCAGCTTCGCTTCGTCCTCGACGACGAGAATCGAAGCGTCGGCGACCGCTTCGGGCGCATCGCCGAGCCGCTCGCGCATCAGCGGCAGCGGCGTCAGCTTGCCGCCGCTCACCGGCATCTCGACATAGAACGACGTGCCGCCCTCGAGCCGCGACTCGATCCGGATCCGGCCGCCGTGCTCCTGCACGATTGCGTAGGCGACGGTCAGGCCGAGGCCGGTGCCTTTACCCACCTCTTTCGTCGTGAAGAACGGGTCGAAAATCTTCGGCTGCAGATCTTCGGGAATGCCGGGGCCGTCGTCGTTGACCTCGACCACGACTGATTCCTGATCGGGGCCCTGCCATGTGCGCACGACGAGCGTGCCGCGCCCGTTCGCCGCCAGCATCGCCTGCTCGGCGTTGATCATGAGGTTCAACAGTACCTGCTGCACCTGATGGCCATCCGCGAACACCTGCGGCAGGCCGGCGGCGAGCGCGTCGATCACGGTGATGTTGGTGATGCGCTGCTCGTAGGCGCGCAGCGCGAGCGTTTCGCGGACCACCTGATTGACGTCGACCATCGCCCGCGTCGTCTGCCGCTTGCGGGCGAACGTCAGCAGGTTGCGGACGATGCGCGCGGCGCGCTCGGATTCGGACAGGATCGTCTCGAGGCCGCGCCGCACGGGATCGTCGAGGCCCGTGCGTTCCGACAAACGCTCCGCCCAGCTCAGGATCGTCGCGAGCGGATTGTTCAGCTCGTGCGCGACGCCCGACACGGTCTGGCCGAGCGCCGCCATTTTTTCCGCCTGCAGCAGCTGATGGTAGATGTCGCGCGTCTCGTCATCGAGCTTCTTGCGCTCGCTGACGTCGCGGACGAGCGCTTCGATGCGGACCGAGTCGTCCGCGCCCGGCGCGTCGGCGCGCGCCGTCAGCTCGACCCATACCGGGTTGCCGTCCGCTCGCCGGAGGCGCAGCAGGTAGTCGTTGACGGATCCGTCGCTCGTGAGCCGCTCGAGGAGCGCGACGCGTGCCTGCGGATCGACGAAGCGATCGCGATCGAAGGGGCGGACATCGCGCTCCGGCGACTCGCCGGCGTATCCGAAAATCAGCTTCAGGTGGGGATTGGCGGCGATCGTCGACGATGTGTCGGGACCGACCGTCCCGATGTACACGCCTTCGTGCACCGCCTCGAAGAGTCGTGCGAACGCGCTCGCGCGGCTATCCACAGGGACTGGGGATTCGGGATTCGGGATTTGGGATTCGCCAGGGATTTGTGAATCGGAGTTCTGTCGACCCACGTGGGTACACGTTACTCGCAATCGGATGTGCTCTCTGACGAATGACGCCTGATTTCAAGCGGCACGGGTGATGCGTGTTCCGCGGCATGACCGAAATCACGAGCTACCGCGATCTCCTGTCCTGGCAGAAAGCCATGGACCTCGCTCAACTTGTTTATGCCCTGACCGACAAGTTCCCGCGGCACGAGCACTTCGGTCTCGCGTTCCACATGCGCAAGACGGCGGTGTCGGTACCTTCGAACATCGCTGAAGGTACCCGCCACCGGACACCGGCGTATATCGCGCGCTTGATCATCGCGCTCGGCGAACATGCAGAGCTCGAGACCCAGGCGCTGCTGGGTAAGCGACTGCGGTTCATCGGAGACGACGACATGAAGACGTTCGAGGAGCTCTCGACCTCTGTCGGTCAGCTCACTCACGCTTTGGTGCGCTCCTTGGACAGGGAGACGTGACGAAACCGATTCAGGTTACGAATCCCGAAGCGACTCCCGACTCCCGAATCCCAAGGCCCGAATCCCGACAAGGATCAGAGGAGCGAATCCCGAATCCCGAATCCCAAATCCCGCCAAGAATCAGAGTGGAGCGAATCCCGAATCCCGAATCCCAAATCCCAACAAGAATCAGAGTGGAGCGAATCCCGAATCCCGAATCCCAAATCCCGCCAAGAATCAGCGCACAGGCGGCTGTGCGGTCGGCGTATGCGTGGGGAAGCTGCTGCTCCATTTCTTCTCGTTCGCCGCGCGGATCGCTCGCACCGAAGCGCCGGAGGCATGCATTTGCATCGCGTCACGCGCGACGTCCAGGCACACCGCTCACGTCATGCCGTGCGGTTCCCACTGCGTGACGTCGCCCTTTGCGTCCCGCGCGGTCACGAAACAGTCTTCGTTGTCGTGATGCCCGGTGCGCTCGCAGCCGCAGTAGCACGGCACATAACTGAGCACTTCAGGATGCTCCGCCGCGAACACGTACGCCGCGCGGACGACCTCGGCGGGACGCGCTGGAGGCGCCGGATCGAAGGGCAGCGGCGGCAGCCGCTCCTGCTTGTGCGGGCCGAGCTTGGCGAAGGGCGGCTCGACGGGCGGCGTTTGCGCAGCGGCCGGCGCGGCGTCCGTCGACGGCGCGGCGCTCGGGTCCGGCTGCGCCGGCTTCAGGGCTACGAAAGCGCCGAGGGCCACGACCGCCACAACGAGAGCCACGCCGAGCAGTGGTCTGAAGGAGCGGCCTGGATCGGCCGGCGGCGGCGCCGCCCCGGTGGGCGATGACGATCGGGTCTGTATTTTGGAGGACGATTTTCTACCCATCTCGTTTTCATTGTACTCGGGGACTGCGAACTGGAGACTGCGTCTCCCCGAGTCCACCGTTCCCCAGCCCCCAGCCCCCAGCCCCGGATGAAGACCGCAGCTAGCTGTACACTAATTACGCTGAGCCTCGAGTCCCCATCCCCCGGGCCCCGCGCATATGCAGCCTGGATCGCCGTCTGCCTGATCTGGGGCACGACCTATCTCGCGATTCGCATTTCACTCGAGAGCATTCCGCCGCTGTTGATGGCCGCCATCCGGTGGATCGTCGCCGGCGGACTGCTGATCGGCGGCCTCGCCCTGCGCGGTGAGCGTCTGCCGCGGCGCGGCGAATGGCCGGCGCTGGCGCTGCTTGGCATCCTGCTCCTGGGATTCGGCAACGGTGCGGTGGTGTGGGCCGAGCAGACTGTGCCGAGCGGGCTGACGGCCGTGCTGGTGGCCACGGCGCCGTTCTGGATGGTCGGCATCGATGCGCTGATGGCCGGCGGCGATCGGCTGACGCTTCGCCGGTCGTTCGGTCTCATCGTCGGCTTCTGCGGAATCGTGATGCTGGTGTGGCCGGAGATCCGGGTCGGCGAGGCCGGCCGCGCGTTTCTCGGCGGCGTCGTGTCCGCGCAAATCGCCTGCGTCGGCTGGGCGGTCGGGTCGTCGTACGCGCGCGCGCGCGGGCGCGGTCACGCGAAGGACGAGAATGTGCTCGCCACCGCGGCGTTCGAGATGCTGTTTGGCGGGATGGCGCTGCTCGCCGTGTCGCTCGCGCTGAATGAAACGTCGCGGCTGACGTTCACGGTGCGCTCCGCGAGCGCACTCGGTTATCTGATCTTCGTCGGCGCGATCGCCGGCTTCTCGGCGTACACATACGCGCTGAAGCATCTGCCGGTCGCGACCGTCTCGCTCTACGCGTACGTGAATCCGATTATCGCGGTGGTGCTGGGAACACTGATGCTGAAGGAACCTTTCAACGCGCGCATCGTGCTCGCGGGATTGATCGTGCTCGCAGGGAGCGCGCTCGTCAAGGCTGACAGCGCTTGAGATTGCAGAATGCTGATTGCAGATTGCAGATTGAATGCAGATTGAATCTGCAATCTGAACTCTGCAATCTGCAATGCCGCCGCTCTAAACGACCCGCCGTCCGCTGATCACCCGCACCAGGAACAGCACGATGGCGATGACCAGCAGGACGTGAATGAACCCGGACATCGTGTAGCTGCCGACCATCCCGAGCAGCCACAGCACGATCAGAATGATCGCGATCGTTTCCAACATGCCAGCCTCCTCCTCAAAACCGCCTGGGCTTGGGAAAGTGCAACTTGGGTGCCGTCCTCGGCCGTACCGCGTGAGCCCTGGTCTCGAAGCGTTATGGCGATGTTTCCAGTATTCAGCCGCCGCTCTTTCCCCAGCTCATCTGCGCCGCATCTGTACGATTTGGCAAATGTCCGTCCCCGGACTGACAGTGTGAAGTTTTTTGCCGAGGTGCACGCGCCGGAGGCCGATGCGCAAAAAAGCGGCACGTGAGCGGCCGTCAGATCACTGCCGCGCGGGTATCACTGTTGCGCCGGCCCGAGCGCAAACGTCATCGTCCCGTCGATGACCCGCTCTCCGTTGACGCGCGCGACGCCTTTGAGCAATCCCATCCGGCTCCGCAGGCGGATCACGTTCGCTTCGATCACGACGACGTCGCCGGGGTGGACGGGCCGCCGATAGCGGACGCGCTCGATGCCCGCGAAAAAGGGCAGGCGCTGGCGGTTTTCAGGCTTCACGAGCACCAGAATCGCGCCGACCTGCGCGACCGCCTCCGTGAGAATCGACGGCGGCAGCACCGGCAGGCCGTTCGACCGGTGCCAGAGGTACCGCTCGTTGAGCGACACGTTCTTGATGCCGACGATCCGCTTGTCGACCTCGAGCTCGATGATCCGGTCCACCAGCAGGAACGGATACCGGTGCGGCAGAATCCGTTCGATCGCCGCGTTGTCCAGCGGGAGCGTCAGGTCCATGGGGAGGAAGCGATTATACTTTGCAGATGCAGCCCACACGAATTCTCACCGCCGCGCTGGCGGCGTGCCCCGCGGTTCAGTGAACGAACCGGCCGCTCCGGCTTCCGCGCCGGCGTCGAACTTTCGCGACCTCGTGGTCACGCTCTTCGAGCTTGGCCGCGAGATCACGTCGGTGCTCAACGTCGACGAGCTGCTTCCCAAGATCCCGCTGCTCATCGCGCGCATCACGAAGTTCCAGGCGTTCGCGGTCTACCTGCTCGACGCGCGCGGGGAAGAGTTGAAGATCGCCTACTCCGTCGGGTACCCGGACGACGTCGTCTTGCGCACGCGGCTGAAAGTCGGCCACGGGCTCGTGGGCGCTGCGGTGGCCGAGGGCAAGCCGATCCTCGTGAACGACGTTCGCGAAGATCCGCGGTACTTCGAGGCGGTGCCCGGCTCGAAGGCGGAGCTCGTCGTGCCGCTGCGCCGCAAGGGGCGCGTGATTGGCGCGCTCAACCTGTTGAGCGACACCGCCGGCCAGTTCACGGAGACCGACGAGGCGCTGCTGCGCCAGTTCGGCGCGCACGTGGCGGTGGCGATCGAAAACGCGCGCCTCTTCGAGCGCGAGCGCGAGTATGCGACCGCGCTCGAAACGCTGTCGGAGATCGGCCGCGAATTCGGCGCGATCCTGAACCTCGACGAGCTGCTCACGCGGATCGCGAACCTGACGCGACGCGTCATCGATTACCGCACGTTCGGCATCCTGCTCCTCAACGAAGAGACCAGCGAGCTGGAGATGAAGGTTGCCGTGCGGTACGGCGACAAGGTGAACCTCCCCCGCGTGAAGCTCGGCCACGGGCTCGTCGGCCATGCCGCGCTGCACAAGGAGGCGGTGAACGTGCCGGACGTGGCGGCCGATCCGCGCTACATCAGAGTCGTGGACGACGCGCGGTCGGAGCTGGTGATTCCACTGCTGCTGAAGGACCGCTGCATCGGCGTGTTCGACCTCGAGAGCCCCGAGCTGGACGCGTTCGGCAAGCGCGACGTCGAAATCCTCACGCTGCTCGCGAGCCAGGCGGCGGTGGCCATCGAGAACGCGCGGCTCTACGAGACGATCCGCGCCAACGAGGTGCGGCTGGAGAAGGAGATCCGGTTCGCGCAGCGCGTGCAGATGGCGCTGCTGCCGACCGAGCTGCCCAAGCGCATGAAGCACGTGGACGTCGCGGCGCGGTTCGCGCCGGCCCGCGAGCTCGGCGGCGACCTCTACGACTTTCTCGCGCCGGAAGCGAACTCGCTGGTCGTGGCGGTCGGCGACGTGTCAGGCAAGGGCGTGCCGGCGGCCCTCTACAGCGCGTTCGCCGGCGAGCTGATTCGATCGCGCACGTTCCGCCGCCGCTACGCGCCGGAACGCTTCGGGCCCGCTGGAGTGCTCGCCTCCACGAACACGATCCTGCACCAGCGGCAGCTGGAGGAGTACTACTGCACGCTCTGCTACGCCGTGTTCGACTTCAAGCGCCGCACGGTGATGCTTGCCAACTCGGGTCTGCCCTATCCGGTGCGCTGCAGCGGCGACTCCGTCAGTCAGATCGTGCTGCCGGGCGTCCCGCTCGGATCGTTTGCGGGGTCTACCTACGACGAGCTGTCGTTCGATCTCACTGCGGGCGACCTGTTCGTGTTCTGCACCGACGGGGTCTCCGAGGCGAACGACGCGCTTGGCCGCGAGTTCGGCGCCGAGCGGCTGCTGGAGGTCGTGCGCGAGGTGCGGTCACGCCCTGCGGGCGAAATCGTGGACGCGATTTTCTCGGCCGTCCAGGGATTCCGGGCCGACACACCGCCCAACGACGACATGACGGCGGTTGCGATCAGAATCACGGCGTGAGAACTACACCAGCGTTTAACCGCAGAGATCGCAGAGAGCGCAGAGGTTTTTTACTCTGCATGCTCCGCGCGCTCTGCGGTTAGACGTCGTTAAAAAGCACTGGGAAGCTCACCTCTTTACGTACAGGTCTTCTTCCTTGAGGTGCAATCCGAGCGGCCGGCCGCCAAGGATGGCGACTTCCTGCACGCGGCCCCTGACTCGCACGTGCTCGCCCTGCGCGGGCATACGCAGACCGTCCGACAACACGGTCACTTCACCCGTGCCATCGTCGACCTTGTAAAAGCGGAACGGCACGAGCGGCAGGCCCCATGAGCTGGTCACGACGCCGCTGACACTCACGGTACGATCCTGATAACGGCCGGGATGATTCTTCAGATCCGCGATGTTCGGGTTGCGCAGCGACAAGGCGCACCCGCTGAGCGCGAGCATGACAGCCCCGAGCGCGAACAACCGTGAACTTTGAACGTTGAACCAGGAACCTTGACTCATAGCGTCACCAACCGTTTTCGAATGCGAATGCCGATGCCAAATCCCGAGCGGCGTCGAGGAGCGAATCCCGAAACCCGAACCCAGTCGAGGAGCGAATCCCAATTGCGAATCCCAAATCCCGAGTCTCAGACGCCGAAATCCCAAATCCCGAGTCTCGACTCCGAATCCCGAATCCCAAATCCCAAGTCCCGAGAGATGAGCCGCGCCGAATCGTGAAACGAACGGCGGGATGCGGCGATGCCAGCGCCTGCCTGATGTTACGCACCCCGTTGATTCGACGCGACCCGCAGGAGGTCCATCAAGTCGCGTGCCCGCGGGACGATGGCGGAAATCCACGAAAAAATGCGGGTAACGGCCAGAGGCGTCCTCGCTGGGAGACGCGCGGCTGACCTCGCGGCTGAACGGTTTGCTGGATCTTGCGGGGTTTCCTGCCCGTGTGCTCGGTATTGGGACAAATCCGTATTGACCTCCGAGGTGGCCAACCGTTACGGTTCTTTCACGAATTCGCTCGGCATCCGAATTTCGCCAAGGAGCCGTCGATGAGGTCATGTCTGCTCAGCTTGCTCACCGCCCTGGGCCTCACGTTCGCCGCCAGTGGCGCGGCATTCGCACAAGGCAGCTTTTTCACTTCGCTGTCGGGGACCGTGGTCGACTCGTCTGGAGGCGTGATTCCCGGCGCAGACGTCAGGATCAAGAACAACGGCACCGGGATCGAGAACAACACGATCACGGCCTCGGATGGTGGCTTCACCATCCCGTCGCTGCCGGGCGGCGTCTACAGCGTGACGGTGTCGCTGACGGGATTCAAGACCGTGACCCTCAGCGCCGTCACGCTGAATGCGGCCGTGCCCGCGAACGTGAAAGTGACGCTCGGCGTCGGCACGCTCGCAGAAAACGTCACGGTGACCGGCGACAGTGCGCTCGTCGTCCAGACGCGGACGCCGTCGATCGCGACGAACCTCACTGGCACGCAGATCACGAGCCTGCCGCTCACCAGCCGCAACGCGCTCGATTCGCTGACGTCGCTGCCCGGCTTCAACACCTCCGGCACGGCGCGCAATTCGACGGTGAACGGTCTGCCGAAGGGCGCGGTCAACATCACGCTCGACGGGATGAGCATTCAGGACAACTACAACAAAACGACAGACGGCTACTACGCGCGCCTCACGCCGACGCTCGACTCGGTCGAAGAAGTGACCGTGACGACGGCGGGGAACACCGCTGATGCGACGGGGCAGGGCGGCGTGCAGATCAGGTTCGTGACCAAGTCGGGCTCGAACAGCTGGACCGGAACGGCCTACGAGTATTTCCGGCACGACGGCCTCAATGCGAACACGTGGTTCAACAACCGCGACCTGCCGCCGGAGCCGGAGACCGGGAAGGCGCCGAAGTCGCAGCTGCGGCAGTATCAGCAGGGCATCGCGCAGGGCGGTCCGATCATCAAGAACAAGGCGTTCTTCTTCTTCAACTACGAAGAGGAGCGGCGCCCCAGCTCCGCGACGCTGCAGCGCAACGTGCTGACGCCGGACGCGGCGGCCGGCATCTTCAGCTACAACGTGAGCGGTTCGGTGCGGCAGGTCAACCTGCTGCAGCTGGCGGCGGCGAACGGCCAGCTGGCCACGCTCGATCCGACCGTCGCGAAGCTGTTCGGCGACATCCGCTCGGCCACGGCGACGACCGGCAGCCTGGTCCCGCTCAGCAACCCGCTCGTGCAGCAGTACACGTTCCAGACGCCGACGAACAACTTCAACCCGGCGCCGACGGTCCGCATCGACTACGACCTGTCGCAGCGGCACCGGCTCACCGGCTCGATGAACTACCGCCACGTCAACTCGACGCCGGACACGACCAACAATGCGCACGTGCCGTTCCCCGGGTTTCCGCAGACGGGCAGCCAGCAGTCGACGCGGTATACGACGTCCGAGTCGCTGCGATCCACGCTGGGGTCCAGCCTGGTGAACGAATTCCGTGTCGGCGCGACCGGCGGCTCCACGCTCTTCTCGCCCGAGCTCTCGCCGTCGTTGTGGACCGGCACCGGCTTCGGCAACACCAACGGCTATCGCCCGAATCTGTTCGGCGCGTGCTGCGGCACCGGCTTCGCGCTGACCAACCCGAACACCGGCAACACCGCCACCAATGGCGGCGCGGCGAACGGCAACTCGCGTGAGGCGTCGACGTTCGTGGTCGAGAACACGGCCACATGGATACGCGGCAAGCACAACGTGACATTCGGCGGATCCCTGGTGCAGGCCGACGTGTGGCTCAAGAGCCAGACGCTGATTCCCACCGCCAACTTCGGCGTCCTCGCCACCGAACCGGCGCTGGCGATGTTCACGGCCCGGAACTTCCCGGGCGCATCACAGGCCGACATCACGCAGGCGCAGAACCTCTACGCGATGTTGACGGGCCGCATCACGTCGCTGACCGGTACCGCGCGCATCAACCCGTCAGGCGACGCGTACGTGGCGCTCGGGGAGTCGACGGCGCAGGGCCGGTCGCGCGAGTTCGACTTCTACGCGGCCGATTCGTGGCGCGCGACACCGACCCTCACGATCAGCGCCGGCCTGCGTTACGTGCTTGCGAAGCCGTTCTATCCGACGAACAACAGCTACACGACGGTGACCGAGGACAGCCTGTACGGGATTTCCGGCGTGGGCAATGTCTTCAGGCCCGGAACGCTCACGGGGACAAGGCCGAGCTTCGTTCAGTATCCCGCCGGCGCGTACGCCTACAACGTCGACGGCAACAACTTCGGGCCGAGCGCCGGCTTCGCGTGGCAGGTTCCCGGCGGAAGTGGCGGGTTCGGACGTCTGCTCCTCGGCTCGGAGGAAGGTGACAGCGTCGTGCGCGGCGGATTCGGTCTCGCCTATCAGCGACCGGGCATGGTGGACTTCACGGGCGTCTTCGGCGACAACCAGGGAATTCAGGTGACGCTGCAGCGCGACAACACGAACACGACGCTGCCGATCCTCTTGCGGACGCAGCCAACGCTGCCGGCTGCGCCGTCCGTCTCGTACCCGATTCTCCCGAACTCGGTGACGAACACGGTCAACCGCTTCGACTCGAACCTGCAGCTTCCGTACACCCAGTCGTACTCGGTCGGCTGGCAGCGCAAGCTTGGCCGCGATACCGCGTTCGAGATGCGGTACGTCGGCAGCCGGCACCGGGAAGACTGGGAGACGATCAACCTGAACGAGCCGAACATCATCACGAACGGCTTCGTCGACGAATTCAGGAAAGCCCAGGCGAACCTGCGGGCGAATATCGCCGCCAACGGCGTCGCGACGTTCGCATACACGGGAGCGCCAAGCACATCGCCGCTGCCGATCTTTCTGGCGTACTTGAACGGCGTCAACGCGGGGCAGGCAGGCGACACGAGCCGGTACACGGGCGCCAACTGGACCAACGCGCAGTTCCTCGGCTATCTCGCGGCGATGAATCCGAATCCGTACGGGTTCATGTGCAATAACGCCGGCGGCTGCACGGCGACGACGCTGACCAACGGCTTCATCGGCAACACGACGTTCCGCAACTTTGCCGCCGCCGCGGGACTCCCGGCGAATTTCTTCGTCGCGAACCCTGACGTCCTCGGCGGCGCCAACCTGACGACGAACATGGGCGGCACGCGCTACCACTCGATGCAGCTCGAGTTCCGGAAGCGGATGTCGAACGGGGTGGCGTTCAATACCAGCTACGCCTGGGGCCAGGCGTACATCAGTCAGCGCTACGGATTCACGCGGCCGTCCCAGGAGAACCTCCAGAGCGGTCAGGTTGGCGGCGTGCAGCACGCCGTAAAGGCGAACTGGTTGTACGATCTTCCGTTCGGGCGCGACCGGCGGTGGGGCAGCAACGCGGGCGCGCTCAAGGACGCGCTCGTAGGCGGCTGGGAAATCGACGGCGTCGCGCGCATTCAGACCGGAGAGATGATCGACTTCGGCAACGTCCGCCTGGTCGGCATGTCGGAGGACGACTTCAGGAAGGCCGTCGATCTGCGCTTCGCCGCCAACGGTCAGGTGTTCATCCTGCCCGATGACATCATCCAGAACACCGTGAGGGCCTTCAATGTCAGCGCAACCTCGGCGACCGGCTACAGCGCGCTCGGCGTGCCGGCGGGTCGTTATCTGGCGCCGGCGAACGGTCCGGACTGCATCGAGACGGCGCCCGGCTTCGGTGACTGCGGCGTCCGCAGCCTCGTTGTCAATGGACCGCCGCTCGTCCGGTTCGACCTGAGCGCGGTGAAGCGCTTCCGGATTCGCGGCAGCGTCTCGTTCGAGTTCCGCGCCGAGCTGCTGAACGCCTTCAACAAGCCGTACTTCAACCCGGCATCGACCGCCGGCGTTCCGCTCGGGCTCTCGTCGCCTCTCAGCACGTTCCAGGGGCCGGGCAACGGCACTTTCATCGCCAACACGGCGACAGGGACCAGCGCGGACAGCTTCCGCCTGACGAGCCTGCTCGGCGACAACACGAGCCGCACCGCTCAGCTGGTCTGGCGCGTTCGGTGGTAGACAGACGGGATTCGGGATTTGGGATTCGGGATTTGCCGGACTCGGGCTTCTCTAGACGGGATTTGGGATTCGGGAGTTGGGATTCGAATCCCAAATCCCGAGTCGTGTCAGTTAGCGAATCCCGAATCCCGAGTCCCGAGTCCCGTCAGTACATATTGAGGTAGCGATCCGTCTCCCACGGCGAGACGTGCTTGATGTAGTCGAGCCACTCTTCGCGCTTGGCGGCGAGGAAGTGCTCGAAGAGATGTTCACCCAGCGTCTCGCGCATCAGGTCGTCCTGCTCCAGCGCATCGAGCGCTTCGTTGAGATTGCCCGGCAGCTCGTCGATCCGCAGATGCCTCCGCTCGCGGTGGCTCATCTTGTAGATGTTCTTGTTGATCGGCGGTCCCGGATCGATTTTCTTCTCGATCCCGTCGAGCCCTGACCGCAGCATCGCCGCGAGCGCGAGATACGGGTTGCACGACGGGTCCGGCATCCGCAGCTCGATGCGCGTGGAGGTGCCCCGCGCGGCGGGGACTCGCACCAGCGGGCTGCGATTCTTCTCCGACCACGCGATGTTGGTCGGCGCTTCATAGCCGGGCACGAGCCGCTTGTAGGAATTCACCAGCGGGTTCGTGATCGCGCAGAAGCCCTTCGCGTGCCGTAGAATGCCGCCGATGTAGTTCAGGCACGCCTCGCTCAGCTGCCCCTGCGCCTTCGCGTCGAAAAAGATGTTCGTGGCGCCGGAGAAGAGCGACATGTGCGTGTGCATCCCCGATCCGTTGATGCCGTAGATCGGCTTCGGCATGAAGGTCGCGTGCAGCCCGTTCCTGATCGCGATGTTCTTCACGACGAACCGGAACGTGCTGATGTTGTCCGCCGTCGTCAGCACGTCGTCGTAGCGGAAGTCGATCTCGTGCTGGCCCGGCGCCACTTCGTGATGCGCCGCCTCGACGTGAAAGCCCATGGCTTCGAGCGCGAGCACGATCTCGCGGCGGACGTCCTCGCCCTGATCCACCGGACTGAGGTCGAAGTAGCTCGCGGCGTCGTGGGTTTCGGTCGTGGCGATGCCGTTCTTCGTCTGAAAGAGGAAGAACTCGGCCTCCGGGCCCGCGTTCAGCGCCCAGCCCTTCGCCGCCGCCATCGCGATCACCTTTTTCAGGCACGCGCGCGGGTCGCCGATGAACGGCTGGCCGTCGGGTGTGTAGATGTCGCAGATCATCCGGGCGACCCTCTCGCCCGTCGTGCCCGGCCACGGGAAGATGCGGAAGGTCCCGAAGTCGGGCCGGAGGTACATGTCCGACTCCTCGATGCGGACGAACCCCTCGATCGACGACCCGTCGAACATGATCTTGCCGTCGAGGGCGTCCTCGAACTGGCGGTCGGGGATCTCGACGTTCTTGATCGTACCGAGGATATCGGTAAACTGCAGGCGCAGGAACTTGACCTTCTCGCGCTCGGTGCGCTCGAGAATCTGGGCTTTCGTTTCGCGTGATGGTTGCGGTGTCTTGGCCATAGTCGTCAGTGGAAGGCCGGCGCTACGGTCGCGGTAGCGCAGCCCGTCAAGGCTGCCGTGATTCTAGCCAACTTTTTGGAAGAGCCTCTCGTCTGATTGGGTGTTCAGGGAGAAATGCCGATGAAAACGCTCAAAATCGCGGGTGTTGCAGCGATCGCGGCCGTGCTGGCGGTTTCCGTGTACGCGCAAAGCCGACCCTTCGATTCTGGGCGCGTCGCGCAGCTCGATCGGGCCGAGCGGCGCGCGCGCGACCTGATGGTGCTGGCCGGGCGCGGCGCCGAAATCGGCGTGCAGGTCGCCGACGGCAAAGACGCGGGAGTTGTGATTGAAGAGGTCCGGCCCGATAGCCCGGCCGAGAAGGCCGGTCTCAAGCGCGCGGACGTCATCGTCGAATTCGATGGCGAGCACGTGCGCAGCGCGCGCCAATTCGGGCGGCTCGTTCAGGAGACGCCGCCGGGACGCACCGTCAAGGCGACGGTCGTGCGAGACGGCCAGCGAAAAGAGGTGCAGATTACGCCGCAGGACGGCCGCGGCGGCATAGGCCGCGGTATGGTGTTCGACGAAGGTCGGCTGCGTGAACAGCTTGGCGATCTGGGCCGCCTCGGCGATCTGGGCCGGCTCGGCGACCGGCTGCCGCCGTTCAACTTCAACTTCGATTTCGATCTGCCGGGTGCGCTGTCGGGCCGGCGACTCGGCATCAGCGTCGACGAGCTGACCGATCAGCTCGCGCAGTACTTCGGCGCAAAGGACGGCGTCCTCGTCACGGCAGTCACCGAGGGTTCCGCCGCCTCACGCGCTGGGCTGAAGGCGGGCGACGTCATCACCTCCATCGATGGCCAGTCCGTCCGTTCGCGCGAGGATCTGGTCCGCGCGCTGCGCGACGCGAGGGACGAAGAGGTGTCGATCGCGATCGTTCGGGACAAGAAGGAAACGAGCGTCAAGGCGAAGATCGAAGTGCCGCGCCGGATGATTCGCGGCGCAAGGCCCGTCTGAAATGCAAACCGCAGAGTCCGCCGAGATCGCAGAGAAGGTTTTCTCTCTGCGCGCTCAGCGTTCTCGGCGGTTGCTTTTTTACAGGTTTGCGGCTGTCGCGCCTTCCGCCACCGCCGGCTCGGTTGCGAACACCGTGGCGAGGTGAGCGGCGAAGATCGCCGCGATCGACTGGACGCTTTCCGCTGTTTCCGCGCCGTTCCGGATTTCGGCCGACAGCGCGCCGATGCAGCCGTTCATGGATAGAATCGGCGCTACGACCGCGCCGGTCGAAACGCCCGGGCGGCACATCACGATCTGCAGCCTGCTCGACCGGTACGCGGCTGCGGCGGCGTTGTCGGCTGAGCGCGGGACGGGCGGAATGCGCGCGACCATGTCCGCGCTGTAGCCGTGGGCCAGAACCGGTCGGAGGTCCCCGCTGGGCGCCGAGCCCATCCACACCATGAGGCCGCTGGCGTCCAGGACATCAGCGGCGCGGCCCAAAACCAGCGTGAGCTCGTCGAGATCGCGCACGCGGCCGAAATCGGTGGCGACGCCCGCCGCCGCCTTGAACATCCCGCTGGCGGTCGACGGGCTCGAAGGTTCCGACGGTCTGAACGACGCGGGCGGTGCGGGCGCTCCGATGAGAGCGGACAGTGCGACAGACGCGCCTGCCTCAGCCGTACTTGCGGGTGCACGCCGCCGAGGTGCCGGGATCAGCAGCAACAGGACGAGGACGATCAGCCCCGCCGCGGATCCGATGATGGTCGCCTCCTGCTTCCGCATGGCCGCGACGTTCACATCGAACGCCTGATGTTCGATGTTGCGGGCCGTTTCGACCTGCCGGCCGGCGGTGGCGGCGGCGTCGCCGCCTTCCGTAAAGATGACGTCGGCGGCCATGAACTGCTCGCCGGACGCCAGATAGTCACGCACGCGCTTGTCGATGTTCCTGAACGCGATCGCGGTGCCCGCCGCCTCGTCGAGTGCGGTCCTTGCACCCGGGCCGGCCGACCGCTGCAGCGCCGCCAGCGCCGCCTCCGCCTGCTCGGCGGCGGCCGACAGCCGGTTCGTCCAGAACGCGACCCCTTGCCCCGCCGCGACGTACGCATGCTGCGCGACCCGCGCCTCCGCCAGCGCGTCTCCGGCATCGCGCGCGTGCTGATCGAACGCGCGAAGCGACGCCGTCAGCTGACCGATATGTTGTTCGGAGCGGAAGATCAGGAAGACAGCGACGCCGATCGCAGTCAGCGCAACCGCGCCGAGCGTGACGCGAACGGTCGAGGAGCGCATCTGAGACGCCAGAATAGCATAAGCGGTGCGCATCTGCCGTTCGCGCCGCGGTCGCAGCTCTCGCAGATTTCACCATGGGCTGCTGGCCTCGGGTACTGCATAATGCACCCGCTATAACCCGCTATGACTATTTCTCGAGTCGAGGGTGCCGACCGCGTGCTGACGCCGGCAGCAGTGGCGTTCGTCGAAGATCTCACGCGTCGATTCCGCCCGCGAATCGACGAACTGCTGGCGCGGCGGCGCGCCACGCAAGAGCGCTTCAACAAGGGCGGCCGCCCTGACTTTCTCACCGACACGGCCGACGTCAGGCGCGGCGACTGGAAGGTCGCGCCGGCGCCGGTCGACCTGCAGGATCGCCGTGTCGAGATCACCGGGCCGGGCGCCATCAACTCGATCGCATGCGCGAAGACGTCGTCGCCGATCGGTCCGCGCTGCTGGCGCCGCCGCGCGGCACGCGGATCGAAACCGGTCTGCGTCACAACGTCCGCGTCGGGATCCAGTACCTCGAGGCGTGGCGAGGCGGCCAGGGCGCCGTGCCGATCTACAACCTGATGGAAGACGCCGCTACTGCCGAAATCTCGCGCACGCAGATCTGGCAGTGGCGCAAGCATGGCGCCACCCTGGACGATGGCCGCACGGTGACCAGGCCGCTGGTCGAACAGCTGCTCGCGGAGGAGCTCGGACGGGTTCGCGAGGAAGTCGGCGCGGCGCGCTTCGATCGCGGGCGATTCGCCGATGCGCGGGCCCTGTTCGAACCGGTCGCGACATCGGGCGAGCTGGAGGATTTCTTCACGCTGCCCGCGTACGAAATCCTGGTGAAGCCAGTCGCCCCGCTTTAGCGCGTATACTGGCTCGCGCACCGCGCGGCGACCCTGAAAGGGCCGCCCACCGGCTCCGTGCCCAGGTCCGCCTGGGGCCAGGTCTACGAACGTCTCGGCCGCGCGGACGAGGCACGGCAGAGCTACAATCGTCTGTTGGCGCTCTGGAACGACGGGGACCGAGACTCGATCGCGCTCGAAGAAGCGAGGGGCCGCCTGGCCAAGCTGACCGCTGCGACGTCGGGGAGCTGGCGGCCGCGACGTCTGGGACGGGGGGCTCCTTGCGTGTCGAGGAGGCCGCCTCAGGTCCTGCTCCAACGTGATCGCGAGGTTGTTGCTGGAATCTCACCGTGTTTAGGGAGGAGGTCTCGTGCATACGACAGTCGTTTGCTGCGCTCTGACGCTGGTTGGGTTGCTGATTCAGCAGCCAGCGACTTCCCCGGCGGCATCGGCGTCGCTGAATTTCGAGTTTTTCAAGACCAGGGTCCAGCCCATCTTCCTGGCCAAGCGGCCCGGCCACGCTCGATGTATTTCGTGCCATGCGGGCGGCACGCCGCTACGTTTGCAGCCGCTCTCACCCGGGAACACGACATGGACCGAGGAGGAGTCGCGCAAGAACTTCGAAGCCATCCGCCGGGTCGTGGTGCCCGGCAGCGCGAAGAGCATGCTCCTGATTCACCCGCTCGCCCAGAAGGCCGGTGGCGATTTCTTTCACAACGGCGGGAAGCATTGGGACTCCCAGAACGACCGCGAGTGGCAGACGTTGAAGGAATTTGTGCTTGGACAATGAGGAGTTGACGACATGATGAACAAACAGACGTTGCGTCGGTGTCTCACGCTTGTCGCCGGACTCTTGCTGTGCACGTTGTCCGTGAGCACCGCGGGGAACAAGGTCCGGATCATCCAGACAAACAGCGCCGGGGACAACGTCCACGTCATCGATCCCGTCACCAACAAGGTGGTGGGCGTGATCGAGGGGATCGAAGTCAACCACGGCGCTGCGGTCGCCCCGGACGGCAGCCGCCTCTACATCAGCAACGAAGCAGACAGCACGCTAGACGTGGTCGACGGGAAGACGCTGAAGGTGATCAACAAGATTCCGTTGAGCGGCCACCCGAACAACATCGCGATCGGCCGTGATGGGCGGCGGGTCTACGTCGGGATCATCCAGGCGCCGGGTGGAGTCGATGTCATCGACACCGCGTCGATGAAGAACGTCAAGACGCTTCAGACGAAGGGCAGCATACACAACGCCTACGTCACGCCGGACGGCAAGTACGTGGTGGCCGGATCCATTCAGGGAAAGTCGGTGAACGTTTTCGACGCCCAGACCGAACAGCCCGCGTGGACGCTCGATATGGACCTGGGCGTCCGTCCGATGACCTTTGCGGCGAACCCCGATGGCTCCACCCGGTCGATATTCGTTCAATTGAGCGGGCTGAACGGTTTTGCGGTCGTTGATTTTGCGACCCGCAAGGAAGTCAACCGGATCAAGAATCCGGATCTGCCGCCCGGGAAGGCCACGGTGCCGGCGGGATCCGATCCCTCTCACGGCATGGCGGTCACCGCGGACGGCAAGACGCTGGTGGTCTGCAGCCGATTGAACAACTACCTCTACGCCTACTCGCTCCCCGACTTGAAACTGCTGGGAGGCGCCGAGCTTGGCGGAAAAGGCGCGGCCTGGGTCACGCTCACGCCTGACGGCAAGACCGCCTACGTCGCGAATCCCGTGACGAATGACGTGTCGGTCATCGATATCAAATCCTTGAAGGAAGTCGCCCTCATCCCGGTCGGGTTCGTGCCGAAACGAAACACCACGGGGATGCTTCCGTAGCCGATCGGAATATCAATCTTCACAGGCCGCCGAACATAGCCCCGTGTCATCCGCTCGGGGCTGCAACAAGTTCGGCGGCATCGGGGCGCGAGATCCTCCAGGGACCTTCCTCGCGTTCGTTGCCACGGCGTAGCGCAGTGGAACCAGATCCAATCGATCGGCTGCCGGCGGTTTCGCGACCGCTTGGTGCGCTCGCCGGCGTGCTGCTTCTCGTACCAGCTTTTTTCCTGGGGATCAAGATCCGGGTTGAGTCATCCTTTCAGTCTTCCAGGTTCTCCCGGTACACCGGCTGCGCCGGATCGACGCGCCCGTCGACGACGGCGGCGATGAGGCGCTCGTACGCCGTGGTCGCCTCGGGCAGCGACGGATACCCGCGCTCCCACTGCAGCGCGCCCTTCGCCGAGTAGATCAACGTGAAGTAGCGGCCGGACGCGTACTCGAGCTCGAGCAGCTCGTTCGGCCGATCGGGATCGCCCTGCTGCCCCAGCACGTCCATCAGCGCGACCGACCACTGGCGTCCCTTCGGATCGTTCACGACCCTGCGATCCACATACTGCCAGTCGTCCATGCTCCACATAAGAAGGGATTCGGGACTCGGGATTCGGGATTCTTCAGGGATTCGGGATTCGGGATTTGGGATTCGGCATCAGGGATTTGGGATTCGAGACTCGGGATTCGGGACCGGGTATGGGGGAGCCAGCAGCTGGTCGAGCGCGCGTGCCA
>Ga0099827_10000283_pt1 | contig 21627 bp, 22 predicted proteins | sample CZO8metaG_FD_79339 | JGI IMG/M metagenome (GOLD analysis project Ga0099827, IMG submission 79339) | Vadose zone soil microbial communities from the Eel River Critical Zone Observatory, Northern California, USA - CZOApr15con1.8 metaG | ecosystem: Environmental > Terrestrial > Soil > Vadose zone ...
GCCGGTCGCCTCAGCCCAGCCGGTCGCCTCAGCCCAGCCGGTCGCCTCAGCCCAGCCGGTCGCCTCAGCCCAGCCGGGTCGCCTCAGGCCAGCCCGGGTCGCCTCAGCCCAGCCGGGTCACCTCAGGCCAGGCAGGGTCGCCTCAGGCCAGCCCGGGTCGCCTCAGGCCAGCCCGCGAGTCGTCCCCGGCACCCACCACCGCGCCACTGCAGACGACACGCCCGCGCTTAATGTGCCACGCGGCCCTATATGACTGCAGCATTGCCACGTTCAGACGGCCGGATCTAGTGCGGGCCCGCTTCGATGACCTTGCGGAGTTGGGCCTTGGTCGGATGGTTGCCTACGTTGGTGACGGCCCAGGTCGCGCCTGCCTTCGCCCACGGCGCGGGATCGTCGTCGGGGGTGAGGTAAGCGACGATGTCGAAGGGTTCGCCCGCTGGACGGGCCGCTCGGACCTCGGCGGTCAGTTCGGCCAGCGCCGCCGAGTCTGGCATGCCGGTGGGGAACAGGCCATCCCACCGCAAGGCCCGCCGTACTGGCCGCCGATAAGGCCACTCCGCCGCCACCCAGACCGGGATCCTTGGCTGTTGCAGCGGCACGGGCTCGAAGCTGCCCGCCCAGTAGCTGGTCAGATCGGCCAGGCCGCGATCGAGCAGCAAGGCCCGCTCGCGTGGATCGGCGACCTCGCCGAACGGCTCCAGTTCGCCGTTCCGGTTGCTGCCGAGCCCGACACCCAGAGTCAGACGGCCCGCGCTGAGCAGATCCAGCGTCACGGTCTCCCTGGCCAGCTTCTGTATCCGCCGGCGCGACAACGGCGTGACCATCGGCCCGATCCGCAACCTGCTCGTAGCGCATGCTATCGCCGCCAGGGCCACCCACGGGTCAGCCACGGCTCGGACCGGCGCCCGGTACACGATGTGATCCCAGACGAAGAAGCCGTCCCAGCCGCGTTCCTCGGCGACGGCGGCCAGATCCGCCAGCGCACGCGGATCGGCGAGTTCGCCGAACGGCGGGACGTCGATCGCCTGCTTGAGCCCGTCCAGCACAGATCCTCCCAATTTGCCCGGTAGTGCAAGCCTAGCTGCGGCGGCGTCATCCGACTCGGGCCGGTAGTTGGCGCCGCCGGATGAACCATGAAGCGGCTTGACTTTCTGGTATCGGTTAGGAAATGCTAACGGTCAGTGGTTACTGACCGAGATGCTGACGGCTGGGGCGCTCTGGCTGACGGCACGCGCCGGGCAATCGTGGAATGCCTGGCGGAGGGCCCGCGGGCCGTCGGGGAGCTGGCGGCCGGGCTGCCGGTGAGCCGGTCGGCGGTGTCTCAACATCTGAAGATCCTCAAGGACGCAGGGCTGGTCGATGACGTGGCGGCGGGGACGCGCCGGATCTACCGGCTGAACCCGGTGGCTCTGGCGGCGCTTCGGGATCAGCTCGATACGTACTGGCAGCGGGCGCTGGCTCGTTATGCCGAGGCAGTGGAAGCACCAGGCGAGGAGGAGTGATGGCTCAGACCGAAGCGACGACGGTGCGTAGGCAGATCGTCGTTGACGCGCCGATCGAGCGTGCTTTCACGGTCTTCACCGGCCGGTTCGGTGACTTCAAGCCGCCAGAGCACAACTTGCTCGGCGCGCCGATTGTCGCGACGGAGTTCGAGCCTCGGGTCGGCGGCGGAATCACCGACCGGGCCGCCGATGGCAGTGAGTGCCGGTGGGCGCGGATACTCGCTTTCGAGCCGCCGCACCGAGTGGTGTTCAGCTGGGATATCAGCCCGCGGTGGTCGATCGAGACCGACCCGGCTCTCACCAGTGAGGTCGAGGTTCGGTTCTCGGCAGAGTCGCCGGAGCGCACGCTAGTCGAGCTAGAGCACCGGCATATCGACCGGCACGGTCCCGGCTGGGAAGCGGCCATGGGCGGAGTCGAGGGGCCCGAGGGCTGGCCGTTGTACCTGGATCGCTACGCCACGCTGCTGAAGGAAGGAAGCTGACATGTCGCCGATCGTGGCCAGCACCGAGGTCGACCGACCGGCGGCTGAGGTTTTCGCCTACGCCACTGACCCGACTCGATTCGGTGAATGGCAGAAAGGCGTGGTGGACGGGCATGTCGAGGGCCCCGATGCAGGACCTCCTGGCCCGGGCGCGCGCTGCGTGACGACCCGGCGGATCGGCGGTTCCAATCGTCAGGTCACGTCGGAGTTCTCGCATGTCGATCCGCCTAGGACGTGGGGCGTGCGGGGCGTAGACGGCCCGATCCGGGCGGCTGTGGATGTGGAGGTTGAGCCGGTCACTGACTCCCGGTCTCGGCTCACCATCAGCGTTGACTTTGCTGGTCACGGCATCGGCAAGCTGCTGGTGCCCTTGTTCGTCCGGCCTGAGGCGCGCCGGGAGATGCCGGAAAACCTGGCGGCGCTTAAGCAGAGGATGGAAGCCAACTGAAGTCCGAGCCGCGGTTATTCGCGGTCGATCACGCGGAGCCCTCGTTGGGGTGTCCATGACTCGATGACCAGCAGAGTCGCCTCGGGATTGAGCCGGACTATAACGATCTCGGAGATGTCGGCGACGAAGGATTCTCCGTAAGACTCCTCGCCAGCTGGCCCGGCTGAGACGGCGCGGCCGGCGATCTTGGCTTCGCCTGGCCACTTGGCTTCCTCGCCCTCCTTCGGGTGATACACCGGGCCGTGCAGGGCGAATCGCGGGTCTCGCCTCAGGTCGGCGCCCTTCCGCGCTTCCGGCATCGAGGCGAACCTGAGGTCGCCATCAGCGAACTCGCACTCGATGCCCGAGATCCGAGGCGAGCCGTCGGCCCGCAGCGTCGCGATCGTCTTGTGCCTGCCCCCGTCGAAGAGTTGCCGCACCCGTGCCGCGAACTCCGGTTCGGCCTGCTCTACGTCCTTCCACGTTGCCACTGCCACAGTATGCGTGCTCGACGCGACCCGTCGCGATCAGAAGGAAGACTTCGGGGTGCTATTAGACGCGAAGTCTTCTGGTTAAGAGCCCCTGCGCAACGGGCCATAGAGTGTGGATTTCCGCGTTTCGGAACGTGGTGGGCCGGATCTACCGTCATGCCATTACTCCTAGACGTCCTTGACGGAGGTTGACATGACCCGGCTACTTATCCCAGCTGCTCTGATCGCCGCGACTGCCTTGGCCGCCTGTGGGGGCGCCAGCCACTCCACGGCGACTCATCACGATCCGCTGAACCCGACCCGCTCGGCTGGCGCTCCAAGCTCGAACGCTCCGGCCGACCCGCAGACACCGACGAAGGTCGAATACGTTGTGACGGGGACGGCGCCCGACGGTGTCGATCTCATGTACCGCGTCGGCTCCAAGAACATCTCCGGCCCTGGGCAGATCAATGGGAACGCCACCAAAGTGCCCTGGCAGGGTTCGGTCACATTCAGTTCGGCTACGAAGTTCTACTTCCTCAGCGCGCAGTTGTACGGCTCAGGCGGCGTTAGTTGCAAGATCGTCGTGGATTTCCCCGGTGGCCGGTCGATGACGGTCGCTTCGGGCCATGCCTCAGGGAAGTTTTCTACCTGTTCGGCGGAGGCGGAGCCGACCGATCCTTCCGGGCAGCACTGGCGCCAGGTCTAGCTGGAGAGGTGCCGTGGCCTGGGCTGGCCTCGAGGCGACGGCACCCGACCCCGGCAATGCGTTATGCCGATGGGAAGTTGAAGTAATGGAGACTGACGTACGGGGGATTACCTCCGGCGCCGGAGACGAACTCCAGGTAGACGTTATGCGTGCCGGTCACCTTGGTGATATTCGCCGGGACCGTCTTCCAGGTCGTCCAGCCGCCGGTATTCCCGACCGCGAACGAGCCGACCGGTGAGTTGGACGGGTTATCGAGCACGACTTCTACCAGCCCGCTGACACCTCCGGCCGCGCCGGAGGCGACCCGGGCATCGAACTGGGTTGAGCCGGTGCTGCCGAAATTAATTCCGTTGTATTCCAGGTAATCGCCGTTGATTAGCTGCGCCGCCTGGTTGCCGTCAACCCCTGATGGGTTGGTATCGTCGGTCGCTGCCGTCTTTGAAATCGTGCCCTGAGCTGAGCTGTAGCAGTCGGCAGAAATATTCGCGGTGGCAGTTGTCGTGCACGAGGTGCCGCCGCCCGGAGATGAACTGCTCGGGGACGGGCTGGGGCTCGGCGATGGGCTCCCGGCCGGTGCTTTCTGGTAGGCGGCCACGTAGGCCACGGTCATCGACGCGCCTGCCCCGCTTTGGGTGCGGGACATCGCTTTGCGGAACCCGTTCGCCTGGGCCGCCAACGGCATGCGGACGATCTTCCTCGGCCACATTGGCGCTCAGATCGTATGGGAAGCGGCCATCATTCTGGCCGGGATGACCGTGGTGACCGCGTTGCTGTCGTCCCGGATGTTCACCCGCGAGATCGCGTAATCCGCTCGCGGGTTTAGGGCTGGTGAGGGGTTGGATGCCGGGGCTCGTAGATGGAGAGTTCGGTGCCGTCCGGCAGGCGGATAGCGGCCAGGACACCCCAGCCCTTATCTGAGGGCTCCTGACTGACTTCGACTCCGCGCGCGGTCAGGTCGGCGAGCGTGGCGCGGATGTCGTCGCACATCAGGTAGAGCTCGTGACGGCTGTCGCCTTCAGTTGGGTGAACGGCCAGTTCAGCCGGCGGCAGCGCGAAAATGGGCCACCCGCCGCCGGCGTCAACCGAGGTCAGGTCGAGTGTGTCCGCGAGGAAGCCGCGGACCTTCTCCGCGTCGGGCGAGAACATGAGCGCATGGACGCCTGTAATCATGAGGCCATGCTAGCCAGCAATGCTGGCGCGGCAACCCGGCCGGCCAGCAGCGGCCCGTACCTAATTGACGCAACCGGTTGGTTGCCATAGTGTAGCAACCGATCAGTTGCTACTAATGGGAGGGCTCAAGCATGAGCACGAAGGAAGACACGACTTGCTCAGTCGTCCGCGCCCGGAACGACGCCCTCAACGCTCGCGATCGCGATGCCACCGCGGCCCTGTTCGCGTCCGACAGTTTCTTCAGCGCGGGCGCGGCGGGTGCGGACTTTGAGGGCGCCGAGGCGATCACCGATGCGATGTTTGGGTTCCTCGGCATACACAAGTCCGGTCAGTTCGAGACCGTTCGCGAGGTGTTCACTGGCGACGAGGCCTTCCATGAATGGAAGTGGGCAGGCACCACCAACGAAGGAGACCCGTCCGGTTCACACGGCTGCGACTACTACCTGATTCGCGACGGGAAGATAGCGGTCAAGAACACATTCAGGAAGGCCTGACCGCGCTGGATCAGTGACCGGCCTTCGGCTGGATGAAGTTCCAGATCCAGCCCAGGCTGGTGTGCTTCCAGCCGTAGATCTCCTGATGATGCTTATTGCCCTTGGTGGTCCACTTGATGACCAGGTGCGAGAAGTGCTTCCGGCCGCTGTGCACCCGAACCTGGGACAGCGCGACGGTGGCAGCCTTGAGGCGTAAACCCGATGCCGTTGAACAACAGGTGCTGCCCCGCCAGCGTGCTGGCAGTTATCGCGGCCCGGATGATCATCTTCACGCGCATTTTGTCGTCCTCCTGACTGCAGAGCCCGTCACAGGCGCGGCGTGACTTGTCGTACTGACGTTGGCGATCCAGGCCCGCCGCCAGCCGCCGAAGCATACTCGGGAACGCCCACGCAGGTAAGCAGCAGACCATCGAGCGGTTGGCCCAGCAACGCGGGAATGAGGCTGTCGGCGAACGTCATGCCGGAAGCGCTGGCGCCAAGGGCGTAGGCGAGCAGGTGCAGCCTGCCCTCCGCGAGGCCGACTGCCAGCTGGGCTTCGCGATACTGCCTGTCGTCGACGCCGCCGAGATCGGCCGCCGCGATCACTACGAACGCGGCCTCGCGTCCGAGGCCTTGGTCGAGACAGACGTGGTACAGCTCGTCGCGCAGATCGCCCGCGCGGACCGGCGTCACCAGGTCCGGCCAGCGGTACAGTCCGGGCGGCAGCCCGGCGACATTGTGGACCGCGACCCAATGCGGCACCGCGATGCCTCGCAGGGCCGCGCTCAGCGAGGTGCGCAGCAGGCCGTCCGGAAGCTCGCGCGAGGCATCCATGAGGCGCTGCGACCCGCGGGCAAGGACGACGGCCTCGACGGGTGTATCCGTACGCGACGAGACGCCGACCGGCGCGCCGCGATCCCATGCCGGTCCAAGCGTGTCCTGATCGCCGGCCCGCTGCGCCGACGTCACCAGCGGGAACTCGACCGGCGCGCTATCCACCCCACCCGTAGCCGCCCGCCCGGTTGCGGAGACCGCAGGCGCGCCCTCGCCAAAGGCGACAATGGCCACCGGCCACTCGTGGACACCGTCCGCACCGACCAGGTCGGCAACGGCCTGATCTGGAAATCGAGTGTGCAGCCGCGCCGCGACGCCCGCGGATTCGGCGGCCGCCAGCAGTTGCGACAGCATCGTGCCGGCATCCCAGTAGACGTGCCGGTACCCGCGCTCCCGATAACGCCATCCCGTCCGCCAGGGCACGCCGGTGACGACCAGCACCGGCGAATCACCGTGCGATGGCGGGCCGATCAGAACCAGGCAGTGGTCCTGCGGGTGGTACCAGTACACACCAGCCGGTACCGGGCCACCCTCGGGCGCAGCGACATATGCCTCGAGCGGGAACCGCCCGCCCGCCGACCCGGCGGCCCGGAACAGATGGCTGCCGTAGGAGCGCTGAGAGGTCCGCACTACTCCGGCGGACAGGTGCAGCATCCGGGACAGCTGCGCCAGGCTCAGCTCGGCGGCCGCGACATCGGCAGTCCCGGCGAGCACGTCAACGGCCGAAGCTGTGCTGACCGGCAGCTCGGCCGGCAGAGCTATGCGCGGCAGCGACTCCGGGTACCTCTTGTAGAACCAGGGCAGCCGATCAATGTCGTTGACTACGAGGTCGCGCACCACCAGGGGATCGTCAACCGGGGGATCCCACAGATGCTCTTCCTCATACGGTCCCATCGATGTAAGCCGATGCAGCGTCCGCGTCGCTTGTTCCACAAGGCAGTCTGTCACAAACCTGTGCGACAAAGGCTCCGCGCTGTCTACAACTGTTAACGTGATTAACCGCACCCGCGCTCGTGCCTTGGTCGCCGTGCCGGTCTTAACGTACGGTTCGCGGCCATTCCCGCGAGCAAGGATCCGGCTCTAGTCCAGCGCTACCACTGCGTGCCGACCCGCCGTTCGTAACACCTGAGTTGTGCCGATTCGCTAGCCGAGATGGTCAGCGAGGCCGAGCTGGAGCTTGAAGTCGCGTGGGTAGAGGCACACGCCGTCGTGCTCGTACGCCAGGCGGCTAGGGGGGCAACTGGCCCTCTCGCGGACGCAGGCCGCTAACCGGGTCCCGTATATTGGGGATAGATTGTCAGCGTCGTGCTTACATCATTCTTCTGATTTATTAGCTGGTTTCTTATCCTCTCTTTCGGCACCTCAGTGCGGAGGTTAACCTGCGGCCATGCCGTGGTGCCGCAATCTGGTGACCGGATTGGCGCAGCCGCGAGAGGGAGCCCGTATGCGCATGACTCAGCTGACTCGCGAGGAACTACCGCTGGCCGGTATAGATCTCTTCCCGGCCGGGCTTTACCGATCGGGAGATCCGCACGCTGCGTGGCGCGCGCTGCGGTCGGCGAGCCCGGTGTGGCGGCAGGCCGCGCCCGACGGTACCCCCTTCTGGTCGGTTACCAGGTACCACGACGTGGTCAGGGTGCTGAAGGACACGCGCCGGTACAGCTCCGAGCACAGCACCATGCTCACGGTCCTGCATGGCGACTCGGCCAAGGGGAGGGCGATCCACCTGATGGATCCGCCCAGGCATCGGGTCATCAGGACGCCGAGCATGCACATGCTGTCAATGCAGGTCATGAAGAGGCGTGAGGCGAGGATCAGGGAACGGGTCCGGGCCATGATCGCGGCCGCGGTCGCCGACCGGGAGATCGACTTCGCCCGGCTGGCCACGGCGATTCCGATGACGATCGCCGGCGAGATCATAGGTATCCCCGAGGAGCACTGGGCCGACGTCGCGCGCTGGACGATCGCAGGCCTGGCGCCCGATGACCCGTTCTATACGGCCGGGATGGATCGCGGCACGCTCCAGGTCGCTCACGTCTATCTGTTCACGATTCTTACCGAGCTGATCGAGGCCAGGCGGAAGCGGCCGGCCGATGACCTGATATCGGTGCTCAGCTCGCTTGAGATTGACGGGCAGCGCGCCACGGACAATGACGTGCTAGTCAATTGCTACTCGTTCATCATGGGGGCTACCCCGACCGTCCCGCAGGCTGCCTCGCACCTGCTGCTTGTGCTGCTTGAGCATCCGGATATGTGGCGGGAGCTGCGCGCGGACAGGACGCTGTTGCCCACCGTGGTGGAGGAGGCGCTGCGCTGGTCGACCCCGATCAATCACCTGCTGCGCCGGACCACCGAGCCGGTGACGCTCGGGGGCGAGATCCTCCCGACGGGCAGCCTGGTCGCGGCCTGGCTCGCGTCCGCGAACCGGGACGAGACGGTCTTCGGTGACCCCTACGTCTTCGATCCGCGCCGGGCTCCGAACCCGCAGGTCGCGTTCGGTGTCGGGCCGCACCGCTGCATCGGCAGCGCGCCGGCCGGGGTTGGGCTGTCCCTGCTGCTAGCTGAGCTCATTGCCCAGGTGAGCGGCTTCGAGCCCGCAGGACCCGCCGAGCACCTTGAGTCCAACTTCCTCAACGGGATCACCAGCCTGCCGGTCGTGCTGCACCCGGCGGGTAATCCCGCCGCGTACAAGCGCGGCGCGGCGTCATCGGCGTGATGCACCAGCACCGCCGATGTCAGCGGAATGCGTGGCGAGCAACTCCCAGCGCAGCGGATGGCGGCGCGCCGCGCGGCCCCTACTGTCCATAACGACAGCGCATACCGGGGCTGCCGGATGGTAGCGGCCCCATCCGCCTTGGGTTCCCAGAGAGCCGGGCGGGTCTGGAAGGAGCCAGTCATGAGCGACATGATGAAGCGCCTCGCAAACCTGCCAGAGGAACAGCGCGCGCGTTTCCTCGCGCAGCTCCGGGCTCAGGTCGAGGGGGTCGCCACGCGCGGCCCGAGCCCGCGCAGGGACACCGGCCCGGCCCCGCTGTCGCACGCGCAGGAGAGCCTGTGGTTCCTCGACAAGCTAGCGCCAGGCACCTCGGTCTACAACGTCCCGGTCTTCCACCGGCTAAGCGGCGACCTGGATGTCGACGCGCTGCGGAGGGCCTTAGCTGGCGTGGTGGCGCGGCATGAGGCACTGCGGACCGCCATCGTCGACAGCGATGACGGGGCGGTTCAGATCATCGCCGACAGCGTCCCCGTCGAGCTGCCGGTCATCGACGTACCGGGCGATGACCAGGAGGCCAGGCTCAAGTCCGCGGAGGAGCTGCTCGACAAGGACACCGCCGCCCCCATCGACCTCGGCAAGCTGCCCCTGTGGCGCGCTTACCTGCTCCGGCTCGCGCCCGGTGACTACTACTTCGCGTTCAACGTGCACCACATCGTCTTCGACGGCTGGTCGCAGGCGATGTTCGAGAGGGAGCTTGCCGCCCTGTACGCCAGTGCCGTGACCGGCGCCCCAGCGCAGCTTCCCGAGCTGACCATCCAGTACCCGGACTACAGCACCTGGCAGCGGCAATGGCTGGCCGACCGCCTCGACGAGCTTGGCAACTACTGGCGTGACCAGCTCAAGGGCATGACGACGATGGAATTCCCGACCGACCGGCCGCGCCCGGCCTCGGTCACCTTCAACGGCTCGCAGGCGAACACGTCGATGACCGAGCAGCTGAAAACCCGCGTGCGAGAACTAGCCAGGCAAGAGGGCGTCACCCCCTACACGATCTACGTGGCCGCCTTCTTCGCGCTGCTGCAGCGCTGCTCGGGAGCCGACGACATCGTCATCGGGGCGCCCAACGCCAACCGGCAGTACCCATCCACCGAGACGGTCATCGGCTTCTTTATCAGCATGATGGTGCTGCGCGCAGATCTGTCGGGCAATCCGAGCTTCCGTGAGCTGATCCAGCGGATGAAGCCGGTGATGGTCAATTCGATCAGCCACGCCGACCTGCCGTTCGGCAAGCTCGTCGACGCGGTGAACCCCCCGCGAGACCCGTCTAGACTGCCCATCTTCCAGACCACCTTCGTGCTGAACGCCGCAGGGTCGCCGATCACCCTGCCCGGCGTGTCGGTCACCTACCGCAGGCCGCACGGGATCAGCGCGCGGATGGAGATGAGCTGGATCGTGGCCGAACGGGCCGGCGAGGGCGCCACGCTGGCCGTGGAGTACAACACCGACCTGTTCGACGCTGAGACCATGAACGGGCACCTTCGTCACTACCGGGAGCTGCTCGACAACCTCACTGCGGCGCCGGACGCGCTGATCGGCGACGCAGAGATGCTCACCCCGGCCGAGCGGGCCTGGCTGCTGACCGTGGGCAGCGGGTTCGACCGGCCAGTGCGCGAAACCACGGCTACCGCGCAGTTCGAGGAACGGGTCAGCGAACTGCCCGGTGAGCTCGCGCTCGCCGCCGCCGACGAGTCGCTGACCTTTGCCGAGCTGAACCGCCGCGCCAACCAGCTCGCGGCGCTGCTGCGCGATCGGGGCGCGGTCGCGGGTTCGATCGTCGGCCTGTGCCTGCCCCGGACCAGCGACCTGGTCGTCGCCATGCTGGCCGCGCTCAAGTCCGGCGCCGCCTACCTGCCGCTCGACCCGTCGCATCCGCCGGCCAGGGTGGCCGGGATCATCGCCGACGCCGAGCCGGTCGCGGTGCTGACGCACGTCGCCACCACGGCGGCGCTGGCCGACGCCACCGCGCCGGTGCTCGTCCTGGACCGAATGCGCGGCGAGCTGGCCGACCAGCCCGCTGGTGACCCGCCGCCGGGCAGCGGGCCCGGCGACATCTCCTACGTGATCTACACCTCCGGCACCACCGGCCAGCCGAAGGGCGTGCTCACCACGCACCGCAGCCTGGTGAATTTCACCGACTCCATCCGTGACCTGTTCGAGGTGACACCGCGCGACCGGATACTTGGGTTCGCCTCGGCCACCTTCGATGTGTCCCTGTTCGAGATCTTCGCCGCGCTGCTCAACGGCGCGTGCGTGCGCCTGCTCAGCGACGAGGAGCGGCTGTCCATCGAGCGGCTGCAGGCAGTGCTTGAGAACGAGGGCATCACGATTACCGACATCCCGCCCGCGGTCATGACCCTGCTGTCGCCTGAGGGTCTGTCCGACCTCCGGATCGCCTTCGTCGGCTGCGAGGCGTTCAGCGGCGAGCTGGTGAACCGGTGGAACAAGGGCCGCAGGCTCTTCAACGGGTACGGCCCGACGGAGTGCACCGTCACCATGATTGTCGAGGAGTGCCCTGGCACGTGGGACGCCGAGCCTCCGATCGGGCTGCCGATGGCCAACCACGTCGCGCACGTGCTCGATGACCGGCTGCGGCTGCTGCCGCCCGGCATGCCAGGCGAGCTGGTCATCGGCGGGGCCGGGCTGGCCGTCGGGTACCTGCGCAGCCCTGAGCTCAACGAGCGCAAGTTCGTGGCCGACCCCTTCGGGACTGCCAGCGACGGGCGGCTGTACCGCACCGGCGACCTGGTGACCCGGCTGCCCGACGGGCGGCTGGTCTTCCTTGGCCGGGTCGATCAGCAGGTCAAGATCCGCGGACTGCGGATCGAGCTCGGCGACGTAGAGTCCGCGCTCGCGTCCTTCCCCGGCATAGGCCAGGTCAGCGTCCGGGACTGGACCGACCGCGACAACGAGCGCTATCTGGCCGGGTATGTCACGCCGGGCCAGGGCCGCGAGCAGCCCGACATCGGGGCGATCCGCGATCACCTGGCGGATCGGCTGCCCTCCTACATGATCCCGGCGCACTTCGTCGTGCTGGACGAGTTGCCGCTCAACAGCAGCGGCAAGACCGACAAGCGCCAGCTTCCCGAGCCCGACCTGTCGGCCGCTCCGGTATCAGCCGCCGGCGGGCCGCGTTCGGACACTGAGCGGATCGTGCTGCAGGAGGTACTGATCCCGCTGCTGCACAACGACAGCATGGGCATCCACGACGATTTCTTCCGCGCGGGCGGCAACAGCCTTCAGGCCGCGCAGCTGATGTCAGCGCTGAACCGCAGGTTCGGCGTGGCCATCTCGCTCGCGGACTTCTTTACCTCGCCGACGGCCGCGCATCTCGCCTCGGTCGTGGACAGCCTGAGGGCCGCCCAGCTCACCGACGACGAGCTGCTTGACCTGCTGGAAAACATGCCGGAGGGACAGGTAAGCAGCCTGCTCGATGATGCGGGCAGCGGCGCGTGAATGGCTCGACCAGCGACCGGCTGAACAGCCTGCCCGCGGACCGGCGGGCCCTGTTCCGCAAGCTCAGGGCCGAGCGGGCCGGCCCGCGGGCCAGTCACCTGCCGGTGCCGCTGCGGCCGGGCCCGGGACCGGCCAGGCTGGTGCTGCTGCACCCGTCCGGAGGCGCCCTGTTCTGCTACACGCCGCTCGTCCGCGCGCTGCGCTCGGAGATCGACGTCATCGGATGGGAGGCCGATCCCGCCGATCGCGACCTGCAGGGCAGCGAGCGGATGGCTATTGTGGCTAGCCGCTTACTGACCGCTCTGGCCCGGATCGCCGACCCCGGCCGCTGCCTGCTGGCCGGCTGGTCACATGGCGGGGTGCTGGCCTTCGAGATGGCCCGCCAGCACGCCGAGGCGGGCGGGACGCCGCCGCCCGCCGTGCTGATCGACTGCTGCTACTGGGGCGAACGACCGCCTGAAGACGATGCGACGCTGCTGCGCCGGTTCGTCTATGACCTGATCCGGGTGGCCGGCGGGGACGGAGCAGCGGCGGAGTCGGCCACGGCCCGCGCTGCCCAGGACGGGCCTGGCCTGCGCGGTGCGCTCGATGGCGCCGGGATCAGCCTGACGCTCACCGACGCCGAGCTGGCGGACCGGTACGAGACCTTCCGCGGCTGCTGCCTGGGACTGCAGTCCTACACCCGTCCCCCCACCGCCTACGGCGGGGAGGTCTCCTTGATCGTGACCCAGGAAGCCGACCTCATCGAGCGGCGCTGGGCGGCCGTGGTGACCGGGCGGATGCGCACCGTCCGGCTGCCCGGTGACCACTACGCAGTGTTTCGTCCGCCCGCGCTTGCGATCGTGGCCAGCGAGATCGAGGCCGCCGCGGGCCTGCGGCAACTGAATGAGGACGCTGATGGACTTCAGTCTGACTGACCAGCAGGAACGCTACCGGGATAAGGTCAGGCGCGAGCTGCGCGGCCCGGCCGTGCGGGCCGCACTCGCCGACCTGCCCGAGGGCGACATCGGCGGACCTGAGCTGCGGCGCCTTTACCGGGTGCTTGGCGAGCGCGGGCTGCTCGGCCCGCACTGGCCGGTGGAGTACGGCGGGCAGGGCCGCGGCCCCGCCGAGGGCATCATCGTGACAGAAGAGCTGGTCCGGGCCGGAATCCCGGACACGCTGCACATCAGTACCGTCCAGATCGTCGGCCAGTTCCTGCTGATGGTCGGGACAGCTGAGCAGAAGCGGCGATACCTGCCCGGCATGGCCCGCGGCGAGGACTACGTCAGCGTGCTGTTCACCGAGCCCGACGTCGGCTCCGACCTCGGCTCGCTCACGACCGTGGCGCAGCCCGACGGCGACGGCTACCTGATCAGCGGGACGAAGATCTTCAGCCTGAAGACCAAGATGGCGAGCTACGGGCTGTGCCCCGCACGGACGGCGCCGCACGAAACCAAGTACGCGGGGATCAGCCTGTTCATTCTCGACATGACCGCGCCTGGCATCCGGGTGACGCCCATCCCCAGCATCTTCGACGAGCCGTTCTACCAGGTCGAGCTGAACCGGGCCAGGGTTGACCGGGCCGCACTGCTCGGCGCCGCTGGAGACGGATGGTCACTGCTCAACAAGGTGCTCGCGGTCGAGCGGACCGGGATCGACTACTACCTCAAGGCGGAGCGCTGGCTAAGCGCGGCTCTCGCCTGTGTCGCGAGGCGGCCGTCAGCGACCCGCGACGACGGGCTGCTTGAGGAGGTTGGCCGTAATGTCGCCGGCCTGCACGCCAGCCGCCTGCTGGCCTGGGAGATGCTCGGCGGCATCATGGCGGGCCGGACCGACCAGATCGCCGCCGCAGTGGCCAAGTACTACACGAGCGAGCTGGCTAGCGCAATCGGCCGGTGGGGCGGGCAGATACCGGACGCCGCCGACCGGGTGGCAGGGCCCGCAGCGACGATCCTGCACGAGGGTTATCTCGAGGCGCCTGGCCTGACGCTTTCCGGCGGTGCGTCGGAGCTGATGCTCCAGCTCATCGCGGCAGCCATCGACACGATCGGACAGGAGCCCGTCTGACATGGACCTCAGCCCCGATCCCCTGCAGGCACAGCTACGCCGTGCGCTCCGCGCCGGCCTGGCCGGTGTCGCCGACCGGCCCGCCGTACGCGGCACACCGGTAAGGGACGGCCCGGACAGCCCGGCCCGTGAGCTGCTCGGCGAGCTTGGCATTCCGCTTTACGAGCTGCCGGTGACCGCTGGCGGCCTGGACCTTGGGCTGGCCGCAGGGGTCACCGTCAGCGAGGAACTCGGCCGAGCGGCGTGCGGCAACCCCTACCGTGCCGTCGCGCTGGCGGCAGACGCCGCCATCGCCTCTGGCCGGACCGACGTGCTCGAGCGCCTGCTGGCCGGCGCGACGGTAGCCGCCGCCGGGCTTGAGGCGCTGCCGGCCGGCTCCGCCGTCCAGGCCCGCCGGTCCGATGGCGGCTGGGAGCTGTCGGGCACGGTCACCGCTGACGCGGCCGGTGCCGATCTGGTCGCGGTGCTCGCCCAGGTGCGCGGAGCGCCGACGCTAGCTATGCTGCCGGCCGGGTCGGCTGGGATCAAGTGGCATTCCGGCCAGTGGCCGCACGTCATCGAGCTCACCGACGTGCCGGTGGGCCGGTCTGACCTGCTGCGCCGGGTCGAGACCCCAGGTGGCGGGCCGCTCGCCAGAGCGCGGGTCCGCCAGGCCGCCTACCTGCTTGGCCTGGCGGACGGGATGCACGACGCTGCCGTCAAGTACACCGGCACCAGGCGGCAGTTCGCCGGCCCGCTACGCGACCTGCAGGCGGTATCGTTCCCGCTGGCCAGGGCGGTCGTAGCACTGCGCGTGACTCGGATGCTCGTGTACAGGGCGGTCTGGTTCGCGGAGACCGGCCGGGCGGCGTCTACGGCTCCGGCCGAGGCCCTGGCTACCGCCGCCGAGACGCTGACCGACATCGCACGGCTGACCATGCAGGCCTGCGGCGGCCGGTCGATGACCACTGCGCTTCCGCTGCACCGCTACTACCGGCTCGCGGCAGCCGAGCCCGTGCGGTACGGCCGGCCGGGAGCCTTGTGGCGGCTGGTGGGCGCCTTCGCGCTCGCCGGATGTGGCGCGGAGGCGACACAGCCTGCCTGAGGCACTAGGCGACCTGCATGAGGCCAGAACGGTAGGCGAAGGAGACAAGCTGGGCCTTGTCCCGTGCGCCGAGCTTGCAGCGCAGCCGGTAGACGTGGGTGCGCACGGTGGCGACGCTGATCGTCAGCTCACGCGCTATCTCATCGGTTGAGTACCCGCGGGCGACCAGCATCATCACCTGGCGCTCCCGCGGGGTCAGCGAGAACACCATGGGCTCAAGCACCACCTCCGACGGGCTCCAGCGCTCGCAGAACCAGCTCACCAGCCTCCTGGCGAGCACCGGTGCGAGCGTGGTCTGGCCGCGCGCCGCGAGCCTGACCGCCGAGATGAGATCTTCCGGGCTCGCGTCTTTGCCTAACAGCCCGCTCGCGCCGGAATGGAGTACCTCACTCATGATCTGGTCGTCGTCGATGAGAGCGAAGACGACGACCTCCGGGATCGGGTCGAGGTCTTCCTTCCGCAGGCGGCGGATCATCTCCAGGCCTGGCATGCCCTCCAGCTTGAGGTCCGTGACGACGACGTCAGGCCGAAGGCTCCGGCTTAGCACGATGGCCTCCATGCCGTTGCCTGTCGTTCTGACCACCTCGATGTCAGCGGCGCAGTCGAGCAGCGACCGCAGGCCGTCCCTGACCACCGGCAGCTCGTCGCAGATCAGTACCCGAACGGGCATATCGCCTCCATGAAATGTCTGCTCTGACATGAACTGGATGCCCAGCCGCCACGCTGGCGGGCGGTCTGGCTCGGGCGCTCGCGAGCTGGCTGAGTAAGCAGGAGCAGGCGGGGTGGCGCGGCTGCCGCGATCAGCAGATGCGGGTCATGGCGGGCGTTAATCCCGCGCCCCGGCTGTCTCGTTCGGAGCGGGCGCCGGTCGCGGGCCGTGATCCTCGCCGGACGCTGGCGCCGGGAGGTCATGGACCCGTGGCAGCGCGGACAGGGCCATCCAGATGATCGTGCCCTGGATCCCGATCGCGCCGAGCAGCAGGCCCTGCCGCAGCCCGAGCGCCTGGCCGACGAGGCCGCCTGCCACTGCGCCGAGCGCGATCACCCCGTACCCCACGAACTGGAACGCCGCGGTCATCCGGCCAATCAGGCCAAGCGGAGTCACTGCCTGCCGGACACTGGTGCCGATGATGCCGGACACCGTCGATCCCAGGCCGTTGACGAACAGCATGGATCCGATCATCAGGGCGGCAAGCAGGCGATGGCCGACCGGGGCCAGCGGTGCCACGAACATCACCAGACATTCGCAGACGACCGCCACCATGAAGGCCCGGCCGATGCCTAACCGGCGGCTCGCCGGGCTGGACAGGAAAGAACCGGTCAGCGAGCCCGCGGCCTGGCAGCTCACCATCAGGCCGATGGTGGTCGGGTGCAAGCCGAGGTCACGCACCATGAACAGGATGAACAAGGTGTTCATCCACTGAATGAACAGGTTGAAGAACCCGGAGGTGCCCATCAGCGCCCGCAGCAGCGGATTGGAGAACACCAGCGACAGGCCCGCCTGGATCTCGGCTCGCACGCTCGGCTTGCCCGGCGGGCGGTCAGGCGCGGGCTCGGTCTTCCGGATTCCGAGCAGGCTGGCCGCCGATACCAGCCAGGACGCGATGTCGGCGACGAGCGCGACGGGCGCGGTCAGCAGCTCTACGAGCAGCGCGCCCAGGCTCGGCCCGGCGATGGCAGCGAATGAGGCGCTGGCCTGCAACCTGGAATTGGCCGGAACGAGCAGGTCGCGGCCGGCGATGAACGGCACATAGGCGCTGTAGCTGAGGGTGAAGAAGACAGTCAGCGTGCCGAGGCAGAAGACCGCGACGAACATGATCGGGAGCGACAGCAGGTGAGCAAGCGCGAGGGCGACGATAGCGGCCAGGACGAGCGCCTGCCCGAAGTCGGCGGCGATCATCGCCGACCGTCTGCGATGCCGGTCACTCCAGACGCCAACCCACAGCGAGACGAGTATCCAGGGCAGCCATTGCAGGGTCTTCATCACCCCGATCTGCGCGGCGTCCGCGTGCAGTGTGTAGATCGCGGTCAGCGGCAAGGCCAGGGTGGTGACCGAGGAACCTAGCAGGGACACGGACTGGCCCGCCCAGAGCATGGTGAAGCCAGGCTGCCGCCACAATGGCGACAGCCTGCCCAGTGGGGCGGACCGGGCAGCCGCCTGCGCTGTCGTTCCCGTCCCATCCTCGCGGGGCTTCCCGCTCACTCTTGCTCCCTGATCGCGACTTGCCGGCGCTGTAGCTGTTTTATTTCAGAGGTCTTTCCCGCAGGTCATTACGAACTCTAACTCCAGAGCAGAACTACGGGAAGAGCCGGAAGGGCACCTGCGTTGTATTCATCAATATGGCGTAAGCGCTGTGATTAATGGCGGCCATTCGGTGCGATCCGGCCGGCCCGCACCCAGTGCCCGCGCCGGTGCCCGCCAGGGCGGCGCCGGGTGGCATCCGTGGCCCCTGGCCGGGTCCACCCCGGTCCGACAAGCTCGAACTTGGTCCGGTGGCTGGCCGTCTTGCCTTACGACCACCGCCAGAGGGCGGGCAATGCCAGGGTCTGATGCGGCCACGTCGCCAGCCCATTAAGCCCAGTCCTAAGCCGGTCAATTACAAATTCGAATGATTGACATGACGCAACAGGCGTCGTATTGTTTTATATCAGATATTTAATTCCGAATCAAAAAAAGACTCGCGATGGGGCGCAATGCTATCGGTGGACCTGGCTGAAGAGAAAGTCGGCGTGTGCGTATCGGGCGGCCTTTCTTGCCTGACCGTCGCCGCCTGGCTTGCCGCCTCCTCGGTGCCGACGACGGCATTCGTCGCGGACATCGGCCAGGCGAGTCGCGTAGACATCTGTGCCCTGGCCCGCTCGCTTGAGGCTGCCGGGGTGGCCGCGGTGGTGGTGGATCTGCGTGACGAGATCGCGCGGCTGGCGCTGGACCTGGTGCGGTATCAGGCCAGGTACGACGGTGGCTACTGGAATACGACCAGCGGCTCCCGCATGGTGCTGGTGGCCGGACTGGCTGACGCCATGCGGCGGGCAGGCTGCACCGTCCTCACCCACGGCTGCGTCGGCGGCGGCAATGACCAGCGAAGGTTCGAGCGGTACGTCACGGCGCTGGCGCCGGACCTGCGGGTCGTCTCCCCTTGGACAGACCCTGACCTGCTCGCCCGGTTCCCCGGCCGCTCGGACATGGCGAAGTACCTGCGTGACCGAGGCCTGACCGCCGACCAGCGGAGCACCGCGGACTACTCGGCCGACGGCAGCCTCGCGGGCTTCGCGCACGACGGGACGGCGCTTGAGTCACTCCAGACTCCCGACGCCGAGGCCCGGTGGGCGCTGACCCGCCCGCCGCATGAGGCTCCCGATAAGCCCGAGTCCGTAACGGTGACGGTCGCCCGCGGTCGGCCCACGGCGATCGGGAACGCGCCGGGGGAAGCGCGCGAACTACTTGAGCGCGCGAATTCCATCGCCGGACAGCATGGTGTCGGCCGTCGCAGTGTGGTGGAAAACCGCATTAACGGGACTAAGTGCCGAGGGGTATACGAAGCGCCGGGCCTCGACTTGCTCGGATTCTGCGTTGTCCGGATTTACCAGGTGGTCATGGATCCTGATGCGCTGCGGCTGATGCACCGCCTGTCCGAGCTAATCGGGCTCGGCGTATACGAGGGCAGGTATTTTGACCCGGCCATCCGAGCCGCACGGGCCGCAGCCGATGTGCTCATCGACTCCGCTGGCGCGACCACTGAGGTGGCAACCGAACTCTACAAGGGCGGTATCTCATTCCATGGCCTGTCGCACGACCAGGATGAGCAGGTAGCACCCCGGCAGACCCGTTTTACCGGAGGCGGTCAGCACTGGCAGGTCGTGGCGTAGGCAGCCGAGCGGGCAGATCTCCCAGGTCGGCGATCGCGTCGGAGAGCACCGCGATCGCCTGGAAGTAGTCCCTGAGCACGATGTGCTCATCGTCGGCGTGGTCCAGGCTGCTCTCACCAGGTCCGTAGGAGGCCATGGGCACGTCCCACACCTCGGCCAGGGTGTTCATGTCCGAGGTGGCAGTCTTGACCAGCAGCCGGGGCGGCCCGCCCGACTGCCGCCTGATCCCGGCGGTCAGCGCCCTGACCACCGGGTTGCGGCGATCCATGACACACGGCGACCTGGCGCCGAGCACCGTGACAGTGCCGGTTTCCAGGCGCTCGCTAAGCGACGCGAGCAGCGCGCCGGCATCGAATCCTGGCGGCATGCGGACACCGATCTTCGCGGTGGCCTGCGCCGTGTCCCCCGAGAACGACTCAAGCGTCACGCCCGGCAGCGCGAACACTGAGTGGTCGGCGGGGCCGAGCAGCTCCTTCAGCGCCGTCCAGAAGTCCGTCACCAGCTCGGACGCCTTGGGCCCCGGGCTGGTCGGATGGGCCGGCGGGCACTGCACTGAGTAGCGCAGGTCAAGCTTGCCCTTGTAGCCGAGCACGACGGCGGACGAGCCGCTCGGCTCGCCGATGACGCAGGCGTCCGGGCATGGATAGGAATCGCGGATCATCACCGCGCCGCGCGCACTGGGCACCTCCTCCTCCACGGCGCCGACTACCGAGATCCGGCCGGGGAATCCGCCGGCTAGAGCGGCCGCGCAGATCATGGCGGCCAGCGGACCTTTCGCGTCGGAGGCGCCCCGGCCGTAGAGCCGGCCGGCGACCGAGCGGACCGGAATCTGGCCTGGCACCGTGTCGAGGTGACTGAGCAGCATAATGTGCGGGCCCTGGCTCAAGCCCGTCTCGCCCACCACGTTGCCGGCCTGGTCGATCCGGGCGGCCAGGCCGAGGCTGGCCATAGCGTCGAGCAGGTAGGCAGCAAGCTCGCCCTCCGCGCAGGACGGTGAGGGGATTTCCAGCATCCGGCGCAGCAGCGCGACGGCGGCTTCCTCGCTGACACCGGGCAAGGCCATGCTCATGGCGCTACCCGGGCCGGTGCTACGCGGGCCGGCGCTGCCCTGGCCGCGGCGGGCGCGTCCAGCGTCACCCTGGTGCCCGCTCCGCCCAGCGCACGGAGCACCGGCCGCGGGCCGTCCCCGCCCGCGATGAGCACGGTCGGCACTCCGGCCATCAAGGCATCACGGGCCGCGAGCAGCTTGACGCCGATGCCTCCGGTCCGCTGCGGCGGCGGGCCATCCTGCGGAACCACGCAAGCCGGCAGCACGGACCCCGGGTCGGCCGGGTCGGCTAGCACCCCTGGTGCACCGGTCAGCAGCAGCAGCGCGCTGGCCCCGATCGCGCCGGCCACCGCCGCCGCGACCCGGTCAGCGTCAGCGTTCAGCACCGAGTCGTCATCGGCCAGCACCGGCGGCGACACGACCGGTACGAAGCCCGCGTCAATCAGGCAGGTCAGCAGGGCCAGGTTGACGGCGATAATGCGCCCGCTGCGGTCGCCGCGGACGATGACCTGCCGCCCGCCGGAAAGCGTGCGCTGGGCGCGGCGGCGCCGGGCCCGCAGCAGCCCTCCATCCACGCCCGTCAGCCCCACGGCCGGCACCCCGGCCGCCAACAGCGCGGTGACCAGCCGGGGCTGTACCACTCCGGCTAGCGCCATGCAGACAACCTCGAGCGTGGCATCGTCAGTGAACCGGGCCGTCAGTCCGTCGGGCGTCGTCAGGTGGTGCGACGGCACGCCGAGCCGGCCGGCGAGCCGCTCGATCTCCGCCGAACCACCGCCGATCGGCACGACGCAGTGCCCGGCGGCGGTCAGTTCCGCGATGTCGGCGCAGACTCCGAACGGGTCGACCAGAGCGCTCCCACCGCACTTGACGACAATGGTGCCGGGTGAGCTCACGTCAGGTACCTCAATTCGGGTGCAGACCGGGGAATTCCAGGCCGAGCCGCTCGGGCCAGCCGAACCGGATGTTCAGGCACTGCACGGCGTTGCCCGCGCCGCCCTTCACCAGGTTGTCCAGCGCGGCGATCACGGTCGCGTGCGCGGCCGGCTGATCCAGCGCGAAGCCCACGTCGCAGAAGTTCGAGCCGAGCAGGATCTTCGGCTCCGGATAGCGGTACGTTCCGCGGTGACCGGCGACGATGCGGACGAACGGCTCATCGTGATAAGCGCTCCGGTAGGCCGCCCTCACGGCGGGCTCCCCGGCGCCGCCCGTGAGCTGCGCCCGGCACAGCACCTGGACGCCGCGCACCGCCTCGACCCCGGTGGCCGACATCCGAACCGCCA
>Ga0099827_10000287_pt1 | contig 21463 bp, 18 predicted proteins | sample CZO8metaG_FD_79339 | JGI IMG/M metagenome (GOLD analysis project Ga0099827, IMG submission 79339) | Vadose zone soil microbial communities from the Eel River Critical Zone Observatory, Northern California, USA - CZOApr15con1.8 metaG | ecosystem: Environmental > Terrestrial > Soil > Vadose zone ...
ACTCGCTGCTGCACCTGGCCCAGGTCAAGCGGTCGGCCGGGGACAGCGCGCTGGCCGTGCCGCTCGATGACATCAGGCGGTTCCGCCAGCTCGGCAGCGTCTGCGCCGGGCACCCGGAACACGGCCTCGCCCGCGCGGTTGTGCGGAGTGTGTGCCGCCGACGCCGGGGCCGCGCTCAGGTCGGCGACGGCACCGAGCACGGTCAGCGACCCGGCGCTCGCCAGTATTGTCCGTTTTCGCAACATCCGAGACATACATCCGATCCCTTCTGTAGCTGGATCTACCACCTATATAGATGCGAAGGGCTGCTAATGCTGCTTGAGATTTGGCAGCATTTGGGAAAATTCGACCGGCCGCCGCCAGCCTGCACCCAGAGGCGGAGTCCTGGGTATGGAGTAAGGCAATGGAAACGTCCCTGCCCGACCACGCCGACGTGATCGTCCTGCAGCGCAGGCCCGGAGCCGAGCTCCGCCCGGGTGACCTGGTGCCGCAGCGCCGACCGCTGCGCGCTCCTGGTCCCGGGGAAGTTGTCGTGCGCAACGTCGTGACCAGCGTGGACCCCTACCAGCTGCGGATGCTGCGCGGCTCGGCCGAGGTCACGCCGATGGAGATCGGCGAGCCGGTCCCTGCCAACAGCGTCGGGTTCGTCGTGGCCTCGCAGGACCCTGAGCTGCTGGTAGGCACTCAGGTGGCGACCTATACCGGCTGGCAGTCCTACGCCACGACCAAAGTCGCGCCGGAGGAGATCGCCGATCAGACGCTTGGCACCCCGCTGGAATGGATCAGCGTGCTCAGCACCACCGGCGTCACCGCGTTCGTGGGAATCCACGACGTCGGTCAGGTCCGCGCTGGCCAGAATGTGCTGATCAGCGCGGCCAGCGGCGCCGTCGGCGGCGTGGCCGTGCAGCTCGCCAAGGCCGCGGGGGCGCGCGTGGTGGCCATCGCCGGCGGCAGGCAGCGGGCCGATCACACCGTCGCTGTGCTCGGCGCCGACGCCGGGGTCGACTACCGCGATCCGGCCTTCCCTGACCGCCTCAAGGAGGCCGCAGGCGAGGGTATCGACGTGTACTACGACAACGTCGGCGGCCATCAGCTCACGCTCGCGCTGTCGGTGATGAATAACTACGGCAACGTCGTGCTGTGCGGGTCGGTTGGCAGTTACGAACGCTCCGACGCCCCCGAGGCCTGCGCCGATCTTCGCGATGCCGTGTTCAAGCGGATCACGCTGCGCGGCTTCATCGTCAGCGACTTCTACCCGGAGCGGCTGCAGCCGATCCGCGCCGAGCTAGCCGCGCTGGTGCGGTCGCAGCAACTGCGGGTCGTGGTCAGCGAGTTCGACGGCCTTGACCGCGCCCCCGAGGCGCTCGCCTCAATCTTCGACCGGGGCTCGCCGCAGGTTGGCCGGCGGGTGGTCAGGATCGCGGCCGATTAGGCGGCTGGGATCGGCGGTTCGATGTCGTCGTAGACACGTGCCGCGGCCAGCAGTCCGTCCGGGCCGCGCTCGTAGACTGCGATTCCCGCCTGGGCCGGAAGGTCACGGCTGCCCCAGCGGGTGCAGTTGAACTCCAGGACGCAGCGGAGCCGTCGCCGCCGTCGGCGCCGGCCAGATGGGCGAGCAGTTCGACGACGGCCCGGCCGCCCGCCTTCGTGCTAGCTATCGTCTCGATCCGGGCGTGGCGGCTGGCCAGCCAGGACTTGTTCTGGCTGACGAATCGTCGTAGCTGCCGGTGGCCGCGGATCTCGCCCGCGCGGGGCTGGCGAAGTCTGGAAACCACGGCATCCGACACCTCATGCTGGCTGGCTGGCCGACCGGACATTGTCCGAGCAGCAGGGTAGCGGGCGGGCGCGGAACCCGTGCTCGCGCCGGCCAGTGCTCGCTGCCGCTTGCTGGTGTAACCTCCCAGAGGCCGTTGCCCGATGGGGGTGCATTCTTGGTGGAATATCCGAAGATCGGCGTCGTCGTTTCCGCGCAGCTCAAGGCCAGCGAATTCGCGGCGTATCTGCGCCGGATTGAGCAGCTCGGGTTCTGCGAAGCCTGGCTGGTGGATGACTTCTGCTTCCACGGCGGCATCGCCCAGGCGGCGACGGCACTGGCCGTGACGGATTCGCTGCGGGTCGGGATCGGCGTGCTGCCGGCGGTGGCCCGCAACGTGGTCTTCACCGCGATGGAGGTCGCGACGCTGGCCGAGATGCATCCCGGCCGACTCACCGTCGGTGTCGGGCACGGGATGCCGGAGTGGATGCGCCAGGCCGGTGACTGGCCGTCGAGCCCGTTGACGCTGCTCGATGAGTACGTCCGGGTGCTGCGGCAGCTGCTGAGCGGCGCTGAGGTGAACTTCGAGGGGCGCTACGTCCGGGTGCGGGCCGCCCAGCTGGTGCACCCGCCCGCCGTCGTGCCACCGGTCGTCGCCGGCGTGCGCGGCCCGCTGTCGCTGCGGTGCGCGGGCGAGGTAGCCCAAGGAACGGTGCTCGCCGAGCCGGTCGCGCCGGAGTACCTGGCGTTCGCGCTCGCGCATATCGGTGCGGCCGAGCACGAGATCATCGCGTACAACCTGGCGGACGTTGACGACGACCAGAAGGTCGCGCGCGACCGGGTGCGCGGCGCGCTCGCGGTGGTGGGCGAGCCGGACTGGCAGCAGCATGTGGCGGTGCTGGAGTTCGGCGCGGAACTCGCTGAGCTGCGGAGCCGGTGCGACTCGCCGGCCGAGTTTTCCGCCGCGCTACCGGACGCCTGGGTCGATCAGCTCGCCGTGGTCGGTACTCCTGAGCTCGCACGAGCGCGGCTCGCGGCCTTGCACGGAGCTGGTGCCGACCAGGTGGCGCTGATCCCAGTCGGCGGCGACCGGCTCGCGGCGCTTGAGCGCCTGGCCGCCCTAGTCTAAGACTGCGACATGCATGGCAAAGGAACCTGTCGGCAAGGGCAAGCGCAGAACGCGGTAAGACGCATAGTCATGGGACGTATCGTCTCTGGACCTCCAGGCATGAGACGTATGTAGTTGTGACCCATGGCGGTAGAGCCGATCTCACCAGCGACAGGAGTATTTGGTGAGCGCGTTAGACGGCGCCGTCAGGAATTGGGCGAAAGTCAGGAGAAACTTGCAGACGCCTGCGGGCTTCACTGGACGTTCATCGGTCAAGTCGAGCGGGGTCAGCGGAACCTCTCGCTCCACAACATCCTGAAGCTTGCCGATGGTCTGCAGATCGACGCAGCCGACCTAATTCGCGGCCTCCATGCTCCGAATAGCTTAGGCGCCATAAAAGTCCGCAACGACGACGCCGCCCTCCAACTTTCCTCAAACCGGCTTAAATGTCGGACTTGGACGCAGTCCTCCTATGCCTTCTAATTCACCTATATTGGACAGGCAGAGCTCGGATCTTTATCCATGATTGTCGTTGATGCGCTCGTAACATGGTTAATCGAGCAGGCCGCCGATGCCGCACACCGCGCAGCACTTAAAGGCTGGCGCGGCGACCCGAAGAACACAGCCCTGCGGGCGGCAACTGAGAACGCTATTCAGCTGACCGCGCATGAATTTTTCGGCACCGATGAAGAACTCGCCGCCGAGCTATCCAGGGTAATCGATCACGTCTTCGGCATAGCGAACATCGCGGGGCCACAGCAGCGGACATCCTCCGTTCGAGGTGACCTCAGGGCAGATGTCCTGGCGCGAATGTCGATTCTTGGCGATCCCAGCATCACTGGTCAAGGCATCTCTAGTGCTGCCGCCCTCGGCATCTCGTCCAACTACCTGGGCGAGCGACTGTGGATCCACCTTGTTGAGCAGATTAAGAGCCACGGCGTGGACGGCGGCGCCCTCCAACCACTGTCTATCCAACTCAACTTTGATCAGATCCATGAGCATAATCGGCAGACTGACACAAGGCTCGCGACCATTCAAGATAGCGTCGAGCAGGCTATCAATTTACGCGCTGAGCCAACATATCTCTCGGACCATTATCGGCTTCTTCTCCGCGAGAGGCGAGATAAAGCAAATACCTGGTGCACTCAAGTCCTAGGGGACAATCGCGACGACTTCTGGGAGGCCGACTGGCGTGAGCGCCTTCATCCGATCGCCGACACACCTCAGTCCCTCGTCTTGACGGCCTCCGGTGGCGGCGGCAAGTCGGTGCTGGCAGCGCATGTGGTGAGACACCTACTGCAGGATGACGCTAACAATTGTCCGATCGTCCTCAACCGCCCGGAGGACCTTAGAAGTCGGATCATCCATGGCAGCCTTATCGCCCACGTTCGTGACCTGATCGGTGCCAGCTCAGCTGAGGAGTTGTCCCGTTACATCAATACCATGCACGAGGCACACCACCGGGTACTGGTCGTCGTTGATGGCCTGGATGCTCTTATAGACAAAATGAGTACCCAGGACATGTCGGTACTCCTCAAGGAACTGGCCAACCTGTCGTGTTTGCTCGTACCTTGCCGCACCGAGGTTTGGCAGCGTTTCTTCGCGCGTCTCAGCATCGAGCAGCGGCCACTGCGGCCGCTCAGCGCAAAGGTTGTTCAGAGGGTACTGCCGTCCAAGTTTCTGACAGGGCAGATCAACCTGCCGGTTCTACGGGTGCCATTTTATCTGAACGCGGCGCTTATGCTGGCTTCAGGCTTCGATGACCTTCCCAACACCGAAACAGGCTTGCTCAAAGACCTACTCAGGCATTATGTAAAACCGGCGACATCACCGCTGCCATCTGCCCGGGGCCTTGAGCCGATCTTTGATCGGCTTGCAGAACTTCAACTGCAGTCCACGGCATACGAGGTATCACGAAATGCGTTACTTGCAGCAACACAAGGATTCAGAGAAGCTAATCGCGCGATTGAATATCTCGAAGACATCGGCGTGGTCCGCGAGCAAACCTCCGGCCAGCAGCTTACTGTTCGATTGAATCACGATCTACTGGATTGCTTTAATATAGCCCGTCTAATGATTCAATATGATCAGCGTAGGTTGCGGCAGCTAATTTACGACCACGCAACCGAGTTCGCCGGGTGGAACGTCATATCTATGCTGATCCAAATTGGCCATGATACTAACGATCAAGCGCTATTACGCGAACTGTTCAGTGAACTACTCAAGATGCTAGACCGTAAGCACCTCGGAGACACCAGAATGGGACGCGCCTGGGCGGCAACCTACGTATTGCGCGACAAGGTCACCGTCCTCTTGCCTTTGATTCTTGAGTGCCTGGATGCTCCGGAAACACTTCGGCCCGACCATCCAGATAGCCCAAACGGCAGTAGGCTCGGCCCAAACGCCAGGATAACGCAAGAGGCAGCTAGTTCACTCGCGTCCGCGTTCGACGCTCTCGACGACAGGACAGCGAGTCGACCGGCTGAGGCTATACCGGTACTGAGCAAAGGTCTATACCGCTGGAAACTTCGTAAGCGTTTCGTGGAGGCGCTCGCCAAGTATCACGAGCCGGCTGCCGTAAACGAACTAATCATATTTGCACGAAAAGAGCTTAAAGATCAAGGCGATCTGGTTTTGCTAGGCGAGATAGCCGAGGCATTGGGCAACGTTGGTGAAACTCTCACGGAAATACAGCGTCGACCCTGCCTGCAGGTTCTTGAGGAGATTATCGGGGCGCCGGACCTTGATGCCCGGACGCGTCGCGCGGCGATCGAGGCGAAGAACCGGTTGACGTGGCCTATAGTGGCAGTCGTGCCCGAAATCGACGAAGCCGAGATAATCACCTATCTCGATCCTAGGGATCACACGCGAGACGATTACTCAGACTGGCGGGTAGTCAAGCGTTACGCCGAATACGCTTACGACCGGATCGTGGATGATCAGTTGACGCAGTCGTTGTTGGACGCACTGCTGCTGGCTTTCACTCACGATCAACTGTTCGTGCGGACGGCCGTAGCCGCATGCCTTGGTCAAGCCGACGACCCGGCGGCGCGGGCAGCCTTGCTCGGTGAACTCCTAACTCCATCGCTGTCATGGGATGTTCGCGAGGCGTGTCTAGAGGCTCTCGACACACAGATACGTGAGGCCAGCGGACCGGTTCAGCGGGCACTTCTTCGTTGGTTGGTACTGGACGCAGCCCAGCAAGCAGCCGAACATGATCTCCCCGCTGCGAACGGTCTCGCCAAGCTCGTGGCGAAATGGTGGGATATTTCCGAACCTATCGTCACGCGCGGCGCATTTGAGATCTCGCCACCGCTCGTCACGACTCAAGCGGCTAGTGCACCCACCATCGACCTGCTACCCACCGAAGCCGCTCCGATAGATGCTTGGATCAGGGACCTCATCAGCACCGACGATTACGCCAGGGTTGGCGAGGGCTGGGAGGCCAAGTATCGAACGGTCAGCGTTGGCAGGCTGGACGAGAACTCGCTAGCGATATCACTCGCGCCGACAACTTGGGAAGAGAGCGCGTCATTCCATTGCGCCATGATCCGAATGCAGCCAGTTCTGCGGAGCAACGCGGACCGCATAATTAGCTCCTGGCTCCGCGGACAGACGGCATTTCCTGGAATTATTTGTGTCCATAGCATAGTGGTGACAGGCGACAATAAAGTGGTGAAGGCTCGGCGCGGATCAAATACTATCTATGCGTCCGGACGCTGGTCAGTCAGTTTTGAAGAGCAGTTGACCACTACTGACTTGGAGTCAACTGCCTACGACGCCGTTACCTCAGCCGCCCTGCGCGGATTTCGTGAAGAGTTCCAACTTCCCTCCAACACCTGCCGGGTCCGCGTAGTATCCGCGATTATGGAATTCCCCATTACGAATTTGTCTATTCTGGTGGCCATTGAAGCCGAAGCGGCATCGGACGCCTTCAGTCGTGCCCTTGCTGCCGCTCAAGGGCCAAACCGAGAACTGACGGATGTCGAATTTATCGACATCATTGACAATGAACTGTTGGCGGAGATACAGCGTCCGGACCTACATCCGACATCAGCCGTCCGAATCCGGGTTTTGTCTCGACTCTACGGCAAAGATTTGCCTATTTCCTAAGATGTGGGCACGAACGCTACTGCAATGGCTACCAGCGGTCCCAGTGGAGGACTTCGGATACCGGGTGGCGGCGGACCGGGCCGAAGTTGCCGGCTGGCCAGCCGACCGGGATCAGGGCGTAGACGGTCACGTCCTTCGGAACGCCGAGCGCCTGCTTGAACTTCTGCTCCTCGAACAGGTGCCAGACCGTGAGGTTCGCCGCGAGTCCGAGCGCCCGCGCGGCGAGCAGCAGGTTCTGGGCGCCCGGATAGCAACTGCTCGCTTCGGCCAGCGCGATCATTCGCTTGCTGCCGGCGTTGAGCATGAATCCGAGCCCGAAGTCACGAACGAGGCTCGCTATCAGCCTGGGGTCGCGTGGCACCGGCTGGCGCGAGTAGCACATCGCGATCAGGGCGGGAGTCTCGTCGAAGTGTTCGGCCTGATGCTCGATCGCGGCCTGGACCGCGACCATCGCCGGCTCGGCGGCGGTCTGAGGGTCCATCCGGGTGACGATCGACAGGTACTTGCTTTGCACCTCGCGCCACAGCGCGCCGAGCCGGGCCATCTGCGCTCGGTCGGTCACCGCGATGTAGCTGTAGAGCTGCGCGTTCGAGGCGCTCGGAGCCCAGGTGGCGGCGGCGATCAGCTGCTCAAGCACTTCTTTCGGCACTGGGTCGGGTTTGAGACGACGCATCGCCCGCATCGAGGCGAGCACTTCCATGATCGGCGCGTCGGCGCCGACCGGCGCTGGGCTGCCGGGCGGCCGGGACGGCACTAGCTCAGAGGTCATTACTCCTCCATTGGCGGGCATCGTGTTGGCATGACCAATTATTGAGTTCCTTAACCCCTGTACGCCAGATCTGTCGGTCATTCGGTAAATCGAATCCTGGCGCGCCGCGACCAGGGATGAGCTGGGCGTTTATAGAATCGTCCGGCGGCTCGGGTATTTGCGATAGCCCACCGGGCCTACACTTGACGGCCATTGGGAGCTCATCAATGAATGTCATGAATAAGGTAGCATTGGCATCAGTCACGCTAGCAGTTCCGGTTGCCTTGGTCGCGGCGCAGCCGGCGGCATCTCAGGTTGCTCCGGGCGGCGGCCGGCCGGTGATTGGCAGCCGGCCGGTGATTGGCAGCCGGCCGGTGGGCGGTCCGGCGGGCAGGAAGATCCTGGCGCTGGCCCGCGCGGAGCTGGCCACCAACGATCTGCACTCAGTGATCTTGAGCGTCCGGGCGGGGCACCGCAACCTCATCACCCGAGCGCTGGGAACCACGATGACCGGGACACCGGCCACCACCAGGATGCACTTCAGGATCGGGTCGGTCGCGTTCGCCTATCTCAGCACCCTGCTGCTGAAGCTCGCAGACAAAGGCCGGCTCAGCCTCACTGAGCGACTGTCCCGCTTCTTCCCATCGCTACCCCATGCCTCCCAGGTCACGCTGGCTCATCTGATCGAGACGCGCTCCGGCTACGCCGACTTCGTCGCCCAGCCGTCGTTCCTCAAGGTGCTGAACGCGCACCCGTTCCGTCAGTGGACGCCAAGAGAACTCGTGGCGATCGGGACGAATCCGAAGCTGTTCGGGACCCCGGGGAAGTTCAGGTACGCCCACACCAACTTCGTCCTGCTGGGCGAGGTGCTGGCGAAGATCATGCGGATGCCGCTGGCCCGGCTGATGCGACAGCAGATCTTCAAGCCGCTCGGATTGACCGGCACGAACATCTCAAGCAGGCCGCAGATCCGCGCGCCGGTTCTGCACGCCTTCATCACGGCGCGTGGCATCTACCAGGAATCGACGTTCTGGAACCCGTCCTGGACGGCCGGCACCGGCGAGATCATGACTTCGGACATCGGCGATCTCATCCGCTCGGCGATCGGCATTGGCACCGGAGCGCTGCTGACCAAGCGTTCTTACCGCGAGCAGACCACGCGCATCTCCCACGTCAAGCCCGGCGTGTTTTACGGGATGGGGGTCTTCATCAACAATGGATGGCTGCTGCAGAACCCGCTGTTCTCTGGCTATAACGCGGTGATGGCCTACCTTCCGGCCCGGCACATCTCGATCGCGGTGACTACCACCCTGGGTCCGCGCAGCAACCCGAACACCAACTACAGCACGGACCTGACCAGGGAGATCGCCGCCTACCTGGCACCAAGGCATCCGATCAGCTAACCAGGCCGCTGATCGGATGGTGAGCGCCCCGCCGGAGAGAGGTGGCGTCTCCGGCGGGGCGCCCGTTGCCAGCTACCTCCGATCCCGGCCGAAGCAGCTGGCGCGTGCCCGGTCAAGCAGGATGGCCACACCGGGCACGCCGCCTTTCACCACCCGCTGGTCGCGCACCGCCCAGCGGCGCGCGTTCAGGACGCGGACAGTACAGTCGGCTAACTGTTAGCGCTCACTTTTAGACTCGGCGGTACAACGAGGGGCTGGCGATCGGTTACGTGGGGCTGCGCACGCTGGAGGCAGCGGTCATCGCGGCCGGCGTCGTCAGTGTGCTGGCGGTCGTGACGCTTCGGCAGCACCCGGGTGCTGGTGCGGATCCGGGTACGCTGGCCGTCGTCGGCAAGGGCCTGGTCGCGGTGCACAACTGGACGTTCCTCGTCGGGCCCGACTTCATCTGCGCAGCCGACACCTTCGTGCTCGCCTGCCTGATGTGGCGGTCCCGGCTGATCCCTCGGTTCATCGCCGGGCTGGGGGCCGTCGGTGGCCCGCTGCTGTTCGTGTCCGCGACCGCCATTCTCTTCGGTGCGTACAAGCAAGTGTCGCTGGCGGGGGCGGCCGCTCCGCTGCCGGTGTTCGCCTGGGAGCTAGGGCTCGCGTTCTTCCTGATCATCAAGGGATTCAGGGTTGCGGAGCCTGACCGGCTCGAGTCGCAGCTCAAGGAAGTCCCGGCCTTTGCCTAACCGTGTGGCTGACCTCCGGAGGCTAACTACCAGCTTCCGGAGGTCAGCTATTTGCGCTTGTCCGTCAGCCTGCTAGGACGGAGACGGTCGCGGCGCGGAAGTTGGTGATGTAGATGATGTTGGTCAGCGGGTTGACCGCTACGCCGACTGGGACCGCGCCGACGGCTACGGTCGAAGTCACTGCGCGGGTCCTTCCGCTGATTACGGACACCGTGCTGCTGCCGGCGTTGGCGACGTAGGCGGTGTTCGTGACCGGGTTGACCTCGACGCCCTCTGGGAAGGTGCCGACAGTGACGGTCGCGGTCACCGTGTCGGTCCGGCCGTTGATGACCGAGGTGGTACCGGTCCCGCCACTGGTCGCGTAGACCGTGTTCGTGAGCGGGTTGGCCGCCACGCCGATCGGCAGGGCACCGACGGGGATCGTCGCCGTCACCGTGTTGGTGCGGCCATTGATGACCGAGACCGTGGCGGTGCCGCCGTTGGTGACGTAGGCGGTGTTGGTGACCGGGTTGACCGCCATCCCTAGCGGGCCGACGCCGACCGGGATCGTCGCCGTCACCGTGTTGGTACGGCCGTTGATGACGGAGACCGTGCCGGCGCCGTTGTTGGCGACGTAGATCGTGTCGGTCACGAAGTTGATCGCGGCGCCGATCGGGCCGGCGCCGACCAGGATCGTGGCGGTCACCGCGTTAGTCCGGCCGTTGATCACCGAGACGGTGTTGTCCGCGTTGTTCGTGACGTAGACGGTGTTGGTGACCGGATTGACCGGCGCCTGCTCGGGCCCAGCGCCGACTGGGATCGTCGCCGTCACCGTGTTGGTGCGGCCGTTGATCACCGAGACGGTGTTGTCCGTGAAGTTGGCGACGTAGGCGGTGTTGGTGACCGGGTTGGCGGCCACGCCGCTAGGCAGCGTTCCGACTGAAATCGTCGCGATGACCACGGGAGGTGCGGCGACTGGGGCCGCCACCGCGGCCGTGGACGGTACTAGCAGTCCAGCTGAGATAAGCAGGCCAGTCGTTGCCATAAATCCCGCCAGGCGTGGTCTATTCACCGTTCGGTCTCCATTTCCCGAGAGGGCAGCAGCAGCGAGCGTAACCTTGGCCGCTTGCTCGGAGCAATGGCACCGGAATGGCTTGCGGTGACCGTTCAGTTAATGCTTTGTGTGCGACGAGTCTGGTTCTAGGTACTGAACGAAGAACGCGGATTCGGCTTCGGTGAGCCGGCGAGGGCGTTTCGCCTTGTAATCGAAGGGTGCCAGCACGGTGCGGGCGCAGGCGTAGAGGCGGTCGGGGTCTTTGACCAGGTAGCTGATCGTGACCGTTGAGGCCCGCAGGTTGCTGACCCAAGTCTCGATCTCCACGGGGTCACGACGGTGCAGGAGCGTGTGCTTGTAGTCGATTTCGTGCCGGACTACGACCGAGCCGCGACGCAGGAAACTGTCCCGTTCGCTGGGTTCCATGCAGCCGAGGAGGTCGACGCGCGCCTCTTCCAGGTAGCGCACGATGGCTACGTTGTTGATGACGCCGTAGACGTCCACGTCAGCCCAGCGCAGCGGGCAGAGGAAGCGGTGCCTGGCCATGAGTCAGCTGGCCAGTTCGTAGACGTAGCGACTAGTCGGAAGGATGTCCAGGTTCTCGTGGTCGCCGAAGCGGGTGACGCTCTCGAACATCAAGTGCAGGCGGCGCTGCAGTTCGGCGTCGTCGCCGCCGCTGCCGTAAAAGGCGTGCACGTCCGTCATCGCTTCCATCGGGAACAGTTCCTCGACCAGGGCGTCGATGTGCTCGGTGCCCCAGACTGGCCGCAGGACGCGGTTCTGGACGTAGCCGAAGGTCGCTTGGGTCTCGATTGCCACGGTGGTGTGCAGGCCTTGCCAGCTGTACAGCCACTCGTCCGGAGTCAGGTTCAACGGAATGCGCAGGAACCCGATCTGGGCCAGGGCCGGACAGCGCTCGCCGTCGGGAGCGGGCGGAGGGACGAGCGGCGTGCGCTCCTGCACCTCCCAGCCGGCGCTGCGCTCCGCTGTGGCGGCTAGCAGCTCGGTCAGCCTGGCCGGGTCGTTCTCGGTCCAGACGCTGGCTACGGCGGAGACCGGGACGTCGAAGGTGGTGAGGCGAAGCTTCGCTGCAGCGACGTCGGCGTCGTCCACGTTGACCTGGAGCCTGGTCGCGCCGGCCGCACGGAGGGCGTCGCGCAACTCCGGGGCGCGCAGGGCCGTGTCGAGGGCGGAGCCCCATAGGGCGTACATGAGCTTCACTAGCGTTCTCCTATGGTCAGGAAGAATCTAGACCAGCGGCTTGATGCGGCTGAGACCCGGCCGGACGACGTGCTGGCGCAGAGTGGCCTCACTGGCGCGGCGCTGGTGACGGCTGGAGATCTGGTCTGGCAGGCCGGTGATATTGATGCGCCGTTTGTGATCTACAGCCTCACGAAGCCCGTGATTTGCGCGGCGCTGTTGTCCCTGGCCGCTGAGGGGGCGATCGACCTCGATGCGGCGCTGGTCGGCCGTCGGCTGGCCGGGGTCAGCATGCGGCAGTTGATGCGGCATACGGCCGGGGTCCGCGACTACGGGCAACTGCCCGAGTACCACCAGGCGGTTCGACGGTCGCCGTCGGAGCCGTGGAGCGATGAGGAGTTCCTGCGGCGGGCGCTGGGCGACAGCGCAGCGCCTGACCCGGGGCTGGGCTGGGCTTACTCCAACACCGGGTACCTGCTGCTTCGCCAGATCCCCGACGGTTCGTCAGGCCGAGCTACGGGCTCGGCGTGATGGCCGATCCGGACAGTTCGATTGGCCTCGTCATCGGTCACGGCGGAGGCGGGCCCGGGTATTCGGCCGCCGCGTTCGCCGCGCCAGGACACGGCGCGGGCGCGATCGTGCTTGAGCCGGATGAGGACTTCCAGGCGCAGCAACTCGCCGTGGAGCTGCTCCAGGCTGCCGTCCGGAGCACGAACTAGAAGGGGGACATGAATGGACGCTGAGATCTTTCCCTTCGAGTCGCCGTGGGGGCATGGCCGCCCGCTGGCGGGGCGAGCAGCGCTGGTTACCGGCGCTGGTCGCGGGATCGGGCGAGGCGTCGCTGAGGAACTGGCCGCGGCCGGGGCTCAGGTCATCGCCGCCGACCTCGATCTGGCTTCGGCTGAGCAGACGATCGCGGGGCTGCCTGACGCAGGGCTGCCTGGCGGGGGTCGGGCCGCGCGGGTTGACGTGTCGGATCCGGACTCGGTCGAGCGGCTGATCAGCTCGGTCGCGGCATCGGCTGGGCCGATCGACATTCTGGTCAATGTCGCGGGGGTGCTCAGCATCTCCCCGGTGGTTGATCTGCCGGTCGAGGACTGGGACAGGATTATGGGCGTGAACGCCCGGGGGACGTTCCTGGTGACGAAGGCGGTGCTGCCGCGGATGATCGCGGCCGGCTCGGGCGCGATCATCAACATCTCCTCGGCGGCGGGCAAGGACGGGGTGGCGACCGCCGCGCACTATTCGGCGTCGAAGTTCGCGGTGATCGGGTTCACGCAGTCGCTGGCCAAGGAGGTCGCCGAGCACGGCATCCGGGTAAACGCGGTCTGCCCGGGCGTGGTGCGGACGCCGATGATCGCCGACGTGGCGGCTGCGTGGGCGATTCCGGCCGAGCAGATGGTGAACGACTGGCAGCTGATCAAGCGCGCGCAGGACGCCAGGGAGATCGGGGCGGCAGTGGTGTTCCTTGTCGTGATGACCTCAATGACCGGGCAGTCGATCAACGTCGACGGCGGCTCGGTGTTCCATTAATCGTGCCCGTGCAGCCAAGTCAACGACATCGGGGGAACTCTGCTGCTGCCATGGCGACAGCAGGGTTCCCCCGATGTTGCTCGCGGCGGGGTGGCCTTCATGATCATGGAGAGATTTCGGCGGTGGAGGCGACGCGGAGGCGGGATCCAGGTGGTTGGGCGGTCAGCCGCGGCGGCGGGTGATGGCGGCCGCGACGTAGTCGAGTGCGTCCTGACTGGCGGGCAGGGTTCCGATCTGGCTGAAGAAGCCGTGCGGCTGGCCGGAGAACCGGCGGTGGTCGACCTGGACGCCGGCCTGGACTAGGCGCGTCGCATAGAGTTCGCCGTCGTCGCGCAGGACGTCGTGTTCGGCGGTCAGGATGACCGCTGGCGGGAGTCCGGACAAGAAGACGGTCTGGAGGGGCGAGGCGTCGGGGTGAGATCGGGACGCGGCGTCCGGGGCGTAGTGGTTCCAGAACCAGATCATCATGTCGCGGTCCAGGAGGAGCTGGTTGGCGGGCTCTGTGTAGGAGAGCGAGTCGAAGTCGCTGTCGGTGATCGGGCAGATCAGAATCTGCAGGTCGACGGCCGGGCGGCCGCCGTTGATGGCCGGGCGGTCGCTATCGATGGCCGGGGCCGGGCCGCCGGAGGCGGCCCGGCGGGCCACGACGGCGGCCAGGTTGCCGCCGGCGCCCTCCCCCGCGACGATCAGCGGCAGTCGCCCGCCCGCAACGTCCGCCAGATGATCGTCGGCCCAGCGCAAGGCGGACCAGGCGTCTTCCACGGCGGTGGGATAGCGGTATTCGGGGGCGAGCCGATAGCCGACGCAGATCACCGTGCAGCCGCAGCGATCCGCAAGGGCCCGGGCGACCGGCTCGGACTCGTCCAGACCGCCGAGCACCCAGCCGCCGCCGTGGTAGTAGACGATTACCGCGCTCGGACTCCCTGGCGGCGAGAAGATCCGAACCGGGATCGAGCCGCCGGTCACCGGTACTCGCAGGCGCCTGGCTTCCCCGGGCGGCGAAAGGCGTCTGGGGAAACCAGTCGCATAGAGCCGCCGGGCTTCGGCGACCGAGAGTTGCGACAGCGTCCCGACCTGGGCAAAGATCCGATCGACGAAGGCAGTCGAAGCCTCATCCAGCGCCACTGACGACCTCCCAGGCGGCAGGGGCAGCGGGATCAGCCGGCGCGAAGGCGAAGCCCGAGTAGCCGCCGGCGGCGACCGCGTCGCACTTCTTCCGGTACACGCCAAGCCCGCCTAGATAGGGCAGGAACACCCTGGGCTTGCCGGGGATGTTCGCGCCCATGTACCAGCTGTCGGCCGTGGGAAACAGCGTCGCGCCCGCAATCTCCTGGACGTGCGCCGTCCATTCGGCCGCCGCGTCTGGCGCCGCCTCGATCGTCGCCAGGCCGTGGTCGCGCAAGTAGCCCATCGCATCGGCGATCCACTCCACGTGCTGCTCGATCGCGACCGGCACATTGGTCAGCACCCCGGGACTGCCGGGCCCGGTGATCGTGAACAGGTTCGGGAAGTCCGGGATCATCAGCCCCAGGTAGGTGTGCGGTCCGCCGGACCACGCGTCGGAGAGGGAGCGGGAGCGGCCGGTGGGGTTCAGGGCGAGGATCGAGCCGGTCAGGGCGTCGAAACCGGTCGCGTACACGATCACGTCGAGTTCGTGCTCGGCCGAGCGGGTCTGGATTCCGGCCTGAGTGATGCGATCGATCGGATCGGCGCGAAGGTCGACCAACCTCACGTTAGGGAGGTTAAAACTCTCGTAATAATTTGTGCCTATAGGAACTCGTTTTGTTCCCCAGGGATAGCCTTTCGGCTTTAGCTTTTCCGCGACTTCCGGATCATGGACGATCTCGGAGATCTTCGAGCGGACGAAGTCGGCCACCACCTGGTTCGACGCCGGATCGGTGACGGCGTCGGTGAATGTGCCGTCCAGGAACCAGATGCCGCCGCGCCGCCAGGCCTCTTCGCAGACGGCGGTACGCTCGGCCGCGGTGAGGTCGCGGGCGGCGTGCCGCGTCTCGGGGATCGGGATGCCGCCGGGGGTGAGCTTGGTGCGGCGGCGGATCTCCTGGTAGTTCGCCTTCCAGAGCGCGACCAGCTGCGGGTCGAGCGGGCCGGCCTGAGCGGGGGTGACGAATTGGGCGGTGCGCTGGAAGACGGTGACCAGGCGGGCCTGCTTCGCGATCTCGGGCAGCGCCTGCACGCCCGAGGAACCCGTGCCGATCAGGCCAACCCGCTGGCCCGCGAACGAGACCGGCGTATGCGGCCAGCGGGCGGTCGAGTACTGCTCGCCGGTGAAGTCCTGGGCACCGGGGAACTGCGGGACGTTAGCGGCTGACAGGGCGCCGACTGCGGTAATGACGATTCTGGCCGTCAGCACCAGACCGCTGGCTGACCGTACCGTCCAGCGGGCGATCTCGTTATCCCAGGTCAGACCGGTGACGCGGGCGTCGAACGTGAAATCCTTGAGCAAGTCGAGGCGATCGGCGACGGCCTCCAGGTAGCGCAGGATCACCGGCTGGGTCGGATAGCGGTCGACGAGCGGCCAGTCCTGCTCGAAGTCCGGCAGGAACGAGTACGAGTAGTACGTCGACTCCGAGTCGCAGCGGGCGCCTGGATACCGGTTCCAGTACCAGGTACCGCCGACTCCGGAGCCGGCTTCGAACCCGCGCACAGAAAAACCCAGTTCGCGCAGCCGGTAGACCATGTAGAGGCCGGCGAACCCGGCGCCGATCACTACCACGTCGAGGTCTGGCGGACCTGACTGCCTCGCTTGCATGTCCGACATGTGATGCGAAACCTCCCCCGAAGGCCTGGAAACTCATTGTCGGGCAAGTACGACGGGTCTGACAACGGCTGGGGCTACGGCTGGGGCTGGGGCGCGGCTTGGCCTGGGCTGCAGCTGGGGCTGGGCGGCGGCTGGGGCTGGGCGGCGGCGGGCGCCGGTTCAAGAGCCAGCCTTGCTCGTCGGCAGTCCGCACGGCCTCGGCTCGGTTACGCGCTCCGGCCTTCACGATCGCCGATGACAGATAGTTACGTACTGCGCCCTCGGACAGGAACAGCTTTCCGCGATCTCAGCGATCGTGGCGCCCGGTCGCGCCGCCACCAGCACGTCCCGTTCCCGCGCGGTCAGCGGGGAGGCGCCGCTCGCGAGCGTCGCGGCCGCCAGCGCCGGGTCCACGACTCGCTCCCCGGCCGCAACCCGCCTGATCGCATCGGCCAGCTGCTCAGCCGGAGCGTCCTTGACCACGAATCCGGAGGCGCCCGACTCGAACGCCCGGCGCCGAGCCGCGCCGATCTGGCTGCCGCGGTCCGGACGGAAGTAACGGCACATGACGCTCGGCATAACCGAGCTGCTCTCAAGACCGGCCTCTGAGCCACCGAGATTCTCGGCACTGCTGCATGAATGGATGGTTCAAGACGCGCAGGCCAAGATCGCTGGTCGCTTGATGGAGCAGTCGGCCGAGTCGAAGTTGATTCAGCGGCTGGGACGGTTCACGGCTGGCCAGAGCTTTGAGCAGATCAGCCTCGATGCACGTGTCCAGCTCGCGATGCCGGGACGCTACCGAATTGATTTCGAGCAGGACCGCGCACCAAAATCTCGGAGCATCATCTGTAACGGCGAGCGCCTGTGGACGGTTTACGCCGACCGGGTGGGCGTCAAGAAAGCGAAGCCGCTCCCGCCCGGCCTTTCCCTGCTGGCCGACCTGTCGTGGCTGCTAGACGGTCACGAGATCACCAGCGAGGGCCGGGGCGGCCTGGACGGGCGGGAAACGATCTTGCTCAGCGCAGTCCCGACGGACTCACGTGAGCGGTACGAGGGCCGTTTTCCCGCATGCCATCGTCGCCAGCAAGATCGAAACAGTCGTCGACGTGGAACTGGGCATCGCCTTGAGTCAGCGGTGGCTTTTTGACGATCAGCTGATCTTGCGGACCGAACTGACCGACATCGGGACGAGCGTCGATGACGACGTATTCCGGTACGAGGCGCCGCCCGGAGTCCGGGTCCTGGTTGACCCTAACCCCTTCGCCGAGGCCGGCGTTTCCGCCGGGACGGCCGCTTGGCAAGTAGCGCAGCGAACGACGAGATTCTTGGTCGACGCCACTAGATGGCTGGGCCGTGGCAGAGCGGCCGGCGGCCGGTCATAGTGCTTCGCTGAAGCGGCGTTCGGAGTTCCGGCGAGCTGATCGGCAGCCAGGCGCCTGATGAATGCGCACATTCATCAGGCAAGCAAATAGATGAATGCGCGTTTTCAGTAGGTTTTCAGGGGATGAATGCACGCATTCATCCCCTGACCAACCGTATGAATGTACACATTCATATGGTCTCGCCCCGGGGCATAGACAGTTAAGTGCCGCCCCGCCTGGTTTGGCGGGGCGGCACTGGGCTGGACTTCCGGCTGCGAGCCGGGGGACACGGGCCGGGCTTACGGGCTCTGGATGGTGGTGCCGGTGCCGTCCCAGCTGTTGCTGGTCCAGGTGTTGCCGGTGCCGGTGTGGTCGTAGTAGGCCACGGGACCGTAGGCGCCGCCGGTGGTGAAGTAGTTCGTGGCGAACACGTTCCCGGTGACCACGATGCCGGTCGGAACACCGTAGGTGGCCTCGTTGGTGCCGCCTGCGTAGATGCTGTAGGCGCCGCCGCCGAGCAGGTTATTGGTGATGCTGCGGTTGCCCTGGCCGGAGAAGTCCTCGAACAGGCCGATGTCGTCGGTCTGGCCCAGGGAGTTGAAGATGGTGTTGTGGGTGATCGTCAGCGGCGTGGTCGCGCCGTTGGACATGACGCCGTTGGTGTGGTCACCGGAGACGTAACCGGGGTTGTGGGTGTAGTTGTTCTCGACCAGGCCGGACTCCAGCTGCACGCCGGTCTCGAAGTTCGAGATATCGCAGTGGTTCACGGTCAGGCCGCTCGAGTCCGAGAACACGTCCTTGATCCCGGTCATCAGCCGGTTAGCCCCGGAATCGGTGCTGGCGATCGTCGTGTTCTGGACCGTCACCCCGGAGGTATACCGCAGCGACACGCCCATCGAGTTCGACCCGCCGGCGACGATCTTGTCATTGTTCAGCGTGACGTTGTTCGCCACGATGTTGACGTTGTAGGGGATGTACAGCCCGCTGAGGGTCGCGCCGGCGCCGGTGACCTGCACCCAGCCCCCGGTGGTGAGCGTCCAGCCCGGGCCCGAGGAGACCTGGCCGGTGCCGGTCCCGACCGTGGTCAGCTTCACCGATGAGGGAACCCCGGAGTTGGTGGCGTCCGGGTAACCGCACGCCGAGGGAGCGGCGGAGCAGGTCGTGCCAGCGGCCTGGGAGGCGGACGGGTGAAGCACGGCGAGCCCAAGGCCGACCGCAGCGAGAGCGAACGTGGCGGCAGCGGTGCGGATGGTCGTGGTGGTGAAGGTGCGGGGAGGTGCGGGTGGCGGTCATGGCGTGGCCTCTTTCTTAATTCATGTCTAGTGCTTTAAGCGCACCCCCAATCTCGCGGTTTTCTTGATTTCCGCGTAGAGCAGTAATCCCTTATTCGCGAGGACTATCCGACCGTTAGTTCGACTCGTTTAATAAGACTCGAAAAAGAAGGCTCGGCTAATTAAGCCCGGCCTGATTAGCCCAGTCATCAGGGCATGGTTAACCAGGACTGGTGAGAGTGAATCGGGCCGCCGGGCCCAGGTACTTCGGCCCGGTCAGACGAACGCGACTCGGTATTCGGCCAGCCAGGCGTTGAGCATCGCCTGGTTGTGATACCAGACCTGCGGGCTAAACAAGCGACCCGCCGGGGAACGCGTTGCGAGCTCCCCGGCGGGTCGTCAGTTACTGCGGACTAGTGCTACTTAGGGTTCTTCACGGTGAACTTCACCGTCTGGGTGACCAGGCGGCCGGTGAACGTCACCGTGTAGGTGCCGACGGCCAAGCCGGTCGTGTCGATGGTGGCGGTGACGACGCCGTTGCCGTCCGGCCCGTTGACCGAGAGCGGCTGCGCCGGCGTGTTGCCCGGCCCGGAGATGGTGGCCGACACGTCGTCCCAGGTCTGGCCCGGCACGGTCGAGGTCGGGTCGGCGAACGGCGGGCCGCTCACCCCGAACTGCCCAGGCAGCGGCAGGAAGACGCCGAAGCCATCCTTGACGGTCGTGCCGTTCGGCGTACGACCAGGGATGAAGCCGTTGCCGCTGATCGTCACGGTCTGACCAGCGACCGCCTTGCGAGGCGACGCGCAGATCTTGCGGTCCAGCGCCAGCAGCAGGTGGTGAGCCTGACGGCTGGTCCGGTCCGCTCCGTGCATCTTGTCGATCTGCGCGACCAGAGCGGGCACGAAGGTCGGCGCGAAGATGGTGCCCCAGCCCGACGCGAGGTCGTAGCCAGGCCCGGTGGAGAAGCCGGTCACGCCAAAGGCGCTGTTGGTGAAGCCGGCCGGGACATCGACGATGCCCGCCGCCGTGCCTTGCGGTCCGATCGCTGCCAGAGCCGAGTTGATAAAGCCCAGGCGAGCGTGCCGGAGTTGGGTGGCCAGCGCCATGATGCCTGCGAACGTCGGCGAGGCCTGCGAGGTGCCGTCGGTGGCGTCCATCGAGATGTCAGGATCGGCGCGGCCGGTGAGACCCGCCAGGGCCGGGATTCCGGCCTGCCACGATGGCTGCGGGAAAACGGTGGAGATTCCGGCACCCTCGGCGTCGGAGTTGTTGTTCCGGGCGGTCCACAGAGCGTCCGGAGCGGTACGCCCAGCCGTGGTGTTCAAGCCCGCGTTGGGGATGGTGCCGCCGACCGCCGTGATCCACGGGTTGTCGACCGGGTGACCCGCGGTGACGCCGGTCGTCGGGGTGCACTGGCCGGTGTCGCCGAGTACCGGCGGGTCGGTCGGGCCGCAGTCACCTGAGGCGAACATCACCGGGATGTGGTGCACGGCCGCGTCCAGGAAAGCCGGGTCGAGCGAGTGAACAGCAGCGGCCTGATCAGCGGTCGGGTTGGTCGGGTCGTTGATGAACGCGGTCTCGCCGTCGCCGAGGCTCACCGAGATGATGTCGGCCAGGTGCTTGTCGGCGATCATCTTGATGGCCTGGGCTACCTGAGGCCAGCCCTGTATGCCGATGGTCTCCGGCACCGACGGGTGCACGAAGATGATCTTGGCGAATGGCGCCATCGAGTGGATCGCCTCGGCGTCCAGCTGATCCTCGCCCGCGCTGCACTCGATCTGGCAGACAAAGGCCGGATCGGTCGGGGCGGGGAGCGCCACGTCGGTGATGTCGGCCGGAGGCAAGTCCATCTGAGCGTCGTAGTTCGCCATCGACGCCACGAGGTTCGGGTCCGGGTTGGTAACGATATAGGCAACGGTCACGCCGGCGCCGTCGATGCCGGTCTTCCACAGGTCGTGGACGCCGTAGTCGATGATGTCCGTCTGTGCGGTCGGGTCGGGGAAACGCAGGCGGAGAGACTGGCCAGCGGCGATCTTCGCCTCGATCGAGTTGAAGGTCGCGTTCGTCTCAGCGATGCGTACCGCCTTCGGCGGGAAACTTGGGTTTGCTTGGCCGTGCTGCGTCGAAGCGCCCGCAAACCCAGGCCCCGCGATCAGCGGAGTGGCAAGCAGCACGCTGGCGGCGCCAGCGATGAGAAAGGGTCTTCCGACCATAAAAGGGCCTCCAAGAGGACGGTGGCCTGCCTCGTTTTCGCCATTGTTCGCTGGCAGGCCACCGAATACGTTAAATGATCACCCCAGACCGAACAAGACTTGGGGCCGGCCCCTGGCTGGGGGATTGGGGGTAGCCAGGGATCGGCCCCAAGTCGGCTCATCACGGCCTCGGCAACGGCCTGCGCCAGCGGCGCACGCACAGCGTCAGCAGCAGCGCACCGCCCATAGCTCGGGG